>Ga0157369_10009452_pt1 | contig 11145 bp, 9 predicted proteins | sample C25metaG_FD_113461 | JGI IMG/M metagenome (GOLD analysis project Ga0157369, IMG submission 113461) | Corn rhizosphere microbial communities from Kellogg Biological Station, Michigan, USA - C2-5 metaG | ecosystem: Host-associated > Plants > Roots > Rhizosphere > Soil | place: USA: Michigan... | reverse complement strand
GGCGCGGCGGCTCTCGGCGGTGCGCTGGAACGTCGCGTCGAGCATCGTCGTCGCCTGGCTGGTGACGATGCCCGCGGCCGCGCTGATCGGCGCGCTGTTCTACGGCCTGACGCGGCTGGTCTAGCGGCAGGTGGATCAGCCCGGCAAGCGTCGGCGCGATGTCGACCGTCTCGACCGACAGCGGCTGTTCGAACGGGGTCATCCCCTTGCGCCAGAACAGGATCGGCACCCGCCGGTCGTAATCCCACGGGCTGCCGTGGGTGGCGACATAGCCGTGGGTCGTGTCGAAGAGCGGCGTCACCCGCGGCTTCAGCAGCACCACGAAATCGCCCGAACGCTCCGCATCGAAGCTCGCCCGCGCGCGCTGGAGCAGGCTCCACGTTTCGGGCGGCCCCTCGGGCGCCGGAGCGGCGGCGATCTCGGCGTGGGTGAAGACCGCGGCGACCTGCGGATGCGCGCGATAGGCCCTGAGCGCCTCGCGGAGCACGCGGTCGCGCTGCCGGCCGGTGATCGCCTTGGCGACGTACATGTCCCCGAAGGCGGCAGCGCCGAGGAGGACAGGCCCGGAAAGGCCGAGCCGGGCGCCGATCGCCTTGCCCATCGCGCCGGGGCTCAGCACGTCGGCGGCCCGGCTGGCGGGGATGGCATGCTCCGCTTCGCGCTCGGGGATGTCGTTGCCGCCATGGTCGGCGGTCAGCATCACCACATAATCGACTCCGCTGGCGTCGAGGTCGCGGAACAGGCCGGCAAGCGACTGGTCGAGGGCGAGCAGCTGGAGGCACATTTCCGCGCCCTCGGTGCCGTAGGTGTGGCCGACATAGTCGGTCGCGGAGAGGCCGATGGCGAGGATGTCGCTCGCCGGCCCCTCGCCGAGCTTCATCTCGCGGCGGAGCGCCGATGCGAGCGCGATCGTGGCGGCGTCGAACTGCGGCGACGCGCGGAAGCCCCGTTCGTCGTTGGCGGCGCGGCCGAGCCGGCCGGCGCCGACCGGCCCGCCGCCGCCTGCAACCGGGACTGCCCGGCTCTGCGCCTGGCATTGGGCAGGAAGGGGCAGGGGCGCGACGGGGCTGGCAAGCACCGCCGCCATGTCGGCGTTGACCGCGGCGACGGCGGCGGCCGGGGGCGCGGTGCCGCCACCCTCGAACCTGCGGCCGGTCCAGTACCAGCGCTGGTCAGGGCGGTAGCCGCCCATCATAATCGCCGCCCGGTCCTTGCCGGCGACAGCGACGGAGCGGGAGCGCGGGTCGGCCGCCTTCATCCGGTCGCCGAGCGCCGGCACCTTCAGGAAGTGGGTGGAGACGGTATATTTCTTGAAGCTGGAGCCCGGCGCCGTCGGGTCTTCCGAGCAATAGACCTGCTTGTCGGCGCGCGCGACATTCTGGTCGAACCAGTCGTTCGAGATGATGCCGGTGCGCGCCGGCCGCGATCCGGTGAGGATCGTCGAGTGGCCGGGGCAGGTCTCGGTCATGTTGTGGCTCTGATAGCCGGACGGGAAGACGACCCCCTCCGACAGGCGCCTCAGGCCGCCGGTGAAATGCTGGCGATACTGGGCGAAGAGATCGGCCGAGAATTGGTCGACCGAGATGGCAACGATGAGCCTGGGCGGCGGGCGGTCCGCGGCGGAAGCGGGGCTGAGCGCGGCGGCGGCGAGGGCGAACGCCCCGGCAAGTCTGAGCTTCATCGGCACTCCTCTCATCTCCCCTCCCCTCTACCGGCGCAGGCGGTGCGGGCAAGCCGCTTGACGTGGACCGCGCGCGGCGGTTGGGACGCGAAAAAACAGAAGGAGGAACAGCAACATGGAAGCAGGAGACGCCGCCGAGCTGATCGCGGAGCTGAGCGAGGAGCGGGAGGAGGCCGCGCAGGAGGCGCGCTTCCGCAACCGCGCCGCCCTGCTGATCGCCATCATGGCGGCGGTGCTCGCGATCGGCGGGCTGGGCGGCGGCAATGCGACCGACGACATGGTCGCGAGCAACATCAAGGCGAGCGACAGCTGGGCCTTCTATCAGGCGAAGAACGTCCGCCAGACGATGTACGACATCGCCGCCGACGACCTGGAGGAGCGGCTCGCCGGCGGCGCGGTACCGCCGGGGGAGCGCGCCGGGGCGGAGAAGCGTCTCGCCAAATATCGTGCGACGGTCGCGCGCTACGACGACGAGCCCGACCCGAAGGCGCCCGGCGATTCGCTGAAGGGCGACGGCAAGAAGCAGCTCAAGGCGCGGGCGCAGTCGTTCGAAGCGGCGTTCGAGGAGGCTTCGGCAAGGGACAACAATTTCGACCTCGCCGAGGTGGCGCTGCAGCTGGCGCTGGTGCTGGGCTCCGTCTCCATCCTCGCGCTCAGCCGCTGGATCCTGATCCTCTCCGCCGGGGTAGGGCTCGTCGGCACGCTGCTGACGCTGAACGGCTTCCTGCTGCTCGTGCCTTTGCCCTGATCGCGCGCGTCATTGCGAGGAGCATGGCGACGAAGCAATCCAGCGGCGCGCCACGCCTGAACTGGATTGCTACGCTTCGCTCGCAATGACGGCGGGCCGGCCGGCTAAGGCTGGAGCTCGTAATGCTTGAGAAGGTCGTAGAGCGTGGGGCGGCTGATGCCGAGGAGCTTGGCGGCGCCGGAAATGTTGTTGTCGCTCCGCGCGAGGGCCTGCCGGATGGCGCGGCGGTCCGCCTGCTCGCGCGCGGCCTTGAGGTTCACCGGCAGGGAATCGCCGTCAAGCTCGCCGAGATCGAGGTCCTCCGCGGTGACGAGCTTGCCGTCGGCCATGATGACGGCGCGCTTCATGCGGTTCTCGAGTTCGCGCACGTTGCCGGGCCACGGCCAGGCAGCGATGGCGGCGAGCGCGGCGGGGGCGAGGCCCTTGACCTGCGGGTTCATCTCGCGCGCGAAGCGGTGGAGGAAATGCTTGGCAAGCAGGGCGGCGTCGCCGTGCCGCTCGGCGAGGCTCGGGATCCGGACGACCACCTCCGCCAGCCGGTAGTAAAGGTCCTCGCGGAAGGTGCCCGCCTTGATCATCTCGGGCAGGTCCTGGTGGGTCGCGCAGACGATTCGGGTGTCGACGGCGATCGCCTTGCGGCTGCCGATCCGCTCGATCACCCGCTCCTGAAGGAAGCGCAGCAGCTTCACCTGCAGCGGGAGCGGAATGTCGCCGACCTCGTCGAGGAACAGGGTGCCGCCATGGGCGAGCTCGATCTTGCCCTCGGTCGTGCGGATCGCGCCGGTGAAGGCCCCCTTCTCGTAGCCGAACAGCTCGGCCTCGAGCAGGTTCTCGGGAATGGCGGCGCAGTTGATCGCGACGAAGGTGCCGCCGGCGCGGCGGCTCGCGACATGGACCCCGCGGGCGAGCAGCTCCTTGCCGGTGCCCGACGCGCCGAGCAGCATCACCGAGACGTTGGTGTTGGCGACCCGCTCGATGGTGCGGGCGACCTTCAGCATCTCGGGCGCGGCGGTGATCATCGTGCCGAGCACCGTGCGGTCGTCGCCCGCTTTCTCCTCCAGCCGGCGGTTCTCGGTCTCGATGCCGTGGAGCTGGAAGGCGCGGCGGACGATGAGGCCCAGCTGATCGATATCGACCGGCTTCTGGTAGAAATCGTAAGCGCCCGACGCGATCGCCTTCAGCGCGCTCTCGCGGGCGCCGTGGCCGGAGGCGACGATCACCTTCGTCTCCGGCTTCAGCGACAGGATCGTCTCCAGCGCGGCAAAGCCTTCCGTCGTTCCGTCCGGGTCCGGCGGCAGGCCGAGGTCGAGGGTAACCACCGGCGGCTCCTCCGCGCGCAGGATGTTCAGCGCCGTGTCGCGATCGGAGGCGACGAGCACCTCATAATCCTCATAGGCCCAGCGCAGCTGGCGCTGGAGGCCTTCGTCGTCCTCGACGATGAGGAGGCGGGGCTTGAAGGGCATGTTCATGCGCATTTCCGTTCAGGCAGCTCGGCGCCGGCGCCCTCGGCCGACGGCAGGAAAATGGTGAAGCGGGTGCCGGCGCCCTCGCGGCTCTCGACCGCGATGCGCCCGCCCATGGCGACGACCAGGCTCTTCGCTTCGTAGGCGCCGACTCCGAAGCCGTTCTCCTTCGTCGAGGCGAAGGGCTGGAACAGGCGGGTGCGGATGAACTGGGGCGACATGCCGGCGCCGCTGTCCTCGATGTGGATCGCCGCCTCGGCGCCGCGCCGCTCGCAGCGGAGCGTCACGGGCGATCCGGGCGGGCTGGCGTCGATCGCGTTCTGGACGAGGTGCATCAGCGCCTGGCCGAGCCGCGCCGGATCGGCACGCGCCGCGAGCGACGGCTCTCCCGCCACCTCGACGGGATGGACGCGCCGCTTGATCTCGGCGACCGCGGCGACCGCCGAGGCGAGGGAGACCGCCCGCACCGGCTCCGCTTCGACGTTGCTGCCGCCGCGGCTGAGGCGGGCGAGGAGGTCGTTCATCTTCTTCACCGAGCTTTCCAGCGTCGCGATCATGTCCTGGCGGAATTCGGGCTTGTCGGCGTGCCGCTCGGCGTTACGGATGACGAGGCTCAGCTGGCTCACCAGATTCTTCACGTCGTGCATGATGAAAGCGAAGCGGCGGTTGAACTCGTCGAACCGCTGGGCATTGGCGAGCGCTTCCTGGCCGCGCGCCTCGGCGAGGTAGCTCGCGGCCTGCATGCCTGCGGCGCGGAAGAGGTCGAAATCCTCCCAGTCGAGCGGCCGCCGCACCAGCGGGTGCTGAAGGACGACGATGCCGACCAGCCGGTCGTTGTGGAGCAGCGGGATGCCGGCCCAGCCCTCTTCCATCGCCTTCAACCACGCCGGGGTCGGCGCCTCGATTTCGCCGGCTCGGATGGCCCCGCGCCGTGCCGCCTCGAGATCGACCACGAAGGCCTGCGCCTCGAGCAGCGACACCAGCGCGGGCGCCGCTTCCGCCGGAATCGAGTCCTGCGGCCAGCGCCACCGTGCGCCGACGCTGAACCGCCCCTCCCCTTCGTGGACGAGGAGCAGGCCGCCGGGCGCGTCGGCAATGTCGGCGAGCGCCTTGACGATCCGCTCGGCAAGCGGCGCCTCGTCCTCGCCCGCGACCCCGATCGTGCGGGTGAAGCGCAGCCACTCGTCGCGATAGTCGTAGCGGTGCTCGAAAAGATGCTTGGCGAGCATCACGCGAGTCCAGGCCCGCATCCGCCCGGAGGGGAGCAGGACGACGGCGGCGAGGGTCATGGCGAAGATGACGCCGATCTGGCCGATCCGCACCCACTCGCCGGCGACGAGCTCGAGCACGCGCGTCGCCGACATCATCAGGATCAGGTAGGCGAGGATGCCGATCACCGACAGCGACTGGAAGGTCGCCGCCCGCGAGATGCGCACGCGCCACTCGGCGTTGCGGCGGCTCGCCATGGCGAAGAGCGGGACGAGGGCCGCAAGGATGGCGCCGCGCATGGCGACGAGGTCCCCCACCGGCTTGGTCGACAGCCAGGCGAGCGTGTAGAGGTGGAGGTCGTAGACCCACATCGCCGCCAGCGCGAGCATCGGCAGGCGGATGCCCCAGCGGCTGTCGGGCGCCGCCTGGCCGTAGAGATTGTGGACGAGGATCAGCGAGCCCGCGGCGACGGTGAGGCCGATCGCCTGCGCCCCCGCCTCCAGCGCCGCGTGGATGAGCGGCTTGTCGGCGAAGCCCGGCACGACTCCGGCGAGGGTGAGCTGGAGGCCGATCACGGCGGCGATCACCGTATAGACGAGCTTCACGGCCGGCTGGCGGTCGCCGTCGGCGCGCTCGAAGATCGCGAACATGAAGGCCAGGAAGGCGAAGTTGCGACCCGCCTCGGCGACGCCCGCCGCGATCGTCGCGGGGCCGAGCAGACCTTCGAAGATCGCCCAGACGCTGGTCACCGCGAAGGCGAAGAAGAGCGGCCGGTTGCTCCCGTCCGCATTCCAGTAGCGCAGCTGCCAGAGCGCCAGCGCGGCGTAGAGGATTGCGGCGAGGCCGTGCGCCCAGAGGCCGATCACCGCCGTCACCGCGCGCCCTCCGGCCAGAGCACGACGCGGACCGTCTGGAGCAGGATCAGCACGTCCAGGAAGGGCGTGTAGTTCTTCGCGTAATAGAGGTCGTATTCCAGCTTCTGGCGGGCGTCCTCGACGCTGGCGCCATAGGGGAAGTTGATCTGCGCCCAGCCCGTGATGCCCGGCTTCACGACGTGGCGCTCGGCGTAGAAGGGCAGGCGCGCCTCCAGCTCCTCGACGAATTGCGGCCGCTCCGGGCGGGGGCCGACGAAGCTCATCTTGCCGGTCAGCACCGTCCAGGCCTGCGGCAGCTCGTCGATGCGGAGCTTGCGGATGATGGCGCCGATGCGGGTGACGCGCGGATCGTCCTTTTGCGCCCAGACGGCGCGGCCGCCGATCTCCGCATCCTCGCGCATCGAGCGCAGCTTCACGATCTCGAACGCCTCGCCGTAGAGGCCGACGCGCTTCTGGCGGAAGAAAGCGGGGCCGCGGCTCTCCAGCTTCACGAGGAGGGCGGTGAGGAGGATGATCGGGCCGAAGAGGAGCAGGATCGCGGCGCTGACGAGCACGTCGAACAGCCGCTTGCCTGCCGCCGAGATCCGCCGCCCGGCCGAGAAGCCGTCCGAGAAGATCAGCCAGGAGGGATTGACGCTGTCGAGGTCGACGCGCCCCGTCTCGCGCTCGAGGAAGGTCGAGATGTCGTTGACGTGGACTCCCGCCGTCTTGACCCGGAGCAGGTCGGCGAGAGGAAGCGAATTGCGCCGTTCCTCCAGCGCGAGCACGACCTCGCTTGCGCCGAGCGCCACGACATGGTCGGCGAGGCTCTCGATCCGCGCGCGGTTGACGGCGCTCGCCACCGCGACCGGTCCGTCGTTCATCGCGACATAGCCGGCGATCGCGAAGCCGGATCCCTCGCGCCGGGCGAGCGCCTCCAGACGCGCGGCGCGCGGGCCGGCGCCGAGCACGAGGACGCGCCGCTTGAACCCTTCGGCGCCGAGCGTGCGCTCGAAGACGAGGCGGGCGGCGAACAGGGCAAGGAAGGCGAAGACCATGGCGTAGAGCAGGTTCGAGCGCCAGAAGGTGACCGCCGGGAGGAGGAAGAAGACGAGGCTGAGGAGCAGGACCCCGAGCGAGATGGCGACGATCAGCCGCGCCGCCGCGAGCCGCATCGAGCGGAGCGCGTCGGGCCCGTACGAGCCGACCCCGACCATGGCGAGCTGCATGGTGGCGGCGAAGGTGAGGAGGTGCGGGAGCCGCGCCCAGTCGAGATCGAGCCCGCCGCCGATCTGCCAGACCCTGAGCGCCCAGCCCGCTTCGCCCGCGAGCAGGAGGAGGACGAAGTCGATGCCGCCGAGCCAGAGGACGGTGTGGGAGACGTAATGTTTGAACAGCCTGACCACGCGGCCTTCGTCCCTCGCTTTGTGTAAGCTCTGCCGACGCTCCACTGTCGCTCAAATTGACAAAGAAAGCGTAACCGGACTGCAATGAGGGGCGCCCGGGACGCTTGCCGCCGAGCGCCGCCCTGGTGCGTTGGAGCCGCAGTATGCGTATCGATCTCGGCAGCAGGCGCGACCGGGCGGCGGCGGCTCTCGTCGTAGCCGCCCTCGAGGCCGCGCTCGGCTATGCGCTGATTACCGGAATGCGCGTGACCCGGATCGTCTCGCCCGAAGCGCCGACGCAGGTGATCGGGGTCGTCCCGGACAAGCCGCCGCCACCCAGGAAGCCCAAGCCGCCGCCGCCGCGCGAGCGGACCGCAAGCCCCGAGGGCGCCGCCTCGCCGCCGAACCTCCGGGCGACGCCGACCGAGATCGTCCGGCCGCCGCCGCCGCCGATCGTCTTTCCGCCCCCGCCTCCGGTGGCGGCGGCGCCGATCGCCGGCCTCGGCGCGGCGCCCTCGGCCGGCGCTGCGCCGGTTCCGGGTCCCGGGACGGGCGCCGGCGGGGAAGGAAACGGGACCGGCAGCGGCTCCGGCGGGAACGGCACCGGCGCCGGCGGGAACGGGTCCGGCAGCGGCCTTCAGCGCACAACGCCCCCGCGGCACGTCAAGGGCCGGATCAAGGACCGCGATTATCCGGAGGCGGCGAAGGCGGTGGGCGCGCAGGGCGCGGTGCAGGTCCGCTACACGGTCGAGGTGAACGGGCGCGCGACCAACTGCCGCGTACTGCGCTCGAGCGGCAATGCGGCGATCGACGAGGCGACCTGCAGGCTCATCCAGGAGCGGTTCCGGTTCAAGCCGGCCAGAGACGAGCGAGGCCGGCCGTTCGCGGCCGACCTCGTCGAAAGACATAGCTGGATGATGCGCGAGGGCGAGGCGCCGCCGGACGACGATCCCGACTGACGGGTCGCCGGGCGCGCCTCGCCCCGGCGGGGATCAGCAGCGGCTGTGGCGCTCGATGTGGCGGCCGAGCAGCGCGCCGGCGGCGCCGCCGATCAGCGGGCCGGCGAGGCCGCGGCTGGTGACCGCGCTGCCGACGAGGGCGCCGCCGGCGCCGCCGACGATCGCACCGGTCGTGCCGCCGTGCGGGCGGCAACGGGCATAGGCATAATGGGTGTAATGGTGACGGACCCGGTGGCGGCGGGCGTCCGCCGCGGTCGGGATGGTCATCGCCGGCATCGCGACCGAAACGGCGGCGAGGGCGAGAACGAGCTTACGCATGGTACCTCCTGATGCTGCACATCAGCCGGGAAAACACGCAGGCCCGCGCTTCCGTTCCGACTCCGGCTCGTTCCGGGCAGCGCGATGCCTGTGCTTCGCCGGCGCTCGTGCCAGCCGCTCAAACGAAAAAGGCGGCCCCTTTCGGGAGCCGCCTTTCGCGAGAGGAAAGTCTTGCCGATCAGAAGTTGGCGTAGGCCTCGTTGCCGACGAAGCCCATCTTCTCGACGTGCGCGCGCTTGGTGACTGCGAGCACCTCGTCGACCAGCTCGTAGCGGGCGTTCGGATCGGGCTGCAGGTGAAGCTCCGGGATCGGGTTCATCTGCTGGGTGAGGTCGAGATACTGGCGCAGAGTCACCAGGTCCACCGGGGCTCCGTTCCAGAGCACTTGGCCCTGCGGGGTGATCACGACCTTGTTCTTCACCGGATCGATGGGCGGCGGCTGCTGGTTGGGCTGGTCCTGCGGAAGGTCCAGCTTCACCGCGTGCGTCTGGATCGGGATGGTGATGATGAACATGATGAGCAGCACCAGCATGACGTCGATGAGCGGCGTCGTGTTGATGTCCATCATCGGCTCGCCTTCGGCGCTCGCCATTGAGACTGCCATGGTACCTTAACTCCTGAAAGCCGATGCGCCGTTACATGGTCGGGTTCTGGCCCGGCGGCGGCTCGGAAATGAAGCCGACGCGGGCGAACCCGGCACGCTGCATGGTGAAGACGGCGCCGCCGATGCACTTGTACGGCGTGTTGATGTCGCCACGGATGTGCGCCTCCGGCATCGTCTCCTCGGTGACCGCCTGCGGGCCGCCAAGCCTGTCGACCTCCGCCTTCAGCTTCTTGGCGGCCATGTCGAGCAGCTGCTCGGATTTCACCGGCTGGAGGTTCCAATAGACTTGGCAATTGCCCGCCGCGTCCGCCTTGACGGAGAGCGCGACGTTCTCCGGCTTCGTCGTGGTCGGCTCGTAGCGGACCTTCGGAAGCTTCACCGGGACCGCCTGGATCACGACCGGAACCGTGATGAGGAAGATGATGAGCAGAACCAGCATGACGTCGACGAGCGGCGTCGTGTTGATGTCCGACATCGGGGTATCTTCGCCGCCGTCGCCAGGGCCCACACTCATCGCCATGTTCTAATGTCCTATCCTAACGTCGTGGATCCGAAGAGGCGGCGGGGCGGGCGGACGGCGCCCGCCCCGCCTTGCCTCGATCAGACCTTCTTCGGACCGGAGTTGGTCGCGCCGGTCGCGCTGCCGGTGGCGGTGGTGCCGCCCGGCGAGGCCGCACCCGGAGCCGCACGGCCCGCACCGCCGGTGCCGCCGCCGCTGCCGGTGGCCCGCGAAGCCGAAGCCGCGGCCGCAGCCTGGACGCTCGGCTTCACCGCGCCGCCCGACATCATGTAACCGTGGAGATCGTTCGAGAACCGGGCGAGGTCCTCGATGATGCTCTTGTTGCGGCGCATCAGCCAGTTGTAGGCGAGCACCGCCGGAACCGCCACGATGAGGCCGAGCGCGGTCATGATCAGCGACTCGCCGACCGGGCCGGCGACCGCGTCGATCGACGCCTGACCCGCGGCACCGATCTTGATCAGCGCGCGGTAGATGCCGACGACGGTGCCGAACAGACCGACGAACGGAGCCGTCGAACCGACCGTCGCGAGCAGCGCCAGGCCGTTCGACAGCCGCGAGGCGATCGCGCCCTGGCTGCGGGCGAGGGAGTTCTGCATCCAGTCGTGCTGGTCGATCGGATCGGTGAGCTTGTCATGCTGCTCGAGGGCGACGATGCCGTCGTCGACGATCTGACGATAGGCGCCGTTCTTCTCGAGCTTCTGGGCGCCGTCGCGCAGCGTGCCGGCCTGCCAGAAGGCGGAGCGGGCGCGGCGGCCCTGGCTGATGATCTTCTGCTGCTCGAACAGCTTCACGAAGAGGACGTACCAGGAGGAAGCCGACATGATCACGAGCACGCCGAAGGTGATCTGGGAGATCAGGCCGCCTTCCTGGAGGGCTCGCATGAGGCCATACGGATTGTCGCCGTGTCCTGCTGCTGCTGTGTTGGTCTGCATGTTCTAACTTTCCTCTCGTCTGAAATGGTGGGCCGGCGGATCAGCCCTGAATCTGCCACCTGATCGCCTGCGAGACCGAATCGGTGGTCGGATTGCCGCTGCTGTCCTTGGCCGGCGAGAACCGGGCACGGCTGGAGAGCAGGCGGCAAGTCGCCGAATCGAGGGCCGGATGGCCGCTCGAGGAGCTCACCGAGCAGCCGGTCACGCGTCCGTTGGTTCCGACTTCCAGGCGGACCCTGACGGTCCCCTGCTCCTCGTTGCGGAGCGAGGAAGGCGGATAATCGTCCTGCGTGATCAGGCCGGCGAGGTTCGCCTTGGCGTGCGCCGGCTCGACCTTCACCGGCGCGGGAGGCGGCGGCGGGGGCGGGGGCGGCGCGGGAGGCGCCGGCGGGGCCGGCGGCGCCGTCGGCGTGATCACCGGCGGCGGCGCGACGTTCACCGTCGAGATCGGCGGCGGCGGCGTGTTGGTCCG
>Ga0157369_10009448_pt1 | contig 11148 bp, 9 predicted proteins | sample C25metaG_FD_113461 | JGI IMG/M metagenome (GOLD analysis project Ga0157369, IMG submission 113461) | Corn rhizosphere microbial communities from Kellogg Biological Station, Michigan, USA - C2-5 metaG | ecosystem: Host-associated > Plants > Roots > Rhizosphere > Soil | place: USA: Michigan... | reverse complement strand
TGTTTCCATCATTTCCTTCTTTCAAAATAATTTTGTACAAACCTCCATTTACAATCGGGCCGGAAAGATTAATATTGATAATTTTTGTCATACCATTCGTACAATTTCCACTTGCGCTTACCACATTAACCGGCGAAGGCCCCTGCACCATGAAATCGCTGCCATCTGTTGATATAGAATTACACGAAATATTTTTTTTAAAAACCAATTGTAAATTTTGAGGCGCACAGGTAACAGAAGTCAGGCTGTCCATCGGTGTAGGAGCCAGTGGGATAATTTGTAAAGGCAATGAATTTCCAACCTGTATATTAGTACCGCAATTATCCAGCAGGGTATTGCCATCCGAACCTTTTTTTATACTGATTGTGTAATCTCCCGGAGGCAATGGTTTATCTAATTTTATAACCAATGAATCCATATCGAATGCATCACAAAAAGATTGGGCGGCAATAACTTTCGCAACTGCCGGAAAAATCTCAAAATCGCTTCCATTACCGGCAAGGCTGTTGCATTTCATCTTCTTATTTGTTTTAATAAAAATATTGGTAGCGTCGCATGAGCTGCTTAAGCTTTGCAATGCCGGTGCAATGGTATCCGTAATACTTGCGGTGCCTCCGCCAAAACTTAACTGATATCCATCCTGGCCGGGTTTGTATTTAGTAAAATGACTTACCAACAAAAGATATTGGTGATTTACATGCAAAGTGGGCATTGAACTGAATGTGGGATATTTTGGCCCGGCACAGTTGTTTAACTTTTGACCGGCAGATGAGGCGCCTGTGAGGCCCGTATTGCCAGACCAATTGCAGGATACAAACAAGCTCGGATTTGTATAAATTTCATTTGGATCATGGCCGGTAACATCAAATAGCTGCCAGTCATAATCATCTGATAAATCAACGGGAGTTATTAAAAAACCCAATGTTCCCGCCTTAAAACAGGTAAACTTATACCAAAAAGGATTGGTATCCGTCAGACTATCCGTTGTAGAACACGACCCTGGCACCGACCTTCCGCCACAGTAAGGAACTGTTGTTTGGGAAAAAACACTGGTGCCACATACAGGAAAGGCCGTGGAGGGCGTTTGGCCAAGTGTTGTACACGTTTGGCCATTAGCAATTTGAATAAATTGAAAACCAAGAAAAAAGAAAAAAATAATTTTCACAGCAATACTCATAAAAAGCAAAAATATCCTTTCGTTTCAATGCTGCTAAATTTTTAAAAAGAATATGATTTTTTTAAGAGTTTTTTAGTACGAAATCTATAGTAAACGAAAAAATATTGCGGATTTTAATTCTGGGGTTTTTTACATCTTATTAAAAAAATTCAGAGACCAAAGAGTTTAAAGCCGTGAAGATGCTGAGGTCTTATAAAAATTCGTTTACTTCGCGCAGTGAAATTAAGGAAGTTCATTTTATTTTAAAATTATTGCTTAATTAAATATGAAAAACTTTCAGGACCGGGCTTTTACTATTCAGCAGAGAATAAATGAACTTTCAGGCGAAAACCAAGCCTCTCCACTGTTTGGCTCACAATCGTTTATAGAATATAGCCAGAAAATAGCAGCCTGGATGAGTGCTGCAGGCCTTGAGACCTCTGTTGATAATATTGGAAACATCCGGGGAAAGCTAACAAACAATCATGCTGATGCCAAAACCTTTCTGATAGGTTCTCATTTTGATAAAGGCCTTTACGAAAATAAAAATGATGGCATGCTCGGAATCCTTATCGGGCTTGAAATCATTGAAAATATAAAGCAAAGCAACATACAACTGCCTTTTAATATTGAACTGATTGCTTTTGCAGAAGAAGAAGGCACAAGATTTAACTACACCAACCTGGGCAGCAAGGTGATTGCCGGCAATTTTGAAAATAAATTGCTGAGGCTGGAAGATGAAGAAAATCATCTTTTATCTGAAGTGTTGGGTTCTCTTCATCTTGATTTTGAAAAAATTAAAGAGGATTGTATTCCTGCTGAAGAAATCCTGGGATATTTTGAGATTCATTCAGAACCCGGATTTACACTTTTTGAGGCGGATGTGCCGGTTGGCGTGGTAGATTCGATGTATGGACAAAAAAGAATTGAAATCATTTTCAGCGGAAAAGATGGTCACGCCGGCACATTAGCGATGCATGAAAGGAACGATGCGCTGGCTGCTGCAGCAAAATTTATCCTGCAGGTAGAAAAATATGCAAAGCGTGAAAAGAAAAACCTGCGGGCAACCGTCGGCAAAATAAATGTGAACCATCCGCTGTCTAATAAAGTTGCCGGCAAAGTAAGCTGTTCATTGGATATCCGCAGCGATGACGTCGAATTACTGTCAATAGCTTATGAAAACATTTATTATTTATGTGAAAAAACATGTGATAAAAGAAATATTTACTTTGAATGGAAGCTAATCCAGGAGTCAGATCCGGTAATATTGAATAAAAAGTTACGGAAGCTGCTGGAGGAATCTGTAAAAGAAAAAAATATACAATTGATTTCTTTTGAAAGCGGCGCCATTTATGACGCTGCCAATATTGCTAAAATAGCGCCCGCGGCTATGCTATTTGTAAAATCCATCAAGGAGAGCAACCACCAACCTATAGAAGATTTAGAAAAAACTAATATAGCAAAGGCATTGGAAATAAGCGAGCTTTTCGTTCAAAAAGTAATTGCTTTTCCCGAAAAATCTTTCAGAAAAAAAGATAAGTAGTTTATCAAATTTTAAGACTTATATTTTTTTAAATGAAGCAATTCTTCAAAAAAGAATTAGTGCTATGGGCTGTTAATCACTCAAAATTTCCTGCATAAGATTTATGCCATCCAAGGGAATTATTTATTATTTTTATATTGTAAAATCATTTAAGAGACAAAATATTCAATGACAATAGCTGATTTTGACAACCTTGAAGTGGCCGGTAGGAGAAGGCTTCTCAAACAATGTTGTAATTCGGAGGTGTGGGTGAAAAAAATGTTAGCAATTTTTCCCGTACAAAACCTCGTGGATTTATTGGAGTATGCCGAAGAAGAATGGTACGAATGCAATCCTGCGGAATGGCTGGAAGCCTTTCAAAGCCATATCAGAATTGGTGACATTGGGTCTATTGAAAAAAATACCATAATAAATGCTGGCTGGGTTAAAAATGAACAGGCAGTTTTTTTCAAAGCTTCACCTGACATTTTAAAAGATCTTGAAAAGAAAAATAATGAGTATGCAGAGGTCTTCGGCTATAATTTCATAGTATATACCAAAGGAAAATCAATAGAAAATATCTTATCAGAATTATCTGAAAGGATGGAAAACGATCCCCAGGATGAATTACTTATTGCCGCAGGCGAACAGAATAAAATAACCCAGTCAAGACTGCAGTTATTATTTAGCTAAACAAAAATTTGCAATATTTCTTTGTTTGCTATGAGAATAAAGAGATCTTATTTTAGCTTAAAATCTGCTTCTTTTACATCTGCACTATTGGTACCGATGAATAATTTAAAGTCTCCCGGTTCTGCAACGTACTTTAAATCGTTGTTGTAAAATTTCAAATCCTCGACAGATATATTGAAAGACACTTTCTGCCTTTCTCCAGCATCCAGCGTTATTTGCTTAAACCCCTTTAATTCCTTTACAGGACGGGCAATACTTCCTACCATCTGCCGGATGTACATTTGAACACTTTCTTTTCCTTTGCGAGTACCTGTATTGGTTACATTAACCGACGCAGTAATTTTTCCTCCACTTTGAAGAATGGAATCATCCAAAGAAATATTGCTATAAGAAAAAGTGGTATAGCTCAAGCCAAAACCGAATGGATATAATGGTGAATTAAGCACATCAAGGTAATCAGATTTAAATTTAGGACTATCACCCGGATGGTAAGGCCTGCCTGTGTTTAAATGGTTATAGTAAATGGGAATCTGGCCAACATTTCTCGGGAAAGTTGCTGTAATTTTTCCTGAAGGGTTATAGTCTCCAAAAAGAACATCCGCCACCGCGTTTCCAGCTTCTGTACCACCAAACCATGTATCAAGAATAGCTGGTACGTGTTCATCTTCCCATGTTAAAGTCATTGGCCTTCCATTCATTAACACTAACACAACAGGCTTGCCGGTTTTCACCAACGCCTTTAATAAATTTTGCTGGCCAGGTTGCAAGCCGATATGGCTCATACTGGAAGATTCACCCGTCATGTCAGCAGCTTCGCCAAGCACAGCTACAACCACATCAGCTCTGTTAGCAGTTTCAACTGCTTCATTCAGCATCTCATCAGGAGATTTTGAGTCCACGTCAATTTCAGTTCCAAAAACATTTACTCTTTTTATCAGCATCGTATCATCACTGATGTTGGCGCCTTTTGCATATAAAATCTTTACATCGTTGCCGGCAACGTTTTTAATGCCCTGCATGATGGTGACACTTTTTTCAGGATCGCCGGAAACGCTCCATGTGCCCAGCATATTTCTCTTATTATCCGCCAGCGGGCCAATCAGCGCAATCGTTCCGCTCTTCTTTAGCGGCAATACCTGGTTTTCATTTTTTAATAATACAAAGCACCGTTCTGCAATCTCTCTTGCGACTTGTAAATTTGCATCACTCATCAACTCAGATTTGGCCCTTTCTTCATTGCAATAGCGGTAAGGGTCGTCAAATAAGCCAAGCTTGTATTTGGCTTCCAGTACTTTTCTGCAAGCTTCATCTATTTTCTGAAGACTTACTTTTCCTTCCTGTAACGACTTTTTTAACGTGGTTAAAAATCCTTCACTCACCATATCCATATCCATCCCGGCGTTTAAAGATTTTGCCGAAACAGTCTGTAGATTGCCCAACCCATGATTACTCATTTCACTAATGGACGTATAATCGGACACAACCAATCCCCGGAACCCCCACTGCTTTCGGAGCACATCGGTCAATAAAAACCGGTTGGCGCTTGCCGGGATTCCATCCACCGTATTGAAAGAAGTCATCACACTTCCAACGCCGGCATCAACGGCAGCTTTATAAGGGGGGAGATATTCATTATACATCCTCACTTTACTCATGTCTACGGTGTTATAGTCGCGGCCTGCTTCAGCAGCACCATACAAAGCATAATGTTTTACACAGGCCATCACCGTTGAATCTTTTGACAGGTCATTTTCCTGGTAACCCTCTACCATCGCTTTGGCAATTTGAGAACCGAGGAACGCATCTTCTCCTGAACCTTCTGCAATCCGGCCCCAGCGTGGGTCTCGTGCTATATCCACCATCGGGGAATATACCCAGCTCAATCCATCTGCCGTAGCTTCGTTTGCGGCAATACGCGCGCTTCTTTTAATCAGGGAAGTATCCCAACTCGCAGATAAACCTAATGGAATGGGGAAAATAGTTCTGTGGCCGTGAATCACATCGAGACCAAAAATCAAAGGAATATGCAGGCGTGAATTTTTCACTGCTATTTCCTGCGCCCGGCGAATCTTATCCGGACCGGTAATTCCAAATAAGCCTCCTACTTGTCCATTACGGATTTTTGTATCAACATCTTTGCTCACAACCGATCCTGTAACAGCGCCGCCGGGTGTTACCAAATTGAGCTGCCCGATTTTTTCGTCAAGCGTCATTTTTTTCATCAAAGCGCTGATGAAATTGTCCATTTTTGTTTGACCGGAACTTTGGCCTTCCACAGTAAACGAACAAACAAGCAATATTCCTATTGCAAAAAATTGCAGGCGTCGCATAATATCATTTATTTTTTAATAAATATGGTTCAATGATTTTTTGCCAAATGGCATATCCTTTTGCATTCATGTGCAAACCGTCGCTAAGAAAAATATCATTTCGTGGCTTCCCACTTTCGTCCAGCATTGCATGAAAAACATCTATGAATGATGCATTTTTTTGATCTTTTAGGAAACGCTCAATTAATGAATTTGCTTTTACCATTTCGGGGATCAATTTTTCCCTGCTCAGGCTTGGCTTTATCGAAACAAAAGCGATATTAGTTTTTGGAAGATTCTTCCTGATTAAATAAAAGAGGGTTTTGAAGCGGTTCAAAACCGAATCCGGCGTTATTTTATCCGAAGAAGCTAAATCATTATCCCCTTCATAAATAAGTATTTGCCTTGGATGATATGGCAAAACAATCTTATCGAAATAATATATGGCATCGGGAAATGAAGAGCCACCAAAGCCCCGGTTTATAATTTGATAAGCAGGAAAATAATCCTGCACATCGGCCCATTTTCTAAAAGAAGAACTTCCGAGAAAAAGTATAGCGTTTTTTGCCGGGAAATTAATGCTGTCTTCTTTTTTGAATTGTTGAATTTCAGAATAGAATGGCGCTTGCTGCGCTTCGGCAATACTGAAAGATAAAAAAAGGAAAATAACCAAATTAAAAGTCCTGGTGAAAGTAACTATTCTCATGTATGTTTTTTTAGTTTAGATTCCTTCAATCAATGAAAATTTTATCCTCAAATAGTGATACTATTTCATGATTAAAGTTTCCACATGAAGTTGCAAAAGCATATAAAGATTTGAAATGAAAGGTAAAAAATAACATGGACTATCAGGCAATATCTTTTATGAGGTTTTAATTTTCTCTTTTTTTCTGAGCACTTTTTTCTCTAAATCAGCAACAAATTGTTTACCGCTATCTGTTACAAATATGCACAAAATTTTTTTCTTGTTAACGAGGTCCATCCTTGTTCCAATGAGCCCCCGTTTGTATAAGCCGGCCAATGAGGATTTCATTTCTTCCGGCAGACATGGAATTTTCTCCCCATACACATTTTCCTTTTCCAGGCATTCTTTTAGTTTTTCAATCATTCTTTTTGTCGGGGGACGAGGGTTGGTATGCATCTTTTGAAATTTAACTTTGAAAACTGTCCAGTTTTCTATGCAACAATAAAAGAGTGTGCCGAAAATTGTAAGTCCTCAAAAACATCTTATCGCGGGTCTAAAATTAGTTATTCCAGTGGACAACCCATTAATTTCTTGAACAATCTCTTCATTATATAATAAAAAAAACCGCCTCAATTGTGAGGCGGCTGGAAAAAATCTAAATATAAATTTGTTTACTGGTCAGGGTTCTGCAAAGTAACAGGTTGTAAACGATAGGCATTTACCTGGCGTCCGTTTTGCTGAGCCGGAATCCATTTTGGACCATTCCGAATCGCATTTACTGCCACTTCTGCAAGTTTAGTTCCTTTCATGGTGGTAGCCTGCACATCACTTACTGTACCGGTTTTGTCCACAATAAATCTAACCACGCAAGTTCCATAATCGCTTTCTGAGAACTCATCAACCCTGGCAGTGATAGCACGGCTTACATATCTGCTCCAGGCTTGAAGACCACCTGGAAATTGGGCTTCAATTTCAACCTTTGTGAAGATTTTATCAGGATCTTCCTTCTTTTCAACCGGGGCGGCCACCACATTGGTTCCCTTAATATCAGTGGGTGGAGCAACTATACCCAAATCTTTTGTCCCTTCAACCGTTTTCACATCCACTTTAGCTTCTTCAATCTGTTTCACTTCTGGTGGCGGCTTAATCACTTCCTCATCCTTTACCACTTTAGGCGGCGTAAATTTAATAGTAGCTACCGGTGGTGGTGGCGGCACTTTTGGAGGAGGTGGAGGTGGTGGTGGCGGTGGTTCTTCCGCTTTTATTTTCTGTAATGTTGCATCAGTGGTATGAAGCTGGACAACATTTTCATCTTGTTTTAGCTTATTAGCTATAGCAGAGCCTATCAGGAAAAGCAAAATTATCACCACTGTGCCTATTAAAGCATAGGTAATTCTTTTGTTGTAGGTCTTCCGAAGATCATAGGCCCCATATTCCTTATTCCTTCCATCAAAAATGATGTCGAGAATATCTGCTTTTAATATTTGATTACGTTCCATTTTTTAATAATTTATTTTATCTGTCGGTATTTTATTTAATACCACTTGCCGCTTCTGTTTGTTGAATTTTACTATACTCATCCGGCGTCGGATCTACCATCGCATACCTGGGGATAGCATTTATATCCATTTCATCCAGTATATCAACAGCATTTTTGTAAGTAGCATCTTTGTCAGGCTTGATAATGATAAACAAGTCATTAGCCGGCGTAGATTGTTTCTTTTTTAAGATAATATCCCGTACATTTTTGTAACCCGTAGTTTGCATGGTTGCAGGATCATTGCCGTAATAATAATAAATCACATTTTGCTTTCCTAACAATAGTGTCAATGATCCGGATTCTTTAACCTTTGTATCCAGGTTTGGATCTTTGGTATCTTTAGGCATGTTCAGGTTCATGGAGGTTGGCTGTGATACCGTAGTTGTAAAGATAAAAAACGTTATCAGCAAAAATCCAAGGTCCACCATGGGAGTAAGGTCAACGCGGGTAGATTGTTTTTTACTTTTCTTGACGCCCGGTCCCTTCTTACTACTCTCTTTTACTTCCATTTCTGCCATAGTAATAAATTTTTATGTTTTAAAATATTTTTCCGGTTAGGTCTATTCTGATTCTGATTTTTTGCCTGTCCTTTGTTCATCAAGATTTTTCTTGTACAGTTCACTTCCTTCCGGAATAGATTCGGCGCTGGTCACCAGGTTATATTTATAAATATCATTCTTCTTAAACGCATTTAGCACGTTTTCAAAAGTTTCATATTTTGATGCGTCATCACCTTTAATAAGATAATTCAAGGTTTCACCCATTCGCGCATTGACAGCCGCAGAAATCCAGGAAGTCAATTCATTATTAGCACTATCAACCGGAATTCCCGGCAAATTGGCTCCTTTAATTTGCTCAGGTTTTAACTGATCAAACTGGTTTAACTGGCTGATGGGTGTTGCTACGAACTGTGCGTTGAGAAAATTTGCTTTGTCCTGCGCGGAAAAGCTGAGATTTCTTTCCTTCGCTAATTCATCCAAAACATCGGCCTTAATATTAGGATCGATCGCTAAGAAAACTTTATTGTCCTTGCTGATAGTCACAGTTAAAAAATCTTTCTGAGGCGCTACTTTGTTGGATACTGACGTAGGAGTAACCACTTCAATAACATCTGGCGGCTTAAACTTTGCGGCCAATATAAAGAAGGTTAACAATAAAAACGCAACGTCACACATCGGCGTCATATCCACGCTTGTACTGCCACGTTTTATTTTTGCTCTTGCCATGAGTTTTTGATTTAATAATTATAAGATTCAAACTTTCAAAAATTCCACAAAATTATTTGTATAATGAAGCGAAACTTTGTGTCAATGTAAAGCCTGATTCGTCAATTCCATAGGTGATGGCATCGATTTTTGTGGTAAAAATGTTATAGGTAACAATCGCAAATGCTGAGGTACCGATTCCCAAAGCCGTATTATACAAAGCTTCTGCAATACCAATAGACAAAGTACGCGCAGCATCTCCACCTCCAGATTCACCCAGGGCACCGAACGCACGAATCATCCCAACAACCGTTCCCAACAACCCAATCAATGTAGATACAGATGCCAAAGTAGATAGGAATACAAGGTTTTTTTCAAGCATTGGCAATTCCAGAGCGGTGGCTTCTTCAATTTCCTTCTGGATAGCCAATACTTTTTGATCAGTATCTAATTCCGTATCGGTAATCATTTGTTTGTATTTGCGAAGGCCGGCTTTCATTACATTACCAACTGAACCTTTTTGCTTATCGCATTCTGCAATAGCGGCGTCTACTTTTTTATCAGCAAGGAAAAACTGCACTTTCCTGATGAACTCGGCATTTGAAATTTTACCGGTAGCTTTCGAAACTGTCAGGGACCTTTCAATAACAAATGTTAACACGATTAGGAAACAGCCGATAAGAATTGGAACAATAATTCCACCTTCATACATTCTTGGAAAATCGCCTTTAGGACCAAGCTGGTTAGGCCAGAAACCACCATTAGGATCAGGTTGTGTAAAGTTGCTATCCGCACCGATAACAAATCGCCAGATAACATATCCGGCTATAATACAGATAATAGGAGCTAATAATGAAATAATATTATTTGATTTTTTAGCCTGCACCGAAGTGGTAGCGTTTACTGGTGCGTTTGCAGGAGTCTTTAAATCTGCCATGTTGGTTTAATTTTTAAATGTTTAAGTTTTATTGATTTTTGTGAAAGTATTTGATTATGCAATTGTAAAGAAAAAAGGATTAGAAATCTCATTTACGTTAAAAAAATTTTGTAGAGGAGCACAAGTTAATAAAATATTTGAAAGTTACTTAACTGCTATTAGTTTTTTAAAAAATAAATGCAGACTTAGCTTACAGAGGGAATTGGTAAAGCCATGCGGCAAGCCGATTTCGAATAAATAACCATACTTTTTTATAAACAAAAAATAGAAAAAATAATTTGCATTTCGTATCATTCATATCGAAGAGCGACAATCGGATCCAGTCGTGCGGCTTTAAGCGCCGGATAAAGTCCAGCGAAAAGCCCAACTGCTGAACATACCACTATTCCTATAACTACCCAACCCCATGGAACTACAAATCCTGTATGCAGAAATAATCCAACTACGTTTCCTACAATAACTCCTAAAATAATTCCCAAAACCGCGCCAATAAGGCTGATAAAAATAGATTCAAATAAAAACTGTGCTTTTATATTTTTGCTTTTTCCCCCTACCGCTTTTACCAATCCAATTTCGCGCGTACGTTCACTTACGGCTACCAGCATAATATTCATAAGGCCAATGGCGGCGCCAATCAGGGTTATCAATCCAATAAAAGCGGCGGCAGTGGTAATTGAACCCAAAGCACTTTTAAATACTTCGGCAATGCTGTCGCTTTTATCTATGTAAAAATTATTTTCTTCATCAATTGCCAGTTTCCTGATGGGCCTGAAAGTTCCTTTGGCTTCAGCAATGGCGGCATCCATCTGGTTAATATTGTTTACCATCACACCAATATTATAAGACAACCCATCCGTAGGAAAAAGACGCCGGATATTATTGTAAGAAGTCAGCACAATATTATCGGCATTAAAAAATGCGCTTGAGCCCTTATCTTTTAAAACTCCAATCACCCGGTATTTAATTCCATCCGCCTTGATGGTTTGATCAAGGGCCTTTAAGGTATTATCTCCATACAATTTTTGAGCAACGCTGTTTCCGAGAATGCAAATGCTTCTTCCGCTTTCTACATCCAGCGTATTCAGGTTTCTGCCTCCTGCT
>Ga0157369_10009447_pt1 | contig 11148 bp, 5 predicted proteins | sample C25metaG_FD_113461 | JGI IMG/M metagenome (GOLD analysis project Ga0157369, IMG submission 113461) | Corn rhizosphere microbial communities from Kellogg Biological Station, Michigan, USA - C2-5 metaG | ecosystem: Host-associated > Plants > Roots > Rhizosphere > Soil | place: USA: Michigan... | reverse complement strand
GTCGAGCTTGAAGCGCTCCGAGAAGTCCCACACGTAGTACGGGATGCCGATGATGTTCGCGGCCCGTTGCGCGTCCATCGAGTCCTCAATAGTGCAGCAGCCGCGACTGCCGGTGCGGAGCGTGCCGGGCATGCGACTGAGGGCCAGGTGCACGCCCACCACCTCGTGCCCGGCGTCCACCGCACGGGCGGCCGCCACGGCGGAGTCGACCCCGCCACTCATCGCCGCTAAAACCTTCATCCCCCAAGTCTAAACACCCGCCCCGACCGCTCCCCTCCCCGCGCACTCCCCGCGCACTCCCTCGTACGCGAGCGAGGGCGCCGTGCAGCTGCAGGGCGGGGCTAGCGGGAGGGGGCGCGCGTCGCCAGGCCCGCGCGGGCGGCCTGCGCGTGGGCGCCGGGGAGCGCGGCGAGGAAGGCGTCGACGTCGGCGTCGGTCGTGGTGCGCCCGAGGGTGATCCGCAGTGCGCCGCGCGCTTCGTCCTCGGTGCGGCCCATCGCCCGCAGCACGTGCGACGGCTCCGGGATGCCCGCCTGGCATGCCGACCCCGTCGACACGCTGACACCGGCCGCGTCCAGCAGGAACAGCAAGGAGTCGCCCTCGCAGCCGGGGAAGCTGACGTGCGCATTTGCGGGAAGGCGTCCCTCCCCCTCGGGTCCGTTCAGCACCGCGTCAGGCACGCTGGCACGCACGCCGGCGATCAGCCGGTCACGCAGCCCTGCCAGCCGCCGGCTCTCGTCGGGCAGGTCCGCTGAAACGACGGATGCGGCGGCCGCGAACGCGACGGCGGCTGCGACATCCTGTGTGCCGCTTCGCACGCCGCGCTGCTGTCCCCCGCCGTGCAGGAGCGGCACGACCGTGGCCGTGCGGGCGAGCACCAGCGCCGCGATGCCGACCGGGCCGCCGATCTTGTGTGCCGAGACGCTGAGCGCCGACACGCCGCCGGCGCGCAGTGCCGAGAAGTCGATGGGCAGATGCCCGTACGCCGATACGGCGTCGACGTGCACGGGAATCCCATGCCGGGCGGCGAGCGCGGCCACCTCGGGCACCGGCTGGATCGTGCCGACCTCGTTGTTGGCCGCGAGCAGCGTGACGAGCGCCACGTCCTGCGGGTCCCGTTCGATGGCGGCCGCAAGCGCGGTTAGGTCGATCACGCCGTCGTGATCCACCGGCACCCACTCCACCACGGCACCGTCGTGTGCGGCGAGCCACTCCACGGTGTCCATGGTCGCGTGGTGTTCCCCGCCGGGCACGAGAATCCGCCGCCGGGGTGCCCGCGCCCAGAACAGTCCCTTGAGCGCCAGGTTCACCGACTCGGTGCCGCTGCCGGTGAAGACGACCTCGATCGGGTCGCAGCCGAGGCTCGCCGCAACCGCTTCGCGGGCTTCCTCCAGCATCCGCTTGGCGTTCTGGCCCTGGCTGTGGATCGAGGCGGGATTCCCGACGACGCTCATGGCCTCGGTGTAGGCGGTGATCGCAGCGGGCAGCATGGGTGTCGTCGCCGCGTGGTCCAGATAGACGGCCATGCCCACAACTCTAGAACCCCTACTCTTGGACTCATGACCGCAATGGATGCCCTCCGCAACCTCGGCGTCCGGGTCACCTCCGCGGGCGGCGAGCTGCGCGTCTGGTCCGAGGCGGCCGACGCGATGGAGCTCTGCATCTACGACGACAACGACCCGTTCTGGATCGTGCGGACGATCCCGATGCGACGCGGAGCGGACACCGTCTGGTCCGCCCGCTCCCGCACGCTGGTCCCCGGCTGCCGCTACGGCATCCGCGTCTCCGGACCGATGGGCCCGACGCACCTGTTCCGGCCCGAGAAGACCCTCATCGAGCCGTATTCCCGGGGCGTCCTGCATGTGGGCAGCAACCAGTGGCGCTCCGTGGTGATCGACGACGCGTTCGATTGGCAGGGCGTGCTGAAGCCGGCGACAGCGCTGGACCGCACAGTCATCTACGAAGCGCACGTCAAGGGGATCAGCAATCTCAACCCCAACGTGCCACCGGATTTGCGTGGCACCTATGCCGGGCTCGGCCACGAGAGCACGATCGCCTACCTGCGAGAACTCGGGGTCACGGCCGTCGAACTGTTGCCCGTGCACTCCTTCGTCTCCGAGCGGCGCCTGGTGAAACAGGGCCTGAGCAACTACTGGGGCTACAACACGCAGGCCTTCTTCGCCCCGCACGCCGGTTACGCCTCCCTGCGTGCGCAGCAGGCCGGGCCGCAGGCGATCCTCGACGAGCTGAAATCCGCGGTGCGGTCGCTGCACGCGGCGGGCCTGGAGGTGATCCTCGACGTGGTCTTCAACCACACCGCGGAGGAGCAGCAGGGCGCCCCCACCATGAGCTTTCGGGGCATCGACAACGCTGCCTACTACCGGCACGCCGCTGACGGCTCGTACATCGACGTCACCGGATGCGGCAACACCCTCAACACCAGTCACCCCGTCCCCGCCCGGCTGGTCCTCGACTCCCTGCGCTACTGGGCGAACGAGGTGCAGATCGACGGCTTCCGGTTCGATCTCGCCGTCGCGCTCGCACGCGACGAGAACACGGCGTTCCGCCGCGACCACCACCTCCTCACCGCCATCCGCGACGACCCGGCGCTGGCCGGTGTCAAGCTCATCGCCGAGCCGTGGGACCTCGGCGTCGACGGGTGGCAGACCGGTTCGTTCCCCGCGGGCTGGTCGGAGTGGAACGACCGTTTCCGGGACCGGATGCGCGCCTTCTGGCTGAGCGATCTCCGCGCCTCCCGCTCCGGCGGCCACGCCGGGGTCTTCGGGCCGGTGGCCGACAGCATCACCGGCTCGGCGGAACTGTTCACCGGCAAGCGCTCCCCGCTCGCGTCCATCAACTTCGTCACCGCGCACGACGGCTTCACCCTCGCCGACCTCGTCACCTACAACACGAAGCACAACATCGGCAACGGTGAGTCGAACCGCGACGGCACGGACAACAACGCGTCGTACAACCACGGCGCCGAGGGCATCACCGCCGACCCGGTGATCCTGTCGGCCCGTCGCCGGTCGATGCGCAACCTCCTCGGGTCGCTGCTGCTCTCGGCCGGCGTGCCGATGATCACGGCGGGCGACGAGTTCGGGCGCAGCCAGCGCGGCAACAACAATCCGTACTGCCGCGACAGCGAACTGACTTGGATGGACTGGAACCTCGCGCCCTGGCAACAGGACCTCTACCGGGTCACCCGCACCCTCCTCGCGCTGCGAAGCGCAAACCCGGCGCTTCGCCCCGGCCGCTTCGGCGCCGACGGCGAGGTGATTCCCGGTGCCGCCCACATCGGCTGGTACAACCAGTCGGGGCAGCGGATGTCGCCGGCCGACTGGGATTCCGCCCGCACCGTTCAGTATGCGGCGGCAACGGATGCCGGCGAGGAGCCCGCGAATGCGGTGCTCCTCGTCGTGCAGGGCCAGGACCGAGACCAGCAGGTCACGCTCGCGCACCCCCACGGTGTCACCGCCTACCGCCTGGTATGGGACTCAGCACGGGACGACCCGACCCGGCCTGCGCACCATGTGCCCGGCACGACGGTGCCGGTCTCGGCGATGTCGCTGCAGCTGTTCGTCGCGTCCTGAGGCGACTCCCTACAGGGCCGCCCCGCCGAGATGCACCCTTCGGGTCGAGACCGCCCCGCGTGCGGGGCGGTCTCGACCGCAAGAGGCGGTCTCGGCGGCGCATCCGCCGTCAGTGCGCGACGGCGACGAGTCCCATCTCGGCGGGGCTGATCAGAAGGTCGTTCTTCGGCACGACGCGCACCGTGTAGCCGAAGCCGCCCGCCCGTTCCAGGGTGACTGTTCCGGTGAACAAGGTGCTGCCGTCCGAGATCGTCACGTTGGGGTGGGGTTCCACCGTGAGGGGGTGCACGCGGGTGTTGGCCAGTTCGTCGCCGTTGCGGCTCTGCCCGTAGACCACCTCGACCTGCACGTCCGAGGGCTCGAGTCCCCCGAGCGCGATGTGAGCGCGAAGGTGCAGTTCATCGCCCACCTGCGGGATCTGCTGCAGACCGCCGGACTCCACGTGCGTGACGGCCACACGTGACCATTCGCGGTGCACGCGCTCCTTCCACGCGGCGAGCTCGCGCGCCTTCTGGTAGTCGTTGGCCGCCAGAAGCGACGCGTAATGCTGGGCGGGGCGGTACATCCGTTCGACGTACTCACGCACCATGCGGTCGGCTGACAGCTCGGGTGACAGCTCGGCAAGCGTGTGCCGGATCGCCTTCACCCAGCGGCGGGGCAGCTCTTCGTCGCCGTCGCGCTCATAGAACGAGGGCGCCACCTGGTGCTCGATGAGGTCGTAGAGGGCGTCGGCCTCGAGCTCGTCACGCTCGGCGGCGTCGATTGCCGAATCGGCCGACGGAATCGCCCATCCGTTCTGCCCGTCGTAATACTCCGGCCACCAGCCGTCGAGGATGGAGAGGTTCAGCACGCCGTTCAGCGCCGCCTTCATCCCCGACGTGCCGCACGCCTCGAGCGGCCGCAGCGGGTTGTTCAGCCAGACGTCGGTGCCGGGGTACATCACCTTGGCCATGCGGATGTTGTAGTCCGGCAAGAAGGCCATGCGGGTGCGGATCTCGGGGTCCTCGGCGAACTGCACGATCTTCTGGATCAGCCGCTTGCCCTCTTCGTCGGCGGGGTGCGACTTGCCGGCGATCACGATCTGCACCGGATGCTCCGGGTGCGTCAGCAGCGCCCGCAACCGTTCCGGGTCGTGCAGCATCAGGGTCAGCCGCTTGTAGGTCGGCACGCGACGGGCGAAGCCGATGGTGAGCACGTCCGGGTCGAACACCTGGCTCATCCACGGCGGCGGCACGAGCCCCTTGTTCTGCTCGCGCCAGGCTTCGATCAGTCGGCGCCTGGCATCCTGAACGAACTGCTCCCGCATGCGTCTGCGCACGGTCCACAGATCCTGATCTGAGATCGCCGGCGAGTTCCAGTCCGCCGTGGAGGTCTGCCCGGTGCCGAGCTTCTCCTGCGCCAGCGAGACCAGGGCCTCGTCCGTCCAGGTCGGCGGGTGCACGCCGTTCGTGATCGACGTGATGGGCACGTCATCAGGGTCGAAGCCCGGCCACAGCCCGTTGAACATGCGACGGCTCACCTGTCCGTGCAGCTTTGACACACCGTTGGCGTGCTGGCCGAGCCGGAGCCCCATGATCGCCATGTTGAAGGTGCTCGGGGAGCCGCCGGCGTAGTCCTCCGCGCCGAGCGCGAGGACGTCGGCGACATCGACCCCCGGGAGCAGACCTGACGAGAAGTACCGCTCGATAAGCCCCATGTCGAAGCGGTCGATGCCCGCGGGAACCGGGGTGTGCGTGGTGAAGACGGTGCCGGCGCGCGCCACCTGCAGCGCCTCGTCGAAGGTCAGTCCCTCGCCGATCAGGCGCGAGATCCGCTCGAGGCCGAGGAAGCCGGCGTGGCCCTCGTTGGTGTGGAACACCTCCGGGGCGGGACGGCCGGTCAGCGACGTCCAGAGCCGCACGGCGCGGGCGCCGCCGATGCCCAGCAGCAGCTCCTGGAGCAGGCGGTGCTCCCCGCCGCCGCCGTAGAGCCGGTCGGTGACCGTGCGCAGCTCGTCGGGGTTGTCGGGGATGTCGGTGTCGAGCAGCAACAGGGTGATGCGGCCGACGGCGGCAAGCCACACGCGGGCGTGCAGCACCCGGTCGTCGGGCAGCGCCAGCGACACGTGGGCCGGCGAACCATCGGGATGCCGCAGCACCGACAGCGGCAGGCCGTCCGGGTCCTGCACCGGGTAGCTCTCCAGCTGCCAGCCCTCGGGCGAGATCGACTGGCTGAAGTAGCCGGCCCGGTAGAACAGGCCCACGCCCACGAGCGGGAGTCCGAGGTCGGAGGCGCTCTTCAGGTGGTCGCCCGCGAGAATGCCGAGCCCCCCGGAATACTGGGGCAGCGCGGCCGCGATCCCGAACTCGGGCGAGAAGTAGGCGATGCCCTTCGGCTTCTCCCCCGTCAGGCCCTGATACCAGCGCGGCTCCTCCAGGTACTCGTGCAGCCCGCGCCGCACGTCCTCCACTCCGGTCACATAGTCGCTGTCTCGCGCCAGCTCCTCCAGCCTTGCCGGGTCGACGGCGCCGAGCAGCGCCACCGGGTCCTGGCCGCAGGCACTCCACAATTCTGGGGAGATGTGCTCGAAAAGCTGGCGGGTGGGCTCATGCCACGACCAGCGCAGGTTGCCCGCGAGTTCTTTCAGCGCCGCCAAGGGCTCTGGCAGCACCGCTCGGACCGTAAATTTACGTATCGCCTTCACGTGTCCCACCCTACGGTGCACGCGCGGAGAAGCGCGTGATCCCTACGCCTTTGACGATATTTCGCGCTACGGTCGGGGATGTGGCAAGGATAGCGAAGACCCCGTCAGCTTCTACCCGGCCGGCCGATTCGAGGCCGCCGGCGACCAAGGCCGGGCGTATCCCGATACTCGATCTGCGCCCGTCCCTCCCTGAGAACCGCTGGCCCGTGCGCGCCTTCGCGGGCGAGGTCGTGCCGTTCTCGGCGGTCGCGTTCCGTGAAGGACACGACCTGATCGGCGTCACCCTGCTGCTGACCGACCCCCAGGGGGTCGAGACGCGCCAGCGGATGACGCCGGGCCCGGCGGGCACCGACAGCTGGCTGGGCGAGGCGCAGCTCGGCACCCCCGGGCACTGGACCTACCGGGTGAGTGCCTGGGCCGATGACGTGGCCACCTGGCAGCACAATGCCACCGTGAAGATCCCCGCCGGCGTCGACGTGGAGCTGATGTTCCTCATCGGTTCCCAGCTGCTGGGATCGGCAGCCGGTGACGAGGCGCGTGCCAACACTGAGCGTGACGTGCTGGGGGAGATTGCCGGCGCCCTCGTCGATACCGAGCGTCCCGTGCACGAACGGCTGGCGCTCGTGACCGACCCGCGACTGGACGAGGCGCTCCGGGAGCGCCCGATCACGAGCATCGTCAGCGTCTCAGAGCCTCGGGAGATCATCGTTGAGCGGGAGCGCGCCGGCGTGGGCGCCTGGTACGAGTTCTTCCCGCGTTCGGAGGGTGCGGTGCGGCGTCCCGACGGGTCATGGATCAGCGGCACCTTCCGCACGGCGGCCAAGCGCCTACCCGCGGTCGCCGCGATGGGCTTCAACGTCGTCTACCTGCCGCCCATCCACCCGATCGGGCACGCGTTCCGGAAGGGGCCGAACAACACCCTCGACGCGGGGCCCAACGACCCCGGCTCGCCGTGGGCGATCGGTTCCGCCGAGGGCGGCCACGATGCCATTCATCCTGACCTCGGCACCGTCGCCGACTTCAGCCACTTCCTGCGCCAGGCGGGCAAGCTCGGGCTGGAGGTCGCCCTGGACCTCGCGCTGCAGGCCTCGCCCGACCACCCGTGGGTGACCGAGCACCCGGAGTGGTTCACGACCCTCCCTGACGGTTCGATCGCGTACGCCGAGAACCCGCCGAAGAAGTACCAGGACATCTACCCGATCAACTTCGACAACGATCCCGAAGGCATCCGTGCTGAAGTACTGCGGATCGTGCGCCACTGGATCGGCCTCGGCGTGAAGATCTTCCGCGTCGACAACCCGCACACCAAACCGCTCGAGTTCTGGGAGTGGCTGATCAACACGGTCAACGCCGAATCGCCCGAGGTGGTGTTCCTCGCCGAAGCCTTCACCAGGCCGGCGGTCATGCAGGCGCTCGCGAAGGTCGGGTTCCAGCAGTCCTACAGCTACTTCACGTGGCGCAACACCAAGAAGGAGCTCGAGGAGTACTTCGACGAGCTTGCCCACGACACCGCCGACTTCCTGCGGCCGAATCTCTTCGTGAACACCCCGGACATCCTCACCGAGTACCTGCAGTTCGGCGGACCGGCCGCGTTCGCGATCCGGGCGGCCCTGGCCGCGACGGCGAGCCCCCTGTGGGGCGTGTACGCGGGCTTCGAACTCTTCGAGAGCGTGGCCCGGCCGGGCGCAGAGGAGAGCATCGACAACGAGAAATACGAGTACCGGCCCCGTGATTTCGAGGGCGCGGTGGAGGCGGGGCGTTCGCTCGCCCCGTTCATCACTCGGCTGAACGAGATCCGCGCCGCGCACCCCGCGCTCCGGCAATTGAGGAACCTTGACGTTCATCGGAGCGACGACGATTCCATCCTCGTTTACAGCAAGTTCCTCGACGCGGCGTACACGGGAACGGGAGAATCCGACGCCCTGATCATCGTCGTCAACGTCGACCCGCACAGCGTGCGCGAGACCACCGTGCATCTGGATGTGACCAGGTTCGGAATCGAGCCGGGGACGACGTACCGGGTGCGCGACCTCGTCACGGACGCAACGTGGACCTGGTCGGGCGACAACTACGTGCGGCTCGACCCGTTCCATCAACCCGTCCACATCCTGCAGGTGCTGAGCCAGGAAGGCTGACGATATGACACCGAAGAAGCCAGACGCGCCGACGACGCCCGTGAGCTCCGGCCTCCTCCACCCCAAGAGCGCGGAGACGCCCCCCGTGGACCCGTCGGCCGTGTCGCTTCCCGAGATCTCCGACGTCGTGCTGGAGACCATCGGCGCGGGAAGTCACTACGACCCGCACTCGGTGCTCGGGCAGCACCTCATCGACGTACCCGGCCACGAGCCGGTGGCTGTCATCAGGGCCCTCCGGCCGTTCGCATCCGCCGTCAGGGCCGTGCTCGAGTCCGGAGAGCGGGTGGAGCTCACTCACCTGGCGCACGGTATCTGGCAGGGCGTCAACACGGCCGGCCTCAGCGACTACGTCATCGAGGCCCAGTATGACGGCGCTCCCGCCTGGGTGATCGACGATCCCTACCGTTACCCGCCGACGCTCGGCGAACTCGACCTGCACCTGCTCGGCGAGGGCCGGCACGAGGAACTGTGGGATGTGCTGGGTTCCCACTACCGGTCACACCCCTCCATCGCGGGCAGCACTCTCGGTACCGCCTTCACCGTGTGGGCGCCCCACGCCCAGGCCGTTCGGGTGATCGGCGACTTCAACCGCTGGAACGGCTCCCTGCACGCCATGCGCACCATGGGCGGCACCGGCGTTTGGGAGCTGTTCGTTCCCGGCCTCGAACCGGGCTCAAAGTACAAGTACGAGATCCTCAGCCAGGACGGCCGGTGGCTGCAGAAGGCCGACCCGATGGCGCGGTACACCGAAGTGCCGCCGGGGCAGGCATCCGTTGTCGGTCAGAGCCACTACGAGTGGCAGGATGACGCGTGGCTGGCCAAGCGGGCGGCCACCGACCCGCACAACGCGCCGATGAGTATCTACGAGATGCACCTCGGGTCGTGGCGTCCGGGACTCGGCTACCGGGAGGTCGCCGAGCAGCTGATCGGATACCTGCAGGAGCTCGCGTATACGCACGTGGAGTTCATGCCGCTGGCCGAGCATCCGTTCGGCGGTTCGTGGGGCTACCAGGTCACCGGCTACTACGCTCCGACCAGCCGTTTCGGGCATCCCGACGACCTGCGCTACTTGATCGACCGGCTGCATCAGGCGGGCATCGGCGTGATCATGGACTGGGTGCCGGGGCATTTCCCGAAGGACGACTGGGCGCTGGCCCGGTTCGACGGCCAGGCCCTGTACGAACATCCCGATCCCCGCCGGGGCGAGCAGATGGACTGGGGCACGTACGTCTTCGACTTCGGTCATCCGCAGGTGCGCAACTTCCTCGTCGCCAACGCGCTGTACTGGCTGGAGGAGTTCCACATCGACGGTCTCCGCGTCGACGCGGTGGCCTCAATGCTGTACCTCGACTACTCGCGCAAAGAGGGCGAGTGGCTGCCCAACCAGTACGGCGGGCGGGAGAACCTCGAGGCCATCAGCCTGCTGCAGGAGGTCACGGCGACCTCCTACCGGCGCAACCCGGGCACCGTGATCATCGCCGAGGAGTCGACGAGCTGGCCGGGCGTCACCGCGCCGACGTCGGCCGGTGGCCTCGGTTTCGGCCTCAAGTGGAACATGGGGTGGATGCACGACTCGCTGGAGTACATGCAGGTCGACCCGATGTACCGGGCGTATCACCACAACCAGATCACCTTCTCGTTCGTCTACGCGTTCAGTGAGAACTTCGTGCTGCCGATCAGTCATGACGAGGTCGTGCACGGCAAGGGCTCGCTGGTGTCGAAGATGCCCGGTGATTCATGGAAGCAGCTCGCGAACGTGCGGGTCTACCTGGCTTTCATGTGGTCGCACCCCGGCAAGCAGCTCTTGTTCATGGGTCAGGAGTTCGGCCAGCGTTCGGAGTGGAGTGAGGAGCGCGGCCTGGACTGGTGGACGCTGGACCAGCCCGCCCACCGGGGACTGTTCAACCTGGTCGCGCAGATGAACCGGTTGTATGTCGCGAACCCGGCCCTGTGGGATCGTGACAACACTCCCGAAGGTTTCGAGATGATCGACGGCGGGGCTGCGCAGGCGAACGTCGTCACCTTCCTTCGTAAAGATGACAACGGGCATCCGATCGCCTGCCTGTTCAACTTCTCGGGGCAGCCGCACGACCACTACCGGGTGGGATTGCCGCACACCGGCCGGTGGGACGAGATTCTCAACACGGATGCCGCCGAGTTCGGCGGGTCGGGTGTCGGGAACCTCGGTGGCGTGAATGCAGTGGCTGAACCCTGGGACGGCCGTCCGGCATCCGCCGCCCTGAGGCTGCCGCCGCTCGGTGCCCTCTGGCTGCGTTACACACCGGAACCCGAACCGGCCGCAGCGACCTCTGCTGATGCAGCGAACGAGCTCGGTTCTGGCGCTGGCGCTGCTCCTGTTGCTGCCACCGGCTCTGGCGCTGCTCCTGCTGCTGCCACCGGCTCCGGCGCTGCCCCTGCTGCTGCCACCGGCTCCGGCGCTGCCCCTGCTGCTGCCACCGGCTCCGGCGCTGCCCAGGATCCGGCTTACGGCAGCGGCTCCACGACAACGGCAAACTCCCCCGCTTCCGGAAGGCGCTCTACCAAGCGGTCCCACTAGATTCCTCCAGTAGAGTCCTCGAGCTCATCGTCTGACGCCGCGCTACGTGATGTCGCCGTGGCGTTGTTCGTGGTTGTCGGTGTGGCGGGTGGGGGCTTTGGTGGTGGGGCGCCATCGTCGTTGGTGGTCGAGCCAGGGTGGGGCTTTGATTTCGGGGGTGCCGTGGTTCATGCGGATTTC
>Ga0157369_10009446_pt1 | contig 11148 bp, 6 predicted proteins | sample C25metaG_FD_113461 | JGI IMG/M metagenome (GOLD analysis project Ga0157369, IMG submission 113461) | Corn rhizosphere microbial communities from Kellogg Biological Station, Michigan, USA - C2-5 metaG | ecosystem: Host-associated > Plants > Roots > Rhizosphere > Soil | place: USA: Michigan... | reverse complement strand
GTTGGTGTGGGGGTAGAACGCCCAGTCCTGGTGCCACTCGACGGGCGAGCCGTAGCGCGGTGACTTGAGGTTGATCTTCGATCCGTGCAGCCGCACCGCCGGGCCCAGCAGGTCCTGGAGGATTGCCACCAGCCGCGGGTGGCGCATCAGGCGCTCGAACACCGGGAAGAACTTGTGCGGCGTCTTCACCCGGCGCACCCGAGGATCCTCCGCGCGGTGGCCCGGCTCGAGGTCGTAGACGTCGTTGTGGGCGGTGACCGCGCGCGCCCCGTCGAGGATGCGGGCGAGCTCGCCACGCACCGTGTCGAGGGTGGTCGCGTCGAGCACGTCGGGAACCACCAGATAGCCCTGCTCGCGATAGAAGGCCACGTCGGAAGGAGAGAGCATGCCTCAAGCGTAGCACGGCCGACGCGACGCTTGACAGGCGCGGCCCGGTGACCGACAGTCGGAGCGCCGTCGGGGTCAAAGACGATCCAACGGGGGCACACCCCAGGGGGGAAATACAAATGCTCGATTCGCCTATCAGCCGCCGCTCACTGCTCGCCGGGGCCGTCGGGGCCTCCGCCCTGCTGACCCTGCCGCGGCCCGCCGCGCCCGCGGTGAAGAAGGGCACCAGCCTCAAGCTCTGGATCCTGAAGACCTACGTCGAGCCGACCAACAAGGCCATCGAGGCGAGCGCCCAGCGCTGGGCCCAGAAGAACGGGGCCAGCGTCTCGGTGGAGTACTTCACCTTCGAGGACATGCAGACCAAGTACGTGGCCGCGATCGAGAGCAACAGCACCCCCGACATCGGCCAGCTCGAGACCAGCGCTCCCGCGCGCTTCGCGGGCATGGGCCAGCTCATCGACCTCACCACCTTCGCGCGCCAGATCGAGGGCCAGGTCGGCAAGGCCCCCGCCAACGTCTCCGCGGTCACCATGGTGGGCGACAAGATCTACTCGCTGCCGTGGTACGTGATGGGCGGCTTCTGGTACGTGTGGCGCGACGTGTTCGAGAAGGCGAAGGTGAAGCTGCCCACCACCTTCGAGGAGGCCAAGCAGGCCGCCGCCGCGCTGAACCGGCCGAAGGACAACTTCTACGGGATGGGGCAGAGCTGGAACCGCACCTCGGACGGCTACGGAGTGATGCAGAGCCTGATGTACTCGTACGGGGTCGGCTGGGCCGGCAAGGACGGCAAGTACAAGTCGCTCAAGACCCCCGCGATGCAGACGGTGATGAAGTGGGCCACCGACATCTACAAGGACGGCATCCAGCCCGCGGACACTCTGACCTGGACCGGCTCCGGCAACAACGAGAACTTCATCGCCAAGAACATCGCCCAGACCTCAAACGGTCCTAGCATCACCTTCGCGCTCGAGAACGCGCTCGCCAAGGCCACCGACGCCAAGGACCGGAAGGCCAAGGAGGAGGCGCTCGCCAACCACGTGGCCCTCCCGCATCCCGCCGGGCCCGACGGGCGCCGCATGTGGGCCATCGCGATGAGCTTCGGCATCTTCAAGAACAGCAAGGACCCCGAGGCCGCGATGAGCCTCATCGCGCACCTGCTCTCCCCCGAGGAGACGGTGGCGGTCATGAAGGATTCCTACGGTCAGTTCGGGCCGGTGCTGGACAAGGCCCGCGCGGCGTCCAAGGACTACTTCAACAAGAACGACAACTACCGGACCTTCGGGCGGGCCGCGGAGTGGTTCGCGCCCACCGGGTGGCCCGGGCCCACCACCGCGGCCGCCGCGGAGGTGCAGGCGAGCAACGTGCTCACCGACGCGCCGGCCAAGGTCATCGTCGACAAGTGGTCGGTCGACCAGGCCATCGATTGGGAGGACAAGAAGATCAAGGAAATCTACGACACCCTGAAGGGGTGACGTGGCGCTTCCCCAGACCGTCGGCGTCCCGGCCGTGCGGGCGCGCGCCTCCCTCTGGCGCCGTGCCCGCACCCGGGAGGCCGCGACGGCGCTCCTGTTCCTGCTGCCGCTGTTCGTCCTCGTGGTGGCCCTGATCTTCTACCCGGTCTACCGGGCGGTCTGGCTCTCGCTCACCGACAAGCTGGTGGGCTATCCCGAGCGCTTCGTGGGCCTGCGCAACTACGCCTACCTGGCCCAGGACGACACCTTCCACGCGGTCATCCGCAACAGCCTCGTCTTCACGGTGGGCTCGGTGGGCCTCAAGATCGTGACCGGGGTGCTGATGGCCCTCGTCCTGAACAATGTGATCCGCGGGCGGAACTTCTTCCGCGGGCTCTTCCTCCTGCCCTGGATCACGTCCACCGTGATCATCGCGCTCACCTGGCGGTGGATGTTCGACGCCTTCCCGGGCCGCGGGTTCTTCAACAGCGTGCTGCTCGACCTGGGAGTGATGAGCCGGCCGAAGGCGTTCATGGCCTCCCCGGAGGGCGCGATGATGGCGGTGGTGGTGGCCAACTGGTGGCGCGGCTTCCCGTTCTTCGGGGTCTCGTTCCTGGCCGGGATGGCGTCGATTCCCCGCGAGCTCTACGAGGCGGCCGCGGTCGACGGGGCGGCGGCGTGGCGGCGCTTCTGGCACGTGACGCTGCCCGGGCTCAAGCACGTGATGATCGTCACCACGCTGCTGAGCTTCATCTTGACGATCAACGACTTCAACATCGTCTACGTGATGACCCGCGGCGGCCCCGGCACCGCGACCCAGATCTTCGCGACCTACTCCTACCAGGTGGCGTTCGGCCAGCTCCGCTGGGGCCGGGGCGTGACCATCTCGCTGTTCGTGGTCCCGATCCTGGTGCTCGGCATCGTCCTGATCAGCCGCTACCTGCTCCGCGACCGCAAGTAGGCCCCGTGACCATCAAGACCCTCACCTGGCTCGGCCTCGCGCTCTTCCTCCTCGTCATCCTGGTGCCGTTCTGGTGGATCGCGAGCATGTCGTTCAAGACCTACGAGCAGATCCAGTTCGCCACCAGCATCTACGTGCCGAGCCCGTTCACGTGGGAGAACTACACCGGGCTCTGGACCGAGACCCGCTTCCCCCTCTGGCTGCGCAACAGCGCGGTGACCGGGCTGGTGGTGACCGCGATCACCATCGTGGTGTCGAGCCTCGGCGGCTACGCGGTGGCCCGCCTGCGCTTCCCCGGCCGCGAGTCGGTGGCGAGCCTGATCCTGATCCTGTATCTGATCCCGCCCGCGCTGCTGTTCATCCCGCTCTACCGGGTGCTGGCCGAGCTGGGCGCCACCAACCACCTCTCCTCGCTCTTCCTCTCCTATCCGACCTTCACGGTCCCCTTCGCGACCTGGCTCCTGATCGGCTTCTTCAAGGCGCTCCCCGACGAGCTGGAGGAGGCGGCCCTGATCGACGGGGCCGGCCGCATCACCGCGTTCTGGCGCGTGCTCTTGCCGCTCGCGGCCCCGGGCCTGGTGGCCTCCGCGATCTTCGCGTTCACGCTCTCGTGGAACGAGTTCCTCTACGCGCTGGTCTTCATCCAGGACGAGCAGTCCATCACGGTGCCGGTGGGCCTCAACCTGCTCATCTACGGCGACGTCTTCCACTGGGGCCAGCTCATGGCCGCCTCCGTGATCACCACGATCCCGGTGGTCGCGCTCTACGTGTTCATCCACCGGTGGATGGTGGAGGGGCTGGTCGCGGGCGGGGTGAAGGGCTAGAATTTCCCGCCAGGAGGCGTCCATGGCGATCATCGCAGCCGGCCCCACCGTCACCCCGCTCCATTCCGTCTTCGCGGCCGAGGTCTCGGGCGTCGACCTCACCCGGCCGCTCGACGACGCGACGTTCGAGCGCATCGCGGTCGCGTTCGACGACCACTCGGTGCTGGTCTTCCGCGGGCAGGCGCTCACCGACGAGCAGCAGATGGCGTTCAGCGAGCGCTGGGGGCCGCTCGAGACCACCGTGAGAACCCTGGGCGGCGAGGATCGCCTGGGCGCCCACATCGTGGACCTCTCGAACACCGACCCGGACGGCAAGCTGATGGGCTGGGAGGACCGGCGGATGCTCTACCAGTCCGGCAACCAGCTCTGGCACAGCGACAGCTCGTTCAAGCCGGTGCCGGCCCACTCCTCGGCGCTCTCCGCGCGCGTGATCCCGCCCGCGGGCGGCGAGACCGAGTTCGCCAGCATGCGCGTCGCCTACGAGCACCTGCCCGAGGACCTCCGCCGCGACCTGGATGGTCGGATCGTCATCCACAGCTTCGGCTTCTCGCGCAGCATAATCGATCCCGGCATCGGCACCGAGATCGGGCGCGACTATCCGCCGGTGCGCCACGCGCTGGTGCGCGCCAATCCGCGCCACGGCCGCAAGGGGCTCTACATCGGCTCGCACGCCTGGTACGTGGAGGGGCTCGGGCTCGACGAGAGCCGCATCCTGATCGCCCGGTTGCTGGAGCAGACGGTGCGCCCCGATCGCGTGTACCGGCACCGCTGGCAGGTGGGGGATCTCGTGATGTGGGACAACCGGTGCGTGCTGCACCGTGGGCGGCCGTGGGACAGCGCGCGCCACGAGCGGGTCATGCACCGGACCACGGTGGCGGGCGACGGCCCCACCGCGCAGCCCGCCTACCTGCACGAGCTCGCGGCCGGGCGCACGACGGCCCGGTCCTGATTCCCCGGACCGGGCCGTCGCCCTGCAGAAGCGACCGCGCTAGCCGGCGCTTCCGTCCGTCTGCTCGGTCGCGGCGGGCCGATGGCCGCCGTCCTCCGGCGTCATCCCCCGCATGCCCGGCTGGCCCTCACGGTGCTGCTGCCACCGCTCGGCGAGCAGGGTGCGGAGCTTCTCACGCTGCTCGGGAGTCAGGACCTGCCGGCTCTGCTCCATGGTGCGGATCTGCGCCACGCGCCCATCCGCGCGTAGCTTCTCGATCTCCCGCACCTTGGCCTCGATCTTGGAGAGGTCCCGCGGCTTGTTGGCGTCCGCGGGGTCCGGCATCATCAGCGTGCGCAGGTCCAGCTCGGCCAGGCGCCGGTCGGCCTCGCGCTTGATGGCGTCACGCTTCGAATCCGTGCCGAGCTTGCGCAGGCTGTCGACCTGCGCCGGCGTCAGCCCGATCGCCTGCCGGTGACGGAGCGCGAGCCCCGCCAGCGAGAAGCGGTGCATCCGGTGCATCTTGTGGTGGTGCCAGCCGCCGTGGCCGCGCATGCCATCCGGCCGGTGCTGCCCCATCCCCGGACCGGGGCTCGGGGCCGGCGCCTGCGCCAGCTGCAAGCCGTCCGCCCCCTGCGGGGTCGCGGCCGGCGCCTGTGCCGCCGCGGGCAGGGTCATGCCCAGTACCAGTGCCAATCCTCCCAGTGCGCTACGAGCCTTCATGGCCTCCTCCTTGCCCGCCGTGCGGGCGTGTCCGGCAACGGGAGCCCCCAGGGAGCCCCGATAGGTTCTAGCCCTTCTGCCCCAATAGACGAGCGGATGGCCCCGCGCGTTGACACGGACAGGGGGAAGAATCCGCGGTCAGGAAGCGACGGCGGCGGCGACCTGGCGGGAGACCAGGCGCGCGTAAAGCCCGCGTCGGTGCAGCAGATCCTCGTGGCGACCCTGCTCGACGACGCGCCCCTCGTCGAGGACCACGATCCGGTCCGCGGCCCGGACGGTGGAGAGCCGATGGGCAATCACGATGGTGGTGCGGGTGCGGGCGAGGCTCACCAGCGCCTCCTGCACCACCGCCTCGTTGACCGCGTCCAGGTGGGAGGTGGCCTCGTCCAGGATCAGGACCGGCGCGTCGCGCAGGAACGCGCGGGCGATGGCCACCCGCTGCCGCTGCCCGCCCGAGAGCTGGAGGCCCCGCTCGCCCACCGGGGTGTCGAGGCCCTGGGGGAGGCCGGCCACCAGGGGACCCAGCGCGGCCCGCTCGACCGCGGCGGCGAGGTCGGTCGGGGAGGCCTCCGGCCGCGCGATCCGGATGTTGCCGCCGAGGGTGTCGTTGAAGAGGTGCGTGTCCTGCGCCACCAGCGCGATGTGGCTGCGCAGCTCCTCGAGCGCGCAGGCGCGCAGGTCGTGCCCGGCCAGGGTGATCGCGCCGCGCTCCGGATCCCAGAAGCGGAGCAGCAGGCTCGCGATCGTGGTCTTGCCCGCGCCGGACGGGCCGACGAGCGCGACGGTGGCGCCGGCCGGCACCGTGAACGAGACGTCGGCGAGCGCGGGCCGTCGCCGGCCGGGATAGGTGAACGTGACGTCGTGCAGCGCGATGGCCGCCGCCTCGTCGCGCCGCGCGCCGGGGAGCGCGACGCCGGGCCCGTCCGCGATACGCACCGGCTCCGCGTGCACCGCGTGCACGCGGCGGGTGGCCGCGAGAGTGTCGGCGAGCTGGCGGCCGACCTGCGCGATCTCCCACACCGGCACGAAGGCGGACATCGCGAGCAGGGTCAGGAGCGGCAGCATCGCGCCCTCGAGCCGGCCCGAGGCCACCAGCCACGCGCCCACGCCGGTGACCGCGAGGCCGCCCAGGCCGGTGGCGGCGTCCTGCAGCGCGGACTGACGCGCGAGGTCGGCGAGGAACGGCATCCGCGCCGCCGCGTAGGCGTTCGCGCGCTCCGCGAGGGCCGCGCCGCGCCGGGCCTCCTGCTGGAAGGCCACGATCTCGGCCAGGCCCTGCACCGAGTCCACCGCGTGCGCGTTCAGCTCGCCGGAGGCCTCGCGGGCCCGGACGCTCAGCCGGTCGATGCGCGCGCGGCCCAGCACCGGGCTCAGCCCCGCGTAGGCCAGGAACGGGAGCACCGCGGCCGCCATCGGCCAGCCGAAGACGCCGAGGGTGACCAGCACCACCGCGGGGACGAGCGCCGCGACCAGGCCGGGGGTGATGGTGTGGGCGAAGAAGTACTCGATCAGCTCGATGTCGTGGGTGGCCACGCCCAAGAGGTCGCCGGTGCGCCGCGCGGAGAGGTAGGCCGGCCCCAGCGCGACCAGCTTGCGGAAGAAGCTCATGCGCATGTCGGCGAGCAGGCGATAGGCCATGTCGTGAGCGAGCCACGACTCGAGCCAGTGCAGCACGCCCGCCGCCGGCGCGACGACCAGCAGCGCGATCAGCAGCGCGCCGGTCGGCTCGCCGCGGCTCACCGCGCGGACCACCAGCGCGCTCAGCAGGCCCACCCCGATCAGCGCTCCGACGCGGGCCACCCCCAGCACGAAGGTCACGACGAGGCGGGCGTGGTAGCCCGAGGCCATGCCGAAGAGGATGCGCGCCACCTGGCGCCACCCCGGGCCGGCCGCGCGCAGGACCGCGGGCGCCTCCAGGCCGGCGGGCGCGCCGTCGCCCGCGTCCGGGGCGGCCGCGTCGTCGCGCGCAGCGGGCGTTCCGTCGTCGAGCCGGCCGTCGTCACCCGCCGCGGCGGCCTGGCCCGCCATGAGGCGGCGGTACGCGCCGTCGCGCGCCATCAGGGCCGCGTGGGTGCCGCTCTCCGCCACGTGGCCGTCGTCCAGGACCAGGATCCGGTCCGCGCCGATGATGCTCGAGAGGCGGTGGGCGAAGATCAGCGTGGTGCGTCCGCGCATCAGCCGGTGCAGCGCCTCCTGGATGGCGGCCTCGCTCTCCGCGTCGACCGAGGAGAGCGCCTCGTCGAGGATCAGGATCGGCGCGTCGCGCAGCAGCGCGCGCGCGATCGCGATGCGCTGGCGCTGGCCGCCGGAGAGGCGCACCCCGCGCTCGCCCACCACCGTTTGGTAGCCCTGGGGCAGGGCCGTGATGGCGTCGTGGATGTTGGCGTGGCGTGCCGCGGCCTCGAGCTCGGCCTGGCTCGCGTCGGGGCGGCCCATGCGCAGGTTGTCCTCGACGGTGCCGTGGAACAGATAGGTGTCCTGGCTCACCACCGCGATGAGGCGGCGCAGGTCCGCGAGGGCGAGCGTCCGCAGGTCGTGCCCGCCCACCGTCACGCGCCCCGCGGTCGGGTCCGCGAAGCGCAGGAGGAGCCTCGAGATCGTCGACTTGCCCGCGCCGCTCGCGCCCACCACGCCCACCCGCTCGCCCGCCGCGACGTCGAAGGCCAGATCGCGCAGGGCCGGCCGACGGCCGCCCGGGTAGGCGAACGTGACGCGGTCGAAGGTGATGGAGGGCTGGAGCGCGGGCGCGGTCGGGAGGTTTGCACTCTGAGGGTTTGCGGTGAAGCGATTGTTCTGATCGGGGGGGAGCGGCGCCGCTCCTCCCCCGAGCCCCCCCGGCGCATCGGTCTGGGCGGGTGTCGTCACAGGGGCGCCGATGTCCTTGATCTGCGGCTCGACCGACAGGAGCTCGCGGATGCCGGCGGCGGCGGAGAGGCCGAGCATGCCCTGGTGGAGCACGGTGCGCAGCTCGCGGAGGGGGCGGAAGATCTCGACGCCCAGCATCAGCACCACCACCAGCGCGGTCAGCTCCATGCTGCCGGCCTGCACGCGGTGGGCGCCGAGCCAGAGGGCGACCGCGGCCCCGAGCGCGATGCACACGTCGCTGATGCCGCGGGCCAGGGTGTTGGTGGAGAGCAGCCACATCGTGGCCTGGAAGAGGGAGTGGCCGCGCTCCTCGAGCAGCCGCGCGCGGGCCTGGCTCTGGCCGAAGGCGGCGAGGGTCCGGAGGCCCTGGAGCGCGTCGAGGAACTCGGCGCCGTACGCCTTGTAGGCCTTCGACCGCTCCAGGCTGTGGCGGCTGTCCCAGCGGTGCCAGAGGGTGGGCAGCAGGAAGGTGGCCACCGCGGCCGCCAGGATGACCGCGGCGAGCGGGAGGTCGATGGCGGCCACGATCGCGAAGATCAGGAACGGGGTGAGCGCGGAGACGAAGAGCTGGGGCAGGTACTGGCCGAAGTACACCTCGAGCTGCTGCACTCCCTCCACGATCGAGAGGATGACGTCGCCGGTGCGCGCCTGGGTGAAGTGCGCGGGCCCGAGCGCGGTGATCTGCCCGTAGAGGCGCGTGCGCAGCTGCGCCTGCACCCGCGCCGCGGTGTGGTGCGCGACCATGGTGCGCCCGTACTCGAGCAGGCCGCGCAGGGCGACCAGCGCCGCCACCCCCGCCACCGGCCAGATGAGCCGCGCGGGCGGATCGCCGGCGAGGAGCCGCCCGAGCGCCCAGCCCAGCAGCGCGAGCCGCCCGGTCCCCACCAGCACCGAGAGGAGGCCGGCGAGGGTGGCGCCCGCGATGCGCCCGCGCACCCCGCGGGTGAAGGCCCAGAGCCAGGCGTCGATGTACATCGCGGCTCAGGCCCTCGCGCGCAGTCGACCGGACACCACGCGCACCTTGCGGGGCGCGGCGAGCCAGATCGCCACCGCGGAGACCACGCTGCACGCGATCGCGATCTGGAAGGCCAGCGTGTAGGTGCCGGTGTGGTCGTGCAGCACCCCGGTCACCCACGGGCCCACCGCGCCGCCCGCGATCGAGGAGAGCATGAGGGTGCCGAAGATCGAGCCGTAGTGCCGGCCCTGGAAGATCTCGGCCGGGATCGCGCCCACCACCGAGGTGAGGCCGTAGCCGAGCATGCCCTGGGAGACCACCATCAGGTACAGCAGCGGCATGGTGGGGGAGTCGGCGAGCATCAGCAGCGCGACGTAGCAGATCGCGAAGCCGAGCGCGCCCACCGTCCACACCCACTCGCGGCCGATGCGGTCGGAGAGCCAGCCGAGCGCGATCTGGCCCGGGATGCCGGCCAGGCTCACGATGCCGAGGGCCCACGCCGCGTCGCCGGGACGGAAGCCGATCTCGATCAGGTACTTGGTCTGGTGCACCTGCACCGCGTACCACGCGAAGAGGCCGAGGAAGTAGCCGAGCGCGATCCACCAGAAGCGGGCGGTGCGCGCCGCGCGCCCGAGCGTCCAGTCCACCGCGGCCCACGTCGCGTCGACCACGTTGGAGGGCCGCGCGGTCGCCGCGCCCGCCGCCGGCCGCGGATCGCCGTCGGGCTCGAGGCCCATGTCCTCCGGCCGCCGTCGCGGCAGGAGGTTGAGCGGCACCAGGAGCAGCAGCACGAGCAGGCCGAGGGCGCCGCACGCGGTGCGCCAGCCCACGCGACCGATGAGGGACTGCACCCACGGCAGGATGATCACCGAGCCCACCCCGACGCCGGAGAACGCGAGGCTCATGGCGAGCCCGCGCCGGCGCACGAACCAGTTGGGCAGGAAGAGCGACTGCCCGGTGTAGCCGATGCAGACGCTGCCGCCGCCCACCATGACCCCGAGCGTCGCGTAGAGGTGCCAGGGCCGCGTGACGAGGGTGGCGAGCAGGAGGCCCCCGCCGATCAGCAGCACGCCCAGCTCGCACACCACCCGGGGCCCGCGCCGGTCCATGAGGCGGCCGAGCGAGGGGCTCAGCACCGCGGAGACGAGGAAGCCGAACGAGAACGCGCCCGCGGTGATGCCGCGCTCCCAGCCGAACTCGTCGAGGATCGGAGGGAAGAGCAGCGAGAAGGTCGTGCGTGCGTTGACGCCCACCGCCATGGTGACGAACACGACCGCCACCACGACCCAGCCGTAGAAGATGGGCAGGCGCACGAGGGGGGATTGTACGCCGTTTGACTCCGCAGTGGGGATTTGCCAGGATGTGCCGGCGATCCCTCCGGATTCGCGATTCACCACGCAGCGCGTCGGCGCGGTAGAGGCACGCGGATCGTGCCGGCCGCGCGTGTGAGGACCGTGCCATGACCCTCCCGACTCCCGTCCTCGACATCACCCAGAACGAGAACGTCACCGGCCGCACGGGCGACAAGTTGAAGGGGCGCGTGGCCTTCGTGACCGGCGGCACCCGCGGCATCGGGGCCGCGATCTGCCGCAGCCTGGCGAGCCAGGGCGCCACGCTGGCCGCGGGCTACGCGGGCAACGACGAGGCGGCCCGGCGCTTCCGCGACGCGTTCGCCGGCACCTACGCGACGCCGGTCAGCATTCACAAGGGCAACGTGGGCGAGGCGGGCGACTGCCGCCGCACCATCGACGAGGTGATCGCCAGCCACGGCCGCCTCGACATCCTGGTCAACAACGCGGGCATCACCATCGACAAGACGGTGCTCAAGCTCTCCGACGAGGACTGGTTCAAGGTGCTGAACGTGAACCTCTCGGGGGCGTTCTTCCTGTCGCAGGCCGCGCTCCGCCACATGGCCGAGCGCGGGAGCGGCCGCATCGTGAACGTCTCGTCGGTCATCGGCGAGATGGGCAACATCGGGCAGGCGAACTACGCGGCGTCGAAGTCGGGGCTCTTCGGCCTCACCAAGACCCTCGCCCGCGAGGCCGCGTTCCTGC
>Ga0157369_10009445_pt1 | contig 11149 bp, 11 predicted proteins | sample C25metaG_FD_113461 | JGI IMG/M metagenome (GOLD analysis project Ga0157369, IMG submission 113461) | Corn rhizosphere microbial communities from Kellogg Biological Station, Michigan, USA - C2-5 metaG | ecosystem: Host-associated > Plants > Roots > Rhizosphere > Soil | place: USA: Michigan... | reverse complement strand
CGGGATCGCCGACGGGTACAGGAAGCGCGGCTATCCCTTGGACGTGATGGTGCTCGACTGGTTCTACTGGACGCGGATGGGCCAGCTCGACATCGAGCGCACCTATTTCCCCGATCCCAAGGGCATGAACGACGCGCTGCACCGGATGGGGATGCGCTCGATGGTCAGCGTCTGGCCGCGGTTCGAGCGCGAGAGCCGCTATTACGACATGCTCGCCGCCAAGGGCTGGCTGCTCCACGACAAGGACGGCGATCCCGTCGATGGCCTCCCGGTCCGCTCCGACCGGGCCGGCGCGCTCATCGACAGCACCAACCCGGACGCGCGCGCCTGGTTCTGGGGCAGGATCCGCGACAATATCGCCTCGCACGGCTTCGACTGGTTCTGGCTCGACGAGACCGAGCCCGATCTCGTTCCCGACGGCCACTTCTACTCGATCGGCTCGGGCGATCGCTTCCACAACCTCTACCCGCTCGTCCACATCGAGGGCGTCGCGGAAGGGTCGGCGCGCGACCGGCCGGCCTTGCGCAACCTCATCCTTGCCCGGGCCGCCTATCTCGGCGCGCAGCGGACCGGCGCCATTTTCTGGTCATCGGACGTCGCCGCCACCTGGGAGGCGCTGCGGCGGCAGGTCCCCGCCGGCCTCGGCTTCACCGCCAGCGGCCTTGCCTATTGGGGGAGCGACACGGGCGGCTGGCAATGGCCGAACGGCCCCAAGCCGGCACATCCGCCGCTCGTCGACCCCGCCGGCGCGACCGCGATGGGCGCCGACTATCGCGACTATCCCGAGCTCTTCGTCCGCTGGTTCGAATATAACACGCTGACCCCGACGCTCCGTATCCACGGGCTGAGGCCGGCGACGGCGATCTGGGAGTATGGAGCGGCCGCCGAGCCGATCCTCGCGGAGTGGCTGAAGCTGCGCTACCGCCTGGTGCCCTATCTCTATGCGCTCGGGCGGCGCACCTACGAGACCGGCGCCCCGTTCATGCGCGCCCTTTTCATGGACTTTCCCGGCGATCCGAAGGTCGCGGCCATCGGCGACGAATATATGCTGGGGCCGGCGCTTCTCGTCGCGCCGGTGACGGAGCAGGGGGCGACGAGCCGCTCCGTCTACCTGCCCGCCGGAAGCGACTGGTACGATTACTGGACCGAGCGGCGCCTCGTCGGCGGCCAGACCGTCACCGCCGCCGCGCCGATCGACCGGATTCCCGTGTTCGTCCGCGCCGGCTCGATCCTGCCGATCGGCGCCGACGTGCCGAGCACCGCGACTCCGCAGAAGCTCGCCGAGATACGCGTCTATCCCGGCCGCGACGCCGCCTTCACCCTTTACGACGACGACGGCACCACCAACGCCTACCGCAAGGGGCAGGGGACGAGCGCCACCCTGCGGTGGGACGAGGCCTCCCGCCGCCTCGCCGCCTCGGGGCGCCTGCCGACGGGCCAGGATCCGGAGCCGCTCGTGCGGGTGGTCGGCGGCCGGTGAGGCGGCTCGCCCTGCTCCTCGCCGCGGCGCTGCTCACGGCGGCGGCGCCGCTTCCGCAGATCGTGCGCCAGCCCGGCGGCCGCCACGTCTTCCTGGTCGACGGCGCGCCTTTCCTCCTTCTCGGCGGGCAGGCGAACAATTCGAGCAACTATCCGGCGATGCTGCCGAAGGTCTGGTCGGTCATCCACGGGCTCCACGCCAACACGCTCGAGATCCCCGTCGCGTGGGAGCAGGTCGAGCCGGCGGAAGGTCGGTTCGACTTCTCCTGGGTCGACGCGCTGCTCGGCGAGGCGCGGCAGGAGAAGGTGCGATTGGTCCTCCTCTGGTTCGGCACCTGGAAGAATACCGGGCCGAGCTATGCGCCCGGATGGGTGAAGACGGACACCGCCCGCTTCCCGCGCATGAAGGCCGCGGACGGCAAGAGCCACTCCGTCCTCTCGCCGCACGGACGCGCCACGCTCGAGGCCGACAAGCGGGCGTTCGTGGCGCTGATGACGCATTTGCGCGACGCCGACCCCGACCACCAGGTGATTATGGTGCAGGTCGAGAACGAGATCGGCAGCTACGGCCTCGCCCGCGACCATTCGCCCGAGGCCGAGCGGCTGTTCCGCGGGCCGGTGCCGCCGGCGCTGGCCAGGCTGAAGGGCAGGAGCGGCACGTGGACCGAGCTGTTCGGCGACTTCGCCGACCAGGCGTTCGCGAGCTGGCACATGGCGCGCTATGCCGACGAGATCGCCGCCGCCGGCAAGGCGGTGAAGCCGCTGCCGATGTACGCCAATTCCGCGATCGGGAATCCGTTCGACGCCAAAGCGGCCTCGAGGACGCCGAGCGGCGGCCCGCAGTGGAACATGATCGACGTCTGGAAGGCCGCCGCCCCGCACCTCGATTTCGTCGCGCCCGACATCTACAATCACGACGAGCGCGAGGTGGCGCAGATCCTCTCCTCCTACGACCGGCCCGACAACCCGCTGTTCGTGCCCGAGCTCGGCAACGCGCCCGACCAGGCGCGCTATCTCTGGTCGATCCTCGGCCGCGGCGCGATCGGCGTCGCCCCGTTCGGGACCGACGCCACCGGCTATTCGAATTATCCGCTCGGCGCGAAGGACCCGGCGAACCTCGACGGCTTCGCCCGCGTCTACGCCCTCTTCGCACCGGCCGCTCGGCAATGGGCGCGGCTCGCCGCCGCCGGGCCGACCTGGGGCGTCGCCAAGGGCGCCGACTCGGCGGACCGCGCCCAGACCTTCGGCCGCTGGCGCGCGACCGTCTCGTTCGAGCAATGGGAATTCGGCGAGCGCGACTGGACGTGGATCAAGCTGGACCCGCATCCGACGAGGGGGCAGCCGGTCGGCGGCGCGCTCGTCGTCCAGCTCGGCCCCGACGAGTTCCTCGTCTCCGGCGCCGACGCGCGCGTCCGCTTCGCGCTCGCCGCCCCGAAGCCCGGCGACAATGCGATGATGCTCCGGGTGGAGGAGGGGCGCTTCGACGAGGACGGCCGTTGGATCATGACCCGCGTCTGGAACGGCGACCAGACCGATTACGGCCTCAACTTCACGAACCGGCCGGTGCTGCTCAAGGTCAGGATGGGCGTCTGGCGCTAGGGGGCGTGCCTCCCTGAGTCCCGTCATTGCGAGCGCAGCGACGCAATCCATCGGGGCGGGGCGCCGAAACTGGATTGCTTCGCCGCTCCGCTCCTCGCAATGACGGGGGGAAAGCAAAGGGGGATACAGCGATGTTCAGCCATGTGATGGTCGGCGCCGACGACGTCGAGGCGTCGAAGCGTTTCTACGACGCCGCGCTCGGCGCGCTCGGGGTCCGCCCGGGCCGCGTCGACGACAAGGGCCGCGCCTTCTACACGACCGACACCGGCGTGTTCATGATCAGCAAGCCGATCGACGGCCAGCCGGCCTCCTGCGCGAACGGCGGCACGATCGGCTTCGCCGCCGCCTCGCCGGAGGCTGTCGAGGCCTGGCACGCGGCCGGAGCCGCAGCCGGGGGCACCGCGATCGAGGACCCGCCGGGCGTGCGCAGCAACGCCTTCGGCAGCCTCTACCTCGCCTATCTGCGCGATCCGGCGGGCAACAAGGTCTGCGCGCTCTACCGCATGCCGCAATAAAGGCGCCGGCTCACTCCATCGTCACCCGGACGACGTTGCCGCGGTCGCTCCGGATCGTCTCGGTGCGCCCGGGGACGAACGGCGCCGTGTGGGTCCAGCACTCCCGAAGGTTGTTCGCGCTCGGCCAAGTGTAGCAGAGGTTGCCGCCCCGGAAGTCCCAGGTGCCGGCGAGGCGGTTCTCGCCGAACCGCGCCTCGACGGTGCCGTCCGGGCGCAGGAACAGGGTGCTGACCCCGCCCGAGGCCGCCTGGACGCGCAGCGGGCGCCCGACGAACTCCCAGCGCGGCCCCTCGCGCGGCGTGACGCAGCCGGCGAGGCCCGCGACGAGGAGGAGGGGGAGGATAAATTTCCTGTCCATCTGCCTCAGCCCCGCTCGCCGATCCTGACCATCTCGCGCTCATAATGGCGCCAGACCCGCGGCGCCGGAGCGGGCGCCTCCACCCGCGCCTGGACGCAGCGGTCGTCCACCGGCCCGCGGCAGTGGCGATAGTCGCTGGAGGCGACGACGATGCGGCGCGACGATCCCATCCCGTCGGCCATCGGTGGCGCCATCGGCGGACCCATCGGCCGGCCCATCGGCGGCATCCCGGCCATCATCGAGCCGCGCATCCGGACCATGCGGGCATAGCGCCTGGAGAGACGGCCCTGGCCGAGGCGTTCGTTGAGGGCGAGGTTCTCGGGATTGGCGACACCCCGCTCGTAGAGCTGGATGCAGCGGTCGCGCACCGCGCGCGAGCAGGGCGGATAGCCGCGCGGCGCACCCGCGCCTGGAGGTCCGTCGAGCATCGGCGGCGGCGAGGCGCCGAGGAGCGTAAGGCCGGCGGCGGCGGCGAACAGCGGCAGCATCTTCATGGGGATCCCTCCCTCTTCTCTGGAGCGCGACTCGAACGCGGTAACCGCCGTTGTCGTTCCGGAACGAGCCGCTTGGCAAGCCGCCGTTCATCCTGAAGGGCCGAAGAAGCCGGCGCAGCGTCACGGGGAGCGGGATGATCAGAGCAGTCACGGCCGGTGCGATCCTCGCTCTTGCAGCCGCCGGCGCGGCCTCCGCCCAGGCGCCCGAGCGGGTGGTGAACGTCACCGTCTACGGAAGCGATCCCTGTCCGAAGGGGAGCGGCGGCGAGATCGTCGTCTGCGGCCGGCGGCCGGACAACGAGCGCTACCGGATCCCCAAGGAGCTTCGCAAACGCGGCCAGCAGCCGTCCGAGACCTCCTGGGCGGCGCGCGAGCGCGGGCTCGAGGAGGCGAGCCGGGCGAGCATGCCGGGGAGCTGCTCGCCGGTCGGGATGTGGGGCCAGAGCGGCTGCTTCCAGCAGATGCTCCGCCAATGGTATGCGGCGCGCTCCGCCGCGCGGAGCGAGGCCGCATCGCATCCCTGATCGGGAACGGCTCTGAGGAGCCGCGCCCAACGGCTTCTAATCGCGGCCCGTTTACCGGCACGCGGGTTTCGCCTAGTCTTGGCGCCCACGCCGGGGGTTCGTGGCGGTTATGCGCTGGTCGGTCGTCATTCCTGTCTTCAACGAGCGCGATTATCTTTCGCGCACGCTCCGCTCGCTGGCGCGGCAGCAGCGGCGATTCCGGCTGATCGTCGTCGACAACCGCTCCGACGACGGCAGCGGCGAGCTCGCCCGGCGCCTGATCGAGGAGCTCGGCCTCGACGGCGAGGTGGTGTTCGAACCCAATCCCGGCGCGGTCCCGGCGCTGGCGCGCGGGCTTTCGCGGGTCGAGACGGAGCTGGTCGCGACCTGCGACGCCGACACTTACTATCCGCGCCACTATCTCGAGGCGGCCGAGCGGCTGCTCGACGCGCGCCGCGACGCCGCGATGGCGTCGGCCTGGTACGTGCCGCCGCGGGCGTCGCGCGGGCGGGCGGCGGCGGCGGCGCTTCACCAGCTCGGCGCGGCCAGACTTCTGCCGAGGCAGGCGCATAACGGCGCCGCCGGGCAATGCTTCCGGATGGAGGCGCTGCGCGCGCGCGGCGGCTACCGGCTCGACATCTGGCCGTTCGTGCTCGGCGACCATGAGATCGTCCACCGCGTGCTGAAGGCCGGGCGGCAGGTGTGGGGCCGGGACCTGTGGTGCGCGCCCTCGGACCGCCGGCGCGATCCGGATGCGGTGCGCTGGTCGCTCGGCGAGCGGCTCCTCTACCACGCCACGCCCTTCGCCCTCAAAGACTGGTATTTCTACGACTTCCTCAGGCCGCGCTTCGAGCGGCGGGGGATGGACAGCGCGCGGCTTCGCGAGCGCGACTGGACGGAGCTGAATGGCGTCGCGCCTTACCCTGTGTGCTGACGATTTCGGCGCCGACGCCGCCTGCACCGAAGCGATCCTCCAGCTGGCCGGGGACGGACGGATCAACGCCGCGACGGTGATGCCGACGGGCGTGGAGAGCGCGCTGGGCGCTTCGGCCCTCGCGGCGATGGAGGGCGTCGAGATCGGCCTTCATGTGACGCTCAGCGACGGGAGCGCGACGCGCGCTTCGGCGCTGGCGCCCGACGGGCGGCTGCCGCATGTCGACCGGCTGATGGCCGCCGCCTTTGCCGCCCGGCTGCCGCTCGCCGACATCGAGGGCGAGATCGAGCGCCAGTACGACCATTTCGAGGCGCTGTTCGGGCGCGCGCCGGATTTCGTCGACGCGCACCAGCACAGCCATGTCCTCCCCGGCATCCGGCGGCTGTTCCTCGACGCGGCGGCGCGGCGGGCGCCGGGGGCGTGGGTCAGGACCTGCGAGGAGCGCACCTCGGCGATCTTCGCGCGCGGCGTGGCGCGGTGGCGGGCGGTGCGCTCGGCGCTTCTCTCAAATGGTCTCTCGAGCGCCGCGGCCGCGCGGGGGGTCGCGACGAACCAGGGTTTCGCCGGGCTCTACGACCTGAAGGGACGCGGCGATTACGGGGCCATGTTCAAGCGGTGGCTGGTCGATCCGGGGCCGCGGCACCTCGTCATCTGCCATCCCTCGGGGGCCGGGCGCGACGGCCCCTATGCGCGCAACCGAGTTGCCGAGCATGCCTTCCTCTCCGGCGAGGCGCTGCCGCGGGTGCTTTCAGAGGCGGGGATGACGCTGGCGCGCTGAGGCGGCTCAGCAGGACTGGCCGGGGGAGACGGCGCAGACCGGATGGTCGCCGGTCTCGATCTGGATCGTCGTGTGCGGGATTCCGAAGCGGTCGCGCAGAGCATCGGAAAGCGCGGAGACGAAGGCGTCGCCCGGAAACCCGCCGGGCATGACGAGGTGGACGGTGAGCGCGACCTCGGTGGTGCTGACCGGCCAGATGTGGAGGTCGTGGACCCGGGCGACGCCTTTCTGCGCGCCGAGGAAGAAGCGAACGCCGGCATGGTCGATATTCTCCGGCACGCCGGCGAGCGACATCAGCACGGCGTCGCGGAGCAGGCCCCAGGTTCCGGCGACGATGATCCCGACGATCGCGAGGCTGACCACCGGGTCCAGCCAGTGCCAGCCCGTCAGCATGGTGGCGAGCGCGGCGACGGCGACACCGGCCGAGATCGCCGCATCGGCCGCCATGTGAAGGAAGGCGCCCTTGACGTTGAGGTCCGATTTGCGGCCCGAGGCGAAGAGGAGGGCGGTCAGCGTGTTGACGACGATCCCCGCGATGGCGACGACGATCACCACCGGCTCGTCGACCGGACGCGGGCTGGCGAGGCGCTGCGACGCCTCGACCCCGACCACGGCCATCGCGAACAAGAGGAAGACGGCGTTGAACAGCGCCGCCATGATCGAGCTGCCCTTGAGCCCGTAGGTGAAGCGGTCGGTCGCCTTGAGCTTGGTCAGCAGGGTCGCGACCCAAGCGACGGCGAGGCCGAGCACGTCGGAGAGATTGTGGCCGGCGTCGGCAAGCAGCGCCATCGATCCCGAAACGATCCCGAACCCCGCCTCGCAGCCGACGAAGAGGAGGTTGAGGGCGATGCCGATCGCGAAGGCGCGGCCATAGTCGGCGGGGCCGTGATGGTGGTGGTGGCCGTGGCCGTGATGATGCCCGTGCGCGTGACCGTGCTGGTGGAGGTGGGTCGCGGACATCTTCTGGCGTGACTCTTCGGCAGTGGCAGGGGCGCCGTCCGCGTCAATCTGGCCGCAGAAGCGAGGCGAAACAAGCCCTTGCCGCCGCTGCGGCCGCTTGCGCGCGAGGCGCCGCTTCGCCGCTGCGGGGGGCCGCTTCGACGCGCGGGGGTGGACAGGCGCTTACACATTGTTCACTGGCCCGCAGGCGCATCGACGCCTAGGCGGGGGCCTGGGCTGCGCTTCAGCGGGGACCGGCCGAGCGCCGGACGAGGGGCGGGATCTTCCTGCCGGATCAGAGGCTTGCCGCGCCCACGCGCGCGGCGGCGCGCGGCGATGGACGGCGGCGCGCGAACCGATGCGGGCGGATTTGGACTTGAGCGACACGACCATCAACGAGGCCGGCAAGAAGCTGCTGCTGTCGATCCACGACGTGACGCCGCGCTTCGACGCGCCGGTGCAGCGCCTCCACGACCGTCTCTGCGCGCTCACCGGAACCAACCGGATGGCGATGCTCGTCGTCCCCGACCATTGGGGCGCCGCGCCGCTGGCCAAAGATCCGGCCTTCGGGGCGAAGCTCCGGGGCTGGGCCGATGCGGGAATCGAGATGTTCCTCCACGGCTGGTTCCACAAGGACGACAGCCGCCACGGCGGGCGCGCCGACTCGTTCAAGGCGAGGCACATAACGGCGGGTGAGGGCGAGTTCCTCGGCCTCTCGCGCGAGGAGGCGCAGCGCCGCCTCTCCGAGGGGCGCAAGCTTGTCGAGGACGTGATCGGCCGGCCGATCGCCGGCTTCGTCGCCCCCGCCTGGCTCTACGGCGAGGGCGCGAAGCAGGCGCTTCGCGACGAACGCTTCGCGATGGCGGAGGACCATCTGCGCGTGTGGCGGCCGGAGGACGGCGCCGTCCTCGCCCGCGGTCCGGTGATCAGCTGGGCGAGCCGCAGCCGCCCGCGGCGGCTGAGCTCGCTCGGCTTCGCCGCGTTCGCTCGGACCGCGCTGAAGCCGCTGCCGGTGGTCCGCATCGCCCTCCACCCGGGAGACGCCTCCTACGATTCGCTGCTCGCGAGCATCGACCGCACCGTCCGATCCTTCGTCCGAAGCCACCGTCCGGCCCGTTACGGAGACCTCGCATGCGCGGCCTGACCACGCGCGGGGTTGCGCCCATCGCGCCTATCCTTACTTGTGTAGGCCTTGGGCGCCGCGGCGCCGCGGGGTGGACGCACGGCGCGGGGGCTGAATCATCGCTACGGACGATCAGAAGAGCGGTGGCCAGGACAGCGGCGAGATGAGCGCGCAGAGCCTCGACGCCCGCGCCGCGGCCGGCGCCGGCGAGACGCCGCTCGCCGGCGAGCCCGCCCCGCTCATCGAAGGCACCGGCAAGTGGGGCCGCTGGCTGAGCCTCGGCTTCTCGGCCGCGATCCTGCTCGTCATCGTCATCGAGCTTCGCCGCCTCAACTTCGTCACCGTGCTCGGCCTGATCCCCGTCAGCGCGGCCTTCTGGGCGACCTTCATCGCTTATTATTTCTCGCCGGTGATCGGCGACTGGATCATCTACCGCCACCTGTGGCGGCTGCCGCGCATCGCCTTCATCCCGCTGATGCGGAAGCTCGTCTCGAACGAGCTGCTGCTCGGCTATTCGGGCGAGGTCTATTTCTATTCCTGGGCGCGCAAGAACGCGCGGCTGCACGCCGCGCCGTTCGGCGCCGTGCGCGACGTCTCGATCCTGTCGGCCGTCGCCGGGAACGGCCTCACCTTCGTCATGGTCGTCGCGCTCTGGCCGGTGATCCGCAAGCTCCAGCTGAGCGGGCCGGCCTTCAACTGGTCGCTGCTCGCGCTCGCGGTGAGCTCGTTCGGGATCGTCCTCCTCCAGCGCCGCTTCCTCAGCCTGTCGAAGCGCGAGCTCCACTTCGTCCTCTCGATCCAGACGCTGCGCATCTGCGTCACCACCGCGCTCGGCATCCTGCTCTGGCACCTCGCGCTGCCGGACACCGCGGTGAAGCTCCTCATCGTTCTCGGGGCGCTCCGCCTGCTCCTCTCGCGCCTGCCGTTCCTGCCGAACAAGGAGATCACGTTCGCGGCCGTCGTCCTCCTCCTCTTCGGCAAGACCGGCGAGGTCACCGCGGCGGTGGCGATGGTGGCGACGCTCGTCCTCATTGCGCATATCGTGCTCGGTGCTGTACTCTCCGCGCTGGATTTTGCGGGGCTCCGGCATCGGGGGGTGCGGGCATGAAGATCGTCGACGTCTGCGCCTTCTACGCCCCGCAGGGCGGCGGCGTGAAAACCTATGTCGAGCAGAAGCTCGCCATCGGGCCGCGCCTTGGCCACGAAATCGTGATCGTCGCGCCCGGCGACGAGGACCGGTCCGAGGCGCGTCCCGGCGGCGGCCGCATCGAATGGGTGAAGTCGCCGCAGCTGCCGGTCGATCGCCGCTACCGCTATTTCGACGACGAGGCGCGGCTCCTCGCCCGGGTCGCCGCCGAGAAGCCGGACCTGATCGAGGCCTCCTCGCCGTGGCGGAGCGCAAGCCAGGTCGGCCGCGCCTTTCCCGGCGTGCCGCGCGCGCTGTTCATGCATGCCGACCCGTTTGCGGCCTACGGCTATCGCTGGCTCGGCGAGTTCGCGAGCGTCGACGCGATCGATCGCGGCCTCGAATTCGGCTGGCGCTACATGCGCGCCCTGTGCGCCGCCTACGACGTCGTCGTCTGCCCGAGCGAGGGGCTGGCCGAGCGGCTGACCGCCCAGGGCATCTCGAACGCGGTCGCCATCCCGCTCGGAGTCGAACCGGGCATCTTCTCTCCCAAGCTCCGCGACGCCGAGCTGCGCCGCCGGATGCTCGCCCATTGCGCGCTGCCGGACGACGCGACCCTGCTGCTCGGCGTCGGCCGCTTCTCGCCGGAGAAGCGCTGGCCGATGGTGGTCGACGCGGTGACGGCGGCGGCGGTCCAGCGCCCGGTCGGCCTCGTCCTCGTCGGCGACGGGCCGCAGCGCCGCCGGGTGCGCCGCCAGGCGCGCGGCAACCCGCACATCTTCCTCGCCAAGCCGATGACGGACCGCCCCGCGCTCGCGCGGCTGATGGCCAGCGCCGACGCGCTCATCCACGGCTGCGACGCCGAAACCTTCTCGCTCGTCGCCGGCGAAGCGGTCGCCTCCGGCCTGCCGCTCATCGTTCCGGACCGCGGCGGCACCGCCGACCATGCCGCGAAGAGCGGCGGCCTCACCTACGCCTCGGCGAGCGCGCAGGACGCCACCCGCGCCATCGTCCGGTTCGTCGACGGGCCCCGGCCGATGCCGCTCGGCCCGGCACGGACCATGCCCGAGCATTTCGACGCGCTGTTCGCTCTCTACGCCAAGACCCGCTCCGCCGCGCGCCGCGCCGCCTGAGGCTGGCACCGCGCCGCGCCCTTTGGCATGGGGCGGCCCTGCCGGTCGTCCTCCTCCTCATCGTCTCAAACCTGTTCATGACGGTCGCCTGGTACTGGCACCTCAAGGGCGGGATGGCCAAGCCGATCCTGCTCGTCATCCTGATCAGCTGGGGCCTGGCGCTCATCG
>Ga0157369_10009444_pt1 | contig 11150 bp, 6 predicted proteins | sample C25metaG_FD_113461 | JGI IMG/M metagenome (GOLD analysis project Ga0157369, IMG submission 113461) | Corn rhizosphere microbial communities from Kellogg Biological Station, Michigan, USA - C2-5 metaG | ecosystem: Host-associated > Plants > Roots > Rhizosphere > Soil | place: USA: Michigan... | reverse complement strand
GAAGGGGGCGAAAACGTCTTTCGATCTTCGCCTCGTCCGGTGACCAAAAGCGAAAATGCCGTATAAGGATTTTGTTTGTAATTTATTGATAAAAAGCACATATGAGTGACTTACGCTCACGGCGAAACCTACTTTTTATACTATTATTTTTCTGGTTAACATTTCTGAGGGTTTTTGAGGGGGCTGCATTGCGAAGCTGGGCCGGGCACACCATGGACGGAGATTCGAGGGTACGGCCGAAGCGAATGGGAATGCTGTGACCGCGGTCACGGTCGTTGGAGCTTCGCCTGGAAGTAGGACCGCCAACTGTCAGGCAATGCTTCGGTTTGAATCGCACGTTCGACCTGACGAGCATCCTCGGGGCTATATGCTTTGGCGACGTATAACCGGGTGATCTCCGCGATGGAGATGGACTCGGGATCATGGCTGAGCGATGTAAAGTCGTCGCCTGCGCCGACCTCTCCCTCGCGAGTCACCGCGAGGTAGAAACCGGTGCGCCGGCTCTTGAGAAAGCGCTTGACCATATCGTCGGAGCCGAATCGAATGCCGAGTTTGTAGCAGGGGAGCCTTGGTTGGGTGACGACAACTTCGGCGGAGCCCACGGAAAACCGGTCGCCAACATGGATCGCGTCCTCAGCCAGCCCGTCTCGAACTGTGCCCTCAAGCGTGAAGTTCTCTCCGAAGGAGCCATAGGGCAACGGATAGCCCGGCAGTTCCGCTCGCCAATAGCTGTAGTACTCGATGGGGTAGCAGTAGACGGCCTTGAATTTTCCGCCGTGCACCGTGAGGTCAGACTGCCGGTCGCCATCGAGATTCAGTGTTCTGAGGGCAACTCTGCCATGGACGGGTTCCTTATAAATCGATGTGGTCACGCTCTGGCCATGCCAGAGGACTTCGCGAGGCAATCCGCAATGTAACGAGACGAGCTTCATGACGCTTTTCCGCTGACGGGGAAGATCCCGTGGAGCTGGTAGCTGCAGTTCCAGTGTACGGAAGGTTTTTAGCTCGGCCTGGCGGGCGCCTGCAATCTCAAGCGGAAACTATCCTGCTGCGGTGTCTCCAGTCGCCAAGAGCGAGGTACATGGGGCACGCGCGGCAGATGGACTGCCGCAGTTCGAAGGGATTGTTTCCCATTTACGTGCTGCGGACGCCTCAACTCACACGATGTCAGCCAGGGGTTCCCCGCCAGGCCCAATCCGGTAACGCAACTGCGGAATCGCGTCTCAGCGATGGGAATTGGCCTTAGGGAACGGCACCACCATGGCAATTCTTACTTTGGGTACAGCAACGCGCTCCAATTCTCGTCTTCTTTTGGAGTCTCTTTTTTTGTAGAGCAGCGCCATTAGCGGCAGTTCCAGAAACCTGTAGCTGAGGGCGCCGACAGCAATCGACGCCGGAAGCGTAGCGGCGCAGATGATCAGGAATGTGGGGAAGGTGTGGGGCAGCAAGCGCGCAAGGGGCCGGCCTATGGCATGAATGACGAGGACGTGCGAGAGGTAAATCGAGTACGACCAGTTCCCAAGGTCTTCAAAGAACTTTGCGATCTTTCGAGTTCTATTGCGCTCGAGTTCCATTGCGCCCCAGACGAACAGGAACGCGAAAGGCCCCCAGAAGTAGACACGGGTCCAGGTATCTCGCTCAATCCAGTGCACCAAATCGTGGGCGGCGATGCTCCACCAGGTAACCAGGGCCAGCCAGACCAGCGACGAAGCGAGAATGAGCTTGCCGGCCGATCTGTGCAGTGTGGTGCGGCGATAGATGCTGAACAACAGATAGCCCGAGAGGAACTCGAAGTTCAGGGGTGAGGCCAGCAGAGAAAGAACGGGGTTCGTGAAGCTGAAGGAGAGCACCTTCGCCACAGCCATGAACACGCCCCATCCGAGCAGACACCAGCCGGCAATGCGCTCCGGCACGGTCACCATGAGGAGAAAGACGATGCAGTAGAAGCAGACCTCATGCGAGAGGGTCCATGCCTGCGCGATCAACAGCGGGTGCCCCGGCGAAGGCATGAGGAAAAAGCCCCAAAAGAGATTGGGGGTGCTTCCCGCGATGGCGTTCACCGTGGATGGATTCTGCAGATAAACTGCCAAAACCACGATGAAGTAGATCCAAAACACCGGGTAAATGCGGGCAAAGCGGTGATGCAGGAAGCTGAGGGCGTTGCGGCCGCTGCCGAACTTCCCGAGGGTCACAAGGGAAATGACCACCCCGCTGATGACGAAGAATATGTCCACACCGATATCGCCGAGGCGCAACCCCTCAGTGAACGGGAGCTTGAGATACCGGTCGGAGAACTCGTAGAGATGGGCGAGAATGACTACGAGTGCGGCCAGACCTCGACAAACTTGAATGCTGACAATCCTTTCTTTTGAAGCCTTGCTAGTCTGGATAGTAGGGATAGTCTGGACAAGTATTCCCAAGGGATCGCCTCCATGGCCAGGTTCGGACGATAAAAAGCGCGAAGCAGGCGGAGAAATCCGTCTACACGGTGGGCAGGGTGCTAAGTGTGCGGCAGGTGGCGGTGTGAAAGATGTGACTGCGGTCACGAGTAGACGGCCGGGTGGTGGCTAGCGGCCCTCGCACTGCCAGAGGCGAAGGACGTGTCCGACCGTAACCTGCTTGGAAAGAACATCATGCCAGGTGCTCGGGGGGCAGGCGCAGATGCCGTGCGGGAACGGCGCCATGACAATTCCAGCCGAGTAATTCAAGCCAGGAACCATTCGGCGTGCTTGCGCGAGGCGTGTATCCACTCAGTTCTGGCAAAAATCAGTTCTGGCAAAAGAAGGAGCGCGGCTTTCGCCGCGCTCCAGGGTCCGGCAGCCCAGGACCCGCCAGCCCAGGACCCGCCAAACGGGTTGATTCCTTTCGGAAAGAACTGCAGGAGGTCTCGTTCTACTGCGCCGCCGACTCCAGCGCCATCGCCTTGGGGAACAGGATGTTGTTCTCGAGGTGCACGTGCTGGTGCAGGTCCTGTTCGAACTCCCGCAGGCTGTTGAAGAAGTTGTGGAATGTGGGGCAGGCGCCCACCGGGGGCGTGTAGTCCTTGCTGAGCACGCGGATCTCGGCCATGAGGGCGCCCACCGAATCGTGCTCGCTGGTCATCATCTCGATGGGGTTCTTTACCGTGCCGAAGCCGCCACGAGGCGCCGGCTCTCCGTTGGCCACGGCACGCTCCAGGCGGGCGATGTGCGGGAACAGGATCATCTCCTCCTTGGCCTGGTGGTGCATCATGTCGTCGCCGATCTGCGTCACCTTTTCCTGGATAACGCGCAGCTCCGGCTTATCGTCGCCGTGGCGGGCTACTACCCGCGCGGCCAACTGGGCCAGGCGTGGGGTCTCGCGGTTCACGTAGGCGTGATGGGTGTTCACGATGTGGGTGGCGAGCTCGCCCAAGGGCGTTCCCGCCCAATCGCTCGCCTGCGGCACCGGCTCGGTAAGCGCGCGCTCCAGGGCGGCGGTCACCTCGTCCACGGCGATGTTCTTCGCCTGGCAGGCTTCGGCAAGCGGCTTGCGGCCGCCGCAGCAATAATCAATTCCAAATTTTTCAAATACGCGAATGGTGGCGGGGTTTTCCAGCGCGATGTCGCGTACGGTCTGTGTGGCAACGGTCATTCCGGGCTCCTTCACCTATGACCGTACCGGAGGCCGGATTGGGCTGCAGGGACTTAAGTCACAGGGGCAGGGAAGGGTAAGGCAGGGGACGAGGGAACGAGGGAACGAGGGACAGAGGGACAAAGGGACCAAGGGACAAAGGGACAGAGGGACAGAGGGACAGAGGGAAAGAGGGACAAAAGGGACAGAGGGACAAGATGGTCACACGGTGCCGTGCCTTGGGCCGGTGTCTGATTTCGGGATCCGGGGTAAACCTTCTCAAGTCCCCGACACTCTTTATCCCGTGGTCGTCGATCGATCCCGGGGCCTCCATCGATCCCTTCGTCGTCGATCGATCCCTTGTCCTTGGTCCCTTGGGTTCCTTGGTCCCTCTTTCCCTTGGTCCCTCTTTTCCCTCTGTCCCTCTGTCCCTCTGTCCCTTGGTCCCTTGGTTCCTTGGTTCCTTTGTCCCTCTGTCCCTCTGTCCCTCTGTCCCTTGGTCCCTTGGTTCCTTGGTTCCTTTGTCCCTCTGTCCCTTGGTCCCTTGGTCCCTGCCTTTATGCCCCCTGGAGGTCGAGCACGATGGCGGCGCCGCGAGGCATTAGGTTCACGGCCGAGGCATTTCCGCGGTTTTCGCGCAAAATGGTGGCGCACAGGCTCAACCCCAGGCCCGAGCCCTCGGGGCTGCCCACTTGCGGCGCCAGGAACGGATCGAAGGCGCGCTCGGGATGCTCAAACCACGGCCCGGAGTGAGAAATTGTGATCTGCACATGATCGCCTGTCGCCACTGCGTCAAGCCGAACCGTGCGATCGCTCTCCTCGTCGAGGTGATCCACGGCGTCCATGGCGAACTGCAGGCAATGGAGAACGGCCTGTCGCAACTGCGTCGCGCGCGCCCGTACCGGGGGCAGATCCGGCGTCACGTTCAGCCGAAAATTGATTGCCCTCTGCAGGAACTCCGACCGGTGAAGCCGTTCCATGTCGGCCAGCATCTCTGCCACGGAAACCGGGGTGAGCCGGCCGCCGGGCGAACGCGTCACGCGCTGCAGGCTGTCCAACGTGGAAGTCATACCTCGTGCCGCCCCCAGAATTGCCTCCACCCCTTTGCGCTCCGGCGGTTCGAGGCCCTTGCTCGATTCGAGGAGCGCCGCGTAGCCCAGAATCACCGTGAGTGGATTCCTGAGCTGCTGGGTCACATTGCCGGCCAGCTGGCCGAGGCCCGCATATCGCTCGGAATCGATCAGCCGTTCGAGCATGCGCGTCTGGCTGCGCGCGGACTGGAGCCGAGCCGCCAGTATCTCGACGGGACCCAGGTCGTCCTGGCGCAGCGGAACCTCGGGATTGCGCATGCCGGCCAGCAGCAGAGCCCCTTCCGTCACCGAGCGGCCGCGCAGGGGCGTCGCCAGGGTCGAGGTGAAGCGCAGCCGCTCGAGGTCGTCACCCGGCTTGAGCCAGGGCTGCAGGTCGAGGTGCACCGTCCCATGATCTTTGTGGTCCGCGGATTTCAGAAACTCGGTCACCGGGATCCGCAGCGCCATCGAGTCGAGCGCGCGCCCCGTCGCCCCGTCGATGCCGGCAGACCCGCAAACCCGGTACATGCCTGCCGGATGGAGCAGCAGAAGCACCGCCTGGCTGAACCGGCTGTTGGTGATGATGGCGCGGCAGATTTCATCGCCCGAGCGATCAAAATCCTCTACCCGCCGGCGGGGCAGCTCGAGGCTTCCATAGGCCTCCATCTCGCGCCGGGCCCGTCGTTCGCGCTCGCCTGCCGCACGGTTGGCTTCCAGTTCGGTTTCGAGCGCCAGCAGGATCAATCCCAGCGCCGCCGCCACCTTGGACAGCACAATGACCCGAAGCACGAACAGCCCAACGACCGGCAAGGGCAACTGGGGAAAGGCGGGAAGGATCACCATGGACCAGCCGAGGAACCCCAGCACACTGATGCAGACCCCGGGGGAAGGCCGCCGGAAGACCGATACGATGAGCAGCGCGGCGAGCGCATAGTTTCCAGCCTCGGCCAGCACCGGCGGCCAGGGCAGTCCCAGGCGGAAGTAGCTCAGGACGGCAAGGCCGCCGAACAGGGCGCAGGCCAGCACGCCGATCCACGCCGGAAGGGATCCTTTTGCCAGTCCCCAGGCCAAGCCCACCGCGATCGAAATGGCGCCGAGAGCGGGCAAAGCCCAGTACATGGGTCCGTGCGGCGTCTGGCCACGGTAAAAGCCCTGTGCCACAAGCACGTAGAGCACCAGGGGAAGGGTATAGGGAATGACGTAGAGGAGGCGGATGCCGCCCAGGCGAAACGATAGGGGAGAGAGAGACGCCAGGAAGAGTCCGGAGGCCAGGATGGCGATGGCTTGGGCGGTGGCGGCAGTCCAGCCTGTTTCCAACGCCGGAAAACGCCACAAACCGGTGAAGTACATCAGGTAAATCCGGACCAGGACCAGGCCGAACGCCAGGAACCAGAGCAGGTTCCGCATGTCGCGGTTGCGCAGGTATAAATGCGCAAACGCCGGCACGAGCAGCGTCATCAGGATGATTGCCGGCACCTGGTATATGTCGGGCATGAAGGCCGGATTCTCCTCGTTCGAGCCAGTTTTGGAGAGCGCGTATGTTACTCAAAACCGCGGAATTAGAGCCCGACGCCTCACGCGCTGATTCTCCTGGCACCCGGCAAGGGTGTCCATGCGTCTAAGGTTGTAGACGGCCTTGCATCCTTCCACGCCGCGAGCGCATGCTTACACCGTCCTGGATTTACATTTTCGGAGTACACATGCCCATGAACCTGCGCCCCTTCTCCGCCGTGGGCCTGCTGGCACTCGCCGTGGCCCTGCTTCCCGCCGGCTCTCCACGCGCGGTCGGGCAGGACTCCTTCACTCCCATGGCTCTCGATGCCGGTTTTGGGCCCATGGATGTGACGCCGCCTACCACCCCGCCTGAGGAGATCATCAAGAAGTTCGCCGCCAAGGAAAGCGAATTCCAGGATGCGCTCAGTCACTATACGTATCGCCGCATGGCCCGCGTGCAGACGATTGACGACGACACCAAGAAGGTAGATGGCGAGTGGTACCAGGTGGACGACGTCATCTTCACGCCCGATGGCCGCCGCACTGAGAAGACCGTGTTCGCCCCCGAGAGTACGCTCGAACGGGTCCAGATGTCTCCCTCGGACCTGCAGGATATTCAACACGGCTATCCATTCGTCCTGACTACGGAAGAGATTCCCGCCTATGACGTCAAGTACGTGGGAAAGCAGAAAGTCGACCAGATCGATTGCTTCGTTTTTGACGTGAGCCCGAAACAGATTTTGAAGAACCATCGCTACCTGCTGGGCCGCATCTGGGTGGATGCCGAGGATTTGCAGATCGTGGTGACCGACGGCCGCATGGTGCCCGACGACACCCGCAAGGGCAGCGAGGACCTGCATCCGCCGTTCATGACGTGGCGCGAGCAGATCGACGGCCACTACTGGTTTCCGGTGTACACGAAAGGCGAAGGCATTCTGCATTTTGCCGGCTCGCACGGCTCGATGGACGAGGACGTGCATATCCGCGACATCATCAAGTACACCGACTACAAGCGATTTGGCTCCACGTCGACGATCATCTTCAACGGCCAGGAGGTCAAGTCCGACAAGCCTGGAGCGCCCGCCAAACCCAACCAGCAATCGCCGCAGCAACCCAGGCAATAGCGCGCTTCCGGTGTCTGGATCAGCCGAGGGTGCGGAAAAACGCATTTTCGGGCTGCGAGCGTAGCAGGGGCTAAAGCCCGGATCCATGGAAATGGCGGCTTATCGGCCCGACTGAAGTCGTGCCCTTGTTACAAAGCCCGTCTTCATTGGCTTTTTCCGCAGCCTGTAAAGTCGTGCCCCTTCAAAGCTTGGCGCTGAGGCGAGTTTTTCCGCAGCCTGTTTTAGTCCACTTACATGCCCAAAAGCTGTGAACTACGAACTACGACCCGTGAACTGTGAACTACGAACTACGAACTACGAACTACGAACTACGAACTGCGAACTGTGAACTGGCCTTATTCATAGCGGAGCGCCGTCATGGGGCTTACCCTGGTTGCGCGCCGGGCGGGAATGAAGATGGCCAGAAAGGCCATGACGACCAGCACCGCAGCGCCGCCTGCTATCGCCAGCGGATCTGCCGGTCGCACCTTAAACAGCAGCCCGCTCATCATGCGCGTGACCACCGGCGCCAGCGCCACTCCAACCGCCAGGCCGAATGCAATGGTTGTCATTCCGCCGGCAATCATCATGCGCAGCACCTTGCCGCGGTCGGCGCCCAGAGCCATGCGCACGCCGATTTCCACCTGCCGCTGCGCCACTCCATAGGCGGTCACGCCGTAGATGCCCACCGCCGCCAGCACAAGCGCCAGTCCAGCAAACACCTCCAGGAGGATCAAGCCCAGGCGGCGGCGCTGGACTGACTCGCCCATGACCTCGGTCATGGTGCGCACGCGATAGACGGGCAGGTCCGGATCGATGGACGCGACCTCCCGCTGGATCGTCGGCGCGAGACTTGCCGGATTTCCCGCCGAACGCAGGGTCAGGCTCATGCCTCCAAACGGAACCTGATCTTCAGGCGCATAGACCTGCACGCGAGAGCGCGACTCGAGCGACCGGTTGCGTACCTGCCGCACCACGCCCACAACGGTCATCCACGGCGATTTGGAGTTCACGCCGCCGAAGTGAAGCCGTTTGCCCACCGCATCCTGTCCGGGCCAGAATGCCTTTGCGAGGCTTTCATCCACTACGGCCACACGCGGAGCGCCATCGGTGTCGCGCGCTTCGAATAAGCGTCCCGCCACCAGCGAAATGCCCATGGCGCGGAAGTAATCCGGAGTCGCGGTGCGCAGGTCGGCTTCGGGGGTGCGGTCTTCGATTCGCACGGACTGGGTGTCGATGGTCACGGTGCCGGATCCGCCGGGGTCGCCCAATGGCAGCGCCGAAACCGCTCCGGCGGCCTCTATGCCAGGCAGTTTCGCTATGCGATCGAAAAGAGTGTCATAGAACCCGCGTATCTGTTCCGGCTTGCTGTAGATCGCCTGCGGCAGCGAAACCCGCAAGGTCAGCACGTTGTCCGGCTTGAATCCGGGATCGACCTTCAGAACCTCCGCGAAGCTGCGCAGAAGCAAACCGGCGCCCACCAGCAGCAACAGCGACACCGCCGTTTCGCAAATCACCAGCGCGGCGCGCATTCGCTTCGGCTGCCGCCCTTCCGTGTTGCGTCCGGTCCTCACACCTTCGAAATTGCGTTTCCTGGCAATCTGCATCGCCGGGGCCAATCCGAAAAGGATGCCGGTCGCCACAGATGCCGCCAGGGTCACCGCCAGCACCCGTATGTCAATGGACGTGTGCACGGCGCGCGGCAGAGACTTGGCGGCGATCGCCACCAGCCCCTTGAGCGCCAGGGGCGTGATCGCCAGCCCAATCGCGCCTCCGGCTAGCGCCAGCATCACGCTCTCGGTCAGGAGCTGTCGGGCAACACGCCCTCCGCTCGCGCCCAGCGCCATGCGCGTCTCTAATTCGCGCTGCCGCTCGGTGGCCCGCGCCAGTTGCAGGTTGGCAATGTTCGCGCAAGCGATCAGCAGCACCAGCCCCACCGCGGCCATCAATACCAGCAGCAACGGCTTCACATCGCCCACCGTCTCCGCCAGCAGGGGGTGCAGGATGATTCCAAAATCGAACTTTTTGTACGGATAGGTAGCGTCCTGCTCGATGATGGTATGCGCCGCGCGGTCCATGTCCCCCTGCGCCTGCGCAAACGAAACCCCGTCCCGCAGCCGTGCCAGCACCTCGAGCCCATGGCTCCCTCGGCTGTTCTCGCTTAGATCGTCTGGCCCGAATGCCAGGGGCGCCCAGATCTCCGTCTCGCTGGGGTAGTCGAACCCCTTGCCCATTACGCCCACCACGGTCATGGGCACCCCTTCGATATCCACCGTGCTGCCAACGACGCGGGGGTTTGCCGCAAACACCCGCTGCCACAACCCGTAGCTGAGCACCACTTCCTTCTCGCGCCCGGGCTGCGCCTCTTCGGCGAGAAAGGTACGCCCCAGCATCGGCTTTGCTCCCAGGATCCCGAACAGGCTCGGCGATACCGCCGCGCCCAGCACGCGCTGCGGGCTGCCCTTCAGCCCCAGGTTCACCGAATCCGCCGACATGGCTGCCATGTCGCTGAAGCTGTGATTCAGTTGCTGGAAATCGCGGAACTCCGGCGGGGAAATCCAGTTCTGGTCGTTCGGCGCGCCGATGCCGGTGAACCGCGTCCACACTTTGATCAGCTTGTCCGGTTTCGCGTAGGGGAGAGGCCGCAGGAGCACCGCGTCGAGCACGCTGAAGATGGCGGCGTTCGCACCGATACCCAGCGCCATGGTGATTACTACCAGTGCCGTGAAGCCGGGCTTCTGCAACATCTGGCGAAGCGCAAAACGGGCGTCCTGGAGCAATACGTTCATCTGCGACCTCCGTGGAATGGCGTGCGGCTTCCGAGGAAAGAGGGAATCCACTCCCGCAGGAGAGCAGGTTGCCAGCCAAAGTCACACAGGGCGATGTGCTGCAAACAGGTGGGTTAGCGCCGGCAAGCAAACCGCGTCCATGTTCGCGAGTGAAAATCCGTGGCCGAAAATGAACACCCGCGCGACATCCCTCCCGCTGCCGCGGATGTGCGCCCGGCAGACGATCCGCGGCGCACCCGCCGCGACAGTGCTATTGGGGCAGTGCAGGTCTCTTCCCCGGGAGAGCTGATGCGTAATCTTTCCTACGACCTTCAATCTCGGAGCAATCCAACACACCGTTACTTCCGTATGGGCGACAATCCGGGAATTACGATCACATTGCTTTCACGGGGAAACCAAATGTTCCCGGCTGACGATCTTTCTATTGGCGTCGAATTGAATGGACCAATATTCCGGGACGTACGGGGCATACGGATGAGCATAGATAAACTCTTCCGCGCAGCCGGGTGCCTTCCCCCCGAGATATGCTCCGCATTCCTGTTGCTTCCAAGGCCTTCCCATCCTTGCCAATACTGCGTCGCGAGTGGAGCCGACTGAAACGACCTCAAATGCACTTTCGTAGTGACACACCCTAAGCATCGGCACAACGATAGCGAGGACCAGAACGGCCACGAGCATGAGCGCAAGGATGGGCTTTTTCAATGCGAAATTCCCGTTCTAAAGTGGCTGCTCCAACCAATTTACTCCACGAAGTGATTGAGAAGAGAAGGCATCAGGTTGGTTCCGGGCGGATGACCGCCATACCGGAAACAACTAAGAAATACATCGCAGGTCCTTCGACTCCGCGCTCCGCTCGGGAGGACGGCTCTTTGGCTTATTTGGGGCGTCACCGGCAACACGCACTTTCAGTCCACAAAACTCCGCGCCGCATCGCCGTATCCGCGCGCACCGCACCCCCCTGTCATCCCGAGGGCAAACCGCCTTGACAACCGCAGCGCGCCGCCGTAACTTCAGACAGCAATTCGGCCAGACAGCAATTCAGCCTGCAACGCAAAGAGCGGGCCGCGCAGCCCGCCGATTCTTCCCGCATCTTGCCTTCCCCG
>Ga0157369_10009441_pt1 | contig 11153 bp, 8 predicted proteins | sample C25metaG_FD_113461 | JGI IMG/M metagenome (GOLD analysis project Ga0157369, IMG submission 113461) | Corn rhizosphere microbial communities from Kellogg Biological Station, Michigan, USA - C2-5 metaG | ecosystem: Host-associated > Plants > Roots > Rhizosphere > Soil | place: USA: Michigan... | reverse complement strand
CGCCATCGACAAGGCCTTCGGGATCAAGCTGCCGCTGGAAAAATGGACGCAGGAAGTCAACGACGGCAAGGCCACCACCGAACAGTATTTCGTGCTGAAGAACCTCTGCGCGCGCATCGACGAACTGGTTGCCGCCAAGGGCGCAAGCGCATAAGGGACGCATAGTCGCGCGTCATGCATCTCGAATATTTCCAGATGATCGACCGCATTCTCGACCTCAACACGGTCGAGAAGAAGATCACGGTCGAAGCCCATGTCCCAACCCAGAGCACCATCTTCGAGGGGCACTTTCCGGGTTATCCGATCATGCCCGGTGTGCTCCTGATCGAATCGATGGCGCAGACCTCGGGCTGGCTACTGGTGGCGCTGATGAACTTCGAGCGCATGCCGTTCCTGGCCGCGGTGAAGGAAGCCAAGATGCGCGGCTTCGTCTCGCCCGGCGAGACGCTGACGATCGATGCGAGCCTGGTCCACGAAGGCTCGGGTTACGCCATCACCGAGGCCAAGATCCGGGTCGGCGGCAAGCTGCGCTCCAATTCGACCCTGACCTTCAGCCACGTGCCGTTCCCCAATCCGGACCTGCGCGGCCACATGGATGCTGTCGCCAAGCGCATCGGCTTCCCACAACAGGCTTTGCAGTCATGACCGCCACTCCAGCCTTGAAATCGGAACCGGCGGAAGTCTGGATCACCGGCGTTGGTCTTGCCACCTCGCTCGGCGAGGGACTCGACGCCAACTGGGATGCGCTCAACGCCGGGCGCATCAATGTCGACGAGAAGACCTTCGCGCCTTACGTCGTGCACCCCTTTGCCCAGGTCAATCTCGACACGCAGATTCCGAAAAAGGGCGACCAGCGCCAGATGGAGGCGTGGCAGCGCATCGGCACCTATGCCGCCGGCCTCGCGCTGGAATCGGCCGGCGTCAAGGGCGACAAGGCGATCCTTGGCCGGATGGACATGGTGATCGCCGCCGGCGGTGGCGAGCGCGACATCCGGGTCGACACCACGATCCTGAATGCCAAGGCCATGGGCAACGCCCCGCCCGGCTTTCTCAATGAACGCCTGATGGGCGACCTGCGCCCGACATTGTTCCTGGCGCAGCTCTCCAACCTCCTCGCCGGCAACATCGCGATCGTGCATGGCGTTTGCGGCACCTCGCGCACCTTCATGGGCGAGGAAGCAGCCGGCGTGGACGCGGCGCGGATCGCGCTCGCCCGCATTGCCGCCGGCCAGAGTGACATCGCGCTGATCGGCGGCTCGCACAACGGCGAGCGCAAGGACCTGCTCCTGCTCTACGGGTTCGGCGACTACAACCTCCGCGACAAGTTCACGCCGGTCTGGGAACGCCAGGAGCACTCCGGTTTCGCGCTCGGCTCCACGGGAGCATTCCTCGTCATCGAATCCAAGGCACATGCGATTGCGCGCGGTACAAAGCCGTTCGCGCGCCTCACCAGCGTGGTCTCCGACCGCAGCCATCGCCGGCAGGCTGGCGAAATCACCGCGTCGCTGCGCAAGCTGTGGGCCGAGCTCGGTGAGCTCAGGGATGGTGGCGCGATTCTCTCGGGCGCGCCCGGTGCCGAGCCGGCGACGTCGGAAGAGCGGGCCTTCCTCGGCGAACATCCGGACTTCGCCGTGCGAGCGACCGGCACGCGTTTCGGCCATAACCTGGACGCGCAATTTGCCCTTGGACTCGGGCTTGCCGCCCTCTCGATCTCGCGCGGCGCGCTGTTTCCGCCCGGCGATTCCTCCGGCGTGGAGATTGAAATGTCCAAACCGCCGACCCAGATTGTGGTAACGGCAACGGGGCACTGGCGGGGCGAAGGCATGGCTTTGGTCGAGGCCGTTGATTAGAGCCTGACTCGGGCGCGGACTAGATCCCGCAGTACCTTGATCAAGAATTGCGCTGTAAGAGGTGGGGAAAACATGGCAGCACCACGCGACAAGTTTGGCAGGCCGATCGTCGTCGTCACCGGCATGGGCGTGATCACCTCGCTGGGCGCCGGCAAGGCCGACAATTGGGCCAAGCTCACCGCCGGCCAATCCGGCATCCGCACCCTGACCCGTTTCCCCATCGAAGGGCTCAAGACCACGATGGCGGGCACGATCGACTTCATTCCCGTCGAGCCGTTCTCGTCCGTGGGCCTCTCCGAGCGGCTGGCCGAGCTTGCGATCGAAGAAGCCATCACGCAGGCCGGCATCGGCCGCAAAGGCGATTTTCCCGGGCCTCTCTTCCTCGCAGTTCCCCCGGTCGAAATCGAATGGCCGCAGCGCGAAGAGATTGGAAAGGCCGTCGGCACCACCGATTTCAGCTACGACGATCTCTTGAGCGTCGGCGGCGGCGGCAAGTTCAAGCCCTACCACCATCGCTTTCAGATGGGCTCGGTCGCGGATTTCCTGGCCGAGACCTTCGGCACCAAGCGGTCGCCGATCTCGCTGTCGACGGCCTGCGCCTCGGGCGCGACCGCGATCCAGCTCGGGGTCGAAGCCATCCGCCGCGGCGAAACCGACGCTGCGCTGTGCGCGGGGACCGAGGCTTCGGTGAACCAGGAAGGCCTGGTACGCTTCTCGCTGTTGTCGGCGCTGTCGACGCAGAACGAGCCGCCGCAGGGCGCATCAAAGCCGTTCTCCAAGAACCGCGACGGCTTTGTCATGGCGGAAGGCGCAGGCGCCCTGGTGCTGGAGAGCTATGAGGCGGCGATCGCGCGTGGCGCGCCGATCCTCGGCGTCGTAGCCGGTTGCGGCGAGCTCACCGATTCCTTCCATCGCACTCGCTCGAGCCCCGACGGCAAGCCGATCATCGGCTGCATGCTCAAGACGCTCGCAGACGCCGGCATGACGCCCGAGCAGATCGATCATATCAATGCGCACGGCACCGCGACGCCGGAAAACGACAAGATGGAGTATCAGACGACATCGACCGTGTTCGGCGAGCGCGTCAAGCAGATCCCGGTCACCTCGAACAAATCGATGGTGGGTCACACCATCTCCGCGGCAGGCGCCGTCGAAGCCGTGTTTTCGCTGCTCACACTCGAGCATCAGCGCATCCCGCCGACCATCAATTACGAGATCCCGGACCCGACCATCCAGTTCGACGTGGTCGGCAACAAGCCACGCGACGCGCGCGTCACCGCGGTGATGTCCAATTCGTTCGGCTTCGGCGGCCAGAATGCCTCGCTGATTCTGACGCGCGAACCGGCCTGACCGGCCGCGCGTTCTCAGGGACATGTCTTCTTTCAAGGCCCGGCTTCGCGACACCCTCAAGCCGCTCGGCGGAGCCGCCGTCGGCGCGCTCGCGATCGGCATGCTACGCACCACGCGCTATTTCGATCCGGACAAGACCGCCCATTTGTTCGGGCGCATCACGCGCCTGATCGGGCCGGCGCTACGCGAGCAGAGAATCGGACGCGCCAATCTTAACGCCGCATTCCCCGAGAAATCGCCCGAGGAGATCGAGAGAATATTGGCCGGGGTCTGGGATAATCTCGGCCGCGTCGGTGCCGAGTTCGCCCATATCGACCACATCTGGGATTACGACGAGGATCACCCCGACCCGCACGGACGCATCGAGATTCCCGAGCGTACCGATGAGCTGTTTCGCCAGTTGCGGACGGACGGCAAACCGGCGCTGGTGTTCGCGAGCCATCTCGCCAATTGGGAACTGCCCGCGCTTGCCGCCGTCGCCCACCGGCTCGATACCGCGATCCTCTATCGCCGGCCGAATATCGCCTCCGCCGACCGGATCATCCAGGAGATGCGCCAGGTCAACATGGGAACGCTGATTCCGGCCGGCCGCGACGCGCCGTTTCGGTTGGCGGAAGCCCTGCAAAAGGGCCAGCACGTCGCCATGCTGGTCGATCAATATCTGACCGGCGGCGTCGAGGTGACTTTCTTCGGCCGCAAGACCAAAGCCAATCCAATGCTGGCCCGGCTGCTGCGCCAGATCGAATGTCCGGTGCATGGCACACGCGTCGTCCGCCTGCCCGGAAACCGCTTCCGCGCCGAGCTGACCGAGGAAATCCCACCGGTGCGTGACGCCGACGGCAAGATCGACATCCGGGGCATGACGCAGAAGATCACCAGCGTGATCGAAGGCTGGGTGCGCGAACACCCCGAACAGTGGCTGTGGCTGCACCGCCGCTGGCGGTAGAGCGCGATGGGATGAAGTTGATTCGTCATTGCGAGCGAAGCGAAGCAATCCATCGTGCCGCATGGGCAGAATGGATTGCTTCGTCGCTGTCGCTCCTCGCAATGACGGCCAAATCAGTGATCCAACCTGAGATCATCATACTCTAGGCACTTGCGCTAGAGTTGTACGATCAGCTCGGCGGTCGCGGCGGGCGTTAGCGGCCGGTCTTCACCCTGGTCCAGAGGCGGTTGATGATGCGCTGGGTGGCCGGGTCGCGGGCGGTGATCACGAACAGCTTCGAGAGCGTCGTCTCGTTCGGATAGATGTTCTTGTCGTTCAGGATTTTCGGATCGATCAGCTTCTGGCTCGCCAGATTGCCGTTGGCATAGGACAGGAAGTTGGAGTTTTTCGCAGCGACGTCCGGCCGGTAGAGGTAGTTGATCAGCTCGTAGGCCTCCGCCACGTGCTGCGCGTCTGCAGGAATGGCAAGATTGTCGAAGAACATCTGCGCGCCCTCTTCCGGGATCGCGTAGCCGATCTCGACGCCGTTCTTCGCCTCGGCCGCACGGCTGCGCGCCTGCATGACGTCACCCGACCAGCCGACGACCAGACAAATCTCGCCGGTCGCGAGCGCGCTCAAATATTCGGAAGAATGAAACTTGCGGACATAAGGCCGGATCTTGCTGACGAGGTCGGCGGCCTTCTCCAGATCGGCCTGCTTGGTTGAATTGGGATCGAGCCCGAGATAGCCGAGCGCCGCCGGAAAGATGTCGTCGGCGGAATCCAGCATATGAACGCCGCAATCCTTGAACTTCGCCAGATTCTCCGGCTTGAAGACGATGTCCCAGCTATCGATCCTGGCGTCAGGGCCCAGGATCTTCTGCGCCATCTTCACATTGTAGCCGATGCCCGTGGTGCCCCACATGTAATTGGCGGCGTAGAGATTGCCGGGATCGTAGGTCGACAGATGCTGCGTCACCATCGGCCAGGCGTTGGCGAGGTTCGGCAGCTTCGACTTGTCGAGCTTCTGGAAAATATGCGCGGTGATCTGCCGCTGCAGGAAATACGCGGTGGGAACGACGACGTCGTAGCCCGACTTGCCGGCGAGCAGGCGCGTCTCCAGCGTCTCGTTGGCGTCGAACGTGTCGTAGACCACCTTGATGCCGGTCTCCTTGGTGAAATTCGCAAGGACATCCGGCGCCATATAGTTCGACCAGTTGTAGAAATTGACGACGCGGTCCTCGGACCTGGCTGGAGCGGAAACGATGGCGAACCCCGCGGCAAGCGCCGCAACGAGGCGGATTCGGCTCCAACCCTGCATCATCAACCCACCTTTCTCCGGCGATGCACCGCATCCGACAGCCGCTCCAGTGCGGTGTCGAGCGTGACATCCTTCTTCGCGAAACAGAACCGTACCACCGAGGTCACAGCGTCCTTTTCATAGAACGCCGACACCGGGATGGCGGCGACCTTGTAATCGTTGACGATGCGCCGGCAGAAGGCCTCATCGGTTTCGTTCAGGCCCAGCGGCGACAGATCGACGGTGAGGAAATAGGTGCCCTGCGAACGCAGCACCGGAAAGCCGAGGCTTTCGAGGCCCGCCGTCAGCCGGTCGCGGCTCTTGGCGAGCTGCTTGCGCATGTCGAGGAAGTAGTCGTCGGACTTGCTGAGCCCATAAGCCACCGCCGCCTGCAGATTGGGCGCGGTGGTGAAGGTGAGGAACTGGTGCACCTTGGCGGCGACGCGTAGCAGCGGCGGCGCGGCGCAGACAAAGCCGATCTTCCACCCGGTGAGCGAGAAGATCTTACCGGCCGATCCGACCTTGATGGTGCGATCACGCATGCCGGGGATGGTGATCAGCGGAATGTGCTCGTGCCCGTCGAAGATCACATGCTCCCAGACCTCATCGCAAATCGCGACGCTGTCGAACTCCTGGCAGAAGCGCGCCAGCAGCTCAAGGTCCTCGCGGGGATAGACCACGGCCGCCGGATTGAGCGGATTGTTGAACAACACCGCCTTGGTCTTGGGTGTAAACGCGCCGCGCAGCATCTCTTCCGACAGCCGCCAATGCGGCGGCTCCAGCCGCAGCAGCTTCGGGATGCCGCCGGCCTGGCGGATGATCGGCAGATAGGAATCATAGACCGGTTGGAACACGATCACTTCGTCACCGGGCTCGACCACCGCGAGGATGGCGCTGGTCAGCGCCTCGGTGCCGCCGGAGGTCACCATCACTTCCGTCATCGGATCGAGCTTGAGCCCGTGCCAATGGCCGTAGTGGGCCGCGATCGCTTGCCGCAGCTCCGGGATGCCCATCATCGACGGGTACTGGTTGTAGCCGTTCAGGGACGCATCGGCGGCGGCTCTGCGGATGTCCTCCGGACCGGGATCATCAGGAAAGCCCTGGCCGAGATTGATGGCATTGTTGTCGCGCGCCAGTTGCGACATCGCCTCGAAGATGGTGACCGGCAGGTCACCAAAGACCTTGTTGGTGGAAATCATGGCGGGTTTCAGCCGCCGGTCTTGGTGGGCTGGCCCGCGGCCTTCCAGCCGAGGATGCCGCCCGCAAGGTGCTTGTCATAAGGCAGGCCCGCAGCCTGCGCGGCGAGCGACGCCGTTACCGAGCGTTTGCCGGAGCGGCAGGCGAACACCACCTCTTTACCTTCCGGATCAGGGATCGCAGCGGGATCGAAGGTCGACAGCGGAACGACTACGCCGCCCGGATAGGCCTCGGCCGCGACCTCGTTGGGCTCACGTACGTCGACGAGCAGATAGCGGCCCTCCGCCATCCCCTTCGACACCTCGTCCGGCATCAAATCATGCACCTTGTGTTCCGCCACGCTCAATCTCCCGACAATCCCGCCAATAAGCGGCGCCAAACTCGCGCCAGTTGGCGCAAAAATCAAGCGTTGGAAGCGCTTAGCGCATGATCCGGACCCGCAGGGGCGCGTTAGCGCAAAGTGGGAACCGGTTTTCCCCTCGCGACAAGCGCAAAGCGCTTGCGCGGAGATCATGCGCAAACAAAACACCCCCAAGCGAACCTAGACCGTAACCTGGGTTCCGACCTCGACCACCCGCCCGCTCGGGATCTGGAAGTAGTCGGTGGCGTCGTTGGCGGTGCGCGACAGCGCGATGAACATGTGATCCTGCCAGCGCGGCATGCCGGAATGGGCCGCCGGCTTCAGTGCGCGCCGGGACAGGAAGAACGAGGTCGACATGATATCGAACTGCCAGCCGAGCTTTCGGGCGATGGCGAGCGCCTTGGGCACATTCGGCGATTCCATGAAGCCGAATTTCAGCGTCACCTTGGAAAAGGTCGGACTGATCTGCTCGAGCTTGACGCGCTCCGATATGTCGACGCGTGGCGTCGACGCGGATTCGATGGTGAGGATCACGTTCTTCTCATGAAGCACCTTGTAGTGCTTCAGGCTGTGCATCAGCGCGGTCGGCGCACTCACGGGATCGGAAGTCAGGAACACAGCGGTGCCGGGCACGCGTGCCGGCGGACGTTTCTCCAGCATGGAGACGAGATCGGCGAGCGGGAATTCCAGCTTGCGCGACTTTTCAAACAGCAGCCGGCTGCCGCGCCGCCAGGTGTACATCAACAGCATCACCCAGCCGCCGAGCGCGAGCGGCACCCAGCCGCCCTCGAGCACCTTGAGCAGGTTGGCGGCGAGGAAGGTGAGATCAAGCGCGAGGAACGGCGCGATCAGCGCCGCGGCTGCCCACGGCTTCCAGCGCCAGACCTTCCAGATCACCACAAAGCCCATCATGCAGGTGACGACCATGGTACCGGTAACAGCGATGCCATAGGCCGACGCCAGGGCGCTCGACGACTTGAACATCAGCACCAGCAGCATCACCGCGATCAGCAGCATGCGGTTAATACGGGGGATGAAGATCTGGCCGGAATGGGCTTCAGAGGTATGGCGAATTTCGAATCGCGGCATCAGGCCGAGCTGGATCGCCTGCCGCGTCAGCGAATAGGCGCCGGTGATCACGGCCTGACTGGCGATCACGGTTGCCGCCGTCGCCAGCGCCACCATCGGGATCAGGGCCCAGTCCGGGAACATCAGGAAGAAGGGGTTTTCGACCGCCTTGGGATTGGTGAGGACGATCGCGCCCTGCCCCAGATAATTCAGCGCCAGCGAGGGCAGCACGATGAAGAGCCAGGCGGTCTGGATCGGCTTCTTGCCGAAATGGCCGAGGTCGGCGTAGAGCGCTTCGGCGCCGGTCACGGCAAGAAATACGGCGCCCAGCGTCACGAAGCCGATGATGCCGTGGTGTAACATGAACGAGACGGCATAGAGCGGATTGATCGCGACCAGCACTTCCGGCCGCCGCGCGATCTCGGGCAACGCCGCAATACCGATCAAGGCGAACCACACCAGCATCACCGGACCAAAGAAGGCAGCGACCCGCGCGGTGCCGCGCGACTGCACGGCAAACAGCACGACCAGGATCAGAACGGTGAGCGGCACGACATAGGGGTCGAACGCCCTGGTGACGAGCGTGGTGCCTTCGATCGCCGACAGCACCGACAGCACCGGCGTAATCACCGCATCACCGTAAAACAGCGCTCCCGAGATGATGCCGAGCAACACGATGCTTCCCGCTGCCTTGCTGACGGCCCGCTGCGCCAGCGCCATCAGCGCGAGAGTTCCGCCCTCGCCATTGTTGTCGGCGCGGAGCAGGATGACGACATATTTCAGCGTGACGACGACGATCAGCGCCCAGAGGATCATCGAAACGACGCCGAGCACCGCAAGCGGAGTGACCTCGCCCTTGTTGGTGGCTGCGACCACGGCTTCGCGCAGAGCGTATAGCGGGCTGGTGCCGATATCGCCATAAACCACGCCGATGCTGCCGAGCGTCAGCGCGGCAAAGCTCGCCGTGGAGTGGGTATCGGCATGCCCATTGGCCGCCGCGGTATCCGCGGCGGGAGCTACAGCATCAGTCGTCATGGAGTGTTTAAGGCCTTAAAATGCTTGACAGCACCATTCGCAAAAGCGAGGGCGGCTTATAGTCCTCTGCCGATGGCATAACCTATCCCGAATTTGCGGTCGCGGCATGCGAAAACGCATATATTTTAACTCTGTGGCTTTTCAACTCTGGACTTTTCACGGAGCGGCGATTTCAGCCTGTCACATTTCAGATCGTGACCTGAGTCCCGACCTCGACCACCCGTCCGGTCGGGATCTGGAAATAGTCGATCGCGTCATTGGCCGATCGTGACAGCCCAATAAAGAGGCGATCCTGCCACCTTGGCATGCCCGATTGCGCCGAAGGCTTAAGGGCGCGCCGGGAGACGAAAAATGACGTCGACATGATGTCGAACTGCCAGCCCAGTTTGCGCGCAATCGCAAGCGCCTTGGGCACGTTGGGCGTCTCCATGAAGCCGAAGCGCAGCCGCACTTTCGCGAATTTGTCGCTGACCGTCTCCATCCGGACGCGGTCGGCGAGGCTGACACGCGGGGTCTGCGCCGTCTCGATGGTCAGGACGACGTTATGCTCGTGCAACACCTTGTTGTGCTTGAGATTATGCAACAGCGCGGTCGGCGCGAAATTGGGGTCGCTGGTCAGGAACACCGCCGTGCCCTTGACGATATGCGGCGGACGCTTCTCCAGGCTCTTGATCAGGCTGTCGAGCGGCACCTCGGTGCGGCGGGTCTTGTCGGTGAGGATCGCAGAGCCGCGCCGCCAGGTCCAGATCATCACCGCCATCGCCACACCAAACAGGAGCGGCACCCAGGCGCCTTCCAGCAGCTTCAACAGATTGGCGGCGAAGAAGGTCAGGTCGACGGTGACCAGCGGCAGGATCAGCGCAGCCGCGGTCGCCGCGCGCCAATTCCACAACTTCCAGATCACCACAAAGCCCATGATGCCGTCGGCGACCATGGTGGTGGAGACTGCGATGCCATAGGCCGTGGCGAGGTTCGACGAAGTGCGGAACATCAGCACCAGGAACATCACGCCGATCAGGAGCAGCGTGTTGACCCGCGGCAGATAGATCTGTCCGGCATGGGTCTCCGAGGTGAAGCGCACCTCGAAGCGCGGCAACAGGCCAAGTTGCACGGCCTGGCGCGTCAGCGAATAGGCGCCGGTGATCACGGCCTGGCTCGCGATCACGGTGGCGGCGGTCGCCAGCACCACCATCGGCAGCAGCAGCGACTTCGGGACCATGCGGTACAGCGGATTCTCGATCGTGGCCGGATCGGACAGCACCAGTGCGCCCTGGCCGAAATAATTCACCAGCAGCGAAGGCAGCACGAAATAGAGCCAGCCGGCCTGGATCGGCTTGCGGCCGAAATGACCGAGATCGGCGTAGAGCGCTTCACCGCCGGTGACGGCGAGGAAGACGGCGCCGAGCGTCACGAGCCCGATCGTCCCGTGCGAGAGCAGGAACTGGACGGCATAGAGCGGATTGATCGCAAACAGCACGCTCGGATCATCGGCGATGTGAACGACCCCGAGCACGCCAAGTGTCGCAAACCACACCACCATCACCGGGCCGAAGGCGGAGGCGACACGCGCGGTACCACGCGACTGCACCGCGAACAGCACGAGCAGGATGAAGACGGTAAGCGGCACCACATAGGGCTCGAGCCCGGGCGTGGCGAGCTTCAATCCCTCGACCGCCGACAGCACCGAGATCGCCGGCGTGATCATGGAATCGCCGAGGAACATCGAGGCGCCGACCACGCCAAGCGCAAGCAGAAACCAGCTTCGCCGGCCGAGCGCCCGCTGGCCGAGTGCCATCAAGGAAAGCGTGCCCCCTTCCCCGTTATTGTCGGCTCGCAGCAGCAGCAGCACGTATTTCGAGGTGACGACGATCAGCAGCGCCCACAGGATCAGCGAGAGCACGCCGAGCACCATGACCCGCGTCACCGGCGCGCCATGGGCAGCATCCGAGACCGCCTCGCGGAAGGCATAAAGCGGCGAGGTTCCGATGTCGCCGAACACCACCCCGATGCTGCCGAGCGTCAGCGCCCAGAAGCCGGAGCTGATTTGGCCCTCGGTGGCTTCGGTGG
>Ga0157369_10009431_pt1 | contig 11158 bp, 13 predicted proteins | sample C25metaG_FD_113461 | JGI IMG/M metagenome (GOLD analysis project Ga0157369, IMG submission 113461) | Corn rhizosphere microbial communities from Kellogg Biological Station, Michigan, USA - C2-5 metaG | ecosystem: Host-associated > Plants > Roots > Rhizosphere > Soil | place: USA: Michigan... | reverse complement strand
CTTGCCTACGGTGGGGCATGACTTGCACACCACGCCGGGGCGGCGCTTCAAGTGGCCGGACAGCGTGGCGGTGTGGTCGTTTATCGAGGGGGTGGCGCTGGATGGGCTGTTTATCTTCGGCCTGTCGATCCAAGCGCAAAAGCTGCTGGGCGGCGATGCAGTACTGATCGCCGGAGGCCTGATGGCGCTGCGTTACGCCTCGGAAATGCTCCTGAGCCCCTTGGGCGGGCGCGCGGCCCAGCGCTTTGGCGCCACGTCGATGCTGCTGCTGTTTTCGTTCCTGAGTGCCCTGGCCCTGACCGCGTTTGGCAGTTACTGGGTGATCGTCGGCGCGGCGGCGGTGCTGGTGCTGCGCGCGCTGCAACTGCCGCTGGTGACCACCCTGGTGGCCGAGCGCAACCCCGGCTCGATGCGCGTCTCGGCCCTGGCTTCGAATGCCGTCTGGCGGGATATCGGCGCCGGCCTCGGGCCATTGCTGGCCGGCCTGCTGCTGCCGATTGCCTCGGCCCCCTGGGTGTTTGGCCTGGCGGGCGCGGCGATCGCGGTAAGCGCGGTGTTCTGCTGGCGGGCAAAAACTTCCAACTGACACGGTGAGGTTGTGTGTGTCCCTTCAAGAAAACTTCGTAGGCCTGCTGGATGCGGCGTATCGACACTGGACCGGCCAGGGACTGCCGGCCCCCGAGCATCTGGACCCGCAACAGCGCCTGGCCTGGCTGCACAGCGACGCGCCCTACAGCCTGCTGGCCCATGACGGCGGCGCCGACCCGCGCTTTACCTACGTGAATGACTGCGCCCTGCAGTGCTTCAAATACCCGCGCGACACCTTCATCGGCATGCCCTCACCCTACAGCGCTTCGGCACTCGACCGCGCCGCGCGTCAGGTGCTGCTGGAGCAAGTCACCGCCAATGGCATCGCCCAAGGCTACAGCGGCTGGCGCGTGGATGCGCACGACCAGCCGTTCATGATCCACGCCGGCGTGGTGTGGACCCTGCTCGATGACGCCGGCCAAGCGTGCGGCCAGGCGGCCTTGTTCTGGCCCGACGCACAGCGCATCGGCGTGTTGGCTTAAGCGGTCTTAAAGGCATCCAGCCAGGCGGGGTCGAACCGGGTTTGCTCGGTATCGATCCCCAGCGCCTGCATCTTGGCCTTGTGCGCCTCGACCTCTGCAACCAACTGCACCTGGGCGCTGGAATTGGCATCCAACTCATGCATCTGCGTCAGGCCCAAGTGATAGAAGCGCAGCACCTTGATTGCCGTCGGGTCATTGGCCTGGACCCGCTCGGTGACCTTGTGCATCACGTTGGTCACGCTCATCAGGCAGCGCTTGAGTTGCCAGCCATACACCGCCGGCGCCAGCCACGGCTGGGTCCAGAACGGGCCACGCACCAAGGCCAGCGTGATCAGCACCCCGGCGAACACGCCACCGACATTGAAGCGGAAATTGTCACCGCCAGGCTCGCCGAACAGCATCACCGCCAGGGTCGACAGCAACATGGCCAGGGCCAGGAACAGCACCGCGACCATCAGCGTGCTGCGCCGGGTCTGTTGGCGGAAGGTCACAGGGTCGCAGGGTTTGAGCTCGAACATCCGGTTCATGTCTCCAGAAGGGGCCCGCATCATCTCACGCCTGGGCAAACAAGTTGAACGATGGCGCAGGGCGGTTTCTCTAAACCTGTGTAGACCCTATGAGGTGAACCATCATGTCTGACTACAACCAACCACCCCCCGGCACCCCGAACCCTGACCGCACACCCGGCGAAGAGGAGCGCGACAACGATGCGTTGCGTCCCAACGACCCGAAAGAGCGCGACGACAATGAGGATGTAGAGCGCGTCGAGGAAGACCTGGAAAACCTGCACGACAAAGCCCGCCCACTTTGAAAAAGGAGAACGCCGTGAGTAATACGCCGAAAGGCCCGTCTTCAGGCGAGCATGCAAGTGGCAAGGACGAATTGGGTTTCGACCCGGATTCGCCCGACGTGGCGGACCCGCAAGTCGATCCCATCGGCCCGGCGATCGCGCCGCTGGATAAGGAAAAGAAAGACAAGGATGAAAAGAAGCCGGCCTATGATCCGTTGGGTGATTTGAAGCCGTAGGCGGGGTAGGGGACGCGTTAAGCGTTTCGGTTCTGCGAGCGTGAGCGCTCGACTTGAGCATGTTGTTATTAAACGCTGACATCGGTTGGCGTTTTTTTTGCGTGGTCAAAAAGCTTGGTTTCAAGTGCGTGTGGTAGCTGTGCGCTCAGGCCCACGCAGTCAACCTTGAGCCCCGAAGCATCAAGCGCGTAGAGTGCGTCCCCGAGGGTGCGATGGACGATGTACTGGACCGCATTCAAGTACGAACTGAATACTGAAAGTGGCAACGCACAACCACTTCATGATTGGGCCTGTGGCAGTACTAAGGTGCTTTTTTCGCAACCGCGAAATTCAAGACGGAACCCGCAAGAGTGATACGAAATACTGTGATTGGGCTTGTCCTGGCAGGTCTGACAGGTTGTGCTGCACAGGACCCGGCCCTGGTCGGTAGATGGCAAGGTGAGCGCAATCCCACTGCCGAATGCCCGTACCTTGCCTGGACGTCATTGATGACAGCCGACGGACGTTTTGGAACGTTGTTTTTTAGGGATCCGGCCAGGACGCTCAAGATACACAAGCGCGGAGGATATTGGATCACTCGGAAAAATCATGTGTTGTTCGATGCCGTAGGTGCCAAGAAATACAATGTCTACTCCTACAAGGTTATTGATGTGGATACTGTTCAGTACACGACAATAACGCCCAATGAGGTTCCAGGCTGTAGGCTTCAGGTTTATACGGAGCATCGGGTTCGTGATTAGGTAATTGCTGATCATCGGGGGGACGGGCTTGTTGCCTGATGACAAGGCGATGTTTTGGATGCGGTCATTGGTGATGAGCTGTTCTGGGTCGGGAGCGGAATTAGGCGAATGGTTGCAATCGGCCGATCGTGTTGAAAAAGTCGGTGTTCCCAAAATACTCGAATATTGATGGATGAAAACACCTCTGTTGCCCGCTGCTACGTGAAATCCGAGTACTGAAACTTCTGCCAAAAATTCAGATTTCAATCTCAGGCGCGTACTTTTCTGGTGTGGAATTCGAAGCTGACTTTTTCAACACAATCGGCCGATAGCTGCCTGTCACGATTAGCCCGGTTGTCGCGATAGCCGATTTAGAACGCACTGCTAAGATTGTTCCCCCCATCCGTTAAGGGTGCCCACTAAAGGCACCTTTTTTCAGTTCTCTCCTACATGTGGCCAGATTCAAACCAAGTCATCAGGCTGCATGGTCAAAATTATTTTCCCAACGTTTTCGGAGGACTCCATCCGGCGATGCGCATCGGCAGCCCGTGCTAGCGCAAAGGTGCTATCGACAACCGGCTCAAGGCTTCCGGCACCCTCGAAGCGATCAAGCCAGTGCTCGCGGAAGCGCTTGATCATGGCGTGTTTCTCCGGTTGCGTGCGCGACTTCATGACCGTACCGATGATTTGCAGGTGGCGATAAAGAATGTCCTCCAGCGCCACCGTGACGTTGCCGCCACCGCCGAGAATCCCTACCTGAATGAGGCGGCCGCCGCGGGCAAGGGACGCGACGTTGCGGACGAAGTAAGGCTCACCGATAAAGTCGATGATCACTTCGACGCCGCGACCCTGGGTTTTGTCGGCGATCACTTCAGCGAAGTCCTGCGTCTTATAATCGATCGCCACGTCAGCGCCCAAATGCTCGACACGCGCCAACTTGCTGCCTTCGGTCGTCGCATACACCGTGGCGCCGGTGGCGTAAGCCAACTGCACAGCGGCAGACCCGACGCCGCCGGCGGCCGCGTGAATCAGCACCGAATCGCCAGCCTTGAGTCGAGCTAGGTGCATCATTGCTTCATGGGCTGTGACGAAGACCTCGGGGATGGCTGCCGCGTGTACATAGTCAAGCTGTGCGGGGATATGCATCGCCATGCGGTAATCGATACGTGCCAACTCGGCGTAGGCACCGCCGCCGACCACGCCCATGACTCGATCTCCGACCTCGAACCCCGTCACCGCGTTACCTTTGCCGATCACTTCGCCGGCGATTTCCAGGCCTATGATCAGCGAGTCACCGAAATTCGGATGGCCGTACCCTCCGGTCCGGTGAGTCAGATCCGCACGGTTCACCCCGGCGGCATAGACACGCACCAGCAGGTCGTCAGGACGCACTTCAGGATTGGCAACTTCTGCGAGTTCAAGGACGTCTGCTGCACCAAATTTTCTGATGTTGATGGCTTTCATTCAGTTGTTCTCCGTTTCGCTGAACGTGGCGTTGGCGATAGCCGATGCGGTGATGGCGCCAGGGAAGCCCACGTAGAAAGCCAGGTGCGTGATCGCTGCCGCCAGTTCATCATGGGTCACACCGTTGTCAGCCGCCCGGCGTAAGTGGGCAGGCAACTCTTCCGAGTGACCAGCGGCTATTAATGCCGCCACGGTGATCAGACTACGGTCGCGCGGGGACAGCGCCGGGTCGCTCCAGATCTGCGGATAAAGCGTCGAGTCGACGAATTGCGACAGCTTTGGCGTGAACGCGCGCGCGGCTTCGCGAGGACTGGTGAAGTTGAGCTTGGACATGGGCGAGTTCCTTAAACCTGACTGATGAATTTGTGGGTGAGATAGTGCTCGATGCCTTCAATGCCACCTTCGGAGCCGTGACCGCTTTCTTTCATGCCGCCGAACGGGAGTTCGGTTGCGACGATGCGGTATTGGTTGATGCCGATCATCCCGGCCTCCAATCCGTCAGCGACATCAATGGCCGTGCGCGCGTTGGAGGTGAATGCGTAGGCCGAGAGTCCGTACGGCAGGCGGTTGGCTTCTTTCAGCCCATCGGCCAGTTCATCGAACGCCATCAGCACGGCAATGGGGCCAAAGGGTTCTTCGTGCATGACGCGGGCGTTCATCGGCACATCTGCCAGAACCGTGGGTTGAAAGAAGTAGCCTTCGCCTGACAAGGCCTCACCACCGACCAATACCCGTGCACCTTTTTCGACGGCATCGGCGACCAGTTCTTCCATTTTTGCCAATTGCCTTGGGTTGGCCAGGGGGCCGACCTGAGTGTCTGGATGCAGGCCGTCACCTATCCTCAGCGCTTGGGTCGCAGCGACAAAGTGATCGACGAAGGCTTGATAGGCGCCACGCTGGATGAGAAACCGAGTAGATGAAATGCACACCTGCCCGGTGCCGCGAAACCGGTTCGCGACGCCTTCGATAGCGGCTTTTTCAATGTCGGCATCTTCGAACACCAGCACCGGTCCGTGCCCACCCAGTTCGAGGGTGATGGGCTTCACGCCTTCGGCAGCTCGTGCAGACAGCAGGCGCCCGATCGGCACTGAACCGGTGAAGGTCACTTTGCGAATGATCGGCGAGGCGATCAGATGGCTGGACACTTGATCCGGTACGCCGAAGACCACTTGCAGTACACCTTTGGGCAATCCAGCATCGTCGAGTGCACGCGCCAGGGCCAGCGCTGTGGAAGGGCTTTCTTCACCGGGTTTGAGAATGACGCTGCAACCCGCGGCCAGCGCTGCCGAGAGCTTGCGTGCCGGGGTGATGGCCGGGAAATTCCAAGGTGTGAATGCGGCCACTGGGCCGATGGCCTGGCGTTTGACCAGTTGCAACACGCCTGGACGGTTGGCCGGGACCACACGGCCATCAATACGCCGGGCGCTTTCGGCAAACCATTCGAAATACTCCGCCGCGCGGGTCACTTCATCCAGGCTTTCACCCAGCGGTTTGCCTTCCTCAAGGGTCATCTGCGCGGCAATCTGCGGTGCACGTTCGAGGATCAGGTCGGCGGCACGCTTGAGGATTTTTGCGCGCTTGTCAGGCACGGTCTGGCGCCACTGCTCGAAGCTCAGGCGAGTCACTTCCAAGGCCTGATCAAGGTCGCATGCGGTGGCGAGTGGGACGCGTCCTATTTCCCGGCCGGTAGCCGGGTTAACGACGGCGGCAGTATCGCGCCCTTCGGCAGTGATCCATTCACCACCGATGAAAAGATAAAGCGGGTCATAGGAGGTTTTCATGATGTGGCCTTCAGTTGGTTGTCGGAGATTCGGATGAAACCCGGCGCCTGTTCAGGCGTCCCGTGCAACTAAGTCTATGGAAGGGGGGCACATTGATTTAGACGGGCCGAAGGGAATCATTGTTGTCGCCAGAGGTAATATCGAGCCGCGGGCCGAACGTGTAGCATCCGGAAAAAATGCGCGTTATCACAGGTGAGCGTCAGATCTACAGGAAGGTCGCGATGGATAAGCTTTCGAACATGTCGGTGTACATAAAAGTTGTCGAGATGGGCAGTTTCACGGCCGTGGCCAATCATCTGGACTCAACGGTCGGTAACGTATCGCGTGCTGTCTCCGCGCTGGAAAACGTGCTCGATACGCGCCTGTTGCAACGCTCGACCCGACGCCTGTCGGTCACCGATGCGGGGCGACGGTTCTATGAGCGCTGCACGAAAATTCTCGCTGATCTGGAGAGTGCCGAAGCCGAAGCCAGCAATGCCGCCCTGGAGCCTCGGGGAACACTGAGGGTGCATTGCGTACCCGGGCTGGCTCGGCATCTGGTCACGGGGGCGGTGCTGGAGTACCGCCAGCAATTCCCGGAGGTGACGGTGGATTTATTGCTCTCGCAACGCATGCCTAACCTGTTGGAAGACCAACTGGACGTCTCGATTCTGATCGCCCGCGCGCTACCCGATTCTGCGTATGTCAGCCAGAAGATCGGCGTCAGCCATTGTGTGCTGGTGGCGTCGCCAGACTACCTGGCCAGTCATGCGGTCCCCGAGACGCCTGAAGACCTGCGTGATCATCATTGTCTGCTATTGGGCACCGTCGACTATGTGCGGGATGAGTGGCAGCTGAAGAGCAAGGCTGGTGACGCGACATTTGTTCCGACAGGGCCAAGTTTCAGCGTTAACGATATGGATGCGATGGCACATGCCATTCGAGAGGGCGCAGGGATTGGATTGCTGGCCGGGTTCACAGCCGTCGACGATTTGCGTTCCGGCAAGCTAGTGCGGGTTTTGCCTGACTACCATACCTATGAGCGCAACGTGTATGCCGTCTATACCTCTCGGCAGTTTGTCGATGCAAAAATCACCCGGTTTATTGAAACGCTGAAAGATCGGGTTGGCAGTCAACTGGCCGCCACGGCCAAAGAACTTATCGATTGAAATGCCGCAGGGCAAAAAGGTGTTTGCGCCTCGATGAAACAACGCTTCGAGGCGCAATGATTGGCGAACAGCTGACTTAGCCCTGGCTGCAACTGCCCATGACGTTGTAGGCCAGTACGTGCTGTTTGCCTTGTGAATCCTGGTAGGTCATGTGCGTCGGCACTACAGCGCAAACATCTGGCACCGGGTCTTCAGAGATGACCTTGGCGACATCAAGGTGGGTGCCATAACGATATTGCTCGACAGGTTGAGTCTTTGCAGTACCGTCCTCTGCCGCTACCACAGAGCTGAAGCCCAAGAGTGCGACGATGATCATTGCCGTTTTCATAATGAGATTTCCTAAAGTAAGTGTGATGTTGCTGGCAGGACGTACTTTAGGTTCGAGGGTTTTCTGGAAACAGGAGCGAATCAGGGAAAGACTTTTCTAAATTTCGAACACAATGTGGGGGTGTCTGACGTCAAGGCAATTCGTCTGTGACCGTCCGCTATTGGCCGATTGCTGCCCGTCACCAGCGGCAGAAATCGGCCAGAAGCCGCCGGTCGGGTCAGGTGGCTTCAAACCCGCTTCCGTCCTTCAGAACTGGCTAATTGGCAAAAGTCAGACAATTGAACGCGCCTATGAAATCAGGGGCGATTCAATCAGTCGGGTAATGGCCGTAACGTTAGGCCTCATAGTGGTGAGGCATTTTCAGACGATATAGCCACTTATGCCATCCCACAGAAGTTTCACCGCGGTGACTACGAGCAGGCAGTAGCAGGCAAGGTACATCTGGCGTTGATCCAGCTTGGTGTGCAATCGCCAGCCCAGCCAGACACCACTTGGAACTGCTAACAGGCAGATGACCATCAGGCTTAGCACGTTACCGGTGGGCCTGGCTAACAGCAGCCAAGGCACGGCCTTGAGCAGATTGCCTACGGTAAAGAACATGCTGGTGGTGCCGGCATAGGTTTTCTTGCTTAGACCGAGTGGCAACAGGTACATCGCTAATGGTGGCCCACCAGAATGTGCGACCATAGTCGTGATCCCAGAGGTGACGCCTGCGGACACCGCCTTGAACGATGAGCGCTGGCTGACCCTGATTTCCCCGCCGGTCTTGAACCAGAGGCCGACAAAAATTAGGGTAATCGCTGCCATCACTAAGGCGACTGCGCGGTGATCCATGACGCGAAAGAGTAGATAGCCGACACCGATGCCGACAATCAGACCTGGTAACAACAGCATCAAGTCGGGTTTAGACCAAGTGGATGGCTTCCAGTAACGCAGGCCGAACAGGTCCATCGCGATAAACAACGGCGCTAGCAGACCTCCGGCTGTGAGCGGATCCATCACCAGCGACAGCAGCGGAATGCCGACAATGGAGAAGCCTCCACCGAAGGCACCTTTCATAAAGCAGATCAAAAAAACTCCGGCGAAGGTCACCAGAATCGTGGTGGTGGTCAACTCAAGGTCCACGGTGCTGCCCCCTGATCCGGCTGCTCAAGGTTGGCCAGCATTATCGAAGAAAGCTCAACGTGCCCGCGCTCGCGCAAGTGCGCGATCACAGACAAGCGATCGGCGTGCGACTTGTTTTGATTGAGCTTGCGCTTGCATTCAACGCACTGCATTTCGATCTCGATACCGACGACTCTCGACACCATCTCGTCCAGGTATTCACGCGGCGCATCGCCCATCTTCCAGGGCTTGATCTCCTTGGACTCCTGGTGGCGAGTCAGCAGGGCCAGGGCGCGACGCAGGAGCTTTTCTTCCGACATCACGCGCATGACGCCATGCACATGCACCACCTCATAGTTCCATGTGGGAACCTGGCGATGCGTCTCGTGCTTGGACGCATACCAGTTGGGCGAAATGTAGCCTTCTGCCCCCCTGAAGATCACCATGACAGGCGTTCCGCCGGCGCAACGTTGCCACACAGGATTGGCGCGGGCCACATGAGCGGTCAGCAGCCCGTATGTTCCGTGGCCGGTATCGAGTTCGAAGGGAATGTGGTCCGCATCCATGCCGGATTCACCCTCAGTCACGAGGATGCCCAGCGGATTGTCGCGGATAATTCGGTGCAACTGTTCCGGGCGGTGCTCTTCGAAGTGTTCGGGAATGTACATGGGGATTTCACTACGGATTGTTGGGAGTCCATAATGTCGACCACGACCTGCATCATCGAAAGTGCCAGTTTCGAGGTTTTTCCATGGGCCAGTTTTCAGCCAATCCGGGTGCATCTTCCCGCGGCGCGCAACGTCGGATCTATGCCAGGCTGCGCGCGCAGATAGAAGACGGCACGCTTGCCGCCGGCACGAGGCTCATGTCGACGCGGGCAGTCGCGGCCGAACTCGGCGTGTCGCGAACCACGGTAACGGCGGCTTATGAGCAACTGGCGGCCGAAGGCTTTGTACTGACATCAGTGGGCAAAGCCGCCACGGTGGCGAGCATAATCAGGACCCAATCCGGTTATGCCCAAGGGGACTCGGCGCAGCAAAAGGAACTGCCGCCAGTGCTTTCCCTTTACGGGCAACGAGTGGCCATCATGACGCCGTACAACATGGCGTCACCACAAGCCCGCATCGATTTCAGGTACGGCTCGGTCGCTTCCAGGGATTTTCCGGCGCTGGGCTGGCAGCGCGCCTACCGTTCCGAACTAGTCAAGCGTCAACCGAGCCTCGCTTACGGCCACCCCGAAGGGGAAGAGCGCTTGCGCAATGCGCTGCAAGGTTATCTGCGACGCGCACGCGGTCTGGCGTGTGATGCGGATCAAATACTCGTAGTGCATGGCTCGCAGCAAGGACTTGACCTGTGCGCCCGGCTTTTGCTGAACCCGCAAGATGCATTTGTCTTCGAAGAGCCTGGCTACCGAATGGCCAGATATTGCTTTGAGGCCACGGGCGCGACGGCGTTGCCCATCCCCGTCGATGCCTCTGGACTGGATACAAATGCTCTGCCGGAAGGTGATCGCGTGCGTCTGGCCTTTGTCACTCCGTCGCACCAGTTTCCCATGGGGGCGGTGCTTCCTGTCGCACGTCGCCTCGAACTGCTGAGTTGGGCGAGGCGACATCGCGCGTGGATCATTGAGGACGATTACGGCGGCGAGTTTCGCTATGGCCAGCGGCCCATCGACGCACTGCAATCCATGGACGCAGATGCTCGCGTCATTTATGTCGGAACGTTCTCCAAGGCACTCTCACCGCAACTCAGGTTGGGTTATCTGGTTCTTCCACGCGAGTTGGTTCACGTTTTCCGTGAAGCAAAACGGCTGACCGATCGACACTCACCGCGCTGGGAGCAAAACGTGCTCGCCTCATTGATCGAAAGTGGAACCTATGAGCGTCACGTTCGCCGCCTGCGGCGGGAGAATGAACTGCGGCGAAGGGCATTACTGGAGGCTTTTGAACAACATCTGGCGGAATATGGGCAACTGACCGGCATGGCGGCGGGCTTGCACGGCGTATTAACGCTACCCGCGCTTCGCGCTCAGGATGAGCCGACGTTGCAGGCGATAGCGCTCGAACGCGGGGTTGGCGTATATCCGCTTTCGCCGCTGTTTGCCGAACCCGCGTCGGTAGAATACGAGCGATCGGCAGGGCTCATTTTGGGCTATGCCGGCCTGACAACGCAGCAGATTCATGAAGGGATCGGCATTCTTGGTACGGTGGTTCGGGAGGTTAAAGAGCTCGGAACTCGGTCCGAATCAGTAGATGACCATGTCATCTAAGATGCGGCTCGAACAGGAGCTAATTTAATAGGTAGAGATAAGGCGAATTAGAAAAAGTGGTCGGCTTGAGTGGCTGCTAAGAGTGAAACTGGTTCTGGGCGGAAGGGCCGCTATTGGCCGATTGCTGCCCGTCACCATCGGCAGAAATCGGCCAAAAGCGGACGCTTATCGGCGCATGATCGAACTAAGTGCCTCCGGCGCCATAAAATTAATGTCTGACCAGTATTTTGCGCACCTAGAAGAAGCACG
>Ga0157369_10009430_pt1 | contig 11158 bp, 12 predicted proteins | sample C25metaG_FD_113461 | JGI IMG/M metagenome (GOLD analysis project Ga0157369, IMG submission 113461) | Corn rhizosphere microbial communities from Kellogg Biological Station, Michigan, USA - C2-5 metaG | ecosystem: Host-associated > Plants > Roots > Rhizosphere > Soil | place: USA: Michigan... | reverse complement strand
GCGCCCGCGCTCGCCGATCAATACGATCACGTTGATATCGCACTCCGTGCCGCGTGCAAGCATGCCGAGCAAGGTACTTTTGCCGACACCGGCCGGCGCGAAAATGCCCATCCGCTGCCCCTCGCCGAGCGCCATCAGGCCGTCGATCACCCGCACGCCGGTGGCGAGCTGCGTTTCGATCATGCGACGCTCCAATGGATCGGGCGCGTTGGCGAACACCGGGACGCGCCGCTCGGCTTCGACCGGCCCGCGGCCGTCGCTCGGCTCGCCGAGCCCGTCCAGCACGCGCCCGAGGAGGCCCGGGCCGACGGGTACCGAAAGCGGCTCGCCGCTGCCCGTGACGCGCGTGCTGCGGGAAATGCCCGTCATGTTGCCGAACGGCGCCAGCAAGACGTGCTGCCGGGCGATGCCGACGACTTCCGCGCGCTGCATGAGCGAACCGTCGGGCGCCCACAGCTCGCACAGTTCGCCGAGCTGCGCGTCGAGCCCGCCTACCTTGATCAAGGTTCCCACCGCTTCGAGCACCTTTCCATAGCACTCGAGCGAGGCGCTGTGATGGAGCGCGGCATCCAGCTCGTCGGCAAAGCGGGCGATGACGCTCATGTCATTCATCCTCGCCGTCATCGCCGGCGCGATCATCGGCCTCGTCTTCGTCTTCGCCTTCCGCTTGGCCCTCGGCTTCGTGTTCGCGCTCGTATTCGCCTTCGTCCGTCTGGTCGGCTTCTTCGAATGCGTCGTCGGTCCATGCGCCATGCGCGAGCGCGCCCGCTGCCGCGCGCGCCGCGCCCTTGATCAACGCGCGCTCCAAGCCGGCAAGTTGCGCGCGAAGATTCGCCTCGATCACGCCGTGGTCCCACTCGCAAACGCAGTTGCCTTCTCCCACCTTATCGTCGACGACGACCTCGAGATTGAGCGGCGGCGTCGCCTCCCGCGCAAGCTTGCCGAACACGCGCGTGGCGCTGTCCGCATCGGCCGGCGAGACGGCCACGCTCAGGTGCGTTGCATCGTCGATCGCGCGCGACACCGCTAAAGCGATCCGGCGCATCAACGCATCGCGATCGCTCTCCGCGATCACCTGCTCCACGGCGTTCATCACGAGACGCGCCAGGCGCGCCGACGACGCGTGCAGTTCTGCGCGCTCGTCTCGCGCACGCGCGAGAAAGCCGGCGTGGGCCTCTGCCAAGGCGCGCCGCTGCCCCGCCGCATAGCCCAGGCGCGCGCTGTTCTCGAACCTGCGGCGCGCGTCCGCAGCGAACGCTTCCGCCTCGCGGCGCGCTCGTTCGACCAGCTCGCGGGCTCGCTGCGCGGCGTCGTGCATCGTCGCATGCACGACATGGTCGAGTGCCTGCATCGCGTCGTTCAACTCGATCGTCCGCGCGAATTCCGTCGCGCGTATGACGTCGCCTTCGATCGCGATCACCTTCGGCTGCTGCTTCAACCAAATAGCCATTGAAACTCCGGAAACAAAAGGCCTGCGATGGAAAGAAACTCATCCGTGGCGGTCGGGCCGCGCAATGCCGCCTCGGCGCGCCGGCCAGGCGCCGCAGCTTGCGCGGAAAGGTCGCCGCGCAGGCTCAACGCGCGTTGCCAGATGTCGCCGCCCGCCGCCATGACCAGCCCGAGTTCGACGATATGGCGCAGCGTCGCGTCGGCGCACACGCCGTCCGCCAGCATCAGCGCCCAACCCCGACGAGCCAGCGCATCGGCCGAGAGATCGCGCGGCAGTGCCTGGGGCCCGGGACAGATCGATACCCGCTCTTGCAGTGCGGCGAACGCGGCGGGCCCGATGCTTAGCGCAAGCGAGCGTCTCGTTTCGCGGTCGATGCAACGCCGGATCGCATCGCGGCACGAATACAGCGCACGCGCGGCCAGCATCGGCCTCAACGCGTGTGCGGCCACCGTCGCCATGCGGTTGCCGGCGCGCAGAAACACGTCCATCGGCACCGGCGCCACGAACCATAAGCCTCGCGCCGCGGCCATGCGCGAAACCATCGCACGCGGGTGTCGGTCCGGGTTCGATGCCGCATAGGGCGAGCCTTGTGCGCCGGCCAGCGCCAGCGCTGCCGTCAATTCATGCACGCGCGCTTCGAACTCGCTCAACACGCGAATCAACGGATGGCTGGTGCTCATGACGATATGGCGGCCGCCCCGCTCTCCTTACCTGTGCCTTTGCCTTTGCCTTTGCTTTTGCCGCGCTGGAGCCATCGCATCGGGGCGCCGTCACGCCATCCGCGCGGTGCGAAGGCCACGCCAAGCGCCGCCGCCGCGATCAGGATGCCCAGCACGGCAGCGCCCGCTACCCACCAGTTCGATGCCGATACCGCCCGTTCCCGCTCGGCGACCATGCCATTCGGGATCGGCTCCGAGGCCTGCACGAGCGTCACGCTGACGTTCTCGTACGTCAGGCCTTCGACGCTGTGGACCACCAGGTTCTTGATGCTGGGCACGAGCGCCTGAATATCGACACCCGATCGATACTTGATGAAGACCGCCGCCGACGACGGTTTGACGACGTTCGACAGCGGATCGTTGTTCGGCAGCACGATCTGCACTTCGGCGAACGCCACACCGTCGATCTTCGACAGCGTTTCGGAAAGCTGCTGCGACACGCCGTAAATGAACCGGACGCGTTCCTCGGTCGGCGTCGAAATCAGACCGTCCTTCTTGAACATCTCGCCGAGCGAGGCGTATTTCGGATGAGGCAGTCCGTGTGCGCGCAGCACTTCCATCGACCGCGCAAAGTCATCGCCGCCGACGTCGACGCTCCAACTCTTGCCGCCATCGGGCGAACTCTTGCTGGCGTCGATGCCAGCTTCGAGCAGCACGCGCATCAGATCGTTGGCATCGGGCTCGGTCAGCTGCGCAAACAGTTGCTTGCTGCATCCGGCGAGCAAGGCGGTCATCATCACCACGATCGCCACGGCTCGCAGCGAACTCGAAAAGCGGCGCATCGCGCCCTCCGTCATTGGTTCTTCATCAGGGTCTGCACGGTGCTCTTGCCACCTTGCGCGACCGCCGTGCCGGTGTAGACCTTCACCATCTCGTCCGTGACAGCGTGCTGAATCGCCATCGTTTGCGCCGCGACTTCCTGGATCGACATGTGGCCGCTTTGCGCCTCGAATGCATCGATGCGTTTGGTCAACGCGCCGTACGCTTCGTCTTGCGACGTGATGGCCTGCGAGATCGTGGAGGGGCCCTGAATGTGGCCCGATTGCTCGGGAACGAGACGCGCCTGTTCGAGTGCTTCTCGAAAGCGTGCGCCGAGACCTTCCGGCGCGTGGTTGCCGAAAGTGGCATGCGTCACGTCGCTCGCGCCGCCCGGCGCATCGACGCTCGGCAACGCGAACGGCGGAGTGATAGCCGAAATTGGAGCTGTCATATCGTCCTCCCTAAGCACGCATGTAGCTGAACGACATCGCCTGCCGAAGCATGTCGGCGGCGGCGCCCTCGCTCTCGGCCGGCGCCGCTTCTTCCTGCGTCTGCTCGCGCTTGCCCGTGAGCAGTTTCATGAGGCTGACCGATTCCGGATCCTCGTCGCGCTCGAGCACCTCGTTGGCGTAGATGCGCCAGTTCGGATCGCCCAGCGACGACAGGCAGATCGCCAGCAGCGCCGTCACATATGGACCGAACGGGGCCTTCAGATCGCGACCTTCCAATTGCCGCAGCAATTGCGCGGCGTCTGCCGGGCGTTTTCGCCGAATCTGCAGCCAGGCATCGTAGGCATGCAACTCGATGAAGTCGGGACGCATGACGTGAAGTGCGGCAAGGATCCGCTCGGACTCGTCCAAGTGTCCCTTGCGCGCCGCCCAGGTCAACATTTCAACCAGCGCGGATACCAGGTCTTTACTGCATGTCGTGAGATCCATCTTTCCCCTCGCGAAGTTCGAATCGTCAAACAGGGCCGACTGCCCAGAACGGCCGCGAACGGAAGAACGCGCCGCCGATGGCCGTAACGTAGCGACCCACGCACGCTTTGCCCCTCGCATGCGGCGAATTCTGTCGCCTCATAACGAAGCGGGCGCTGCCGGTTTACATCCGTTTCGCGCCATTTCGCTCGCAGGCGCGCCGTTTCGTCGCGCGAAGAGGCCCGGCCGAGGGCGCCGGGCGACACTCGCGACCGATTCGATCGATTCGATCGTTGAATTGACCGTCCAACAGCGAGCCGCCCATGTCCGACGAGAAAACCGAAGAGCCGTCAGAGAAGAAGCTTCGGGACGCACGCGAGGACGGCGAAACGATCAAAAGCCCGGATTTGTCGTTTGCGCTGCTGCTGCTCGCCGCGGCGCTCGGGTTGTCGCTCGCCGGTCCGACCATGGGCGAACATCTGAAGGCGCTCATGAACATCGCCCTCGATATTCATGCCTCGGGCACGACGAGCGCCGACTTGCGCCGCGCAATGGCCCGCATCGGCGTGCAAGCGCTGCTGCTGTCCATCCCGCTCGGCGTCGCCGTGGTGGCGGCCATCGTCTCGGTGGCCTCGCAAGTCGGCTTCGTGCTTTCGTTCAAGCCGCTCGAACCGAAGTTCAACGCGATCAACCCGGGGTCGGGATTGAAGCGGATGTTTTCGATGCGCTCGTTCATCGACCTCATCAAGATGACGATCAAGGCCGTCATCCTGGCCGCGGTGCTGTACAAAACCTTGCTGGCGCTGATGCCACTGATCGTCGGTGTGGCATACGAGCCTTTGCCCGATCTGATCGAGATTTCGTGGTCGGCGCTGTGCCGTCTGTTCGCAGTCGGCGGGGTCCTCTATCTCGTGCTCGGCGTGGTGGACTATGGCATTCAGCGTTGGTTGTTCATGCGCGATCACCGCATGAGCAAAGACGAGGTCAAACGCGAATTCAAGGATTCGGAAGGCGATCCGCAGCTCAAGGGCAAACGCAAGCAGGTGGCGCGCGAGATCGTGACGGAGAACCCCGACAAAGCCGTGGCGGGCGCACGCGCAGTGATCGTCAACCCCACGCACTACGCCGTTGCCGTTCGCTACGAACCGGACGAATACGACGTGCCGCGTGTAGTCGCCAAGGGCGTCGACGCCGATGCGCTCGAAATCCGCCGCATGGCCGAACGCCATGGCGTGCCGATCGTCGGCAACCCACCGCTTGCGCGCGCGCTTTATCTCGTCCCGCTCGAAGACGCTATTCCCGAGTCCTGCTTCAAGGCCGTCGCCGCTGTGCTTGCCTGGGTCGAAGACATGCAGGCGAACGACGGCGCGGCATCCCACGGCCCGGCCATGAGTACGCTCCAACACCCCAACGAAGGACTGCCGTCATGAGCAAAGACGCTACGCTTTCCAGAGTTTCACAATATGGCGGCGAGGTCGGCATCGCTGGCGTGATCGTCGCGGTCGTGGCGCTGATGATTCTTCCGCTGCCCACGTTTTTGATCGACGCCCTGCTAGGAGTCAACATCACGGCCAGCGTCGTGCTGCTGATGGTGACGATGTACATACCGAAGGCCACGTCGCTTTCCGCGTTTCCATCGCTGCTGCTGTTTACGACGCTGTTCCGGCTCTCGCTGAACATTGCTTCGACCAAGTCGATTCTGCTCAAGGCCGAAGCCGGCCACATCATTCAGAGCTTCGGCGAACTCGTCGTGGGCGGCAATCTCGTCGTCGGCCTTGTCGTCTTTCTGATCATCACGACGGTGCAGTTCATCGTCATCGCCAAGGGCTCGGAGCGCGTGGCCGAAGTCGGCGCACGCTTCACGCTCGATGGTATGCCCGGCAAGCAGATGAGCATCGATGCGGACGTACGCGCCGGCAATCTGACGGCAGAGCAGGCGCAGCGGCGGCGCGCTTTGCTGGCCCTCGAAAGCCAGTTGCACGGCGGCATGGACGGCGCAATGAAGTTCGTCAAAGGCGATGCGATCGCCGGGCTCGTCATCACCATGGTCAACATCCTGGCCGGGATCGTGATTGGCGTGACCTACCACGGCATGAGCGCCGGCGAAGCCGCGAACCGCTTCTCGGTGCTCTCGATCGGCGATGCGATGGTCTCGCAGATCCCGTCCCTACTGATTTCCGTCGCGGCGGGTGTCCTGATCACGCGCGTCGCAGACGAGGACAGCAAACCTCGTTCGCTCGGCACGGAAATCATCGAGCAGTTATCCGGCAATGCGCGCGCCTTGTTCAGCGCCTCGGCCTTGCTATGCGGTTTCGCCCTGGTGCCCGGCTTTCCTTCCGCGCTGTTCGTCGTCCTGGCCGCCGCGCTGGCTGCCGGCGCTCTCGCACTGCAACGCAAGCAGCGCAAGGCCGACATGCCGGCCGGACCGGAACTGCCGGCGCTCACGCGCGAGGGTTCCAAGGAGAGCGCGCCGACGATTGCAAAGACGGCGCCGGCTTTCGCGGTGCCGCTGGCCATCCGATTCTCGTCGCAACTCGCGGCGCTGATCGATGCCGAGAAACTCGACGAAGCCTTCGAAAAGGGGCGCCGCGCACTGACGGCCGATCTTGGCCTGCCGTTCCCGCGCACGGCGCTATGGGTGGCGGATGACCTCACGGGGCACAGCTATCAGTTGATCGTCCAAGACGTACCCGCCCCGCCGGTCGATCTGCCGCCCACCATCACGGTGCTGCGCGACGCGACTGAAGCACTGCGTGCGTACTGCGAAGAGCGGCGCGACGTTGCAGGGCTCGAGCAGAGCTATTGGATCGATACGGACAAGGTGCCGCCCGACTCGGCCCACGCGATCATCAGCCGCGAAGCATTGATCGCAGGCCACGCAGTCGCGCAATTGGGCGCCGAGGCCAGGCTCTTCGTCGGGCTTCAAGAAACGCAATGGCTGCTCGAGCGGGCTGGCACGGATTACCCGGGCTTGGTCGCCGAAGTACAGAAGGCCTTGCCCGCGCAGCGTATTGCGGAGGTCCTGCGCCGCATGCTGGAAGAGCGCGTGCCGATCCGAAACATGCGCGCCATTCTCGAAAGCCTCATCATTTGGGGGCCGAAGGAGAAGGATCTCCTGATGGTGACCGAGTATGTTCGCGGCGACATCGGCCGCTTCATCGCTCATCGCGCAACGGGCGGCACGGGCGAGCTGCCCGCCATCGTGCTCGATCCCGGCGTCGAGCAGACGATCCGGCAATCGATCAAACCAACGCCGGCCGGCAACTTCCTCGCGCTCGAGCCCGGCACGATCGATACGCTGCTGCGCAATCTCGACATGCTGTGCGGCAAAGAGCCGGTGAAGCATTTGTCGATCGTCACGGCGATGGACATTCGCCGCTATGTGCGGCGAATGGTGGAGCAGCGCTTTCCCGCCTTGCCGGTCTACTCGTTTCAAGAGCTTGGATCGGACGCCCATCTCACGCCCGTCGGGCGCCTCACGCTCTGAGGACCAAGGAGACCGCCATGTCCGATCGTACACGCCACGCGCGAGACGTCCGCATCCTGCCGGCTGCCTGCACGGCCGGCGCCGCCGGTTCAGCAGGCGGCCGCGCGCCGATCGCAACGGCCGCCCACTTCGCCCGTTTGCTGGCGGCGCAGACGGCGGCCGGCTCATTGCTCGTCTCACCCGATGCCGGAGGCCACTCCGATCAAGGGGCGCAGGACGAGCAGGAACAGAGCCAACCCGAAACTTCGATGGGCGGTGACGCGTTGGAGCCGATACCGGCCGGCGGGACTGTTGCCCAAGCCGAGGCGCCACCTGCTCCCGCGCCGGCGATTCGAGCGAATCATTCCCTTGCACCGGGCCGCTTGGGCGCCCCGCCCACACGCCATGCAAAAGCATCGTCCCCATCGCAAACCGAGCACGACACGATGCTCGGCAAGCAGATCGTGCATGCCTGTACGGCCGCCGCGCACGGCGATCTGCTGACGCGCGAACTCGCCGATCGCATCGCACGCTTTTGCGCGATGTCGGGCGAGGGCGGCGATTCGTCATGGGCCGTCACGCTGCCGATGAACCCCGCCGTGCTGCCCGATACGCTGCTGCATCTGCAACTTTCGCCGTCGTCCATTGCAATTCGCTTTGAAACGCAGAACGCGCGATCGCAGCAATTAATCTCCGATAACGCCGATGCATTACGCGTGCGATTGGCCGACGCGTTAGGCCGCCAGATCGACGTCGAAGTCGCCGCATCGAGCGTTTGACAAGGAGATCCCAGGATCATGTTCGAACCCCGCCCGACCTCGCTCGACGGCAAACTGCCGCGCTATTCGAGCGAACTCGCGCAACTGACGCGTGCGCTGGGTGTGCGGTACTCGACGCATCCCGGCGCCGATCGCGATCTGCGCCTGCATGGCCTGGGCAACGCGCGAGGCGAGCATCGTGCGACGATGATCGTCGACACGCCCCACGGCCCGGTGACGCTCGTCGTCGATCTCGCCCACCATGCCGCGCCGCAGACGATCGCTCACGATAGCGATCCTGTCCGCGCGAGCGCGCTCGCCAACTTGTGGCTCGGCGATCTCCTCGCGCACTTCGATAGCGACGAAGCCGGTCCGCCCACGATCAGATCGTTGACGCTCGATCGCAAAGCCGCAGCGGCACAAGGTCTGCAACTCTCGTTCGTCGCAGGCGGCCTCGAATGCCGTTGCACCGTCGTCGAACTGCCGGCCGCGCTGGCCGCCACGTTCGAACGTCGATGGGCACGCGCCGATGCGCATCAGCGCGTCGATTCGCTCAACGATCTCACGCTGTGCTGCGCCATTCGACTGCGCAGCCGCCGGTGCTCGCCCGACATGCTCGCTTCGCTGGGGCGTAACGACATCCTGCTGGGATGGAAGCCGAGCGACGGCTATGCGGCGAACCAGTCCTTGCGCGGCGCGACGCTGCGCATCGGCGCGCCGCGCGGTCGTCAGTTGCATGCCGGGGTTCGCGTCGATTCGAACACCGTTACTTTGGAGACCCACGTGACACTGGCCACCGCACAACCCGACGATTTCGATCCGCTCGAAGGCGCGCCGAACGACCCGCAGGCCGAAGCGCCGGTGCCGGTATCGGCGATGGAGCTCCCCGTCCATGTCGAACTCTTCAGTGTGAACCTGGGCGTCGCGCAACTGAGCGCCTTGCAACCCGGCTTCGTGCTCGACCTACCCTTGCCGCTGGCCGATTCCGCGGTGCGCCTCGTCTCGTACGGACAGACGCTCGCATTCGGCAAGCTCGTCGCCGTGGGGGATAACCTCGGGGTGCAAATCGAACGAATGGCGGCCAGCGATGAACGGCAATCTTGATGTCGCCTCGCTGCTGGTCGCGCTGCTCGCGTTCGGCCTGCTACCGTTCGCCGCGATGGTCGTCACCTCGTACACGAAGATCGTCGTCGTGCTCGGCCTGCTGCGCAACGCACTCGGCGTACAACAAGTGCCGCCGAGCACCGTGCTCAACGGCATCGCCATGATCGTGACGTGCTTCGTCATGGCTCCGGTCGGCATGGAGGCCGTGCATCGCGCACAGGTCTCGCAGGAGCAAAGCCCGACGAGCCAGGTGATGCCGATTTTCGATGCGGCGCGCGAGCCGTTCCGTCAATTTCTGCTCAAGCACACCGACGAACGCGAGAAGGCGTTCTTTATGCGCTCGGCGCAGCAGATCTGGCCGGCCGACAAAGTCGCGGCGCTCAAGCCCGACGATCTCATCGTGCTCGCGCCGGCCTTCACGCTGACGGAGCTCACCTCTGCCTTCAAGATCGGCTTTCTGCTTTATCTCGCGTTCGTCGTCATCGATCTGATCGTCGCCAACCTGCTGATGGCGCTCGGGCTTTCGCAGGTGACGCCCACGAACGTGGCGATCCCGTTCAAGTTGCTGCTGTTCGTATCGATGGACGGTTGGTCCACGCTGATCCACGGACTCATTTCGACCTATAGGTAAGCGATGGATACCGATGCGATTACCCATTTGACGACCAACGCACTGACGTTGTGTTTGCTCGTGTCGCTGCCGGCGGTAGGGGTGGCGGCCGCGGCCGGTTTGTTGATCGCGTTCTTGCAGGCTGTCACCTCGCTGCAAGATGCGACGATCTCGCACGGTGTCAAATTTCTGGTCGTGACGGTGGTGATCATCGTTGCGGCGCCGTGGGGCGCATCGGCCGTGTTGCAGTTCGCCCAGTCCGTCATGCATACGGTGTTCCCTTGAGCCGCCTGCGCGTAACCGGCACGAACGTCGTCTCGATCGACCCGGCGAGCGATTCCGCCGACGTCTCTTCGACGCAGGGGCCGCAGGGGCTGCAGGGACACCACCACCGTCATCACGCGCATCAGGCGCAGAAATCGGCGAACCGCTCGCGCACGAAGCGCAGGCGCGGGGCCGACGCGCAGGATGGCATCGACGAAGCCGGCGCCAGCGAAGAGCTGTTGATGATGCTCACCGAGCATCTGCAGAAAACCTCTGAAAGCGTGATGCGCGTCGGGGATCGACATCCGCAGGAGCACTCCGGCTCGGGCGGCGGCAACGACGACGCGCATAGTCAGGATGACGACGGCGATCTGTCCGCATCGAAAGCGCGCCGCCGGAGCTTTCTGCGCGGCGCGAGCAGCGAGACGGAAACGCAAGCGGCCAGGCGCACGGCCGAGCAGGGGCTGCTCGATGCGCGTGCGGAGCAGGCCACCGCCCCGCCTATGGTGAGTTCGACCTACGAAGCGCTGAAGGTCATGCTCGACTTCCTGGCGCTGCCGGCCTCCGAAGTCGGCTCGCATGCCCGGCTCGCGCTCGTGCGCGAGCGGCTCGTGCAAGCGGTGGAAAAACCGACTGGAACGGCGCCGCAACAGCAGCAATCGGCCAATCTGCTGCTGCCGCTGCTGCTGCTCAATCTCGCGCGACGACGAACGGACGACGAACGCGCGCGTGGCACCGCCATTCTGAAATCGCTGCTCGATCGACGCCGAATTGCCGTTTAATTGCCGCCGCGTGGAACGCGGTTTTTTATCCCATAGAGGTGCGCCATGACCAAAGAAATACGATTGCTGACCGGCCGCCATGCCGGGGCGCGCGTCGCGCTGCACGCGATGCCCGCCCTGATCGGCAACGATGACGAGTCGGATATTCAGATCAGCGACTGGGATCAACCCGTCATGCGACTGAGCCGACGCGAGGACGACAGCATCGTCATCGCCGCGAATGCCGAGGGCGCGCATGCGGATGCGGGTGCGGATGCGGGTGCGGGTGCGGGTGCGGGTGCGGGTGCGGGTGCGGGTGCGGGTGCGGGTGCGGGTGCGGGTGAAGCCAT
>Ga0157369_10009429_pt1 | contig 11158 bp, 11 predicted proteins | sample C25metaG_FD_113461 | JGI IMG/M metagenome (GOLD analysis project Ga0157369, IMG submission 113461) | Corn rhizosphere microbial communities from Kellogg Biological Station, Michigan, USA - C2-5 metaG | ecosystem: Host-associated > Plants > Roots > Rhizosphere > Soil | place: USA: Michigan... | reverse complement strand
TCTATTGTAGAAAGAGATCCAGAAACCAGTGTTCCGCTTCCTAATTCTGTGGTAAAAAGACCATTCGTATTTGTAGTAGCGGTTTGGGTTTCTGAGTAAACCACTGTTCCTGTAGCAGAGCCTTTCAGAATAGAGAACTTGACCCCAACCGATTGATTTGTAACCACTGCATTGCTGGAATTTCTCACGATTGATTGATAGCTCATTAGATTGGGAGCTTGTGCGCAAATAAAGTTTGCCACAAATAAGGCAGAAAGTGTAATAATGTTTTTCATTGTATTGGCGTTTGATTATTTTTTGATGATTTTAAAGGTTTTAATAAATTTATTATCTTGCTTTACGGACAAAAGATATATGGCAGACGGATAATTTACCATAGAAATCTGTGTGATCTTGGAACGGATGCTTTCTGAGTGCAATACGGTTCCTTTAAAATCATAAAGTTCTAGCCTATATTGTTTTTTATTTTCAGAATCGATGATTAAGTTTAAAAAGTCGGTGAAAGGATTGGGATATACAGACAGCTCCAACTTGATAAACTGCTGATCTATTCCTAATGTAGGAATGATCTCAAAAGGGTGTTGTATTCCCGGAGTTGCAGAGCCATTGCTACCGGAAAGTTCTTTGTAAAAAACATTCCCTACGGAAAAAGATGCACTTCCTCCAGATCCGGCGACGCTGCCACCTGCTGCATTTTCTACAGACTGAGCTTGCATAGTTGTAATAGAGAAGATCAGTACAAGGAAAAAAATTGATTTGTTGTACATATATTTTATATTTAATCATTTAATTACGAAGTACAAAACAGTTGACATAATCCGAACCTAACAATTAGTTAAAAATTTGGTAAAAGTATATAGATACTCTAATTTATTCTTTCAACTGACTTTGCGGATGTTACCTCATATTGTGGTTAAATGTGGTTAATTTGCATTAATTTTCCACATTTGTTGTTTGTTTTGCGTTAATAATTGTAAAAATAATATTTTTTATGTTTGTAACTATATTGGTACAGTAAATTTTACCTTAAATTTAAGTTTTATTAACAACCTAATATTTAAGCATTTTTGGCCCTATTGATGCAAGACCATCTCCATACAGCCGTCGGAGACAATGATTTGTTTTTCAGGTTTCCTAAATTTCTTCACTTTCCATTATCCAACAAGATTTGACAATAGGTTTCCTGTCTTAGTATGGTTCAAACGTGTGGTAAATCATTTTTATGAAATTTAGACAAATATAATTTTAAATATTTAAGGATAATCATTTCTTATACTCATTGCATTCACTTCTATGTTTTAATTAATTTTTTAAAGTTGGTTTTTGGGATTGTATATTTATATCTTTGATAATTAAAAAAACCGTCAATTAAATTTTACTTGTATCACCAGACGTATGAAGAATTCTACTGACCTATTTAATTTTGAAAAAGATATCATACAGATCGGGCAGATCCCTGTGGTAGCAAGTATTTTGGAAGTGATATGCAGTTCAACAGGAATGGGATTCGCAGCGATCGCCAGAGTTACCGAAGACCGCTGGATCGCTTGTGCCGTTAATGACAAGATCAATTTCGGGCTTGGTGTTGGTGGTGAGCTAAAGGTCGATACCACGCTTTGTCACGAGGTGAGGGAATTTCAAAAGACCATCGCCATAGACCATGTAGATATGGATCCATTTTATGCCGATCACCATACGCCTAAAACCTATGGTCTCCAGAGTTATATTTCAATCCCATTAGTGCTTAAGAATGGTGATTTTTTTGGAACATTGTGCGCCATTGATCCCAAACCTGCGATGGTCAATAATGAAAAGACGATAAACATGTTCAAGCTCTTTGCAGAGTTGATAGCATTCCATCTGGATTCTATCCAGAATCTCAATGATACTCAAAGCAAACTGATCGAGGAGAAGGAGAATGCAGAGATCAGGGAGCAGTTCATAGCGATTCTCGGGCACGATCTTCGTAATCCTGTCAATGCAATTTCCAATGCTGTTCAGCTTATGTTACGGAGTCCGCTGGATGACCGTAACACCAGGCTTGCAAAGGTGATCCAAAATTCCGCAGTCCGCACAAAAGGTCTTATTGACAATATTTTAGATTTTGCAAGCGGGCGTCTTGGGGGTGGCATTAAATTGAATTATGAAAATAATGAAAACCTAGAAGATACCTTAAATCAGGTGATCATAGAACTCAGAATAGGAAATCCCAATACGGAGATCTTGACAGATTTTGATATCAACAGCAGGGCAGTGGGTGACCACAGACGCATTGCCCAGCTTTTTTCTAATCTTTTAGGCAATGCCATTACTCATGGGGAAGATCGATCCCCGATTACTGTAAAGGCAAAGACACGATCAGATGGTTTTGAACTTTGTGTGATCAATAAGGGAAACAGGATTTCAGATGAGACCAAAAAACATCTGTTCAAGCCTTTTTCACGTGGGAAGGTACATTTTGGTCAGGAAGGTCTTGGATTGGGGCTTTATATTTCCAGCGAGATTGCTCTGGCACATCGCGGAACGCTTACTGTTGAGTCTTCTGATGCTGAAACCTGCTTTTTATTAAATATACCGCTTTAAAAAAAGCCTTTTCAAATAACCAGCAGAAGTTATAAACTATATTTTCTGAACATTTTCTGAACATTTCATGACTTTAAAATTTTTAGTGCTTAAATTGGTCTTAAGTATATTTATCCTTAAATAATCAGATGGGCTGATATGTCATAGATTTTCGATTTCTTTAATATTTTGTTTCCAGGTTATGAAACGATTCATTATTTTAATGATTCTGAAAATAAAAATGAAGGCAATGAACGAGATTAGCAAAGTATAGATAGAGTAATTTTCGAAAAAATAATACTGAACCGCAATAGTTAAAATATTAGTCAAAACAAAAGTCAGGGTAATTTTTTTATGCGTCAATCACAATTGTAAAAGGTGATGATGTATGTGGGATTTATCAGCTTTAAAAGGTGATTTTACTCTCAGAGTACGGTCTGTATAGACTCTCGCAGAATCTATTACGGGAACTGTAAATACAAACAGAATAAAGAAAATACCGTAAGGAAAACGGGAAGAGGTGCTGTCGAACTTGGCCAATGTAAATTCCAAGGCAAATCAGTAAATATCCCAAAAACAGTGAACCGGAGTTTCCCAGAAATATTTTATTTTTATTGGCAAGGTTATATTTCAGAAAAGCGGCAATACTTCCTGCAAACAAAATTCCGATTTTTGCCAGACAAAACTTGTCTTCGATGAGCATAAGAGTACCAATGTGAGACTAATCACTTTCGAACTATGATCATTCTGGTTTACTTTAATCTTTTACTATACAGAATAAAACAGCTGTCACAATTGATTAACTAAAGCAAATTTTAATAATCTAGATAGGAATGTGGAAAGTTATCTTAAATGGGCGAAAATCATCCGCCATAAAAATAGTATAACTACAGATGCAGAAAAAAGATAGATATTGGCCCATCTGTAGATATTTATTTTCTTCTTTTTTAGATGCTGTAATAAAAATATGATTAGAGTACTTACAATAATATTGATATTATGTTCTCGAAGCATAATAACTTTTACGTCATTACTACTGTTAAATATTATATCCTTTAAAAAAAACAGAATGTAAATAATCCAGGATGAAAAAAATATATTTAGATAATGAATTAAATCCAATTCTCCAAAAAATGTTATTTTTTCCTGAACAAACATCAATATTAAATAATCTATACAAAATCCGATAACAATTATTGAAAAGCCAATAAAAGGACTGTTTCCTAATAATACTTTATTTAAAAAAAAATTCGTAATTATAACGAATATTGCGACTGCCAGTAGGTGCGAGATTGCAGTGAAAGAGTTTTTCATTATAGAATTTGTTTATTAATAAAAATTTCTCAATATCAACTACCTAGTTTGCACTCAAAATCAATATTTAAGATTGTGTTAATGTACTAATAATTTTTCACTAATTTTTATTCTAATCATCCCCAAAAAGCGGAGCATTTAAAAATATAGTTTTTAAATTTGGAAGACTATGAAAAACAGTAAATTTTCAGAAGTTTAGATTATTAAGATTCTATCTGAACAAAATCGAGGTTAAACAGTGAATGAAATCTGCCGGGAGCACGGCATCAGTCAGCCGACATTTTACAAATGGAAGAGTAAATATGGAGGTTTGGATGTGCAGCAACTCTCCAAAATGAATTTTGCAAAACAGGACTCCACTGCCTTCAGCAAAAAACAAATTGCTGATTACGGTTTTTTGAGAATGGCACATCAAAAGATGAATGAAATCGATGGTAAACAGCTTGGTAATCCCGACAAGGTCGCTAACACTTTCATTGAATTAGTGGAAAGTCAAAATCCTCCTAGACTATTATTTTTGGGAAGCGATGCTCATCAAAGAACAGAAGACAAAATTACTCAATTATTTCAACAGATTGAAAAATGGAAAGATCTTTCAACCTCGGAACAATAAGTTTAAGGCTTCAACCGAATCCATAAATAATATGAACTTATGCATTGATATTGAGAAAAGATCCTGCACTTACAATCAGGATCTTTTGCTATACGATAAGCTTTTTTAATTTTTTTAACCGAACATCATAAACCGGAATACTTATGCTTATACCAGCTATTTATATAGCCTGTATGATATCACTTTTAAATCATAATATTAAAGAAGCTTAGAAAAAATAGGTGCTTCCCGGTTTGAGAAATCTAAGAATTAAAATGAGGTACGACAATTCACAGGCGACAGATATTTATAAAATCAACTAATTCAGCAGTTGTCTTTATATCACAACGGTATAGTCTATGGCATACGAATTGTGTGTCTCTAATGAAATATTGATGAGAAAAAGCAGACAATATTTGCATATTTTTGTAATATTATAAAATCAGATGTGTGCGTATGAAAGGTCAGAGAAAGAATTTTATATATTCTTTTATATTATTTTCATTGATGTCATTTTCCCAAAAGAGAGAGATTAAAAAGATTGACAGTTTATTAGAACTCTCTGAAAAATATGCTTGGACCGACCGGATGGAAGCCTTGAAATTTGCAAAAAAAGCCAATGTCATCGCTGAACGTATTCATAACTCGGAAAAGAAAGCATATACTTATCTGTATATAGGAAAAGCACTTAGTTTTCTTGGTCTTACCAGCCAAAGCTTTTATTACATTGAAAAGGCATCGCGTGAGAATTTTACTTCAGGCGATATCATATTACAAGCCCTTATTAAACAGGAAAATTCAGCTAATTTTGGTAAGATTGGTTTAGATTCACAGGTACTTAAGGAGAATTTATCCATCATTAAACTTTTAAAAAGTATTGAAAGCCCCATGGCTGCAAGAATTAGATTGCGTGCGTATGGGAACATTTCCGCATATTATATGAATACCGGAGATTTCAAAACGGCCTTGAAATTTATGAAGATAGCAGAGTATTATTCAAAAGACATTCTCCTAGCCAATACAGAACATATAAAGGGTGCTATTTCAAATCTTGAAACCAACAAAGGTTATATTTATCTGCACCTATTTAAGAATAGAGATTCCGCATTATTCTACTTTAAAAAGTCATTATCGACGGTAATCAGTGACAGTTCTGAATCAAAATCAACGCCCTACAGAGCTCTTTCAGAATTTTATGAGCAGCAAAAGGAGTACGATCAGGCACTAAAATACAGTTTGCTTTCTGCTGAGGATCTTGAGTCCAGAAAACTTGATATTACTGATTACAAGACGAGCCTCTATTTTAAAATCGCAGAATTGTACAAGCGTCTAGGACAAACCGATAAGCAAAAGGAATACTTAGATAAGTACAATAAAGAAAACGAGAAAACAGTACTTAGAAATCCGGCAAGCTTAAGAAAAGCAGTCGAAGTCATTCTCAATACAGAAAAAACTATAAAGGAAGATGAGTACCAAAAACTCACAATCATATCTGGATTCATTATTATGATAGTTATTTTGATATCAATATTGATCTACCGCATCAAATCAGGGCAAACACAGCATATCATAAATGAAAAAGACCAGAGATTAAGAGAAAAAAGGGATATCATATCAAATAAGGAACAAGAAGCCAGGTCACTATCTGACAAGCTTAATGGTGCTGCCAAAGAGCTTATTGACCTTGCTAAAAGCAATAACCCGATTTTCTATAAAAGATTCATAGAAATTTACCCTGATTTTCAGAGTAGGATTCTTGCAGCCAACTCTAATATGAGCAACTCCGAATTTATTCTGCTGGCTTATATATTTTTAAATATTGACACAAAGGATATCGCAGATATGAGTTACAAGTCTGTTCGGACAGTACAGAATCGTAAGTACAGACTTAGAAAGAAACTAGGATTATCCACTCACCAAGATTTCTATGTTTGGATTAAAGAATTTTTAAAATACTAACAGGTTGTTGCTCTAATATCAGATTCCGTATATAGACTTTCGGAATTTTACTCTTCACATTCATTGCTTTAATCGCTATGATTATATATATTCTTTCAATATCAATTGTTTTTTAAGTTATTTATAATCAACGTATTAATAATTAGAGTAGTTGATGAGTATCTGTTTTTTTTTAAATTCATAAAAACTTCACGTGATTTGTACCCAGTTAAATGAGAAAGGCTTAAAGGTATTATGGTCATCTTAAAAATTCATTTAGCAAAACACAAATTAAATATAAATCACTGGTTGTAATGACCGTATAAGCCAGTGTGAAAATTGGTTGTAAAACCAGCTAAATTAAGGAGATCACGATCTCCTTAATTTTATTTGAAGTTATTACTGTACCATAAATAGGATCAACGTGACCACAAGTAATTATAAAACAGCTATTATGAGCAGAAACCTTATTGCGACCCTGATGGTTTTTTTTATACTCATCTGCAGTTTTTTATTCTTGATTCGTGTGGTTAGTAATGAATTGCTGGTCATTATTTTCTCACTCATTATTCTCGTTTTATGTTTAATGTTTATGAGGATAAAAGTTTTCGTCTTAGAAAATTCAGGGGAAGTGATCGTCATAAAATATTATCATTTCTTAGAAAATAAGACACAGATTTCTGCCATAGAATTTCCAGCTAGCCAACTCACAAATCACGTTATCCGTAAGACATTTTTAGGTTACAAAATTACGCTGACTATTACCGATTCTAACAAAGGAAAGTAAAAAGAGTATATTCAATTTTAGATTTTAACCGAAATAATATAGTGTTTCTTGAAAAAAGTTTACATTATTCATGTATCACAGAAGTATAATAATCTAGTCTAAATCTAATAATTAAACGAACTCAATTTTTTATTGCAAGCTTTATCCTATTCAGAACAATATCAATATCAAAAGGTTTAGCAATAAAATCATCAGGTTCACAGAGGTCCTTCATTTGACTAAGCTGTGCATGGGCACTCATAATTATGACAGGGATGCCGATATTAGTGCCACTTTGTTTTATCTCTTTACATAGATCGATTCCCGATCCATCAGGTAACATAACATCGAACAGGTAGAGGTCAGGTAAATCATTATGGTCACGATTTAAAAATTCGTTTACTGTTGAAAACGACCTAACGTCATAGTTCTCTGATTCTAAGAATATGACTAAAAATTCTCTAATTGCCTGATCGTCTTCTACCAAAATAATTTTTCTCATACTTACACCTAGCAATTACAGAACCACTAATTTTAAAATTTTAGTTATTAGAGGGAATAATTGAAAAAATTGCAATTAAGATTTTATATTTTTGATAAATTAAATTATTGAAGAGACAGAGTAAACCAAAACTCGCTTCCTTCACCTAATTCACTTTTAACACCGATCTTTCCACCGTGGTTCCTAATAATGTCTGCGCTGATGTACAGTCCCAATCCGAGACCTGTAAATTTTTGTCCCTCATAATCGGTCCTGTAATATCTTTCAAATAGATGGATCAGCTTTTCCTTTGGTACCATTATCTTTAACATTAATTTTGACCTCACCTTTATTTAACAATTCTGCTCGGACGATTATTTTGGAATCTGGCGCATATTTTATTGCATTGGTCATAAAGTTTGTCATGACCTGGCCGATCTGCTGGTTATCCGCTTCGACCATTATAGATATATCCCCTTGGAAAGTGACTTTCTGATCAGATTTTTGCACTAGATTTGATTTGCATTCATCAAATTATGGAGACCTTTAGCAAAACCAACGAAAGTGCTGTTTTAATCACTGCTGATCTTGCTAAAATTACCCATAAGATTGTTGAAGGAAAAGGTTCATTAGGTGCCATATTAAGTGATACTTTGCTTGAAAATGACCTGCGTTATTCCGTATCCGGAATGAAGAGAACGGCCGAAGGTGCTTCTGATGCTGTGGCCAAAGTAAATGCCATTATTTCAAAAATAAACTACGACGAAAGTGCAGCAGCAGTTCTTCTAAGTGATCCAAGATCCCGCGCACAAATCCAAAATGTTTTTTCTAATTTGGAAAAATCCAGTAAAGACATCAACAAGATATCCCAAAGTTTAGATGATTACGTCACTGAGATCAAGTCGGGTAAATGTACTTTAAACTATATCACAAAAGATGAAACCTTGGTGAAAAATATCGATTCGACGATCATCAGTGTAAAAGGAGCTGCGGAAAAATTAAATGAAAATATGGAAGCGTTGAAGCATAATTTTCTATTCCGTGGTTATTTCAGAAAAGCAGAACGCAAGCAGGAAAAAGAACTCAAGAAAAAAGAAATAAAACCATAATCGCCGATTCTTAACTCTATCCTTCATCTAATGAATAATAGAGTTTTTTATTTTTTGTTGATATTCTTGTTTGTTAAAGATTCGAATTAAATTGCTCAACTATTTAATTTTTTTGTGTTTTGAAAAAAGATAAACATCATTCTGAAGAAATTAGTCAGAATAAAAATACCCCTAAGCACTAAACTAATTCCTAAGACATTACTGTTTTTTCTTTTTTAAGGGTTTCAATAAAGTAGGAAGGGTTAATTCCCGTAATCTTTTTAAACTCAAGAGTAAATGAAACACGAGAGGCAAACCCGGAAACCTCGGCAAGGTAACTTATTTTATATTCCCTATATCTAGGGTCATTGTAGAGCAAATTCATAATGTAGTCAATTCTCAAATCATTGATATATTGGCTGAAAGATTTTCCCTTATGTTGCTTTAATATTTCAGAAAGATATTTAGAGTTGGTATTCAGATAGTTTGTTAGATATGCAAAATTAATCTCCTGCTTCGTAAACTTATTGGATTTTTCAAATTTTTCCAGTTTAGATAGCAAGGCTACAACTGTTTCGTCTGCAATCTGTATAGACTTTTGAGGTGCTTTTTCAGCTGATTCATTTTCATTACTATTAGTTTCAATCTGCTCTTTTGGTTCTTCAAGTTTTTTGATTACCAGTTCATATTTTTGATGAAGTCTTTTTTCCCTTCTGGACCAGAGTAATATGCCTAATGTTATCAATAAAACAAACACCACGATGAGGATGTTCAATTTTATATCTATCATCTTTTCCTTTTCAGAGATGATTTGCTTTATTGGCTTTTCCACAGCTTTCTTTTCTGCAGAATTAATACTGTCATTAATTTTTGTAAAAAGTCCAAGGTATTTGGTAGAAGCTTCCGGCTCTCCCAATCCAATATAAGCTTTGGCCAGTACCATATAAGTTACTCTTCTGTTGTAGATCATTCTGTTGCTTTTTTCCATAGCAAGTGCACTTTCACCGTATTGTACAGCTTTTTTGTATTCTTTTTTTCGCAGATATAACTCTGTAAGTGCAGCAAACAAATCTATTTGGGTGCTTTTATCAATATCGAATTTACTCTTTTCAATAATATCCAGAGCTTTGGTCATATAAGCATCTGCAAGATTTTCATTTCTTAATGGATTTTTGGAATCAAAGTAGAAGATTCCCAGATTCATATTACAGGAGATAATCATATCTTCTTTTTTTTGTAAAGAAACGCTGGCTATATTGCCTTTTACCTTTTTTATTTCCTCCAGTGCTTTTTCCAGATAATACAAAGATTTTTTAGAATTATCTTGGTAGAAAACACCCATATTATAGTACGCAAGCGATAGATTATAGAATTTCTGGTCCTCATCTGGAATTAGATTGGCGTATTTTACAGAAAGATTGTATTCTTCTGTTGTTTTATCATTTAAACCTAAATTTTCATAAGCAATAGCCCTGGTTTTACAAAGGGTGGAAAGTACTTTATAATCTTTTAATTTTAATGCCAGCTTTTCTAACTCCAGACTGGATTCAATCACCTTTTCATTGTTGGATTGCTCTGCGTAGAAAATCAGAAGCTCTTGTCTTCCGGTAATGGTTCCCTTATCATAGCCTGCAGATTCTGACAAGTCAATAGCTTTTTGCAGCGTTGCAACGACATCTTCGTATTTATCTTGTTGATTTAATTTTTTTACTTTATCTAGTAAGATATCAACCTTCTTTTCCGTACCAATAGCATCCTGTGCATTGGCTGGCAGAAATAATAAAAACAATAAAAAAAATAGAAATCGATGCATTGTGTTTTTTGTTTTTTAAAGGCGTGAATTTATAAATTATTGTTTTTAGTTCTATAATTCTCTTGTTATTAATTACAGAATTACATATGTCTATAAACAATTATAATGATTTGATTTTAAATGCAATATGTTTCTTTTTTCTTCTTTTTTTTTAATCCAATCCCAACCTGAGTTTTGACTAAAAATTCATACAAAATAGTGTTTATAATTCCAGAAACCCAAACATCTATTTCTTTTGAGCCTCACTATATACCTGTAAAATTGCAACCAGTATAGAAGCGGAAAGTTCAAGAAAGATATTCTTCAAAGTAATTTCCTGATATATTTTTATAAGAAGCTTAACAAAAGACTTCAGAAAACAAATACCACAAATAATTCTTTAAAAATACAAATAGTTAATAATAACAAAAGCTCAAGTGATGAGAAAAATTATAAAAGATATTAGAATTTTTCCTGTAGACTCTACAGGAAGATTTCTATTTTTTTTTGCTTTGCTTTTCTCATTTTCTGTATTCGCTGCTGATGGGAGTGAGATTCCTCCTGACAAAGATAGTATGCAATATCATTCTTCTGTCAATATATACATTGCAGAAGGTACTGTGGT
>Ga0157369_10009424_pt1 | contig 11161 bp, 14 predicted proteins | sample C25metaG_FD_113461 | JGI IMG/M metagenome (GOLD analysis project Ga0157369, IMG submission 113461) | Corn rhizosphere microbial communities from Kellogg Biological Station, Michigan, USA - C2-5 metaG | ecosystem: Host-associated > Plants > Roots > Rhizosphere > Soil | place: USA: Michigan... | reverse complement strand
TTTCGCACAGCCTGCTGACACAACCGCTGCAAGTGGTTTTGATAGTCGGCTGTGCGATAGCCGAAGTGACCATTCGCAACCGATGCATTGCCTTTTGAAGTCGATGTCGTGACGTCGTGCTCAAACTTCCAGATGACATAAGCGGTCGCCGTGTACTGCTCCGTCAACTCGCTCGTTGGAAGTATCTCGTCGGCATTTACGTGATTGCCGTCAAACAGTTTCCGGAGGTTATGCAGTAGCGTCTTGCCGTTCGGACCAAGTTGCATGATTAGAATCGTGTTATCCAGTTCTCGCTCGCATATTCCAGTGGCTCTCCCTTGGAATATCGGCATTCCGGACACGCCCCTTTAGCCCGTAGACAGCCCCAAACTAAAAGGAATCCCTCTGACCCATTTGGCATACTCTCGATGGCTGCACGTAACTACATGAAATTCAAACGTTCGCTGGCTAACGGCGACGGTGCGGAATGCTTGTCGGTCGCGACCTCCAGTGATTACAAATGCGCTTTGATAGGCGTGGTGCGAGATGCTCAGTTGCCGACGACTCTGAAATTCCCCGGCGTGGAGGTTGCGCCGCTGCTCGCACCGAGGACGCGCTCGCCGGAAGCGCAGTTCTGTAACCTGTGGTGGATTAACCCTGGCGTGCGCTTTTTCGGATGTTGATAAACGGCCGGGCGCCCCGCCAGCGGCGCATGAAATACCCTCCGCCGGCAAAGCCAGAGAGGGGCGAGAGAACGTCGACGCTTTAAACCTGCGCGAGGGTCACACTTGCTCTGCTGCTTCCGCTGCGCCTTTCATGTTAAGCGTCGCGCTGTAAATTGGCCAACGCTTCTGCAGCTGGCGTGCCAGTCGAGCGCCGCGCTCTTCGATGTTTTCCCGACGGTAGCCCTGACTTAGCCCGCTGCGCGTCGCTGCCAATGCCTTCACTGTCTTCATTCCAGAAGAGAGGTACAACGAGGGTGACGTGACTTTAGCCTCAACGGTCTTATCTTGGCAGGCGCTGTTCAGACTGCCTTCCAGTAGAAGCAGATTCCCGAGGCGATGCTTGTGTTGCTCGTATTGGTCGGAATCGACGAAGCCATAATGCTCAATGCTGAAGGACGGCTTCTGCGGGAGGACATGCTCAACAGAAAGCCCGCCAGAGTTAAAAGTCACCAACTCCTCGATGCTTGCCGCAGGCAATGGTAGCTCGGCGCGTAGCGCGTCTTCTTCTTCCCATAGCATCCGATGAACCCCGGCGTTCCGATACAGCTCCTCAGTTTCTAACTGTTGCACCATCAACGTGTCCGGCATGAACTTCTGGCAGAACCATCGCAGCCGGGTCGCTACTTCTGAAACGCTTAGCTTCGAAAGGTTTCGTGTAATGGAGAACACATCGGCTTGAGGATTCGTTCCTTTCAGTTTGAATACTCGAATGTCGGTGACTTCCACAAGCTCCTGCAGCGTCCGCGAGTCCGTGTCTCCGACCTCCTTCAGCCATCCTTTCAACTGAAGCCGGATGACCAACGGATACAAAGTGGCATTCAAGTCCTGTACGACGAGAAGCATATACGTGTCGCGGTCCGTGCGCGTCGCCCGGACAATCGCTTCCAGCCCGAAAAAGAAAGAGGTAAGGTCCTCCGTATAATTTTCGATGAATGAACGCAGGACGTCGGGCTTAGCACGCAGATTCTGAAGTGCTGGTTTCAGGAATGTCTCTAGGACGGAAGCGGACGTCGCGTTGTAGTCGCCCCCAGCGTCGACGCCAAATATGCGTCCGTCATAGGCAAGGTAGTGGTACCGGAGGACATCGTCTTCAACAAACGCATCCCGGTCAATGTTGCGAATCTTAAACCCACGTTCGGCTGCCAGGTCTTTAACGTTATTGAAAGCGCGGAAAGCCTTGCCGAACTGGACGGCAATATGGTTGTCCAGTTCGCCGCCGAGGTATCGGTTCGAATAATAAACGAGCAGGCTCTTTACAATATCCATCTTGGCCAGAGGCACACCGCGGTCATTGACCGTCTGGAACATGCGGATGGCCTTTCCTTCATCGGGCTCGATAAACTCGAGCACTTCCATTTTCGTAAGTGTTTTGAGCCACTTGATAAGTAGGGGCTGTCCTCCTTGCTGAACCAGGTCTCGGACGCGCAGACGGATGTGCTCGTAATTGTCTGCTAAGCGCTTCTGTCCAGCCGACCCTGGCGTTGGATTTTTCTTCGCCAGCATGGCCTGAAAGAATTCCATGTTGTCACCCAACACCTGAAACTTTACTCCGTCAAGCGGGCTACAAATGTAGGAGCTGTACATGGCACTGCGCACGCGCTCTTCCGCCAGCGCGTCAATCAGCGCGCCCAAAAGCATTGTCAACGTTGTCAACCGCTGCTGTCCGTCGACAACGAAAACCGGTTCTCCAGGTGCTCTCTGCGAAAGGATAAATGTCCCCAGATAGTGACCACCAACATCGATTGCCTCTTCAATGTCGGAAAAGAGTTCGTTGATATTTCGCTCGCGCCACGCGTAGTCGCGTTGATAACTAGGTACGACCAGATTTTTGCCTGCGAAGAACGTTTCGATGGTCTGCTTGCTCACGCTCAATCCTGATATCGATAAGTGGAACATGCAATGCGAGTGAACGGACGGAGAATGGCCCCGGTAGTTGAAATTGAGTTTCCGGAGTATTCGCTGACCGCATATTGTGCGATATCTTACCGACTCGTAGTGAGAAGGGGGCGGCGCTTGCTGGCACTGCACCACGTTGCGCGACGTGGCGGAACTCGCCAGCACAGACGGACGTGCGCTGCGTCGCGGTTAGCCGCGTAGCGGGAAACTCAGTATTTCGCAGCGCTCGGTCTGGCAGCATCGGCACACGTCGACGTCGCCATCGGATTGGGCATCCCCGGCGCCGAGTATGCGCCAGCAGAGCAGGTGTACGGACCGCCGCCTCCCCTCATTTATGCTGCCGCACCTGTCGCCGTCGCATATGGCGGTGACGACAACTGGCCAGCGCGCGAATGGCGCGAAGGTCATGAGTGGCGTGAACGTGAATGGCGCCGCTAGGAATGGCGTGAGCATGAGTGGCGCGAGCGCGGACGCTGGGGCAGCTATTTAAACGAAGCTGGAAGGCGCCACATCTCCGGCATACAACCACCGAGTACCTTCGAAGGAAAGAAACTAGCCCGATAAGAATAGCTTTGCTGGTTGCAACCTTGGCATTGGCAACGATGGGAACTGCACTCGCCGCAGGCTGCCTCGGGGCTCCACGGTAGTCAGGGTCGTTGGGCACTACGCGGGGCAACACGCCGTCGTTGGTGCGGTCGGTGGCAGCATGGTCGGCAAGCGCCTCGCTAAGCAGCAAATTGCGAGAGAGAATCCTATCAGCCTCGGTCATTGACAGCTCTTTTTTTTGCTGCAGATTCGAAATTAGCCGGGCGTTTTCAGAGTCCTCTCGTCTTTCCCAGCCCGCAGCGCGTTGAGGCGTAACGTCAGGTCTGCAACATCTTTTCGCAGTGCAGACAATGCCTTTGAGATGACGGCGTATCGCCAAAGCAGGGCCACAACGAAGATAAGGAGAATGACCGGGATTAACATTATCAAGACTCGAAAATATCTGCGTCGTTACGTCACCGATAGAATCGGGCAAGCAGGTCAAACGCCCGATTGATTTCTTTGGACTTGCTCTCAGCGAGCTCGCGGAGCTCAGGGCCGAGGTTGCTTACCTTGTCCGGATGGTATTGCGACATCCGTTGACGGTAAGCTGCGCGAAGCTGCTCGGCTGTGAACGGACGGTTGAGTTGAAGCACCCGGCAAGCTTCCTCGACGGGGTCGGCCTGTGGCTTCACCTCGGATGCTTGCTCCGGTCCTGCATCCGGGTGTGAATTCGGAGTTGTCTCCGTCGGCTTTTTTTGGAATCGTTCCAGGATGGCCCCCACCACCCAGAAGCCGACAAGGGCGGCGATTGCGAGAATTGCGATTTTCATTGCGAGAATCCGGCGAGGCGTGCCGCAATAAGCCGGTGAAGTTCCGCGAAAATCGCGAGGTCGTCCCCGTCGTCACATACGCTTTTCAGTTCATCTATATGGCGAGAAAGGTCTTCAAGGTCGGCTTGGGGTACCTCTGCGTCTGAGCGGAGAACGTCGACGAGCGGCACTGACAAACAATAGCGCTCACTGAGCTTCCGGCAGAGGTGGGCCCCGTAGGGCAAGCACAGCAGAGGCTCAATGAGCGTTTTCCAGTGCTTGCGAATGCGACTACGGTCCTCCATTAGACCCGAGCACAGCAAAGTGACCAACCCAGCTGCATAGAGCATATACGCCAATACGCCCATAGAGAGGAAAACAATGTCGGCACCTCGGTATAAAACCCAGAGGGGAATCAATACTGCGACCATGAGGGTCAATGCCAGCAGAAATGGGCGAGCTAAACGCATCGGGCGCTCAAGCTGCTGCGCAGATGCTGCAAGCTCCTCCATTGCTCCGCATCGACTTGCCGCGTGCAGCACAACCTCGGCCATTGGCCAGAACGAGTGAATGGGATATACAACAAGCGCCAGCCGTCGGCCGAAGGCTGCGCGCCATGACGGGAAGCGCACGCGAACGCGGCCGGGGCCAAGATAAGCCACCCCATTCCCCGGTCTCTTGAGCATTAACAGACCGCTCGCAAAGAAGAGCCAGACGGCGGTAGCGAACAGCCGGTTGTAATCGCCGAGTAGAAAGCTCACGCGCTCCGCCGTTTGAAAAGCGACTTAACGCTCGCAAGAAGCGCAACGACGCCAGCAACGACGAGCTTCCAGCTTGCGGCTAGAATACCGAGCATCCATTTCCATGCTCCGGTCTTGACTGCGGCGGCGGCCGCACCTCCAACAATCAAGCCTGTCAGGCCATATTCGGCAATCTTGTCGCCACTGCGGAACTCAGCATAAGTTTGGTCTGGGTTGAAAGAAAAGCCGTCGAGTTTTGCTTTCAGTTCCGCGATAGATTGGTCGAGATTAGCGGGGTCTGTAACCAAGATGACCGTTGCTACACCAGTACGGGAAAGGACCTTCGTGGTGTAGTTTACGATTCTTTCGCCTTCGCTATCACTCAGAGTTGCCCACGACAGGCGTTTCGTATCAGGCTCATAGTGTGGCTCGACCTGCCAGCCGATAAGGTGCAGTTCCGGCCAGCCACGTTTTCGACGCTCCTCGTTCGAACGCTCTGTGCCTTGCTTCAACTGCTCAAGGATTGCGGCAGGGTCAATCTTCTCGTCATCGGGAACGTGGCCGGTGTCTTCGTAACGAATAACGGAGAACCACGGCTTCATGCCTTCCGGCGCATACAGCCAAGTATGCGAGACCCCCGGGTTATGCATCTTCTCCATTAAGCGCGTCGTGTCCGCCGGGTCGAGCGACACGTAACCTTGGTCGACCTTCCACGAACCTACTGACGAGATTTGCTGGTTATATGGACCGTGATGTGGGTCTTTTACCAACGGTTCATCCGCTTGGGCGGAGCCCGCAATAAGGACCGCTGCCGTAACAATCATCAGACGGCGGGTGGCTTGACCAATGTACGACAGCTGTGGGTTTTCCGGAAACGGCCTCAACATGCTCTCTCTCTCTCATATTTTATATACTCGAATCGCATTCACGCCCACCTTGGGCGCGCGGGCAACGCTTGGCGTCCTGATGTCTGATTCCCGCGCGGCCTCTCTCTTCGCTTCGACCGCCCAAGCGACCAAAACACTAGCGCTCGTCGCTTGTATCCAGACTCGCTAACGGCAATAAAACGCCAGACTTTAGGTTTGAGCCTGGCCACTCGTTGTTCCTGTCAGTCTTTGCGCAGCGACGACACCTGGAAGAAAGCCTATGATGCGGGCGAGGCCGGTGCATTTGATGCGCCTGTCAGACAAACACTGAAGGCCACGCTTGGCGGCAAGTGGGAAGAAAGGAAGTAGGAAAGGTTCCAAGTCAGGATTTGTGGTTTATCCCGTGGTCGCTGCCGCACTCATTGCTTTCATTTACCCGTTCGCGTCGAGATAGTTGCGGGCGCTTGCAAACCGTGGCCGACGGGATGATGCGAGATGCATCAAGTCGCTATTTGGTCCAACGCCGGAACCCTCTGCAATGGTATTTTCGGCCGAATAGAAAGCGGATATTCTCGCGATGGTGCCCTCCATCGAAGGATTGCGACGATGCTAAACGCTGAAGCGGATGATTCAAACCCAATGCGGGCAGTCTATTCAACCGTTGGGGGCGACGAGATTCGCAGAGTACTTGAACGGGTTTTCGGAATCGGACCAATCGATGATTGCACTTTACTGCAAGCTGGCTTCAACGACATCTACGAAGTTGCTCTGTCGGACGGTCGGCGCTGTGTCGCGCGCTTGAGCTCTCGCCTGGAAAGAGGAGTGCCGAACGTCCACTACGAGACGGCTCTGCTCCAGCATCTGAAGCGCGCCGGAGCGGCGGTCGCCGCTCCTTGGGTAGCTAAAGACGGTGCGCTCAGCGTAGAGGTCGCCGCACCTGAGGGGCCACGTTCTTTGGTAGTTTTTGATTTTCTTTCCGGTAAACCGCCGGGAAACGAGCCCATCGACATCGCAGCAATGGGCGCGGAGCTGGCGCGTATTCATGTCCTATCGCGAGACTACAGAGGCCCTGCGAGCAACTACCGACTTGATTTTGACCATCTCCTCCGCCGCCCGCTAGCGCGACTGCTGGCGCTGAGAGACTTGGACGCGGATGTGCGCGATATGCTGAGTTCGATTGCCGTAGGTCTTGAGGCGCGCATAGCGACATTCACCGAGCTCACGGCCGTTGCGTGCCACGGGGATTGCCACGGAGGAAACACATTGGTGAGCGACGGACCCCAAGGTGTACGGATAGGTTCATTCTTCGACTTCGACGACGGTGGTCCAGGCTATCTTGCCTACGACCTCGCGGTGTACCTCTGGAGCAACTTGCTGGGACGGCAGCTTGCGAGTCCGGACGAAAAGGTCGAAGCCAATTGGGGGCATTTTGTGAACGGGTACCGAAGCGTCAAGCCCGTCCCATCAGCCGATTTCGAGGCAATCAAGACATTCGTCGCAATCCGGCATTTTTGGCTGATGGGCGAGTACGCGAGCCGTCTAAATCGAATGGGTATGAGGGTATTCCGCGGGCCATGGTTTCGCAAGAACTTTGAGCTCATCAAAGAGTGGCAATACCTTACTACTCCGAATGCCTGACTGATATGCTGTTCGCGCTTTCCCAAGACTACGCCCGGAGACGGAGCGGAACGTTTTGCAACACGCTCTGAATTGCTTAACGAAGCGGTGCGCACCTTACTCGGCTTTTGCTGGCATGAGCCTCAAGCGGACCTGCACCTCTGCAGTCGGTGATGCTGACGCTATAGCGCTCGCATACAGTCCGCTTTGCCGGCCCTCCTTTGACAAGAGGTAGGACAGATAGTGATACGTGCCGCCCTGTCCTTGAATATCTCTGTCCTCAAGAACCTTCACCAAGAGCCCAGGTCGTTGCGTTCCGACGACAATGCGTTTGAACTGGTCGATTGAGGTAGCCGCATCTGCTTTCCTCGCCCAAACGGAGCACGAATTGTCAGGCTGCGAAATCACCACAAACTCACCAACGGAGCTCGACGCGGACCATACTTCACCAGGTTTCCCGCGAAGCACCTTCTGCGAGAACGAAACGTCGGTATGGCGTAGATGATAATGGTCTACCCGCTCGCGAAGCTTCGCGGTATCTCCGGCGGATGGGATGCACAGGTCCATGAACAATCGGGTAGCTGCATTCGATTGCGCGATGGCACTCGACGACGCCTCCTGAGCGCTAGCGCAAACGCAATTTATAAGAGCCACTGCTAATAGAACCTTCCTCATGGCGCCTCTTTCTTCAGGTTGTGGAGCACGTCTGTGTCTGCGACATATTCGGGCTTCCGCGGAAAGCCCCACTCCTGCTCGACATTCGGCTCGGTAGAGAGTATCGCTGTTATGTGAGGGCGTAGGCGTTGCACCTGAAACTGAAACACGAACGTATAGCTCAGGTACCAGATTACGCCAGTAACGATGGTGACAGACCCGCCCGGAAGTTTGGTGCTGGCGTGGCTAATAAAGAAAATGAAGGCAGAAGACACCGCAGCAAAGAAAAGCCATCCGAAGAACAACCGGAATTGACTGCGTCCTTCTGCTGTCGCCGCAAGGGAGCGGGCAGCCGCCCCTATGACAGCCTTGCGCTCAGCGCGAGGAACGGAGGTGAGCTCGGGAACCGAGTTGTATGAAAAGTAGATGTGCATCAATCTGTCGAACGTTCCCGGCAAGCTAGTCGCTGAACGGGTTGCCAGTTTCTTTCACCTCAGTTTTGAGGTTATATTCTGTACGCACGGCCTTCAGGACCTCCTCGATGTCGCGGTCGAAGCCGACGGCGTTTCCGAAGTGGGTCATGTTCCAGTTACAGCCTGTCTTATCAGGCTCTTGCAACTGCGGCCTCGGCACACGAATCTTCACGCCATCCTCGACGATTGCCTGCAGTCGATGGATTCGCCGGTCGACCTCCTGCTGAAGTCGCGAGGCATTGAGCGTCTTGCGTATCATCGAAACCTCCTTCCTGCTGCGTACGCCAGTCTAGCGCAACACGGTGTTACGCGACCTGACTCTGAATTGCAATAAATCCGAATGAGCCGTCGCTTCAGTTCGTTGGGGTGCGACAATAAGTCAGTACGGGACAAACACAAAGACACTGCGGACAATGCCACGGCTACCGATGTGCGCACTGTCGCACCGTCCCCGCCACCATCGATGTTCGCCCGACTAGTCACTATGCCGCAAGTCGATGCTCATAGTACGGCCGGTCCCTGTCATCAAGAATCGCATACATTGCATCCAGATTCTTAGGGTCCGGATTGAGCCAAGCGTCAATGTTTTCCGGCTTTATAGGAATAATGCACCTGTCGTGGCCTGCTGCCGCGACCTCCTCAGGAGGCTCGTCGGTTATGGCCGCAAATGACAGCAAGCCCGGCTGGCCGGAGCCGACCAGCGTGACCATAGACAAGCGACATGCATCAATTTCCCGCCACTGGGACGAAACTCTAGAACGATGTTTTCATCTTTCTCATGCGTTTCTCGCAAAGTACCCTCGAACTTCGCTTTGCTCACATTCTCGTAAAACACATCGACGAGCATCACGCCGTGCGTGTACCCGAAACACGGGCGCCAAAAGCCTTCGAGATTATCGCGGCGAGCGTTGTACGTGCCGGGGTATTTCACGTCGTATGAGGCGGGCTTGCCAGCAATCCGGCATTGGTAACGCATAGGCCTCACAACGAGCTGACCGACTTCAATGACCATGACCGGCGCATAGTGACCCGGGAAAATGCGCGAGTCGCGCGGTTTGGGCTCGGTCCGCTGTATGTCATCAAGCTTGCCCCGGGTCCATGCAATCTTGTCGGTGGCGATACGCTGACTCTCTGCCGCGGCTTTGGTCACCTTCGTCTGCAGAGTTCGCTCAGCATCCGCCAGGCGCTTACGCTGCCTGAACAGGTCCTGTTCGAGTTTGGTTGTCTGGTCAGCGTTGAACCGGTCGATAAGGACCTTGATTTCGCGTTCGGCCTCAGTTTGCGGAGACCTGAAAGCGTCTTCCATCGCCCTGGGTACCTTGGCTCTGCTAACACCTTCAGCACGCTCGAAGAACAGGCGAGTGAATTCTGCTATATCCATCAACGCGCCGAAGGTGCGCACAAACCTTTGATAATCCGCCTTGATTTGAGCCGAATAACACACCTTGACCTCCAGTTGATGAGCGAGGCAACCTACCTGTGATTAACGCCAGCATTCTCCACCGAGACTGTTCAGACATTCCTGATAAGTCTTCCGCACAAGCGCGGACCTGAAGTCAAGTCTGAGATTGTCGCAAAACATGCCGGTAACATGGCCTGCCTCCATCGCGCCCATCTGTGCGACAAGGTCCTGCGCCAGACGATGGGCCTTGCCGGCGAGCCGAACCCTTTCAAGCACATCTGCTCCGGCGCCGTTCGACGACATCCACAAGCTCGTCGACTCCACGAGATTGGTCGTCGGGAGCCACTCGCCGGTCAACTCGAGCGCGAGCAGGTTCGACGCAACAAGATACGTCATCAGTTCAGCACGTGCCTGCAGGTCCAGGTTAAGCGGATTGCTCATCGCGCAGCAGTAAAAGCAATGACATGGTCCAGACCATTGTAAATCCTATCTGGGAACGGGGGGCCGCAGGTCGGTTATCAGGATGCCCGTTCGCAAGTTGCAGACTACTGCATCTTTCTTAACCAGATTTGTTCGAGCAAGGTGCGTCATCCGTGCCCCGCCACATAAGGGTCTGCTGGACAGAACCCGAGATGCGGGAGTGCCTGACGAACAATTTGGCTTGACTTCGCAAATCGCGCCTCTATCAATAAGGTTTGCTGTGAGGGTTACGCGCGATGACAACCGTCGAAAGCGCTTCAGCCATCTGCTCGATGCCAACCCGCGCGCACGCCGCGGCACAGTACATCCGCATGTCAACCGACCAGCAGCAATTCTCCCCAGATGCGCAAAAGCAGGCGATTTCCGAGTACGCGAGGGCGCACGGCATCCGGGTCGTGCGTACCTACCAGGATGCAGGGCTGAGCGGCCTCACGCTCCGTGAACGACCAGCATTAGTGCGCCTGCTCATTGACGTGCGCAATCCGGACCGAGATTTCGACACTGTGCTTGTGCTCGACATCTCTCGGTGGGGCCGATTTCAAGATTCGGACGAGGCTGCTTATCACGAGCACGAATGCAGGCGCGCGGGTGTTCGTGTTGTCTATTGCTCTGAGCCTTTTGAAAACGACGGCACTCCCTTCGCGAGTGTTTACAAATCCATCAAGCGGGCGATGGCTGGCGAATATAGCCGTGAACTGTCGGGGAAGGTTTTTCTTGGTCACTGCCGGTTGGTACGGCTGGGATTCTGGCAGGGCGCGAGCCCAGGCTATGGGTTGCGCCGGCAACTTGTCGACGCCAACGGAACAGTCAAAGGCCCGCTCGCCCGGTTTGAACACAAGGCCATTCAGACTGACCGTGTTGTCCTCGTGCCGGGGCCAGATAACGAAGTGGCACTGATACGCAAGATATTCGACTGGTATGTGAACGATAAAATAAGCACCGCCCGTATCGCCGACCGACTCAACGTCATGGGACTGTATAACCCATATGAC
>Ga0157369_10009423_pt1 | contig 11161 bp, 10 predicted proteins | sample C25metaG_FD_113461 | JGI IMG/M metagenome (GOLD analysis project Ga0157369, IMG submission 113461) | Corn rhizosphere microbial communities from Kellogg Biological Station, Michigan, USA - C2-5 metaG | ecosystem: Host-associated > Plants > Roots > Rhizosphere > Soil | place: USA: Michigan... | reverse complement strand
TTGCGCGTCCGAGACGGTTTTGATGTTGGCAAACAGAAATCCTGCCTCGCCGGCAGTAAGTTCATCGCAGGGCACCGGCTTAGGGGATTGAAAGCCCAGGCCATCTACTTCATACGTCGCGCCATTCGACCACAAGCGAATCTTCTGGCCTTTGCGCACCGAACCATCCACAATGCGAGTGAGAATAATCACGCCGCGATACGGATCGAACCAGGAATCGAAGATCAGGGCGCGTAGCGGTGCTCGTGGATCGCCCTTCGGCGCCGGGATTCGATGAACGACCGCCTCCAGGACCTCAGTGATACCGATTCCGTTTTTCGCGCTAGCCAGAATCGCGTCGCTCGCGTCGAGTCCGATAACCTGCTCAATCTGCTCGCGAATGCGTTCGGGCTCAGCCGACGGCAGATCGATCTTGTTAATGACGGGAATGATTTCGAGATTGTGGTTGATGGCGAGATACGTATTGGCCAGCGTCTGTGCCTCCACGCCCTGCGAAGCGTCCACTACCAGCAGTGTCCCCTCGCAGGCCTGTAGACTGCGCGAGACTTCATAGGTGAAATCAACGTGGCCGGGCGTGTCGATCAGGTTCAGTTCGTAGAGGTTGCCGTCTGAAGCCTTATAGTTCAGCCGAACGGCATGCGCTTTGATGGTGATCCCACGCTCGCGCTCGAGATCCATCGTATCGAGTACCTGCTCCATCATTTCTCGCTGCGACAAGGCGCCGGTATACTCGAGCAATCGGTCCGCAAGTGTGGATTTTCCGTGATCGATGTGCGCAATGATGGAGAAATTGCGAATGAAACGGGGATCCATGGTGCGGTAGACTGAGGGGTAAAGTAAACCCAAGTATCCCATAGCGGCTGCGTCTCCTTTGGGGTGACGTTACGTTCTTTTCATGTCTAATCGAGTGCTCCAAGGTTCACTGGACGCGAGCGGCCTGCGCATAGGCGTGATCGTGAGCCGCTTCAATGAATTCATTACCGAACAGCTTGCCAAGGGCGCGCTCGAAGTCCTCGAAAAGCATGGGTGCCCGCCGAAAAACATTCATTTTGTGAAGGTCCCGGGCGCCTGGGAACTGCCAATCGTCGCCAAACATTTGGTTCCACACTGTGATGCAATCGTGGCCTTGGGAGCAGTGGTGCGCGGCGATACTCCGCATTTCGACTACGTCGCCGGCGGCGCCGCGAATGGCCTCCAGCGAGTCAGCCTGGATTCCGGCGTGCCAATCGCGTTTGGCGTCTTGACCACCGATACGTTGCAGCAGGCCATGGATCGCGCCGGCGGAAAGAGCGGTAACAAGGGCTCCGAAGCCGCTGAAGTCGCTATCGAGTTGGCGAACCTGACCCGGCAGCTGAAGGAACAAAAATAATCGTGGCTGCCCGGCACAGATCGCGAAGGCGAGCACTACAAATCCTCTTTGAATGGGACATGCGCGGCGATTCCGTCGATCGCGCCATTCAGCATTACTACGACACATTACATTCCGATGATGCGGAAAGCGTGCAACCGATCAAGCCCGATAGATTTATGGAACAGCTTGTGCGAGGAACGGCAGCCGGAGTAGCCGAGATCGACAAGAAGATTACCGCTAAATCCGAGCACTGGCGCGTCGAGCGCATGGCGGTAGTCGACCGAAACATCCTGCGCCTGGCGATCTACGAATTGGGAGTGGCCGAGCTGCCGCCGCCGGTTGTAATCGATGAAGCGCTGGAGCTGGCAAGGCAATTCTCTAGCGATGAGTCACTGGCCTTTATCAATGGTGTGCTGGACGCGATCCACAGGCAAGCCCGAGCTGTCGGCGGAGCATCTAGTTCCGGTTAGGTCATAAACCATCCACCATTGACGTGGATGGTTTGGCCAGTGATGTATGCGTTCTTGGCAAGCATCACCGCTACATCTGCAACCTCTTCAGAGGTTCCATAGCGGCCTACGGGAATTCGATCCGGCCGCGCATTCAGATTCGCCCTGACCATCTCGGTGTCGATTAATGCGGGAGCAATGGCATTTGACGTAATCCCTTCGGCAGCCAACTTTTGCGCATAGAAGCGCGTCAGACCCAGCATGCCGGCCTTCGAAGCGGCGTAATGCGGGCCGACGACTCCTCCGACCTGCGCCGCTACTGAGGACAAGTTGACGATGCGTCCCCACTTTCGTTCCCGCATGCCGGGCAGAACAGCCTGCGTCATGAGAAAGCACGATTTCAAATTGCCTGTGAGAATTTGGTCCCAGTCTTCTTCGGCAATTTCCTCGATTGGTTGAGGACGGGCGATCCCCGCATTGTTCACCAGGATATCGATGGGCCCGAGCGCATTTTCCGTGCTCTTGACAAGGCGCTCCACATCCTTCGCGTCCGATACGTCAGCCTGAATGCTCACACAGCGGCATCCCAGCTTGCGAATCTCGAGCTCCGCGGCTTCGGCTTCGGCCGCGCGCTGGACGAAGTTAATTGCTACATCAGCGCCTTCCGCAGCCAGTGCGAGAGCGATGGCACGGCCGATCCCCCGACTCGAACCGGTTACCAGCGCGACTTTGTCGTTCAAATTGTCCATATGCGGAGGGTAACGCTATTTACCAATACAGAAGGTTGAGAATATTCGATTCAGAATGTCATCAGCAGTAGTAGCGCCGGTCACCGCATCGATAGGACGTAGCGCCGCATAAAGATCGAGCAGTAGCATCTCATGCGGCAGACCGAAATCCACGGCTCGACGCGTATTCTGGAGCGCTTCCTGGCTTTCGCGCAACAGCGCGGCGTGCCGGATGCTTGTGAGCGATCCGCTTTCGGGAGCCACCGGGCCCGCGGGCGCGAGTCTGCGCAAGATCGCTCCGCGTAGCTCCGGAATGCCCTCGCCTGTGAGTGCCGAAACCGGCAGTGCATGCACAACATCGGCCAGCCGCCTTTCGAGATCGCATTTATTGCCGGCGAGCAAGGGCTTGCGATCGCCGAGTCTCTCCATCAATTCCCGATCTTCCGCCGTCAACGCATTGGAGAGATCGAATACCAGCAGGGTAAGATCCGCATCGGCCATCGCCTGATAACTACGTGCGATGCCCAGCATCTCAATCGCGTCTTGTCCCGTGCGAAGGCCGGCAGTGTCCACCAACTTGACCGGAATCCCTTCGATTGACGTGGCTTCGGAGACAGTATCGCGTGTGGTGCCGGCGATGTCGGTCACGATCGCCCGGTCCTGCTCGAGCAGCCGGTTGAACAAGCTGCTCTTGCCAACATTCGGACGCCCCGCGATGGCCAGCGTGAACCCCTGATGGACTAGCTTGCCGACGTCGAAGCTCGCGACGAGGGACCGCAGCGCTCCTTCAATAGGTTCGAGCCGAGCGAGAATTTCCTCGGCGGACGCGACGCTGACGTCGTCCTCGGCAAAATCGATTCCGGCTTCGAGCAGCGCGATCAATTCCAGAAGCTGTTCCTTGACGGGACGGATACGGCGCGAGAGGGAGCCATCAATTTGCTGTGCAGCCACACGCGCCTGGTAGAGCGTGGTGGCATCGATCAGATCGCGCACCGCTTCGGCCTGCGGAAGGTCGATTCGGCCGTTGAGGTAAGCGCGCAGGGTGAATTCGCCCGGCTCGGCCAGACGCGCGCCGTTTTCGACCGCGCGCTCGATACACAATCGCAGGACGACGGGCGATCCATGACAGGAGATCTCGACCACGTCTTCAGAAGTATAGGAACGAGGGCCTTCAAAAAAGGAAACGACTGTCTGGTCGACTACTGCACCGCTTCCGTCAGTCAAATCGGCAAGCTCGCTCGTCCAGGAACGCCAATGTGCCTGCCCATGAAAGCGCAGAATGCGCGCGGCGATTTCACGACTATGTGGGCCTGAGAGTCGAATAACACCTAAGCCCCCGCGGGCTATTGGAGTGGAGATGGCGACAATGGTGTCGCGCAGATTCATTCCCAGACTGGGTGATGCTAGCGCGGACGGCGCGGACCGCGGCCCTCTCCGCGTGGCGGCCGATTTCCGCCGCGCGAATGCCCCCCATACGGCCGGTCTCCACCGCGATGCCCTTCGCGATCACGCGACGAACCACTGCGATCGCCATAGTGCGGGCGCGGGGGCATGGGCGGCGCGGGCGGCGTCGGCATGTCCGACGGAACAATTACCACCGCGCGGCCTGGGCCCACGCCCACGCTTTCGCTGCGCAATTCCGTTTCGTTTCGTAAAGCCAGATGGATTACCCGGCGCTCGCGACTGCTCATCGGGTTGAAGTGAAACGGCACGTGTGTGCTCTTCACTTTCTCAGCCGCCGCCAGGGCGCTCATGCGTAATTCTTCCACGCGGAGCAACCGGTAATCGTTCGCGTCGAAAGAAATCAGGGAATGATCTTCGGCCGGAAGGCGAAGGGCCTCCATGGAAAGATGCTCGAGCGCCAACAGCAACTCGCCGCGATTGGCCAGCAGGAGTTCCACGTCTTCTCCGGCGAAGTTGACCGTGACATCCGGGTTCTCGACTTCCGGATGCGGATTCTCAGAAGCCCGCAACTCGTAGGAAAGCGTCAGCCCGGCGCCAGTGAGCAGCGGGTTCAGAAAGTGATCTAGCCGGGGCCGCAGCGAATCGACCGTATATTTCATGCGGGTCTACTTTTTGACAGTTCCTTTTACAGGCGTCTTGGATGGAGCGCCCTTGTTGGCCGCACCTGCCGCCGTAGCCGGCGCGGGCGTGGGCATGAATCGATTAATGATGAGCTGCTGCGCGATTCCCACCAGGTTTCCGGTTAAATAATATAGTACAAGTCCCGAAGACAGGTAGTAGAACATGAAGCCGAATAGTAACGGCATAAGCATCATCATGCGCTGCTGATTGGGATCCACACCGGCAGCCGGCGTCAGCTTTTGGGAAAAGAACTGCGTTACCACCAGAATGATCGGCAGTATGTGGATCGGAAGCATTTCTGGCCCGGAAAGATCTTTCACCCACAGCCAGGGCGCGTGCCGCAATTCGATCGCAATGCTCAGCACCCGATAGAATGCGTAAAGGAAGGGAAGCTGGATGATCATCGGCAGGCAACCGCCGACCGGATTCACGCCTTCCTTCTTATAGAGCGCCATCACTTCCTGATTCTGCTCGGCCTTTTTGGGGTCGCGTATGCTGATGTTCTTGTACTTGGCATTGATGGCTTGAATCTGCGGCTGCAGCTTCTGCATCCTGCGCGCCGACTTCAAGCTCGAAAGCCGTAGCGGGAAGAGCGCCAGGTTGATGATCAGCGTGACGACAACAATGGCCCAACCATAGTTACCGGTCCAGTGGTCGCGCACCCAGTTAAGCCACAAGAACAGCGGCTTCGCGATGACGCCGAAGAATCCCCAATCGATCAGTGTTCCAAGCTTCGGGTTAACCTGGCGCAGGATGTCGATGTCCTTGGGGCCCACAAACAAAGAGAGATCGTTTTGCGGACCGCTTGCCACGCCGACCCCTGCATAAGCGGCAGGCTTCTCTTCGTGGGGAAGCGTGACATTGTCGGAATAGGTCCGAACTTCCAACGAGTTGCCTTCCGCTGGGAGCGCTACTGCCGCAAAAAAGCTGTCTTCGATTCCGCCGAAGGTGAAGCTTCCCGAATCGGTGAACGGTCCGTTCTTAGCGTCCTTCGCGGTCTTGGTGATCAGTTTGCTTGCCCCCGCGTCGTAGTGCACGGTATGGACAGCGGCTGATGCTGCGCGCACGGTCTGATCGCCAAAGCCGCCGCGCCAGGCGAGCACGTGCGGAACAGGCGAATTGCCTTCAAGGACTGTCGATTTCACGGTTGCAAGATAGCTGTCCCGCGAAAAAACAAACGATTTGCGGACGGTCGTGGCGCCGTCGGAGTATTCGTATTCCAGGCTCGTTCCGTCGGACGAGGCTTTGGCCTGATACACAACATTGTTGGGATCGAAGCGCGGCTTTTGCCCGATGAAATCGATCGAAAACGGTGCCGGAACATCTTTCGTGCCCGTATTGATCAACTCTAGCGGCTTGCCTGCATCATCCTTGAATTTCTTTAGGACCCAACTCTTGACGACCGCACCCTGATTACTGAAAACAATGCGATATACATCGGTTTCGACGGTGTTTAGAGCGACGGCAGCGCCATGAACCTGCGCGCCACTGGCGGCAGTGGTCACATTTTCGTCAGGCGGAAGCGGCGCCGGCTTCTTGGCAAGCTGCGCCGCGGGTTGGTCGTTCGTCGGGGTAACCGGCTTGGGACCGGGCGCCGGCTTAAAAATGTACTGCGATACGAGCAGCACCAGCATCATCAGTGCCAGCGCAAGAGGCAGACGCTTCTGGAGTGAAGGCGGTTCCGGCGGAGCGGCGCCCGGACTATTGGACATAAGCGGAAAATTTCGATCTCATGACAAAGCTCATAACTATCGGACCGGGTCGTAGCCGCCCTCGTGGAACGGATGGCAGCGGCCTAGCCTTTTCAGCCCGAGCCAAACGCCGCGCAAAGCTCCATAGTGCTCGACCGCATCGAGCATGTATTCCGAGCAAGTGGGTCGAAAGCGGCATGCGGACGGCAGAAGTGGCGACACGAGCAGTTTGTAGCATCTGAGAGCCGCGATCACGACTATTTGCATCGCGCTAAAACCTTCCCGACTTCGCGGCATAATTCTCCAAACGGTGCATCGAGGACATTGCGTCGCGGGTTGAAAACGATGGCCCAGCCAGCTGCGGCAGCATCTAACTGTCCGCGAACCGCCTCCCGCATCCTCCGTTTCAAACGATTCCGGTCTACCGCTTTGCCGAGCGCCCGGGGCACAGTGAACCCGAAGCGGGCCGGCGCGCCCGCGGCATCCAGACGCAAACAGAAGGCGGCGAAATAACGGCTTGTCATGCGGACACCATCGCGATACACGCTGCGAAATTCCGCGGATCTAAGAACGCGGCTTGGTTTTGGAAGTGCCAGCGGATCAAGTTGTCCGAGCCCGCGACTACTTCGCCTCGCGGACAGCACGCTCATCGCTGACGGTCAGCTTATGGCGGCCCTTCGCGCGCCGGCGCGACAGCACCTCGCGGCCATCGGCGGTTTTCATGCGCTCGCGAAACCCGTGGGTCTTGGCGCGCTTTCGATTGTTCGGCTGAAAAGTACGTTTGGGCATGGCAATCCTTCTTTACGTTGTTCAAAGTAAGTGGAAACGTATCGGCCAGAACGTGGCAAAAGACGCGCTGTTACTAGTCCACTAAATCTAAGCCTTCAGTATATCGCTGCGCAAAAAAGCGTCAACGGAGGGGGCCCTGAGTGCCCGAGGTACTGAAACTGCGCTAGTACTAAGGGCCGATCACTAGACGGTGGTAAAACGGGTCATATTCCTCTCAATCCAGTGGACAATAGAGGTCCATTCGAGGTCTTAACATGAAGTTACATTCGCTACCAAAAATCGCTCTTCTCTTTTCACTTCAATCGGTTGCCGTTTTTGCGTCACCTTTTGCGCAGACCAACCTAGTTTCTAATGTGCCGGGTATGGCCGCGAATTTCGATGCCAACCTTAAAAATCCGTGGGGCATTTCACATAGCGCCACTAGTCCATTCTGGGTTTCGAATCAAGGGTCCAACAACTCCACACTCTATAACGCTGCCAGCGTGCCGCAAGCCCTGATTGTTTCGGTGCCGCCCACCGCCCCACCGCCCACAGGACCAACTGGCCAAGTAAATAATTCTTTTGGCGCGGGCAACTTTGTCGAGAATGGCGCTCCTTCCAGCTTCATCTTTGCCACGCTAGCCGGCTCGATAGACGCCTGGAACGCGAACAATGGGACGACGGCCGCGATTGTGGCAACCACCCCCGGCGCAGTCTATACGGGCCTTGCGATCGGGACAAACGGGACCGCTAATTTTCTGTACGCGGCGAATTTCGCGGGTGGCCGCATCGATGTTTTTAATTCCAGCTTCGCCCCCACGACTCTCTCCGGTTCGTTTACCGATCCGAACTTACCCGCCGGCTATGTGCCGTACAACGTTCAGAACCTCGGCGGGAAACTCTATGTTCAGTATGCGCAAGTCGATCCGGTTACGCACGAGGCTGCCGAGGGTGCCGGCCTAGGTGTAGTCAACGTATTTGATGCCAACGGGAATTTCCTCCAACGCCTGCATAACGGTGGGCCACTCAATGCTCCCTGGGGGATCGCCATTGCGCCTGCCGGCTTCGGCGAATTCGGCGGCGATGTTCTCGTCGGAAATTTTGGCGACGGCACGATCAACGCATTCGATCCCGGCAACGGCAATTTTCTGGGAACGCTCAAGGATTCGTCGGGCAATCCAATCGTCAACGAGGGCCTCTGGGCACTCGATTTCCGCGCTCAGGGGTCCGGCTTCGATCCAAACGCCTTGTTCATAACGGCTGGCATTAACGACGAGGCGGACGGCCTCTTCGCCGAAATCAAAGCCGTCCCAGAACCGGGCGCCATTGCTCTTACCGCTTTGGGCTTTCTGGCTCTGACGGGAATCGTCCGGCGCCGTAAGGTTACTTAGCCGATTAAACGCTCACGGTGCGCGATTACGGGTGCGCGATTACGGGTGGGCGATTACGGGTGGGCGATCACCATGAGCGTCCCCGCGCGCCGCAGGACGCATTCAAGCGCCGTCTGTAGGTTTTCAGGATCGAGCGCTGCGAAACTCTCGTCGAGAATGACGAGACTCGCGTCCTGCAGCAACGCGCGGGCGATGTAAATCCGGCTCCGTTCGCCATGCGAGAGCTGCCAGCCCCCTTCTCCGACCATTTGCAGCAGGCCGCTCGGCATGCGGTCGAGTAAATCTCCCAAACGCAGTTCGCGGCAAACGGTCTCCGCTTCTTGCATATCCGGCCCGGTGGGCGGCCAGCGGCGGCCCATCAAAAGATTGAAGGCTAGCGTCTCGGTCAGGATGTAATTTTCATGGAACTGGGGCGCCGCGGCGATCCGATGCCGCCACTCGACCTCGCCGAGGGTATGCTGATCCATGCCGTTCATCAACAACAAGCCGGATTCAGGTTGCCGCATGCCGGAGAGCAACGATGCAAATGTCGTCTTTCCACCGCCAGAAGGCCCTTCGAGGAGAATGCGCTCGCCGGTCTGGATGGCGAGACTGCAGGCGCGTAGCGCGGGATTTCCAGTGCTGCGATAACGAAACGTGACGCGGTCGGCTTCGATCACGGTTTTCCCCGGAGCTGGCGGCGCGGCCATCGGAGACTCGCCCAAAATTTCCGGCTGCTCGGCGGCGTTTAGCAGCGGCCGGATGCGCTTCCACGCCACTGCCGCAATGGCGATGTCGGCGAACGAAGATGACAGCTTTCGAAACGCCGTATAAGCTACCAGCACGCCGCCTAGCAGAATCGCAGTCTGGGAACTCGTACTCTGTGGCGCGAGAACCGACGGCGCGAGGCACGACAAGCCCACAAGCAACCAGCCACGTGGAATCGCCGCCACCAGCCAGACCCCGAAGTTGTCAACACGCCGCGAAACCTCAAGGTAGCGGTCGAGCGCCAAATCTTCCTCGACATGCCGGTCGGCACGGCGTTGTTGGACGAGCCGCGTCCGATGCCCAATCATGCTTTCTACCAGATCCTCCGTGATCTCCATGCGGGTCGTCGTCCACCGCTCGAAGCGCCGGGCGAAGCGATACGCCACCAGGCCGGCGAGCGCACACCAGGCGACCAGCACCGGTGCGAAACGGCCAAGTAAACACATCGCCAATATCAACTCAATCGCCGCGAGCACTCCTGCAATTCCACCGCTAATAGCAAGGTTTTCGAGTGACGCCGCTTCGAGCGCCTGACCCAGGTATCCGCCGATGCCCGAATGGCGCATCCCTTCCGGCTTTAGCCGCAGCGCGCCCGCCAGCAGCCGGCGTTTCAGCCAACCTCCCAGCCCGATGGCGAAAGAGCCTTGCAGGCGCGTAGCCAGCAATTGAAAGGGAATGAACGTGACAAGAAGGAGCGCCCACGCCGTCAGCCAGCCCCGATCGAGATGCCCGCTCAACGAAAGGCTGCCCAATATTGCCCAGGAAGCCAGCCAGATCAGATATTGCAACAAATGCGTTGCCATCAGGGCGGCTCCGTGCTGGAGGGAGTTTGCTTCTCCGAGCGAGCGAATCGTGCTCTCCCCCGCTTGCGGCCGCAGAATCCAGCATCCGCGAAACGGCCGCCCCCCGGATTGATCGTCCATCAGCAGGCGGAGTGTGCGCGCTTGCCTAGAGTGCGGAATGCCCACTTCATTCAACACCTTTTCGAATTGCGTGCGTGGACCACGCTCCCGCGGTTCCCGAATCACGCCGGCCAAATCACCGATGGAAATTCGCGCAACTCTGAGCGCCGGAGTCAGCACACGCAGCTTATGCCGATTGCTCCCCACGAGCAGCAGAAACGAGCCCGCCGAAAGACGCAGCAGGGCCGGGTGAGCGGTGGCTAACTCGCTTTCGAGATCGCGAAAAGGGATTTCGAGAAGGTGCGCTTCGCAGCCTAGCTTTTTGGCGCCCCACTCGATCCAGCCTTCCAGCGCGGAATCGTTCTCGGGAGATCGGACGCCCGCCGTGTTGTTATCAAAACCAGTATGCCGGGCAAGCATCGTCAGCGCATCACCCAACCGCGAACCCGGCCAACTCAGGGCAGAAAAATCCGTCATTAGGCCACCTCGCTCGCCCGGCCGTCCTCTTGCGCAATACGCGGCAGCTCTTCCACAATCTGGCCTGAATGGATACGAATTCGCCGCCACAGAGCCCCGCTCCACACGCTCGATCGCGTTCGTTCTTCGGCGGCGAGCAACTGCGCATAGCGCGATTCGTTGCGTGCCGCCAGTTCCGCTGGCGCGCCCTGTTCGGCGATGCGTCCGCCCTCTACCACCACGACGCGATCGAATGATCTTGTCTCCTCCAGGTCGTGCGTGATGCACAGGAGCGTGGCGCCGCGCCATACCTGACGCGCGCGCGCCAGTAACTCGCGCCGCTTTTCTCGATCCAAGCCGCGAAACGGCTCATCCAGAATCACCAGCCGCGCATCCGGCCGCGCGAGGGCCCGGCCCAAACGAATGCGCTGTCCTTCCCCGCCCGATACCAATCCCCCTCCTTCGCCGAGTTTGGTCTGCAATCCCTGCGGCAGCGACTCTAGAACGCCATGCAACATTGCCGTCGCAATCGCTTCTGGCACCGGCGGCGCCTCGGGAGGCGCGCCATAGCGGAGATTCTCAAACAAAGAGCG
>Ga0157369_10009422_pt1 | contig 11163 bp, 11 predicted proteins | sample C25metaG_FD_113461 | JGI IMG/M metagenome (GOLD analysis project Ga0157369, IMG submission 113461) | Corn rhizosphere microbial communities from Kellogg Biological Station, Michigan, USA - C2-5 metaG | ecosystem: Host-associated > Plants > Roots > Rhizosphere > Soil | place: USA: Michigan... | reverse complement strand
CAACATTCTGACGCACGGATACTAGAACAGGTGATTTACAAGTGGCGCAATACGCGACGTACGCTCGCGCCGATTCTCACCAATAGCTACCAGCTGCTCGTGGCGGATGGCGGAAGCGTATCGCGCGAGAGGATTCGGGAAGATATCCAGCGTTTGTTCCGCGGGAACTTCGAGAAATTTTGCCGAATCTCAGGCCGATAACGCTCCCGTAACTTTGAATACGAACGCATAATCGCCCGGTTTTTGGGCCGGCATCATTACCTTCAGCGCTGAGTCGTCCTGGGACCACTGCAGCTTGCCGTCGAAGCCCAGCAGTTCTACGTTCTGGATCTTGCCGACGCGCAGGCCGGTGTTGGACGCGAGAGGCCGGATCACGGCTTGATACTCGGGCCAGCCCATCACGAAAGCATAGAGAGTATTTCCTTTCGTGGTGAAACGAACATCGGCGGCGGTGAGGTCCTTACGGTTACGTTCGTTGAAACTCGCGCTCTGGGCGGCGGGCGTTTCCACGACGGGGCTTTCGCCGAAAATTTTCCACGGGCGACTGGCATAGATGGCTTCGCTATTGACGCCCATCCATTTTGTGATGCCGGAAAGGACAGCCAATTCCTGGACATCCAACTGGCCGCTTGCCGGCAATGGGAAATTCAGCATTAGATTGCCGTTGCGGCTCACGATATCGACCAGAAGATCGACGACGGTCTTGGCCGATTTATATTGTTGGCCGCGTTTGTAGTGCCAGTTCCCAATACAGGTGTCGGTTTGCCAAGGGCGTGGCCAGATCTTGTCTACGAGCCCGCGTTCCACATCGAAAAGGGCAATCCCTTTTTCGGAGTCCTGTTCGCGCTTGCTCGTGTAGACCGCCTGCGTTTTGCCGCCGTTCCGTTTCGCATTGGCGTTATAGAGATGGGCAACCAGGCTTAGGCCGTATTCTTCGAATGGAAGGGCTCCATCGGTATAGAGAAGATCCGGCTGGTAGTTGTCGACTAAATCTTTGATGCGCAGGTACCAGTGCCGCTTCCACCATTCCGGAATACCGCCTTCGTGCCAGTCGATCTTCATGTGGACTTCATCGGAGTCGACGTAGAAATCGTAATTTTTTGGGTCAGCGCCATCGTAGGTGACGCCGGCTTGAGGACCTGTTGTGTCGTGACCGTGGCTGGTCGAGAACCATTTATAGGTAATCCAGAGATGCTCGCTGACGCCGAATTTCAGACCCTCATCGGCCGCCGCTTTTCGCCACATGCCGACGATGTCTTTCCTGGGCCCCATGGCGACGGCGTTCCAGCGGTTGTGTTTCGAATTCCACAAGTCGAAGTTGTCGTGATGGACGCCCATGCTCATGAAGTATTTGGCGCCTGCTTTCTTGTAGAGCTGCATGAGCTCGGCGGGTTCGAAGTGCTCCGCCTTCCAGCGTGGAATGGTGTCTTTGAAGCCGAATTTGGAAGGGTGGCCGTAGGTCTGGCAGTGGTAATCGTACTGTGGGCTGCCTTGCATGTACATGTTGCGGGCATACCAGTCGCCAGCCTCGACAGCCGATTGGGGGCCCCAGTGCGCCCAGATCCCAAACTTGGCATCGCGAAACCACTCAGGTATTTCGTACTCGCGGAGCGATTCGCGAGTGCCTTTAAAAGGACCGCTATCGGGCTCGATACCGGGCGGCAATTCGACCTGTGCAGCCGGAAGAACGCTCGCGAAGAGGCCCAGGGCGTGTCTTCGAGTTATGGTCACGATACAACCTCCTATCCGTTTACGCCGGACGCGAGAAAGCCACCATCTACAGTAATGCATTGCCCTGTGACAAACGATGCGGCATCGGAAGCAAGGAAAAGGGCGGCCCCCGCCAACTCCGGAATTTTGCCGAAGCGCTTCATGGGCGTGCGCAGGAGCAACTCACGCCCGCGATCGGTGCCATCGAGGAGCGCGGTGTTCAACTCGGTGCGGAAAACGCCCGGAGCGATGGCGTTCACATTCACGCTTTTTTGCGCCCATTCGACGGCGAGGCTGCGAGTCAGCCCTAGGACACCGGTTTTCGACGCCGCGTAGGCCGCAACTTCGAAGAAGCTGACGTAGGAGTTAAGCGAGGCTATGTTTACAACGCGGCCGCGCCCGCTTTGGACCAGCGGCTCGTAGAAGCTTTGGCAGGAGCGCAGGGTACCAGTCAGATTTATATCCATCAAATTAGTCCATTCGGCTTCGGTGATGGAGATCGTCGGCTTGCGGAAAATCTGGCCGGCGGCGTTCACCAAAATGTCGACACGGCCAAGTTTGTCGAGGGTCTCGTCGCGGAGGGCATCGATGGAGGCGCGATTGGCGGCATCTGTGGCCCGGCGCAGGGTGCGGCGTCCGGTTTTTTCAATGTCCGTGGCAACTTCTGCGATGAGATTCTCACGGCGGCCGGTAGCGACGACATCCGCGCCGGCTTCGGCCAAGCTGACGGCAAGCATGCGTCCGATGCCCGAGGTGCCGCCCATGACCACCGCGACGCGTCCGGACAAATTAAAAAGTTCGAGTGACATGGGCTCATCTTACAAGGCATACGGAAAAGGTTGTAACTTATAAGGCATGACTCCTTCTCGTAGAGACCTGGCTCGTAGAGACCTGGCTATTCTCCTACCGGCTTTGTTGGCGGTACGCGCGGACGGTCAGAGCAACATTCTGCCGTCGCACGCTTATGTCTTCGATCAACTACCGGTGAAGACTAACCCTAAGAATCACAACGAATCGCGCCAGGTCTTCAATGGGGAGACGCACGATGGCTATCCAATCGATCTGCATATTACAAAGCTCATGCCGGGACAGATGCCGCATCCAGCACATCATCATGCGCATGAAGAAATGATGTTCGTCCAAGAGGGGACACTCGAAGTCACGATTAACGGGAAGAGTACTACGCTTTCCCCAGGTGGCGTCGTCTATGTGAAGTCAATGGACGAACACGGCCTAAAAAACACCGGCGATGTTCCGGCGCGGTATTTCGTATTTGCCATTGGAAATATGAAAGCTTAGCGGGCCGGCTTAACCAGCTCGACCGTGCCGTATTTCTCGAGCGACTTTTGGATTTTCTGAGCATCGCCCACCACGACGACTGTTGCCTTGTCGGGCGACCAATATTTGCCGGTCACCCGGACCTGATCGGGTTCAACCGAACGAATGTGTGTCGTGAACGTCTCGAGATAATTGGCAGGCAGACCCATGGTATGGACGGTGACGAGCTGATCGGCCAGACTGGCTTGGCGCTCCAGGCGGAGAATGAACACGCCGGCGTATAGATTTTTCGCTTGAGTCATTTCGCGGGCCGTTGCGTCCGTTGCGGACATAGCGGCGAGATCCTCGTTCAAGGCTCCCATGGCAGGCTCGACGACGTCATTGCGTACCTGCGTAATGGCGTTGGCGTAGGCAGTCTCCTGCATCGCCGTATAAACAGAGTGCGCATCGTAGGCATAGCCTCGTTTTTCGCGAATATCGTTAAACAACCGAGAGTCGGTTCCGGAACCCAGGATGACGTTGCCGAGCACGAGCGGAAAGTATTCCGGCGAAGTGCGATTCGGCCCGAGTTGGGCTGAAAGAATGTTAGCTTGCACCGAACCTGGACGATCGACCAGTATCAGCCGCTTGCGATTCTCCGGAAAAGCGGGCGGATCGTATTTAGGCAAATCTTTCTTTTGCCATTTGCCAAATTCATTGGCGATCAAGGTCTTTAGCTGGGCCTCAGGCGGCACTTGCCCGACCAGAATCAAGTAGGCGTTGTTGGGCACTAAATAGGTATCACGGAAAGTCTCGAGCGACTTCTTGTCCAGCTTCGCGATGGACTGCTCGGTAGGACCGATATGCGAATAGGGATGGTTTCCGAAAAGGGCCGCACTCAACGCCTCGCGGCCCAGGTAGTCGGGTTGAGAGCGCTGGGCGCGAAGGACTTGCAAGCCATTTTGCTTCTGTAGCTCGACTTCGTCGTCAGGGAAAGAGGCATGCTGGGCCACATCGGCGACGAGCGCTAGAAATTCGCCCGCGGTCGTCGTGAGGCAACTTCCGGCCAGGGTGAGATCGTCGTGCTGGGAGGATGCTGCGATTTGTCCGCCGAGATCGGCGGACTGTTCGGCGATCTGCCGCGCGCTACGCGAGGTGGTGCCTTGATTCAACAGCGCCGCAACGTTCTCGGACAAACCCGGTAAGTCCTGCGGATCGTATTTTGAACCGGCCAAAAAGGCCAGTCGAACAGTGAGCAAAGGGAAGCGGGAATCTTTCGCCACCACGACGGTCAGGCCATTTGGCAGCTTGAACACCTCGCGGTCGGGAAGCTTCACGTCGGGAATTGGAGGCGTGGCGGGCGGACGCGAACGATCGATGGTCGCCGATTGCAAGAACAGGACTGCCGAAAAGAGACCAAGTATCAGACGTTGCATTTCAGAAACCTCCTTCCGTGGCAGCTGTCTTGGGGCCCGGCTCGGGTTGAATGGCCAGCACGGTTCGCCGGTCGGGAGTCAAATATTTCTTAGCGACCGCTTGCACTTGTGCCGATGTCACCGCCGCATAACGGTCGAGCAGCGTGTTGATCATCTCGGGTTTGCTGTCGAGGATTTCGAATCCCGCTAAGAGCTGGGCACGGCCGAGGCTTGTTTGCAATTCATTTAGTTTCGAAACGAGTAGCAGGGTCACTGCGCGACGCATCTCGTTGTCGGTGACGCCTTCTTTCTGAATTCGCTCAATTTCTTCCTGATATTGATCCACGATTTGATTCGCCTGAAACGTCGGGTTATAGAGGAAGAACGTAGCGTACTGCGAAGGGTTGCGATAGTCGTCGGCCGAAGAGAAAGGCCAGCCGACGTCGCCCTGATATTGGATTACCGATTTTTTGCCCTTGACCAGATCCAGTTGCAGACGGGAACTATCGCCGGCGGTCAGCAGCACATCGAGGATGACGAGACCGTAAAAATCGTCGGAACCACGCTCCGGACCCGGATAGCCGACGATTACGCCGGGTACTTTGGCGTGAGGATCTTTGTAGGTGTCCGATGAAGATACAGGGGCCGGCTCGGAGAGGTCGGGAGGTTTCGGCTGAGGTTGCGCCGGGATGTCGCCGAAATAGGCCTCGATTAGTTTCTTCGTATCAGCGATCTTGATGTCACCGACGATGGTCAACACGGCGTTGTTGGGGGCGTAATAGGTCTTAAAGAACCTGGAGACATCGTCGATAGTCGCGGCGTTGAGATCTTCGAACGAGCCGATGGTGGAGTGTGAGCTTTGCCAGTTCTTAAAGACCATTTCCGGCCATTTCTCGGTAATCGCGCTGATATATGGTTGGTTGTCAAATCTGAGGCGGCGCTCCTGCTTTACAGCCTCTTTCTGGTTGGCGAGATTCTCCGCGGTCACGGCCAGGCTGCGCATGCGGTCGGACTCGAGCCAGAGACCGACTGCCAGCTTGTTTGCAGGAAGCGTCTCGAAATAGTTGGTGTAGTCGGTATGAGTGGATCCGTTCAAGCTCCCGCCATTCGATTCGACGAATCGAAAATGCTCGCCCTTTTTCACGTTGGCCGAGCCTTCAAACATCATGTGCTCGAACAGGTGAGCGAAGCCGCTACGGCCTTTTTCCTCCGACCGGGAGCCGACGTCGTATACGACATAAACGGCGACGACAGGTAAGGTGTTGTCCTCGGAAAGAATGACCCGGAGGCCGTTATCGAGCTTATACTTCTCGATCGGAATGTGGATTTTTGGCGGGGCGGCGGCCGCAAGCGCGGCGGTAAACAAAAGGCAAAAGGAGAATTTGATCACGTAATTCAGGCTCCCGATAGACAGACGTAAGGCGGTGGCAAGTGTTCGCAGTATAACCCGCAAAAGCTACTGGTGCGGCGGCCCAAGGGGGCTGGCGCAGCCGGAAGTCTCGCGAGTATCGGAAATACTCGAGATTTTCCACCCCGCGGAGGTTTTGAGCAGGCTAATGGAATCGACGCCACAGTGACTGAGCGTACCGTTCAAGTGAAAGTCATACTCCGCCCAGACAACCGCAATGGGGCCATGGACAAGAACGGTAGGATTCCAGATTCGCTCGAGCCAGACGTTCTTGGAGGTGGCCAGGAGATCAGCGAAATCCTGGTAGCGCATGCTGGCAGGCGTGCCGTCGTCTTTGACGGAGAGCAGAACGGCGTTGGGTGCGAAGAGGGATCGGACGATATCTACCTTTTGCCCGGCGATGGCTTCGAATAGTTGCTGTACGACGGCTTGTGGTCCAGAGTCGGTTGCAGGCGGGGCCTGGGCAAACAGAGAAGATCCGGCAGCGAGTAGGAACAGGCAAACAGCGCGCATGCGGACAGTCTAGCGCCGCCGGGCGAGGATTTGTTGAGCAGCGCGTTTGCCTGTTGCGATGGCGCCGTGGACGGTGGCGCTATGACCGAAGAGTTCGGTGGCCTCACCGGCGAAATAGAGTGTTTCGCGGACCGGTTCCGCGAGGGCAGCGCGGGCGGCGAGCGCGTGGGCGGGTGTGTAACTATACGCTCCCCTGGAAAATGGGTCGGCGTGCCAATCGTGGAAGTATGCCGCTTCCAGAAGATCGGCGATACGAGTTGGATCGGCCTGCGTGATCCGGGTCAAGGCATCGACCGCTTGGCAGATAACCTGTGCTTGGGGCTGGCCGAGGAGTGGATCGGCGTGTGAGCCCGCGCTCCAGCCGGTGAGGAGGGGCGCGCGCACCGATAGGGGCGTCCACCAAGTGGGAAAAACGGGCTCCTGGGAGAGCAAGAAGCCGACAGAGGCAAGGCTCTCGTTTCCTTCCCAAAAGGCTTCCTGGAACCGCAGCACAACACGCATAACCTGTCCGACGGCGAGCCGGCGGGCCGCCCGGAGGGCATCGCCCGGCTCCGGTTCAAAGTGAATTCCGGCTTCCGCCTGGAGAACACCCAGCGGCACTGTGACGATGACGCTCCTGCTGCGAATGACTTTGTGGCTGCCGGTGAGAGCGTGCCGGACGTGAACCGATACCTCCGCCGGTTGCCAGACGATGCTTTCGACAACGGAATTGAGGCGGAGTTTGCGCGCGGGTTCTGCGACGCCCGCGAGCAAATGAAGCGGGACTGACCGATAGCCGCTCACTAGCCGAAAAGCGCGGTCGCCTTCGATTTCGTCGGATGCGTCGGCGTCCTGCGCTAGAGAAGCAATCCCGACGATCTCCTGGCGGGTGGCGTTGAAGCCCTCCACATAACCGGCAGCCCAACGCTTAGCCTCGTCCGTGTGGACCGAATTGGCGAGGAATTCGGAGAAGGAGCGATCCGAGCCCTGGCGGGCGGCGAGCCGCATGTCGGCCATGACGCTCTCAATCGCGGCCCAAGCATCCTCGTCCTGCACCCGGCCGCCCTGGAGACGGATAGCCCGACCTCCGCAATCATAAGCGGTGAGCGGAGCGGCGTTGACGATATCCCAGATTTCCGGTGGGCGGCCGTGAATGAATTCCGCACCAAGTTCGACCGGGAGGGGCGAGAGAGGATCGTCGACAGTAAAAATACGCCCGCCGATACGCTGGCGAGCTTCCAGGCACAACGCCGGGCAACCGGCGCGATCGAGCTCGCGAAGGGCGGAGAGGCCGGCCGCACCCGCGCCGACGATCAAAACTTCGCAGTCGAAAGACACCGCAGATTGAGCTTAGCGCGAAGAGCGTGAATGGCGAACAATATGATGGTCGTCGTGCCACGCGCCGCTTACGATCTGGACTTCATGATGGAAGCCCTGGTGCAAGGGAAAGGATCTTGGGTCTATGCCGAGACGCGGCCTTTGGCCGAGGCCGGGTATCTCGAGGCGCAACTCATGATGGGAATTCTCTATCAACTCGGGATTGGCGTTCGCCAGAACGGATTGGAGGCGCTGAAATGGTACCGGCTGGCCGCGGAGCAGAATAGTGCGCTGGCCTGGAAGAATCTAGGGACGCTTTATCTGGTGGGATTGGCCGGTGTGACCGTGGACAAGGCAGAGGCTCATTATTGTTTTTCGCGAGCGAGGGCCATTGAAATCGAGCAAATGATGGAGAATCCGACGATTCACTAGAAGCCCGATATTGGATTTATGACGGATAGAGAGCGCACGAAACGACTTGTGTTTCTTCTGATCGCAACCGCGATTGCGTTTTTTCTCTGCTATTGGATTGCGCGCCCCTTCGCGCAACCGATTGTCACTGCAGCCATTCTGGCGATTCTTTTTTATCCGTTGTTTGTACGCCTGAGGGGAATTACCGGAAACCGGAATTGGGGGGCTTTCCTGTCGCTGATGATCTTATTTATAGTTCTGGCCGCCGCGACTGCTTTGATGTCTTTTGTGATCGAACGCGAAGTCGTTGGGACGTATAGCTGGTTCAAAGACAACACGGCAGCGCGGGACGGCTGGACGGACGCTTTCAGTGGCTGGGCCGACAAGGCTGCCGGATGGATCGGTTTCAGGACCGGCATCTCACCAGACGTCATACGCGATGCCGCATTGACACGTCTCGATCAGGCGAGCACCGCCATCATCAAGCAGTTGGGTAATTTGCTCGCGAGCATAGGCACGATCACCGTTTCGGTTGTGCTGACATTCTTTACCCTTTTCTTTTTTCTTCGCGATGGCAGACAACTCGTAAATCACTTCGCCCGGCTTCTTCCGTTGCAGAACGATCAAACGGAACAGATCATCAACGAAATACAACTCTCTATTCAGGCCAACGTTGTGGGTGTCTTGACTGTGGGAGCAGTCCAGGGCCTGCTTCTAGGCATCGCATTCTGGATGCTGGGAGTTCCGTCGCCGCTGCTTTGGGCGCTTGTGACGGGCGCGTGCTCGCTCGTGCCATTTTTCGGCGCCACGCTCGTTTGGGCGCCGGGCGCAGCGTACTTATTTCTGATTGGCTCCTGGGTGAAAGGCTTGATTCTTCTAGGGTGGGGCGCGGGAATCGTTTCGCTGTCGGACAACGTCGTTCGGCCCTGGGTGGTTAGCGAGAGGCTTAAGCTTTCACCGGCCATTCTGTTTTTCGCGCTGCTCGGAGGTGTGGAGATGTTCGGGCCGTTAGGGATTTTCCTTGGGCCGGTGACTGTTTCCGTTGCGATGTCGCTGGGAAAGATGCTGATGAATGAACTGAGAGCGCCTGCCGATTAGCCGTGGATGTCCTTGTAGGCCACCAAGCAGCGTTCGGCCGTTTCCGTTTCTGGATAGTCGCTGCCTTCCTGTTCGATGAGATAGTATTCGACTCCGCCGACAGACTCGGCAGCTGCGAAGATCTTTTTCCAGGGTGCGACTCCTTGACCGAAGAGCACGCGATAACCCTTCGCCGGCGACCAATCCTTGAGATGCAGGGAGCGAATGCGTCCCGGATTGGTGCGAATCCATGCCACAGGATCGTTGCCGGTCTCGAGGCAGGTGCCGACATCGAACTGCAACATGACGCTCTTGTCGGTGTTGTGGGCGAGGATTTCCATGGGCCTTTGGCCGTCGACCGGCTTCCATTCGAGATCGTGGTTGTGATAGCCGGCATGGAGTCCATCCGACTGCAAGGTCTGGTTGGATTTGTTAAGAAGCTCGGCGACCTCCTTCCAATCATCGACGGTCGAGACCTTGCCCGGATGGGCGAGCACGACGTATCTGGTGCCCAGGATCTTATTCAGTTCGATGGCTTTGCCGAGTCCGGCGGCGGTGAAAGAAGCTTTTCCGTTATGCGTGGAGTAGCATTGCAGGCCGAGGTCGTCGATTTGTTTGCGAACCTGCTTTGCGTAATCGGATGTCCATTCGTAGTATGGGGCGAAAAATTCGACGCACTCGTAACCCATCTTGGCGACTGCCTGAAGCGTGCCGGGCAAGTCCTTTTTCAGTTCTCCGCGAACGGAATAGAGCTCAAGGCCAATCGGAACGGGAGCTTTTTTTGCGCTAGCGACCAAAGGAACTGCACCCAAGGCGGCAACAAAGGAGCGGCGAGAAAGTCCGGGTCCGTGCATGGCAGGAAAGATACCACAACAGTAGAGATATTTGAAATAAACATTACTCGTGACATTCGTTTCGCTGTAAGATCTACTAGAGCGGCTTTAGCTCCCCCTATGACTTCCGCTATACCGACAGTTTCGAATGGTCTGCCGGAAGACTTGTACCATTCGGCACCAATGGTATTGGTGCGACATTCGTTTCGCTCCTCCTTTGGCTCCGCTGCGCTACGCAAAGAACTAATAATAAAAGCACTGGTCCTGGCTAGTCTATGTGCGGCTGTGGCATTTGTCCTTTCTGCTATGCACGAGCGGAAGCTGGCGCCGGCGGCTGCCGCCACGCACGCACCGGTTGTGACACCGCCGAAAATTGAAATCATTGAGCCCACGCCGCAACACCTTTCGGTGCCTGAGCGGCCGGATCGCAAGATCACGGAGTTTATCCTGTCCAGTTCGCCCGAGTTTCAAAATCTGGGACCGATAAAGCTCCGCCTCACCGGGGTGGACGAGGGGATAGGTTCCTATGATCTGACGGCCCGTTTCCGCGGGCGCCAGTACACTCGAACGAACGTGAAGCTGGATCAAACGGTCAAGCTCGGGGAGGGTCGAAAGGCGGGGCCTGAAATTGTGGTGGGCGCGATTGTGAAGGACCGGGTTTTGGGATACTTAAGCGAGCCTAAGACCAAGCCGCAAATCGTGCAGCGGCGGCATAAGCGCCGGTAAGATTCTGGTGCGGCTAGGCCTTGATCCCGAATATACGTTCAGCGTAGATGCGGCTGACGCGAAGATCGTCAGCCAGCGAGCGGGTAATGGGCGTATTCTCCCGGTAGGCGAGTTCCACGACGACCAGGGGTTCGAGCTTTTGCTCTTTGAGATACGCCGCTATGGGGCGGTAATCGATATCGCCGTCTTCAAAGGATTCGAGCCAGAGTTTGTTTCTAGAGTTACGGACATGAATTTCCCTGGTGCGCCGGCCAGCCTCGCGGAGAAGATCCAGCGGCTCAAGACCGGCCTGATGGACCCAATCGAGGTCTAAGCAAAGAGCCACGTACCGCGGGTCGGTGTTCTGTTCGATGTAACGCCATTCGCGGGCGTTCTCAATCAATTGAGGGGTGTGGTGATGCACCCTTAGCTCATAGCCTTCGTTTTTAAGGGCTTGCCCCACACGATTCAACGACCGAGCTTCGACTGCGAGCTCGTCGTCGGTCTTGCGGGCTTGGCCGGGTTTTGGATCGGGATT
>Ga0157369_10009421_pt1 | contig 11164 bp, 4 predicted proteins | sample C25metaG_FD_113461 | JGI IMG/M metagenome (GOLD analysis project Ga0157369, IMG submission 113461) | Corn rhizosphere microbial communities from Kellogg Biological Station, Michigan, USA - C2-5 metaG | ecosystem: Host-associated > Plants > Roots > Rhizosphere > Soil | place: USA: Michigan... | reverse complement strand
ATCGACATCAACATGGACGAGGGCATGCTCGATTCGAAGAAGGCCATGGTCACCTTCCTCAATCTGATCGCCGGCGAACCGGATATCTCGCGCGTGCCGATCATGATCGACTCGTCGAAATGGGAAGTCATCGAAGCCGGTCTCAAGTGCATTCAGGGCAAGGGCATCGTCAACTCGATCAGCATGAAAGAAGGCGTCGAGCAGTTCATCCATCACGCCAAGCTGTGCAAGCGCTACGGCGCTGCGGTGGTGGTGATGGCCTTCGACGAAGCCGGCCAGGCCGACACCGAAGCGCGCAAAAAGGAAATCTGCAAACGCTCCTACGACATTCTGGTCAACGAAGTCGGCTTCCCGCCGGAAGACATCATCTTCGACCCGAACATCTTCGCCGTCGCCACCGGCATCGAAGAGCACAACAACTACGCCGTCGACTTCATCAATGCCTGTGCCTACATCCGCGATGAACTGCCGTATGCACTGAGCTCCGGCGGCGTGTCCAACGTGTCGTTCTCGTTCCGTGGCAACAACCCGGTGCGTGAGGCGATTCACTCGGTGTTCCTGCTCTACGCGATCCGCGCCGGGCTGACCATGGGCATCGTCAACGCCGGCCAGCTGGAGATCTACGATCAGATCCCGGTCGAGCTGCGCGACGCTGTTGAAGACGTGATTCTCAACCGTACGCCGGACGGCACCGACGCCCTCCTCGCCATTGCCGACAAGTACAAGGGCGACGGCAGCGTCAAGGAAGCCGAGACCGAAGAGTGGCGCAACTGGGACGTCAACAAGCGTCTGGAACACGCGTTGGTCAAGGGCATCACCACGCACATCGTCGAAGACACCGAAGAGTCCCGGCAGTCGTTTGCGCGGCCGATCGAAGTGATCGAAGGCCCGCTGATGTCCGGCATGAACATCGTCGGCGACCTGTTCGGCGCCGGCAAAATGTTCCTCCCGCAAGTGGTGAAATCCGCCCGCGTGATGAAGCAGGCCGTGGCGCACTTGATTCCGTTCATCGAACTGGAGAAAGGCGACAAACCGGAGGCCAAGGGCAAGATCCTCATGGCCACGGTCAAAGGCGACGTCCACGACATCGGCAAAAACATCGTCGGCGTGGTGCTTGGTTGCAACGGCTATGACATTGTCGACCTCGGCGTGATGGTCCCGGCCGAGAAGATCCTGCAGGTCGCCAGGGAAGAGAAATGCGACATCATCGGCCTTTCCGGCCTGATCACCCCGTCGCTGGACGAGATGGTCCACGTTGCCCGTGAGATGCAGCGCCAGGATTTCCACCTGCCGCTGATGATCGGTGGCGCAACCACCTCCAAGGCTCACACGGCGGTGAAGATCGAGCCCAAGTACAGCAACGACGCGGTGGTCTACGTGACCGACGCCTCACGCGCCGTTGGCGTGGCGACGCAGTTGCTGTCCAAGGAGCTCAAGGCCGGTTTCGTCGAGAAAACCCGTCTGGAATACATCGACGTGCGCGAGCGTACCTCCAACCGTAGCGCCCGCACCGAACGCCTGAGCTACGCTGCCGCCATCGCCAAGAAGCCGCAATTCGACTGGGCCAATTACCAGCCAGTCAAACCGACCTTCACCGGCAGCAAGGTGCTCGACAATATCGATCTGAAGGTGCTGGCCGAATACATCGACTGGACGCCGTTTTTCATCTCCTGGGACCTGGCCGGCAAGTTCCCGCGCATTCTCGAAGATGAAGTGGTCGGTGAAGCCGCCACCGCGCTGTACAAGGACGCCCAGGAAATGCTCGCCAAGCTGATCGACGAAAAGCTGATCAGCGCCCGTGCCGTGTTCGGTTTCTGGCCGGCCAATCAGGTCAACGAAGACGACATCGAGCTGTACGACGATAACGGCAAGCCGCTGGCCAAACTGCATCACCTGCGTCAGCAGATCATCAAGACCGACGGCAAACCGAATTTCTGTCTCGCCGACTTTGTGGCGCCAAAGGACAGCGAAGTCACCGACTATGTCGGCGGCTTTATCACCACCGCTGGCATCGGCGCCGAAGAAGTGGCCAAGGCCTATCAGGACGCTGGCGACGACTACAACTCGATCATGGTCAAGGCCCTCGCCGACCGCCTGGCCGAAGCGTGCGCGGAATGGCTGCACCAGCAAGTGCGCAAAGAGCACTGGGGTTACGCCAAAGACGAGACCCTCGACAACGATGCGCTGATCAAAGAGCAATACCGTGGCATCCGCCCCGCTCCCGGCTACCCGGCTTGCCCGGATCACACCGAGAAAGCCGCGCTGTTCACCTTGCTTGACCCCGAAGCGGCTGAAATGCGTGCCGGACGCAGCGGCGTGTTCCTTACCGAGCACTACGCGATGTTCCCCGCCGCTGCGGTCAGTGGCTGGTACTTCGCCCATCCGCAGGCGCAGTACTTTGCCGTGGGCAAGATCGACAAGGATCAGGTGCAGAGCTACACCGCGCGCAAAGGCCAGGACCTGAGCGTCACCGAGCGCTGGCTGGCGCCGAACCTGGGTTACGACAGCTGATACACAGCGACAGCCTGGGAGCCGTGCGCTCCCAGGCTGCTTCAGGCATCAGGTTCGGGGTTGAGAAGGCCCGGGTTGCGGTGACGATGAGCCCGCTTGCGTGGTGCTCGCCGGGGTTTGTGCCACCGCCGTACGTGTCAGCTCCTTGAGTTTGAGGTTCCGTGCTTCGGCGGTTTCGATTTCCAGTTGATTCATTGCAGCCAGATATTGATCAAGCACGTCCTGACTGTCATCTCTGCGCGCATACGCATCTTCAACCTCCTCCTGACGTCGGGTCGCGTTGCGTTCCAGCTCATCGAACACTTCGGGATGCTGGTCGCGCAGGTAACGCACCCAGTAGTCACGGGAAATCAGGTCCTCGATAAACAGGTCGGACGCCTCGTCCGCCAGTACGGAGGCGCGGGCGTTGAGCAGGGTCCGCCCGCGAATCGGCGTGGCGTACAACATGTGTTCCGGTTGCGCGGGCAATTCCAGGCCGTCAGGCCAGCCGCGGATCATGCCGATCCGGTACTGCAGGCGGATCTCCGCCCGATCCTTGTTTTTCCCGGCCGCCTCGGCAAGCCGGTCGACCCGCTCCAGACGGAACAGACGCCGGGTCAGGTCCAGCAAGGCTTTGCCGCGCTGTTGCGGACGATGGAGCGGTACGTCGCGCAGAGCATTGAATTCATAGACGCGGGTTTCCAGTTCACTGAACGACAGAATCCGGCCATCGCCACAGGTGCCATGGGTATCGGCGTTGGCAAACAGCAGCTGGCGCAACTCGCTGTCTTCTGTCGCCGCCTGTATCACCTGCCATACCCGGTGCGTCAGGTCGGCGCCCGACAGCTGGTACTCGGCGGTATAGCGCAATGTCGAGAGCAAATGGAAAAACGACTCATGCCCGACCTGTTCAGCCAACTGCAGCCAGAGCGCATATCGCTCCACGCGGACATCCGAAGGCGTGTAGGTCAGCCAGATGTCCATGGCCGGAGCAGCCACATCCTGCAGCGGGTTATCGATGACTTCATCGGCCTCGACAACTGCATGAGTATCATGGCCGTCGCTGTCCGAATCTGAATCCGAGTCCGAGTCCGAACCGGATTCACTTTCAGAAACCAGCCGCTGCGCCATTTCCTGGTCCAGCGTCGTACTCGAATAGCCCATCACGTCACGGTTGCCGTGAGCCGCACTGTGATCACGCAGTTGTTCCAGACTGTTGAGCGTCAGGGTGTTGTCGGAAAGGTCGGTGCCCGCCACCAGGCCCTCGTGATTGCCCCCCAGCAGCCGGTCCGGAAACTGCGTGATGTCATTGCCTGTCAGATTCAATGTGCGCAGCTGTGCCAGTTCCAGCACGCCGTCCGGCCAGGCATCGAGACCGTTATGAGCAAGGTCGAGGGTTTCGAGCTGAACGAACACGCTGGCGTCGAAAACGTCGAGCCGGTTGTGACTCAAATCCAGCAAGCGCAAGCGAGGGGTAGCGACCAGGCTTTGCAACGTTAGCGCGTCCTCCAAGCGGTTACCGCTGAGTTCCAGACGCTCAAGGCGGCTCAGGCTTTTCACGGCATCCGGCAGCAGCTGTAACGCGTTGCCGTTGAGTTTCAGTGCGGTCAGTTCAGGGAACGCGGTGCAGAACAGATTGAAACTGTCGACGGTGAACCCGAGGCCGGTCAGGTTCAGTGTCCGGACATGCGTAAACACCGTCTCCAAGCGGGGCAACTGACCGATCTGCAGTCCGGTGAAGTCCAGCGTGTGGCCCGCCCCTGTACCAGAACCGGTCAATCCGTCCTGCCAGCAGTCACGAATTTTCTGCGCCACCGATTGCCGGCTGAACGCCGACTCCCGATTGCCGTTGATTTGCACCTCGCGGGTGAATATCCAGTCGTTCAGCTCACGAACCAATGCCTCGCTCGCCTGAAGCCATTCAATGAGCCGGGTGTCGATCTGGGCCTCGGTCATGCCCGCATTGCGCAATCGCGTCACACAGGCTGTTGCCTGATCTGCCGAGAGCGCCGGGTTCAGGTCCTGCACTCGACTGACAAATCCCTGAGCGCCCTCCAGCGCCGGCGTCCGCCGAGGCAGCGGCAGTAGGTATTCGGCCAGAGAGCCTGCGGTTTCGGGAGACATGCCGATGGTTGAAAATGGCGGTGAGCCGCGCTCGAAGCGCTCCAGCGCGCCGGCGGGCAAACCTCTGATACCTTCGATCCGACGCTGCGCAACCGTGAGCGCTGCCCTTCCTTCGGGGCTGAAGGCAATGTTGGCCAGATCGGTTCTGAGCAAAACATCCTCGTGAGCGAGCACGTGCTCAGGCAGCGCGCTGATCGAGTTGTAACGCAGATCGAGCCATTTCAGCTGCGGCAGACTTTCAGCGCCTGATGGCCACGCATGCAGTCCGGTCGAGGTGAGCCTGAGTGACTGCAGCCGGGTCAGTGCGGACACGTCGATTGCGGCCAGCGGATTGAGGAAAGCGTTGAAGTGTTGCAGCTGTGCCAACGCGCTGAGCTGGCGCTGCACCGTGGGAGTGACGACGATGCGGTTGTACGAAAGGTCCAGACTCGTCAATTGGACAAAATCCTCCGGCGCAATCGGCACCTCAGTAAGGCCACAGGCTGTAATTTCCAACGTCTTGGCCCCGCTGAATGCCTGAAGGAAGCCACGGACCTGCTCGGCCGGTACCGCCAGACGATCCAGGCGAACGGTCTGCACCTGGGAAAAACTGCCAGCCGGTAACCGGGGCAATTCGCTCACAGCCGATTCACCCTGAATCCAGGCGGTATCGAGCAACTCGAAAATCGTCGCATCGTTGCCATCTACCCGGGGCGCCCAAGTGAAAAAATTCGCTGGTCGAGCATCGGCATTTACGCCGTAGCGCTGACGAACAGCCGCACGCCAGTGTTTCTCCAGCGCGCGGACCACTCTGATATTGGGCGGCAGGCTCCAGCTTGGCAGCGGTGCAGCCTTTCTCAATCCGCTGGACAGCGTCGGCTGGTAAAACTGGCGAAAAATACCCGCGTGCTCGAGACGCAACGCCTCGACAGCGGCGAGGCGGGTCTGCGGTGTATCCCACAGATTCATGATCCGCTGCGGCAATGGATTCACATGGCCCGCCTCGCCTGTCAGGAACTCCAGCTCCCCGGCGCAATACCTGCGTACCATCAAGTCAAGATCGACCAGATGCCCCCAAGGGCCGAGGTAATTTTTCACGTAGTCGTAAGCGGGCTTGAATGCCTCGTGGGAAAACTTCGACCAATCCAGCGACAGGCCCACCCCCACCTGTTCATGCCCGGCATAGAGTGTCGGGGGGACAGTCGCGATGGCTGTCTGTGACAGGTCCAGCCTTTGCAGGTTCGGCAGGCTTTCCACAGACACCGGCCACTGCGTCAGGCCCGGCGCGGCAATTCTGAGTCTTTTCAGCTGCTGCAGCGTACCCAGCTCAAGCGCTGGCGCGTCGGCGTCCAGTCGTACCAGTTCGAGATCAAGCTCTTGCAGCGTCGTCATTGCGGCCAGACCCTGCGAAAAACCAGCATTCAGGGACTGCGCGCCGGTTCTGAACCGCAGTCTTCTCAGCGAGGGCATGGCACTCACCGCTGAGGGCAGTCTGGTCAGTGATTGCTCCCGCCCTATGAAGGAGCCGAAAGCGCTGCCTCGCTCGCCGAGGGTCAACTGCACCACGTTGGGAAAGCGCGACAGAAACGCGTCAGCGTCGATATCCGTCATGCCGTCACCGCTCAGGGTCAAGTCGCGAACATGGGAAAAATCTGCCTCAATCGTTGGCAATGGGTAATAGCTTACGATCGTCAGCCTGGCGGCACTTTGATCGTCAGCGGCTAGCGGGGCCCTGCGCCAGCATGCTTCCAGCGCACTTGCCGTTTGCGATCTCTGGAACATTGCAGATAAATCACTGGCCGCCGTGTGCGAAGGTCCCACCCATCCTTCAAGCGTCGCTTTGAGCCGCTCCCATTCCTGACGGCGCGACTGCACCATTTCAAAGATTTCACCGTTGCTTTTGCCCAGGCGTACCTGCTGCAGAACAAACCCGTTCGCTTGTTCAACTGTCAGCTCTGGATAGACATCGCGCAATCGATCGACCAACTCGGGATTAAACGCGGCGCCACGCCCGCTGGCCCGATAGCCGATCGCCCTTTCGCTGATGCGCGCCGGAGGCCTGAGCCACTTCGCCTGCGGCTCCAGTAAAAAGAGCGCTGTACTTTGATGTTGATCGGCGTACGCAATGATCGCTTGCTGCAGCTCAGCCCACTGGCCGACTGCCGGCAGCCCGAGGCTGCGGCGTGCCTCGTCGGGCAAGGCGTGCATGATCGATGCGTAAAAATTGTCGCCGTGACGCGGCAGGCTGTTGAGCTCTTCGCCACGGTCATTGAAAGCCTGGAATTGCGCACCTTTTTTGATCAGGTACTTTTTCTCGCCACCGGCCTCGGTACCCACACTGTCGAGCAGCGAACCTTCGAGACTGCCTTCGCGCACCTCCAGCCGCAAACCAGCAGGCCAACCGGGCAAGTTTTCCAGTGTCTGCAGTGCCAGACGCCGGCTATCTGCCGTAGCGATATTCTCACTGCGCAGGCCGGCGAAAGCCCTGACCTGTCGGCTTTGCCGTGCGTACCAGCGCGCTTGCTCGAGCATGCGCAGCGGCGCGCGTTTTGTGGTCGTCAGCTGTTCCAGTTCACCAGAGCTGGCGTGGGCGAGGACGTCCAGAGCAGCCGACTCGGTGAGTCCCACGCAGGCATTTTGCAATCGCTTGACCAACGGGTCCGCAGGTTCGGTCCCTTTGTAGATGCTGTCGTAGATCGCCGATTGTCGGGTTTGTGCGTAATCCGCTATCTGCCTGGCAAATTCGCCAGGCCTGTCCTCAGGCACCCGTGCGCCCTGCTCCCCAAGCAGCCCGGTGATTTCAGCTTCGTCAAGTGCTGCCAGAATGACGGCCGGCAGTTCTCCGCTGAGGATATCGGCCCGGGAGACTTGGATCGGTGCTCTGACACGACTGCCCCGTACCCGACGCGCACCGCCGTACTTCACGGATTTGCCGGACACGTACGCGCCGTCGAATACCTCAAGCACCCGATTGGCCGGCCATAGCGGCATTTCAGTAACCAATGGCAAGGCATACGAATACATCTCGTCGATCGGTTGCGTGCCGCGCAACTGCTCGATGACCCGCCCGGCGCCAGAATCGGCCTTGAGCATGCGCATGGCTTGCAGCAGCTGCGGCGGTGGCGATGCGTGATCGAGGTGCATCTTGCGCAACGCGTCATCGCTGACGCCACTGATATCGGCGGCCCTGATCAGCTCGCTGTCGGAAAACGCTTCGCTGCGCGGCCCCATTCGCCGCAGCAGGGTCAGACGATCCCACGCCAGAGGTCGCTCCAGGGTAAAACGCCAGGCCCCCACACCATTGCTCTCCAGCACAGGCTGATACGCGCCGGCATTGGTTGGATGCTGGATGCGCCATTTACCGAGCGCTTGATCGTACCTCTGTTGGTAAAGCTTGCCGTCGAGCCGGATGTACGTGTTGCCGTCTACCACATACTGGCCCGCTTCATTCGGGGCGAGGCTGGCGTCCAGGCTCACGCTGGATTGATAAGCGCCGAGATCAGGCTTCCACAGCCGGGTTTCACCAGTGGGCAGCGACACCGGGCTCAACTGTTCGAGCACCGGCACAGCCCGGGCGCCGGTAAATGTCTGCACACCGGCGCCGACACCCGCCATGACGCCGATCAGCGCCAGATTCTCCGCCACGTCGATCAGATGGTCTTTTGCTGCCCGGCGATCACCTTCACTCCATTCGACAGCACCCTCAAGGGTTTCGTAGAGCAGCTGACTGGCCATGGCCACCATCATCACTTCGCCGAGTACCGGGACGAACATCGACACCAGGTTCAAGCCGAGCATGCCAACCTGCATCAGGTGGGCGAGCTTGGCGTCACGGGCTTTCGTATCGACGTCGGCCGTCGGCACGGCGTGACTTCGCGCATCGGCAATCGCTTTGTCGCGGTTCTGGGTGAACAGATACTCCCAGAGATCTTCATTCGCCGCCCACAGCCCCCGCCCCGCGCGCCCGATTGTCGACGGAGCGATATAAGGATCAGCCACCGGTTCGAGTTTGACCTTGCGCTCAGGGGGCACTTCACTGATTTTGGTGAAGGCCGAACCGGGGCTGATCGCATCGATGACAGTGGCCCAGGGCGAACGCCAGAATTGCCAGACATCTTTGGGTGAGTCGGCCGCCTCTTGGGTGAATTGACTGAAGTAGTAAGGGCGCTGGTCGCAGGGCAGAAACTGGCTGAGAAACTGTTGGTACCGGGTCGGCGCTGCGCCAGACGCCTCGGTCGCATCGCGGGCGGTCAGCAGGCGTTTGAATTCGCTACGCATCTGCTCATAGCTATAGCGCTTGAGCGGGTGATGTGGATCGTGAGGGATGTACAGGAGCAGCTCATCGCTGTAGCGGTACTTCTCGCAGATCACGAACGCGACGCAACCGGTCAGGCGTTTCTTCATCAAGCTCAGGTCTTTGAACCAGACCTGTTTGTCGCCCATCCACGGATGCATCTCGCCATTGATAACCGACAGGATCATCGTGTAATCCGCCGGTTCGATGTCTTTTTGCAGCAACGCCTGTTCAGCCGCCGCGCGCATCGTGGCTTTCTGGCTGGCGATGAACGGATCGCGGAGTGCGTCTTCTGCCGCCGCATCGGCCGGATGAAAGAACGCCTGCAGATACGTCTGATATTGCTTGCCGATATCCAGGCTGCGGCAAAGCCCCAGGAACTGGCTGACCGTCACGCCAATGCTCACTGATTCGAAAGTGGCCGCAGTCTGGGTCGCCACGAGGAAACCGGACGTCTCGTGATAGGCGCCCGCTTCGCATTCATAGGCTTCAAAATTATGCAGCGCCGCATCGAGCATCGACAGCTTGAGGAACTCAAACGATGCCAACTCTATTTTCAGCACGCCAACATCCACGGGGCGCTTGAGGCACAGCTGGGTTTTGTCGACGTCCACCTGCACCTGATACTGGTCCTTGAGCGCCTTGATCAGCAAGGGCCGGGCAAAAGCCTCGATTTGCTGGAACGACGCCAGACTTTCGTCCAGAGCGTTCTGCGCGGTGACGCTGGCGATAAAACTGTCGGTCAGGGCGGTGCGCTGCGCGGGCATGGCGTCCTGATACCAGGCCGGCAGCGTGGTCGAAACACCTTTTAATGCCTGACGGCGTTGCGTCGATGCGCCGCTCAGCCATGCCGGGACGGATTTCTGCAGAAACCCGCTGTGAATGCTCTGTGTCGCGCTGAGTCTGGCGGGCGGGGTCGACGCCTCGGGCGGCGCCGGTGAATGAGTCGGGATAGCGTCCATGGTCACTCCTTGTTAATGGAGTGGTTAGCAGACCATCTGCCGCTATCCCTTCGGTGGTAGCCGGCTATCGCTCAAGTGTCGATAGGTAAGCGGATGCAAATGTCCCAGCCGAAGCGCAAACGCCCGGCGCGCTAGTCAAATGTGTGATGAAGGACCCGGTCGTGGCGAATGACGGCGCGGACGCTCCGACTCGGCAGCTCACCGCTGAGCGGCGCGTCGTGCAACATGAAGGCCGGCTCTCCGGGCAAATCCACACCTTCCCCCCAATCACGCATCAGACCGATGCGATATTGCTAGCGTACCTCGGCCCGATCCAGACCCTGCGCTGCGGCCTCGGCAAGTTATCGAGTCGAGAGGAAGGTGTTGCGACGGGTTTGAACCGTCGGGTGCAGAGTTGACTATGCTTGTAACGCACGATTTTGCGGAGAGGGATTTATGGACGATCCAGTCGACAACAAACCGCCGACCTTCTGGCAGATGCTGCACAGCGTCATGGCCGCAGCATTCGGCGTACAGAGTGGCAAAAACCGGGAAAGGGATTTCACCCACGGCAAGCCCAGCCATTTCCTCATACTGGGCGTTTTGTTCACAGCCGTTTTCGGTCTGACGCTGTTCGGTATCGTCAAACTGGTGCTGCATCTGGCTGGCGTTTGAAGTGGATATGAGAAATCCGGGCCTTGGCAAAGCGATCGAGCCTTGTCACTGGCGAACCACCGGCTACAGGCGTGCGGTCAGACCCGGAGTTTCGCTCACTGGTGGCTGACCCAGAAGACCGCTGTTCCTACAACGAGAATAATCAGGAACAAAATGGCCCACGCATCGACGCTGCTGTCGCTTTTCCTGGCTTTGGTCGGGTTGCTCATTGCATCGCCTCTTGTCGGTTTTATCGGTGATTGCACATAGACTCGATCAGAGTAAAGACGATGATTGTCCGCACGACAAATGTGGATTAGTTGCAAGCCATTCGCGTTAGGCGATTTGGTTCTTTATATATACTCAAACATCACTTTTGCGCATAACTGCAAACGGGTATATTGCCCCGGCTCCGTGACGGAGTGCGCGGCCGTGCGCGCAGAATTGCAGAGGCAACATCGGACTCCAGCAAGCGAAAACGCAGCGTTTTCCGAGTAGCCCAAGCCTGAGAACAGGACTTATATGTACGTATACGACGAGTACGATCAGCGGATCATCGAGGACCGCGTCAAGCAGTCCCGTAATCAGACCCTGCGCTATCTGGCAGGTGAGCTGAGCGAAGATGAATTCGGCCCACTCGGCCTGCAAAATGGCCTGAACATCCAGCGCTTTGCGCCGATGT
>Ga0157369_10009415_pt1 | contig 11166 bp, 6 predicted proteins | sample C25metaG_FD_113461 | JGI IMG/M metagenome (GOLD analysis project Ga0157369, IMG submission 113461) | Corn rhizosphere microbial communities from Kellogg Biological Station, Michigan, USA - C2-5 metaG | ecosystem: Host-associated > Plants > Roots > Rhizosphere > Soil | place: USA: Michigan... | reverse complement strand
GCACTTAGTGCTCCGGCCGAGATCTGGATCAATGATAGCCAGGGGAAGATTCACTGGCTGGAGTTTTCGCTCCAAGGAACCAAAAGCAATCGCGATGGCATCGGCGCCCGCATCAAGCTCACGGCAGGTGGGAAAGTCCAATTCAATCACATGACGACAGCCAGCGGTTATGCGTCGTCGAGCGCTGTGCCAGTTCACTTCGGACTTGGTGAGGCACGCGTGGCGGACGAAGTTGAAATTCGCTGGCCTTCTGGAACGATCCAGACACTCAAGAATGTGGCAGCCGACCAGGTGGTGCAGGTGAAGGAGCCGCGTTAGTTCGCAGGTCTCCACCCGGTCCAAAATGACCTGAACCTGAGTTCCGGCATAGCTTGTGAATGCTTTACGGAACCGCATCCGGCCGCGGTCCCTTGTTGCGTGTCTTGTCATTCAGTTCCAAGACGATTCGTCTCTCCCTCTCGCTGTCCTCACTCCGGTGAAGGCGCGCATAGACCAAGGCGAGCTGCAGGTGCGCTTCGACAAAATCGGGCCACTGCTTCACGAGCTTTTCAAGGCCGTCCCTGGCCTCCTCCAGGTGTCCTGTTGCCGCGTTCAGCGCATCAATTTGAAAGAGAGCCGGGACCGAGTCAGGGCGCAGCAGGAGTGCATGCTTTAGATATGACGCGGCATTCTCGATGTCGCCTTCGTGGAGAAGGACCGCTCCCAGGTGCAGGCACGCATCGAAGTCGTTGGGGTCAGCCTGAAGCGCGCGGCGGAGAGCGGTCTTGGCTTTTTCATTTTCGCCGCTGCTTAGAAGAGCACGTCCATAGACAGTCCACGCGCCCGGTATCTCTGGGTTCTGGTCGAGTGCTTTTTGAAGCGTTGCCGCGGCGGCATTGTAATCACCAGCCGCATATTGTGAAGCGCCAATCAACACGCCGGCCACCGCGGAATTTCCGTTGCGCATCATGCGGTCGATCACGATGGCGCCTTGTTGCTCTTTGCCGTCGTGTATCAATGCGGTGCCGAAGATGTAGTCGATCGCCGGATCGTCCGGATGAGCGTTGTAAGCCGGTTCCACCAGGGTGATCGTGTCCTGGAATCTCCCCAGCCGCAGGTTGCAGTCAGCCAAAAGGTAAAAGGCCTGTTGATTGCCCGGACTAAGTTTGTACAACTTTTCGAATTCGTTACGCGCCTCGGCGAAATCGCCCTGTTTGTAAATTGCGAGACCGAGATTCAGGAGCGCAGTCTCGTTCCTAGGATCACGCGAGAGCACTTGGCGATACTGTTGTGCAGCTTCGTCGAAGCGCCCTTCCTGTGCGAGGGCTACGCCCAGATTGGTGCGGGCTTCGAGGGAGTCGGGCGTCCGCCGCAGCAACTCCTCGTAGAGCTTAATTGCGAGTGCCGTGTTTCCCGCGTCAAGAGCTTTACCCGCCTGGTCGTAGAGACTCTGTGGAGAGATTTCCTGGGGTTGGAGGAGTGAAGGGCTTAGAAGCGCAACGGCGAGAGCCACATTCAAAAACAGCCCAGCTCCTTGTCGTGTACTGCGCATAATGAACGTCCTTATTGTAGGCATGTCTCCATTCCGTATCCGCCACTGACGAGCTATTTCGATGGAACTGGCAAAGGCGCCAGCTTTCGCAATCCCTGCTCTTCATGGATCTCGTAGATAGCGTCTGCGGGGATGTTCTGGAACTTTTGCTTAACGCCGCTCGGCCAGGTCACCTCGATCCTGTTCATGATTGCTGATTGGCCCAAGCCGAAATGCAGCCGCGTGTCGTTGCTCGAGTTGTACCCGCCCCCGCCGTGCACCTCATCCACTTGTTGCATCTCTTTCGTAGAAACCGTCACGCGCGCACCAATACCCATTCGATTGCTCTTTGTGCCAACGAGTCGTAACAGAACGCGATGGTTAGCATTGTTCGTTTCGTTGATGAACACAGACGGCGGTCCGGCAACATTAAAAACGACAAAATCGAGATTCCCGTCGTTGTTGATATCGCCAAACGCTACGCCTCGCCGCGATTGCAGCGGTCCGTCGTTCAGGCCGGCCCTGTTTGCGATTTCTTCGAATCCCTTGCCGTTGATATTGCGGAAAAATTGGATGGGCTCGCGATATTTGACTTCAGTCTCCAAGCGGTCCATCAGCGAAGAAAAATTGCCGTTGGCGATCAAAATGTCGGGCCAGCTGTCATTGTCGAAGTCACCGAAGCCAACACCCCACTTCACCGGCGCCAGTGTGGGTTGCGTCAGCCCTGATTCGGCGGAAACATCGGTAAAGGCGATCTGGTCGTTGCGATAGAGGCTGATTGGCTGCCTGCTGTAGCGAGTCGTGACCAGGTCGAGCCTGCCGTCACGATTGAAGTCGCTAAAGTCGGCTGCCATATTGCCATAGACCTCCCCGTGCGTTCCAGTGGCCGTACCGGAGAGGATGCCGTTCTCCGCGAAGGTTCCGTCGCCATTGTTGTGGTAAAGGTAGTTCGTGCCGCCATCGTTCGTGACGTAGAGATCGGGCCAGCCGTCGCTATCATAGTCTCCCCACACCACTCCCATGCCGTGCTGCCTGCCTGGATTGCTGACACCTGCCTTTTTAGAAGCGTCCTCAAACGTTCCGTCGCCGCGATTGCGGAAGAGGACGTCGGTTTCACCTTCCATCTCATCAGGCATCTGGAGAATGACCGATCTGTACCCCTCGACACGAGGGTCTGGAGGAGGAAGGTGATGAAGGTCCGTATGCACATACCGTGCGACAAACAGATCGAGGTGGCCATCGCGGTCAAAGTCGGCCCAGGCGGCGCCGGTACTGAAGCCTCCCACCTTGACGCCCGCTCGTTCGGTCACATCCTCGAACTTACATTCCCCCAGGTTGTGATACAGCACGTTGTGCCCGTACCCGGTCACGTAGAGATCCGGGAGGCCATCGTTGTCATAATCGCCAACGGCGATCGCCATTCCCCATCCGCGGGCGGTGAGGCCTGCAGATGCCGTGACGTCGGTGAAATGGAGATTGGCGCCGCTCCCATCCTGGTGGTACAGCGTGATCAATGGATCGCCACCCGCCAGAAAGCGGTCGATCGCGGAATCATTTACAACCGCAATATCGAGCCTGCCATCGTTGTCGCAATCCAAGAGAGCAACACCGCCACCTCCCATCGTCTCCACAATGTAGCGCCTCTCGGAGGAGGTGTGAGGGACTGTCATCAAACCCGCCTGTGCTCCGACATCTCGAAAGCTCATTGGCAATGCGGGATCAACGAGCGGCTGCACTTCCGATGAGTTCTGCCCCGGTTTAGCTGGAATTTGGTGCGGAGTAGACTGGGCCGAATGAACGGGCGGAAGAACTGTCGCGATCAAGCATGCGAGTCTCCAGATCGGACGCGAATCGATTTTCGCCAGAGGCATCTCAGTGCAATTCTAGGGGACATCTGAACAAGCCGCCATCTTTCACGCAAAAGAACAGAAGGTGCCGGACGGGATTTGCGTTGGATCGAGAAGATGCATTTCGGAACACGTGCGCAGTGTCGTTCATTTTTGAATTGCCTGCATGCTCTTCTGTTCATGGAGGCGTCGAACGACGGCAACCCAGTAACAGGCAAACACACGGACCCGCAGGGACGGTTGCTCTCTGAGAGCGGACTTCTGCGACTGCTGTGCCCTCGTTTTTGCAGACGCTGACGTGGAGACCTTCGGCGCGTCATTTGCCAAGGGGTGAGCGCTAAACGCAAGCACTTCCGGGGCTGAATGTAACATGTACTTTTAACTCGTACGATACCTGTTTTCAACGAGGTACAAGGATCTACATACCCGTACAATATTGAACTTTACTGCGACCTCCGCTCTGTAGAGTATTTGTTTCGATCCATTTCGCCGGGATGCTGCACTGGCGAGACACAGAGAGTCACGTGAGCTTGCGCCAAAAGTTCGAGCGTTTTGAGCGGTTGCTTGTGCCACCGCTTCGATTTCGAGGCTAGCCTCCTGGCCCCTCGCGGGATGGCAGATAGCCATCCCGTTTTTATTGCGTGCGAAGCAGCAAGCATCTCGTCCGCGATTCGCCGAATATGGCGACCTTGATCGGAGAGTAGTATCGATGTTCAGTTCTCTTCTGCAACGGTATACACAGTTTGTCCTTAGATCGTTGATTGCCAGCCTTCTTCTATCTACTACTGCTCAATCTCAACAGGTGCCGACTCGCCGTATCGTCGCGGATATCAACAATTCAGCTGGTCCGGTGGATCGCTTTTTTGATTTGTCTGTCGGCTCCGATTATCCAGGTACTTTGATTCGCGACGACAGCCAGAAACAGCTCAAGCTTGTAATGGATGAACTCGGATTCCGATATGTGCGGTTCCACGCGATCTTTCATGATGTGTTGGGAACGGTGCAAATCGAGAACGGAAAGACTGTTTACAACTGGACGAAGATCGACCAACTCTATGATGATTTGCTGGCTCGCCATAGCAGGCCCTTCGTTGAACTCGGTTTCACGCCAAAGGCACTTGCCACGTCAAAGAACAGCATCTTCTACTGGAACGGCAATACGTCCCATCCAGATCCGAAGGGCTGGCACGATCTCGTAGATGCATTCACCCGTCATCTGGAAGATCGCTACGGACGAGACGAGGTGCGGACATGGTATTTCGAGGTATGGAATGAACCAAATCTCTCCGGCTTCTGGGAGGGCGGAGATCAGAAGGCGTATTTCGAACTTTATGATCTGACCGCGAAGACCATCAAATCCATCGATCCGGCTTTGCGCGTGGGAGGTCCTGCCACCGCGGGAGCGGCATGGGTTCCTGAATTTCTGGCACACGTCAAGCAGAGCGGAGCCGGCGTTGACTTCGTAACTACGCATACGTACGGTGTGGACGGTGGTTTTCTCGATGAAGAAGGGAAGAGCGATACCAAACTCTCCGCATCTCCGGATGCAATCGTCGGCGACGTTCGACGTGTTCGCGCGCAGATCTCGGCTTCACCATTTCCCGATCTTCCGTTGTATTTTTCCGAGTGGAGCACGAGCTACACGCCGCGCGATTCCGTACACGATTCCTACATCAGTGCGCCGTACATCCTGAGCAAACTCAAGGCATGCGAAGGGACTGTACAGGGGATGAGCTACTGGACGTATTCCGATCTGTTTGAAGAGCCGGGTCCCCCGACAGCCCCTTTTCAAGGCGGATTCGGCCTCCTGAATCCTGAAGGCATTCGCAAGCCGGCATTCTTCGCTTACAAATACCTTCACGAACTGCAAGGGGGCAACATCGCCACGAGCGATCCGCAGGCGATGCTGGCAACCAAAGATGGGAATTTCACGGCCGTGGTCTGGGACTTCGAACCTCCAAACCAACAGGTAAGCAATCGGCCTTTTTATACGAGACCCATTCCTGCGCATCCAGCCAAGCCCGTCGAATTGCAACTGAGTCATCTTGCTCCGAATTCCAGTTATCACCTGCAAGTGCATCGCACTGGATACCGCGCGAATGATGCATATACCGCCTACATTGAGATGGGATCTCCCAAAGAACTGACCAAATCGGAGGTCTCGAAGTTGAACAATCTCACGCAGGACCTTTCAGAGACGGATCAGGCAGTCGAGAGCACTCCGGATGGAACAATCAAGATCAGCGTACCGATGAAGAGTAATGACATCGTGTTGATCAAGCTGGAGCGCAGCCAGGGATGCCAATTGAGTCAAGCAGGCAGCGAAAAGCCTTCCCGCTGACGGATAGATTTCGCTCGAGAGCCATTTACTTCAACAGGTCGTTAAAGGACGATATGGATCGATTTGTGCGACTTTTGCTGACATCTCTCCTATGTGCCATTGTTCTTTCAATCGCAGCGTGCAGTGGGGGAAGTCCCCCAGTTGCTGGAGAGAATCGGCACACGGCTACGCCAACGGTTACCGTTACGACGGCATCGAGGAGCGTTACGACCGCCCAAAGCCTCGGCGTCACCATAGCAGTCTCCGCCACGAGCGGAACGCCAACCGGGTCGGTGGTTCTTTCCAGCGGAAGCTATTCTTCATCGCCCGCTGCACTCACATCCGGATCGGCTACTATTGCGATCCCAGCAGGGTCACTTGCAGTGGGTTCTGATACGCTGACCGGCAAGTACACGCCGGATTCCGCCAGCACAGCGAAGTTCAACAGTGCCTCCGGCACGGCTACAGTCACCGTGACTCAGACCGCGAAGTCGCCCACTGTTACGGTCACGCCTGAAGAAACCACACACCCCTTCGCAGAAAACCTGATTGTGATCGCCACCGTAAAAGACGGCTCAGTGTCGCCAGGCGGCAGCGTAACCCTGTCCAGCGGAAGCTTTACCTCTTCGGCGGTGGCGCTGAATTTCGGTGCCGCAACCTTCTACATTCAGCCCGGCTCGCTGGCTGAGGGTGGACACACGTTGACCGCCACCTATACGCCCGACTCCAGCAGTTCTGGAACCTACAGCACGTCCACGGGCACGGCTTCGATGACCATCACCTCGCCCGGCAGCACGAACGTTACTGTCGACATCAACACCCTGGCCAATCGCCACCTGATCAGCCCCTACATCTATGGCATCAACACGCTCAACCAAAGCGATGTCACCAACCTGTCTCCTACGTTTGTTCGCTTCGGAGGAAACGAGGCTACGGACTACAACTGGAAGGCCTTCACCTACAATTCCGGCAGCGACTGGTTCTTCGAGGACTTCGGTATCACCGATCAGTCCACCGGCAAGGGCCTCGACTCGGTGCAGTTGACGAAATTCACTGTGGGCGCCGGCAGCCAGATGCTTACCACCATGCCTACGCTCGGGTGGGTGGCCAGGGAATCCGGCAATTGGAGCTACTCGGTCAAGAAGTACGGCGCGCAGTGCAAGGTGGATCCCTACAATGCGGACGCCGGCAACGGCCAGCAAACGGACTGCAAGACGCGCGTAACCACTGGTCCAGTGACAGATGCCTACTATCCGCTGGTCGATACCGCCAGCGACTGCACGACCGGCAATTGCCTCTATCGCGATGAGTGGGCCAAGGCGCTTGCCTCCGCTTTCGGCAATGGCACTTGCAACGTCCCCTATTCGCCGATCACCACGTGCCACTTCTACGACATGGACAACGAACCTGAAATCTGGGATGGTCCACATGGTGACGTTCATCCCAACCATCCCGGATACACCGAGTTGTCAAATCTCTTTGAGAAGGAAGGCACCGCGCTGAAAGTCTGGGATCCGAGCGCGGTTCGTTTCGGCCCCATCACCTGCTGCTGGAATTACCTTTGGACAGCAGGCCCCTCGGGAGACGACAAGAGCGCGCACGCCGGCATTGATTACGCGCCCTGGTGGCTGAACCAGATCAATTGGCTTGATCAGATTAACGGAGCACGTACACTCGACGTCTTTGACATTCATGCCTATTTTGGCGACAACATTGACACCACCGGATACACCAACCCGCAACTGCGCGCGGAAATGAACAAGTACGTCCGCACCTATTGGGATCCGAAGTACTCCAACTCTGGGTACAACGCGGACTGGATCACCACAACGCAACCCAATCGCAGCGTCACCTTCCTCATCCCTCGTATGAAGGCCATGGTGAACGCCATCTATCCGGGAACGCCGCTCTCCTTTACCGAGTGGGAGTCATTCTTCAACGAGTGGGAGTTCGCCACGGCGCTCTCCGATGCGGACGCCTATGGCGTCATGGGCCGCGAGGGACTGAGCTTCTCCACGCGCTGGGGAGGGCCATCTGCGACCGACGGCACCACCAATCAGCCGCATCCCAACTACCAGTCCTTCAAGCTGTACACGAATTACGACGGGGCCAAGCACGGCTTTGGCTCTCTCTCGGTCTCGGACCAGAGCTCCATCAATCCTGACCTGTTCGTCAGCTACGCAGCGCTCGACGCCAGTGGGACGACGATGACCATCATGATCCTGAACAAGGATCCGAACAACGTGGCCAATGTCACCTTCAACCTGACCGGCTTCAACGCCACCATGTACACGGCTTACACAGTGGGATCGACCAACCCCGGCGCGATCACCACCGCGTCCTCAACCGCCTGGAGCGCTACGCAAAACTTCGCGCCCTACACCATCACGCTTCTCGTGATCAGCGGAAGCCAGCCCTCCAAGCCGGCCTCGGAATGGTATCTGAATCCGGACGATCTGATGATTCCGGCCTCGGGCATCGGGATTCTGAGGCCGATGATCATCAGCGGCACGGCGCCGGTGAACCTGACCTCGGCGGTCTTCGATGCGTTCGAGGGCGCTACAGCCTGCAATGGTTCGCTCACGCTGACCAACCCAACCATCAGCTCTACAGGACCGGCGACCATCACCGTTAACCCTGGCAGCACCCCCGGCTTCTGCCACTACACCGTCACCGGCAACGACGGCACCTCTACTCAGACTGAGGGCGGCTGGATCGTCGTCGGCAAACCCGCAGCTACGTTTGCGGTGTCGGGTGGCAACAACCAATCGGGCAGCGCGGGAACGGCCCTCTCGCAGTCGCTCGCCGTTACCCTGTCTTCCATCCCGTCCGGCTTCACTGCCACGGGCGCGAGCATACTGTTCACCACCTCGGCTGGCACGCTCTCCAATGGCACAACGAGCGGGACCAGTGTGATTGCCCAAACCAACTCCTCCGGGACAGCGTCGGTGACTCTGACGTTGCCGTCGACCAAAGGTGCAGTGACCGTGACCGCGCAGGATCAATTCGCTCTCGGTGGGGCTTCAGTTAATTTCGCAGAAATTGCTAACTGATCCGGCGCCAGTCCGCGTGTTATCGGTGACGATAATTGCGCCACCATGCAGAAGTCAGACGAAAGGCTTGGGCACTCAAAATCAACTGAGAAAAGCAGTCCCTGATTTGCTGTTATTACAATCCGATGTAGGGAAAGCTGATCCATCGCGATTCGAGATCGGCTTGTCCTTTGACTGCAGAAGTTGGAGCGCTATATCGAGCCACATGGCCGAAAAGTCGCCTTCGCGTCAACTTGCCCGCACCCTCGACAGTGGCCGTTTTTACGTCCAGGTAGACTGGTTTTGTAAACAAAGTGTAGGCGAATCAAGGAGCGCGGAGCCTGCTCAATCCGCAGGCCACGATGGTGAACTAACTGTTCTGCTCGGATGTGGTCGAAACTTTGCGACTCTAAGGAATTCCGTCCGTATGGTCGGGCCGAATTCCGAAATTCCTAGTCCTTTCAGTTGAAAGATATTTCGAGGAGGTAGAAAGACCGTGAGGATTACCAGAAGAAGAGCGCTCTCTCTGATTTCTGGAGCGCCTGCGCTCCTTTTGTCCCGCACATCCCGAGCAGCAAACTCGATGCTTAACGATGGTGAGCGGTTCGACGAAGGACGTTGGGCAATCCAAGAGGCCTCTGCGAGTCCCGATCTGACCATCGCGCCAGGCCCCTTTAAGGGGACACGCGAGTCGCTACGCGAATGGCGGGTTCCTGACTGGTATCGCGATGCCAAGTTCGGCATCTGGGCGCATTGGGGACCGCAATCCTCCGTCGAATACGGCGACTGGTACGCCCGCAACATGTACATCCAAGGCAATAAGCAGTATGAGTATCACCTGAAGACATATGGCCATCCTACAAAAGTCGGATTCAAAGATGTAATTCCTTCATGGAAGGCTGACAAGTTCGATCCCGACCATCTGCTCGGTCTCTACAAAAAAGCCGGAGCAAAGTACTTCTGCAGCATGGCTGTGCATCACGACGGATTCGATCTTTGGGATTCGAGGTACCAGCCACGCTGGAACGCCGTGGCCATGGGACCGAAGAAAGACATCGTCGGTGCCTTCAGGAAGGCCGCAGAAAGGCACGGGCTCCGTTTCGCCCTTAGCGAGCACCTCGCGCCAAGCTATCACTGGTTCTCCACGTCGCATATGAGTGACAAAACCGGTCCGCTCGCCCGAGTGCCCTACGATGGCAACGACCCCACCAATGCCGATTTCTATCACGAGTTGCCGAAGTACTATCCCTACAGCTATGGAATCCTCAACGACCGCCAGGCGCCGACTCCATGGAAGCAGCACTACTTCAACCGGATCAAAGACCTCGTCGATAAATATCAGCCAGACCTACTCTACTCCGATGGTGACATCTTTTTCGAAGAGTACGGACTGGCACTAGTCGCGAACCTCTACAACGTGGACGCCAATCGCCATGGTGGACGCTGCGAAGCCGTGTACACCAGCAAGTTGCCGAGCGATTGCGAAGTCGGGACGTGCGTTCAGGACTGGGAGCGGGGTGTTGCTGCCGGCATTCCGACTAACACCTGGCAGACTGACAGCTGCATCGGCGAATGGCACTACAACCGGGAAGCCCAATATAAGTCGCCCAAGTACGTGATCGATCTGCTGGTCGACATCGTCAGCCGCAATGGGAACCTGATGCTGAATTTCCCCCTCCCAAACAGCGGCGAACTCGATTACGAAGAACGGGCTATTCTCGAGGAAATTACGAAATGGATGGCAATCAACAGCGAGGGAATCTACGCAAGCCGGCCGTGGAAGATTTTCGGTGACGGTCCGGTGGCAACCGCGCCGCCCCGCGAAGGCACGCGATTCAACGAATCGGGCCGCAAAGAGTTGACCGCCGACGAAGTGCGCTTCACGACCAAGGGTGACTCGCTCTATGCATTCGTCATGGGCTGGCCAGAGAAGTTGACGCTGATCAAGGCGCTGGCCACTACTAGCTCACTGTCGCCACCAAAAATCAGAAATGTGGAACTGCTCGGTCACAAAGACAAGGTGATCTGGACACAGGATGAACAGGGCCTCACGGTCGTGATGCCGGAACAGAAGCCTTGTGATTATGCGATTACCTTAAAGATCGTCTGAATCCGAGCACGCCCGAGCGAGAGATCGGAGTTCCGCAATAGTCGGAATCCGATCCCTCTGCGATGAGCATCCGCATTGCGGTCCTCAACGAGCGCATAATCGCCAACTCACTCATCAAGGCAGTGCGTTCCACATGTCTGAAAAGTCGCCATTCCAGACAAGTGGCCCGTTGGCAACTGCTGCTAACAGTCCAATGCACTCATCGAGGGCGGGCGTGCGCGATTTTCGCGATCGAGGTTCCGAGGGTCCAATTGGGGTCCAATTAGGATTCCTTGCGGTTCCCAGATGGGCTTTTCGGTGCTATCCGTGCCGTCTAACTTGTTGAAAATACTCAGATCCTCACTCTC
>Ga0157369_10009414_pt1 | contig 11167 bp, 4 predicted proteins | sample C25metaG_FD_113461 | JGI IMG/M metagenome (GOLD analysis project Ga0157369, IMG submission 113461) | Corn rhizosphere microbial communities from Kellogg Biological Station, Michigan, USA - C2-5 metaG | ecosystem: Host-associated > Plants > Roots > Rhizosphere > Soil | place: USA: Michigan... | reverse complement strand
GGTGTAGGCCTTATTATCGGTAGCGACGAGGGCCTGCCCAAGTAACATCTCGATGAGCGGGGCGTTATTGGAGAGCGCGATCGCCTTGTGCAGCGGCGCGATCGCCTCCGTCGGCCGGCCGCCTTCGAGCAGCGCCTGACCGCGCAACTCGTAGAAATACGGGTTGTTCGGCTGGGCCTGGATCAATCCCTCGATCTGCGCCAGCGCGTTGTTGAGATCGCCGTGCAGATAGGTCGTGATCGCGCGAGCGTAGCGCGCGGGCAGGCTGGTGTTCGACAGCGGATAGCGGCGATAGACGGTGTCCTGCCGTTCCATGAAGGCGGAAATCTTGGCGCGCACCATGTCGTGGCGCGCTTGCAGGGCCGGATCGTCCTTCTTGTCCCAATACGGGCTCGAACGCGCCAATCCCTCCAGCGCCTCGACGCGATCGGCGGGCATCGGGTGCGACTGCAAATACGGATCGGCGCCATGGGCCGCGAACAGGGTCTGGTCGGTGAGGCGCTTGAAGGTTTCGTACATGCCCTTCGGCGACTGACCGGTTGCATTCAGGAACTTCACGCCGGCCTTGTCGGCGCTTTCTTCCTGCTGGCGCTGATAGGACAACAGCGAGCGCCGGATCATCTCCTGGGGCGCGGCGACCGCGGCAGCACCGGCGTCGGCAACACCGCTGGAGTGGCTGGAGGCACCTGCGACGATGGCGCCGGCGCCGAGCAGCATGGCAAGGACCATTTGCGTCTGCGCCTGCGCGAGCTGCTGGTGCAGCTTGGCGAGATGCCCGCCGGCCAGGTGCCCGGTCTCATGCGCGAGCACGCCGATCAACTGGTTCGGCGTCTCCGATTGCAGGATCGCGCCGTAGTTCACGAAGATGCGGTGACCGTCAGCGACGAACGCGTTGAACGTCGGGTCGTTGATGATCACCATCCGGATGTTTTGCTTCTCCAGCCCGGCGACGCGCAGAATCGGCCGCGTATATTCGGCGAGCAGCCGCTCCGTCTCGGTGTCGCGCAGGATGTTCGGACCCTTGCTCTGCTGGGCGTGGACCGGCGCAACCGGTACCGCCGGGCCGAGGGCAAGGGCCGCCGCGATCAGGGCGGCCGTCAGGCCGGATGTTCTCTTGCGGAGCGAGAGGTCGACGTGCATGGCGGGTCTAAAGCGATTGGCCTTTGGGACGGATCGGGCTATGCCCTAACAAGCCGTGGAATACGGCTAGTCTGGGGCACCGCGACGGGCCCCGATTTTCGCGGGTGAGATAGCAGATATCGATGCGTGAAGCGACCTTGAGAGAGCGCGTGGCGGACCTACTTTCGGCGTCAGGGCGGAGTAATGTTCCACCCTTCATGGTGATGGACGTGATGAGCGCGGCCGAGCGCATCGAGGCGGCCGGCGGCCATGTCATTCACATGGAGGTCGGGCAACCCTCTGCGCCGGCTCCGAAAACGGCCCGCCTCGCGGCCCAGCGGGCGCTGGAATCGGGGCGGATCGACTACACCTCGGCGCTCGGCATCCCCTCCTTGCGCGAGCGCATTGCCCGGCATTACCGCGATGTCTATCGCTGCCATGTCGATCCGGCGCGGATCGTGGTGACCACGGGATCTTCCGGTGCGTTCATCCTGGCGTTCCTCGCCATGTTCGAGCCGGGCGATCGTGTTGCGGTGACAGTGCCCGGCTATCCACCGTACCGGCACATCCTGACCGCGCTCGGCTGCGAGCCGGTGCTGATCGAAACCACGAACGATACCCGTCACGCATTGACCGGGGAGGCGCTGCTCGCGGCGCACCGCAAGGCGCCGCTGAAGGGCGTGCTGGTCGGCAGTCCCGCCAATCCGACGGGAACCATGATGTCGCGGGAGGCGCTGACGGCGCTGATCGCCGCCGCCGAAGAGGCGGGCATCCGCTTCATCTCGGACGAGATCTATCACGGGCTCGACTACGCCTTTCCGGCGGTGACCGCCGCGGAGCTTTCGCCGCATGCGCTCGTGATCAATTCCTTCTCGAAATATTTCTGCATGACCGGCTGGCGCGTCGGCTGGATGGTGGTGCCGGAGCCGCTGGTTCGCCCGATCGAGCGGCTCCAGCAAAATCTCGCGATCTCGGTGCCGACGCTGTCGCAGATCGCGGCCGAAGCCGCCTTCGACGGCGCGGAGGAGATGGAAGCGATCAAGCGCGGCTATGTCGAAAACCGCCGCATCCTGATCGAGGGCCTGCCAAAGGCGGGCCTGACCGATTTCCTGCCCGCCGACGGCGCGTTCTATCTTTACGCCGACGTTTCAAAATTCACCGCCGACAGTTTCGACTTTGCCAAGCGCATGCTGGAGCAGGCGCATGTCGCGGCGACTCCGGGTGTCGACTTCGATCCAATCCATGGCAAGAGCTTTGTCCGCTTCTCCTATGCGCGCTCGGCCGAGGACATGGCAGAGGCGGTGACGCGGATCGCGCGCTGGCTGAAGTAAGCTCGCAAAGATAACGGCCAAAACAAAACCGCCCGGGTTCGAGCCCGGGCGGTTTTTCATGAGCGGTTGAACTTATGACCCGCCGCCGAAGCGGCGCGACCACCAGCCGGCCTTGCGCGGCGCGCTTTCGCTGGATGGAGCGGCTTCGGGCGCCGGTTCGGCCTCTGGGGCCGGCTCGGGCGTGCCGTGAACGACGGGAGCCGCCTCCGGCGCTGGTGCGCTGCTCGCAAAGCTGACCTTCTCGCGCACGGTGGAACGGCGCGGCGCATGCTTGTCGTTGTCATGCACGACCGGCTCTGCTGCCGGCGGGTTCTCCGGCTCATCCGAGGGGGCTTGCGCGAATGGCGGCTCCGGCGCCGGTGCAATCGGCTCGGGCTGCACTTCGGGCAGCGCGGCATCCTGCGCATGGCCGCCGTCGAAATCGGCGACGGCATCAGCCGCTTCCGGAGCGGGCGGCGGCGCCAGCTCGTCCGAAATCGATGCTGCCTGGCCTTCGTCCATGCGGTCGCCAGTGCCACGACGGCGGCGTCCACCGCGGCGTCCGCGCCGGCGTGGCCGGCGCTCGCCATTGCCCTGGCCATCGCGGGCGAAGCCGGGCTGCTCGTCGGATTCGTCCTCGTCGGCTTCGGCTTCGTCTGCGGTCGCATCGATCGCTGGGCTCGGCTCGCCAAACGCCGGCTCGCCTTCCTCGCGCGGGGCGCCAGTCGCCTCGCGGGCTTCGCCGCTGCCGCCGCGGCCGCGCCGGCGCCGACGGCGCCTGCGGCGCTGACCCTGGCCGTCCTGCTCGCCTTCGCCTTCACCGGCCTCGCCGGCAGAAGCGTCCTCGGACAGGCCGTCGCTCTCCTCGGTCTCGACTTCGGATTCGAGCTCGGCGTCGAACGGTTCTTCGTCGTCGTAGGCCTCTTCGCTTTGCGCCGGCACGATCGAAGCCTGCGCCGCGATCAGGGCCTTCGCGGCTTCAAGCGTATGCACCTGCTCGCCGCGGTCGATGACGTAGGATTGCAGCCCGCTGACATTGGGATCGGACACGATCGACAGCGTGACCTTGAAGGCATTTTCGAGATCGCGCAGATGGCCGCGCTTGTGGTTCAGCACATAGAGCGCGACGTCGTTGCGGGTGCGCACGACGAGATTGTGGGTCGCGCCCTTCATCAGGATTTCCTCGATACCGCGCAGCAGTTGCAGCGCGACCGACGAGACCGAGCGCACATGACCGGTGCCGCCGCATTGCGGGCAGGGCTCGGTCGAGCTTTCCAGCACGCTCGCACGGATGCGCTGGCGCGACATCTCCAGCAGGCCGAAATGCGAAATGCGGCCGACCTGGATGCGCGCGCGGTCCTGCCGGAGGCAATCCGAGAGCTTGCGCTCGACCGCGCGGTTGTTGCGCTTTTCGTCCATATCGATGAAGTCGATGACGATGAGGCCGGCGAGATCGCGCAAGCGGAGCTGGCGGGCGACTTCTTCCGCCGCCTCCAGATTGGTCTTGAGCGCGGTGTCCTCGATATGGTGCTCGCGGGTGGCGCGTCCGGAGTTCACGTCGATGGAAACCAGCGCCTCGGTCTGGTTGATCACGATGTAGCCGCCGGAGCGCAATTGCACGGTCGGCGAGAACATCGCGTCGAGCTGGCTCTCGACGCCCATGCGCGAGAACAGCGGCTGGCCGTCGCGATACTGCTTCACGGCGCGAACGCTGGCCGGCATCAGCATCTTCATGAAATCGCGGGCTTCGCGGTAGCCGGCTTCGCCCGCCACTAGGATGTCGTCGATCTCCTTGTTGTAGAGGTCGCGCAGCGAGCGCTTGATCAGCGAGCCCTCTTCATAGACCAGCGTGGGAGCCTGCGACTTCAGCGTCGTGTCGCGCACGGTCTCCCACATCCGGATCAGATATTCGAAGTCGCGCTTGATTTCCGGCTTGGTGCGGGACGCGCCGGCCGTGCGCAGGATGATGCCCATGCCTTCGGGCACGTCGAGGTCCTGCACGACTTCCTTGAGGCGGGAGCGGTCCTGCGCGCTCGTGATCTTGCGGCTGATGCCGCCGCCGCGGGCGGTGTTGGGCATCAGCACCGCATAGCGGCCGGCGAGCGAGAGATAGGTCGTCAGCGCCGCGCCCTTGTTGCCGCGCTCTTCCTTGACCACCTGCACCAGCATCACCTGGCGGCGCTTGATGACTTCCTGGATCTTGTACTGGCGGCGCGGGCGGAACGGACGCTCCGGCACTTCCTCCAGGACATCGTCGCCGCCGACGGATTCGACGAGCTCTTCCTCTTCGGCGTCTTCCTCGCCGTCCTCGTCCTCATGGTGCTCGTCGCCCTGCGGCGCCAGCGAATGTTCGGGATGCTCTTCCAGAGTGGAGGTGGCGTGCGCCTCATAGGCATGTTCGATCGCGGCATCGTCGGCATGCGCAACGTTTTCCTCGGCCCGTTCCTCATGGGCGCGCTCGTCGTCGCCGAGCTCGTCATGATGGTCGGCAACCGGTTCTTCCGACTTCGCCGCTACCGAGGCCTCGACGACGGCGGTGACCGGTGTCTCGGCTTGGACTTCCTCAGGCAGCGACGCGGCAACGGCCTCGTGATGGATCTCGTCGTGATCGTCTTCGTAGTGATCATGTTCGTGGTGGTCATGATCGTCATGACCGTGGTCGTCATGTCCGTGGTCGTCGTGATGGCCGTAGGCGTGGACCTCATGACCTTCCTCGTCATGATGGACCGCGACCTCGTACTCGCCGTGCTCATGCTCGCGGTGCTCGCCGTCTTCCGGACGACCCTGGTCGGCAAAGCCGGTCGCCTGCGGCGCCTCGGCGTGCTCGACGATCTCGCTCTGGACGCGGTCGCTATGGCCGCGGCGGCGCGAGCTGCGGTGGCGCGATCGGCGGCGGCTGGAACGGTTTTCGCTCTCTTCCTCGGCCTCGCGATGGGCGCGCTCGTCGGCCTCGATCAGGGCCTGACGGTCGGCGACCGGGATCTGGTAATAGTCTGGATGGATTTCGCTGAAGGCGAGGAAGCCGTGGCGGTTGCCGCCATATTCGACAAAGGCGGCTTGCAGCGATGGCTCTACCCGCGTGACCTTGGCGAGATAGATATTGCCGCGCAGCTGCTTGCGCTGGGCGGTCTCGAAATCAAACTCTTCGACGCGATTGCCGCGGACCACGACGACCCGGGTCTCTTCCGGGTGGGTGGCATCGATCAACATCTTGCTGGGCATTTTGGAACTCTTGGCGGCGGCGGGCGCGTGGAGCCGGGAGCGCGGTAGGCGCTGTCGGCTGACGCGACGGTCCACCTGATTCGGGGGTGAGGGGAAGGCCGAAACGCATGCCGATGCGCCGCTCCGAGCCAGTTCCCGGGCGGTCAAGCCGCCGGACGGAGCGTTGGCTCCGCGGGGCGGATGTTCCGCTGGTTCTGGTCGGTAACACAGTCTGGCGCATCAAGCGTCGGCCCGTCTGGAACGTGTTCGCGGCGGGAGGCGCCGCTTTATCTGTCGTCGCTGATGGCCAAGTGATTGAAGTCAGGTTGGTTGGCGCAGATTGCGCCCGCCTGAAATCACCTGCGAACCCTTTGGCGGGGTCCGATATCGGGGTCCGTCGCTGCTCAAACCGGCCCTGGAACAAAATGGGCTGGACCGAACGCCGCTCGGGCTGGAAGCCGTCCCTTCTTGCCGGCCGCGCGGCTCGCGCTGGCTCTGAAGGAGGGCCGGAAAACGCCGGAATCTCCAAAATCGGGAGGTCCCACCGCTGCACCGGGAGGCTGAATGCGACGCAACCGGGAGTAATAGTCGTCAGCACCCCGTACATACGTGGATTGCGGCCCCGGCGCAAGCCAAGCGTCGCCGGGTGGCAACAGTCCCCGTTATTCAAGGAGCGGTGATCAAGGTTTCGTTAACGCTGCGGCCCTATTGCGGTAGAAGGGCCGCAGTGGAGCAACGGATTTGACGTTCGGAAACTGCCAGCAGACACACATTCATCCGAACGTCAAATCCGTTGCTCCACCAAAGGGTTATTTTTTGCGAGCGTTTCAATTCTAACATTCGCAATCGTGCTGCTGCGATGGCGTGCGAATTAGAATCGAAACGCTCGAGGGTATGTGAATCGGTGGCGAGCCGCGCAAATCATCGGATTTTGCTGGGTTGCGCCCTGTTGTGCGGCGCAGCATTGGCGTGCTCGGGCCTCACTTTCGTCAGTGCCGAGGAGCAGGCACCCGCTTCGCCTCCGGCCTCGGATTCGGCCTATCCAATTGCTTCGGAAGCGAGACTCGCGGGTGATTCCAGGCAGACCCGCTTCATCCTCGATCTCGACAAGACCATCCCGTTTCGGGCCTTTCCGCTCGCCGATCCCTACCGGCTGGTCATCGATATTCCCCAGGTGAACTTCCGCCTGCCGCCGGGTACCGGGTCGGCCGGACGGGGACTCGTGAAGGCATTCCGGTACGGTCTGGTGATGCCCGGCGGCTCCCGAATCGTGTTCGACCTGACGGGTCCTGCGAAAATCACCAGCTCCACCATGCTCGATGCCGCCAACGGCCAGCCGCCGCGGCTGGTGCTGGAATTGGAGGAGACCGATCTCGCCACCTTCAAGCAGGTGCTGGCCGAGGAGACCCCGCAGCTCAAGCCCGCCATCACCGATCAGACAGCAGCTGTTCAGCCCGCGACTGCCGGCCCGCCTCAGGTGGCGCCGGTGCAGACGACCAAGCCGGCGGCGCCACCGGACTCGCGCCCCGTCGTGGTGATCGATCCCGGCCATGGCGGCGTCGACAATGGCACGCGCTCGGGCGAGGAGATGGAGAAGAACCTGGTGCTCGCCTTTGGCCTCGCGCTGCGCGACCGGCTGGAGAAGAACGGCAAGTACCGGGTCGTCATGACCCGCACCGACGACACCTTCATTCCGCTCGATGACCGCGTGAAGATCGGCCGTAGCGAGCGGGCGGCGCTGTTTGTCTCGATCCATGCCGACTACCTGCCGCATGGCGAGGGCGACGCCGAGGGCGCGACCATCTACACGGTCTCGGACAAGGCGACCGACGCCGTGGCCGCCCGGCTCGCCGAGTCGGAAAACCGCGCGGATGCCATCGGCGGAGTCAACCTGACCCAGGAGCCGACCGAGGTGGCGGACATCCTGATCGACCTCGCCCAACGCGAAACCCGCACTTTTTCAAACCGCTTCGCCCATCTCTTGATGGGCGAGATGAAGACCACGACGAGGATGCACAAGCATCCCTTGAAATCGGCCGGTTTCCGGGTTCTGAAGGCCCCCGACGTGCCCTCGGTGCTGGTCGAGCTGGGCTACGTCTCCAACAAAGGCGATCTTGCGCATCTGGTGTCTGATAGCTGGCGTACCAAGACGGTCGGCTCGATGGCCCAGGCAATCGATACATTTCTGGCCAAACGACTTGCGACAGCGGGGCCGGCCAACTGAAAGGGGAACAGGCGAGCCCTAGTTTGGCCACAGCGGCGGCTTTATAAAATTCCTGTAAGGTGTTCGTAATCGATGAATTTCCGCCGTGACAAAAGTATGATGCGCGGGAACCGCATCAAGCGCGGTCAGCACGGGTAAGAACGCGCCACGTTGGTTTTTGGCGCCCTTAGGTTTGAACGGAACAAAGCGGATCGATAATGCGCTTGCTGGTGCGGTTTTTGGGCTTCCTGTTTGCGGCCGGGACCGTCGTGTTCCTGGTCGGGGTCGCCGGTGTGGCAGGTGCGATCTGGCATTTCTCCAAGGATCTGCCGGACTACTCCCAACTCCAGGACTACGAGCCGCCGGTGATGACGCGCGTCCACGCCGCGGATGGATCGCTGCTTGCTGAATACGCCAAGGAGAGGCGCCTCTATCTGCCGATCCAGGCGGTGCCGAAACTCGTCATCAACGCGTTCCTCGCGGCCGAAGACAAGAATTTCTACGAGCACGGTGGCGTCGACTATTCCGGCATGGCGCGCGCTGGACTTCTCTATATCCAGAATTACGGCTCCAACCGCCGCCCGCAGGGTGCCTCGACCATCACCCAGCAGGTCGCGAAGAACTTCCTGCTCAATAACGAGGTGTCCTTCTCCCGCAAGATCAAGGAAGCGCTGCTGGCGATGCGCATCGAGCGCGCTTATTCCAAGGACAAGATCCTCGAGCTCTACCTCAACGAAATCTATCTCGGCCTCGGCGCCTACGGCATCGCCGCCGCCTCGCTGGTCTATTTCGACAAATCGGTGAACGAGCTTACCATCGCGGAGGCCTCCTATCTTGCCTCGCTGCCGAAGGCGCCCGCGGCGTTGCACCCGATCAAGAATCACGACCGCGCGGTCGAGCGCCGCAACTATGTGATCGATCGCTTGCAGGAGAACGGCTGGATCAAGGCTTCCGACGCCGAGAAGGCGCGCAAGGAGCCGCTGGTCGTCGCCAACCGTGTCAACAGCACCCACACCTTCGCCGGCGAATATTTTGCCGAGGAAGTCCGCCGCGACATCTTCGAGCGCTATGGCGAGAAGAAACTCTACGAGGGTGGTCTGTCGGTGCGCACCACGCTGGATCCGAAGATCCAGGTGGAGGCAAGGAAGACCATGGTGGCCGGCCTGGTCAAATATGACGAAGTGCAGGGTTATCGCGGCGCGATCCAGAAGCTGGATATTTCCGGTGACTGGGGCATCAAGCTCGCCGAGGTCAAATCGCTCTCGGACATCTCGCCATGGCAAATGGCGGTGGTGCTGGAAACCTCTGAACAATCCGCCCGCGTCGGCTTCCAGCCGGGACGCAACCTCGGCGGCGCGGTCAGCAAGGAACGCAAGACCGGCCTCGTCTCGCTCGACGGCGTGAAATGGGCCAAGGCGGCCTCGGGGTCCTTGAAAGGCAAGACGCCGACGGCCGTATCGCAGGTGCTGCAGCCCGGCGACGTGATCTATGTCGATCCCTTGTTCAAGGACGGCAATCCGGTCGACGGCCAATACCGCCTCGAGCAGATACCGGAAGTCTCCGGTGCCCTGGTCGCGATGGACCCTCACACCGGCCGTGTGCTGGCGATGGTCGGCGGCTTCTCTTTCGACCAGAGCCAGTTCAATCGCGCCACCCAGGCCTATCGGCAGCCCGGCTCCTCGTTCAAGCCGATCGTCTATTCTTCTGCGCTCGACAACGGCTATACGCCATCGACCCAGGTGGTCGACGCGCCGATCGAAATCGATCAGGGGCAGGGCGGTGGTGTCTGGCGGCCTGACAACTTCTCCAACGGAAAATATCAGGGGCCGACGACGTTGCGCAACGCGCTACGGCTATCGCTGAACACCGTGACGGTGCGGCTCGCGCAGGATATCGGGATGCCGCTGATTTCCGAATATGCGCGGCGCTTCGGAGTCTACGACGAGCTGCCCAACTATCTTTCGTACGCTCTCGGCGCCGGTGAGACGACTGCGCTGCGCATGGTCACGGCCTATTCAATGCTCGCCAATGGCGGACGCCGGGTGAAGCCGACCTTGATCGACCGCATTCAGGACCGCTACGGGCACACCATCTTCAGGCACGATGCCCGCGAATGCCGCGGCTGCGACGCCCCCGAAGGCTGGCATAACCAGCCCGAGCCGCAGCTCATCGATCGCCGCGAACAGGTGCTCGACGCCATGACCGCCTATCAGATCACCTCGATGCTGGAAGGCGTGGTGCAGGCGGGTACGGCAACCGTCGTCAGGGAAGTCGGCAAGCCGATCGCCGGCAAGACCGGTACCACCAACGAAGCCAAGGATGCCTGGTTCGTGGGCTTCTCGCCGGACGTCGCAGTTGCCATCTATATGGGCTATGACAAGCCGCGGCCGCTCGGCCGAGGCAATGCCGCGACCGGTGGCCATCTCGCGGCCCCCATCGCTCGCGACTTCTTCAAGCTTGCGCTCGCCGACAAGCCGCCGACGCCGTTCAAGATTCCCGCGGGCATCAAGCTGATCCGCGTGGTTGCCAAGACCGGCCTGCGCGCAGGCCCGGGTGAGACCGCCGGCACCATTCTCGAAGCCTTCAAGCCGGGCACGGCGCCGCCGGAGAACAGCTACATCGCGGATGCGGACAGCAATCGGACGCTGATCCCGCAGGGCGCTTCGCCGGACGCCGGCAGCATCATGCGACCGGGAACCGGCGGGCTTTATTAGCATCATGCGGCTTGCTTCAAATGCCGGTGTTGGACCACCGGCGTCATGCATCGGCCATATCTGGTCGGATATGACGAGCAACCGGCTCTGACGGGACCAGGCCACCTCATCGATCAGGTAAGATTTATGCGACTGCTTGTGCGTTTCCTCGGCTTCCTGTTCACGGCCGGAACCGTGATATTCCTCGTCGGCGTCGCCGCGGTAGCTGGCGTGATCTGGCATGTCTCCAAGGACTTGCCGGACTATTCCCAGCTCAAGAATTACGAACCGCCGGTGATGACGCGCATCCACGCCGCCGATGGCTCGCTGCTTGCCGAATATGCCAGGGAGCGACGGCTCTATTTGCCGATCCAGGCGGTGCCCAAGCTCGTCATCAACGCGTTCCTCGCGGCCGAAGACAAGAATTTCTACGAGCACGGCGGCGTCGACTATTCCGGCATGGCCCGCGCCGCGCTGTTCTATCTGCAGCATTACGGTTCGAACCGCCGTCCGCAGGGCGCCTCGACGATCACCCAGCAGGTCGCAAAGAACTTCCTGCTGACCAATGAAGTGTCGTTCGCGCGCAAGATCAAGGAAGCCTTGCTGGCGATGCGCATCGAGCGCGCCTATTCGAAGGACCG
>Ga0157369_10009412_pt1 | contig 11168 bp, 10 predicted proteins | sample C25metaG_FD_113461 | JGI IMG/M metagenome (GOLD analysis project Ga0157369, IMG submission 113461) | Corn rhizosphere microbial communities from Kellogg Biological Station, Michigan, USA - C2-5 metaG | ecosystem: Host-associated > Plants > Roots > Rhizosphere > Soil | place: USA: Michigan... | reverse complement strand
GTGCGGTGCCCCCGCCCGGTTTCAGCCGGGTCAGTCCGGTCTCCAGTAGGTCGGGATTGTTGGTGAAGCCCTGCGTGACGTAGGAACTGACATCGAAGCCCATAATGAAGGCGCGGTCGGTCCGCGGCCGCAGAATGTCCAGTAGGAACTCCGTAGCGGCTTGCTGCTCGAATTTGAAGCGCGCGCGGATAGAGGTGCTGGCGTCGATGACCAGACCTACACGCAGCGGCTGATTGGTCCGTTGAGTAAAGCTGTAGACCTGCGCTGGCGCGCGCTGATCATCGAGAAGCGCGAAATCCTGCTGCTGCAGGTGATTGACGAAGCGCCCGTGACTATCGGTGACCGTGAAGGTGAGGTTGACTTCGTTCACGTTGGCCTTCAGCGTGTAGGTGCCTTCCTCATCGCCGGGCGCGGCCTGCTCCGGTTCCTGATTGGTAGTGGCGGTCTGCGCGGGCGGATCGGCAGGCTGCGTAGCCGTGGCGGGCGGCAGCGGCTTTGGCGGAGCTGCAGGCGGTGGCGGCGCAGGCTTGGCCGGAACGGGAACAGACTGTCCGGGAGCGTCGGGAAGGGAACTGGGCGCGGTCTGGGTCTGGGACTGCGTGGCAGAGACCTGGGATGCTGGAGCAGAAGGCGATGCCGTCTCCGACGCTGCAGTTTGCGCGGCAAGCGGGAGCGAAGTGGTCAGGATACCGGTCAGCACAACGCTGGCGAAGCAGTGGCAGAAGGAGAACCGGCGCAAGCCTGGACGGCCCAAGGCAGAGGAAAGGCGAGGACTCATGGGGGCTGCTTTCATTGTATGCGTTTCCGGCCCGCTCCACTTGCTGCTGGGGGCAAGTCCGGCTGGGTGATCAACTCGGTAGTTAATTGTTTTAGAAACAGCTCAAGCTCCATGGGCAGCGGCGCCTGAAAAGCAAGGGGCCGGCCTGTGACCGGATGCGCCAGAGCAAGTTCGGCCGCGTGCAGGAAGTTCCGCTCAAGCCGTAGTACGGGCTGGGCTGCGCCGGCTTCTGCTGTTTTCCGGCGCGGCGTATGTGCGCGTCCGGTGGCGGGCGCCAGATGGATCTGCGCAGGCGCACCGTAGAGTGTGTCGCCGACAACAGGATGGCCAAGCGATGCCATGTGGACGCGGATCTGGTGGGTGCGGCCGGTCTCAATGCGTACTGACACCACAGTGAAGCGGCCGAAGGGCGATTCGATGCGGCGCAGCACGCGGTAATGGCTGATGGCGGTGCGTCCGTCGTCGCGGCGTGTCGTCATGCGGGTGCGACGCACCGTATCGCGGCTTATGGCGGCATTTACCGTGCCGCTTTCGGCAGCCACTGCGCCATGTACCAGCGCGATGTAAGTCTTCCGCACCTGGCGACGCGCAAACATGTCGGCCAGCCTGGCATGCGCTTTATCGTGCTTCGCCACCAGCAGCAGCCCGCTCGTCTCCTTATCCAGGCGATGCACAATACCAGGACGCAGCGCGCCGCCGTGCGAGGAGAGTTCCTGAAAATGGTGCAAGAGCGCGTTCACCAGCGTGCCGCGGTTGCGCGCGTCATCCGTCGAGCCGGCGCCGGCATGCACCATCATGCCGGCCGGCTTGTTCACGACGGCGATATCGTCGTCTTCATAAACGATGTCGAGCGTGATCGCCTCTGGTACGGCGCGCACGGGACGCGGCTCGGCTTCGCCGGTGATAAAAATCTGCTCGCCACCGCGCAGCTTCAGACTGGCCTTGGGTGGCTTGTCTTCGAGCAGCACCTTCGCCTGGGACAGCAGCCACTGTACGCGGGCGCGACTGACCCCGAGCGCGTCCACCAGATACTGATCAAGCCGGCGGCCGGCGGCCTCCCCTGGAACTGCAAGCATGCGAGGTGCGGTTTCAGGCATGATGCACCGCCGCTTGCTTGCCGTGCCCCAGCCAGCACGCGCCCCCCATAATCACCATCAACATCGCCAGTGCCTGGGCGGAAGTGACCACGTGAAATAGAACAGGAGCGTCGGGATACGCGCCCGATAGCGGCGCAAGGAGAAAGCGTAATAGCCCATCCGTGAAGAGCGCGGTACCGAGAACCTCAGCAGGTTGGAACTGATGCCGCAGCATCATTACCAGCGCGGCGGCAAGAGCAAAGTGACCGATCGCCGCGTAGATCTGCACCGGATGCACAGGGACGCCCAGCGGTACGCCAGTAGTACGAGCGGCAAAGCGACTGCTGTAAGTCACACCCCAGCGCAGCGCACTGGGTGCGCCATAGTGCGATCCGGCAGCAAAGTCACCGACATCGAGAATTGCCAGAGCCAGCATCACTGCGGGTGCTGCGGCGGAGAGCGCCGGTACTAGCGGCACGCGGGCCAGTATCAAGTAAGCAATGACAGCAACCACTGCTAGCAGCACTCCGAACGGCGCCGCGCTGCCGGATGCCAGCGTGCCCGCTCCGAGCACAAGCAGCGGCGCCTCAAGAAAGCCCCGCCAGTTAGCGACCACAACAGCCAGGCGTGCCCCCACGACAACACAGACAACGGCCAGCAGGCCGGCGTTCTGCATCTTCTCCGCGTTCATGCCGGTGCGGCGGGCAATACCCGTCCAAAGGGCGATGCCGCAAAGCGCTGCCACGACGGCAAGCACGCCATAGGTTGAGATTACGAATGCGCCGAATTGGAGGAAGCGAGGATACATAGCAAAATGAAAAGCCTCGCAGCACAGTGCAGGAGATTCGGCGGGAAGAAGAGGAACAAAACCGACCCGCGGGGCCGTGCGGTGCGCGCTGGTGAACCCGTCCTAAGACGGTGGGACTCCCCGCAGCTCTTTAGGCATTCCGGACTGGCGGACACTGCACACCGAGCCAATTGTTCGAGTCGAGTCCCTGTTCAATGAATATAGGTTCTACCAGCGTTAGCTCCGCACCTGCTTTGCAGGCCGGTTTCTGAATCGGATGCTACCGAGCAGCGGCGCGCTTTGCAAGCTACCCATTTGGGGGATGGCTACGCCGCGATGCCGAGGATTAGACGCAGGCAGCCGCGCTACGTTTCAATACCTTCGGCTTTATCGAGCGTGTCAGCGCTCACGCTCTCGAAAATATCTACTTCCTCCGCCTGCTGCGTCAGTTGCCGCGGCAGCCGCTTGGACGATTGCACGCCGAGAGCACGCAGCATCTCCACCTGACGCACGAGGTTGCCGCGCCCGCGCGTCAGCTTGTCGAAGGCTGCGTCGTATGCGCTTCGCGTCTGTTCGATGCGCGCGCCAAGCTTGCTCAGGTCATCAACAAATCCGGCGAATTTGTCATAGAGCTCCGCGCCGCGTTCGGCTATCTGCTGCACGTTCCGTGCCTGCTCTTCCTGTCGCCACAGATGCGCCACCGTGCGCACGACGAAGAGCAGCGTGCTGGGCGAGACCAGCAGGATGTTCTTCTCCCATGCGTGGACCCACAGGTTGCTGTCGGTTTCAAGCGCCAACAGGAACGCGGGCTCGATAGGCACAAAAAGGATGACGAAATCCAAGGTCTCCAGACCGGGAAGATGCTGATAATTGCGGGCTGCAAGATCGCGGATGTGCTCACGAAGTGACGCGCAATGACGCGCGGCAGCATGCCTGCGCAAGGCCTCGTCTGCACTCCCGCAGTATGTGCCGTAATCGAGCAGCGAGACCTTCGCATCGACCACCAGCTTGCGATCGCCCGGCAGATGCAGGATGACATCCGGCCGCGCGCGGCTGGCATCCTCGCGAGCGATGGTTTCCTGCATCGTGTACTCGTGACCTCGTCGCAGCCCTGCAGCTTCAAGGATGCGCTCCAGCACTACCTCGCCCCAGTCGCCCTGTGCCTTCGTGGAGCCCTTGAGCGCCTGCGTCAGGTCCCTGGCCTCCTCGGCGAGACGCTGATTCATCTCCAGCAGCGAGGTCACTTGCTGCGCCAGTGCGCTGCGGTCCTTGCTCTCCTGCACGTAGACCTGATCGACCTTCGACTGGAACTCCTGCAACCGTGTTTTGAGCGGATCGAGCAGTTGGCCGAGATTAGCGTGGTTCTGCTCAGTAAACCGGCGCGACTTTTCCTCGAGGATTTCATTCGCGAGCACGCGGAACTGATCAGCCATAAGGTCGCGGCCATCGTCTAAACGCGCCTGTACCGCGCGCTCGGCGGCCAGCGTGGCGTCCAGCGCCGCGACCTTGCTGCGCAGTTGCGCCGTTTCTTCGGCCAGAGCCGAGCGCCGCGAGAGTGCAATCGCATATCCCAGCAGGCCGCCAATCACAAGACCGGCCAGCGCCGCGAAAAGATAGACCATGGCGTTCACGAATCCGTACCGCTCTTCGCACTTTACTGCCTCAATGTGGTTCTCGGGGGCGTGCATTGGACCAGGTCGCCCGCCTTTACACCCCCCGGACCTCTCAGTAGACTTGGAAGTTCGGGACCGGCATCCACACACCGGAGTGGGGCGCCAGCAGTGCGTCCGCGCGTCGCGTACCTGATAGTCTCAAAAGGTATTCACTTCATTCGTTTTGTTGGTCGAGGAGATACGCATGGCAGCAGTGGACGAGAAGGTAAAGCAGATCATTGTCGAGCAGCTCCAGGTAGACGAGGCCGAGGTCACACCCAGCGCCTCTTTTCAGGAAGACCTGGGTGCGGATTCGCTCGATGTGGTGGAGCTGGTGATGCAGTTCGAAGAGGCCTTCGACATGGAGATCCCGGACGAAGACGCCGAGAAGATCAAGACCGTGAAGGACGCGACCGAATACATCGAGAAGCACGCGAAAGGCGGCAAGTAGCCTTGCGTTGCGACCGACGGGTAGTAGTGACAGGGCTTGGACTCATGGACGGCCCCGGCAACACTGCGCCAGAGTTGTGGCAGAGCCTGTTAGCCGGCAAGAGCGGCATGGCGCCGATCACCGGCTTCGATGCCAGCAACTTCCCGGTCACCTTCGCAGCCGAAGTCAAGAATTTCGATCCACTGCAGTTCATTGAGAAAAAGGAAGCGCGCAAGATGTCGCGCTTCATCCATTTCGCGATCGCCGCGACCGACGAAGCCATGCAGCACAGCGGGCTTAAGATCACTCCGGAGAACGCCGAACGTGTCGGCGTCCACATCGGCTCCGGCATCGGCGGATTCGACATCATCGAGCGTGAGCACAGCAACATGCTGAACGGCGGCCCACGCAAGATTTCTCCCTTCTTCATTCCTGCCGCCATCGTGAACCTGGCTGCCGGTCAGGTGAGCATCCGGTATGGGGCGAAAGGGCCGAACCAGGCGTCCGCTACAGCCTGTACCACTAGCGCCCATTCCATCGGAGATGCGTATCGCATCATCGAGCGCGGCGACGCAGACGTGATGATCGCGGGAGGCTCCGAGGCCGCCATTACTCCGATGGGCATCGGCGGGTTCGCAGCGATGAAGGCGCTTTCCACCCGCAACGACGATCCGGAACACGCCTGCCGTCCCTTCGACAAGGACCGCGATGGCTTTGTCGTCGGCGAAGGCGCCGGCATCCTCATCCTCGAGGAGCTGGAGTACGCGAAGGCGCGCGGCGCAACGATCCTTGCCGAGATTATCGGCTACGGCTTGAGTTCCGACGCGTATCACATGACCGGCATGGCAGCCGAGGGCGAAGGATGCTTTCGAGCGATGAACAACGCGCTCAAGTCCGCGGACCTCTCACCGGACAAGATCGGTTACGTGAATGCCCACGCGACATCGACGCCGCTGGGCGACGCGCTTGAGTCCGCTGCGATGAAGAGACTCTTCGGCGAGCGCGCGCTGAAGGGCGACATGCCTGTAAGCTCCACCAAGTCGATGACCGGGCACCTGCTCGGCGGCGCCGGTGGACTCGAGGCCGGCATCACCGTTATGGCGCTGATCCACCAGACCGCTCCGCCGACCACGAATCTGGATAACCAAGACCCCGACTGTGAGCTGCACTACGTGCCAAATAAGCCGCAGAAGATCAATACCGATTATGCGCTGTCGAACTCCTTCGGCTTCGGCGGGACGAACGGCTCGCTGATATTCAAACGCTGGACTGAGCAGTCTTCTTAGTAGCGGGCGAACGCCGCGATGACTTACGCGCTCTTGCTTGGAGCTATTCCAATCCAGCCATGGGATGTGCTTCCAGGATCGACACATCCAGCTCCGGCACGGGAACGTTTCGCGCAAGCGTAAATCCTGCCTCTTCCAGCAAAGCCCGCCACTCGCGCTCACTTCGCTCACGTCCGCCGGTCACCGCCATCATGTTCAGGTCGCTCATGAATCGTCCGACCAACTCCGGCGCTGGCCCTGAGACCACATCCGGCAGTACGAACTCGATTACCAGCAGCCTTCCCGCCACTGGAACAGCATCGCGACAGTGACGCAGCATCGCGACCGCCTTTTCATCTGTGAGGCCGTGCAGCACATGCTTCAGCATGTAGATATCTGCCCCCTCAGGTACGTGCTCGGAGAGATCCGCGGCAATCAGTTCGCAGCGCTCCGCAGTAGGTGAGCCGTTGAAGTGAGCCGCCGCCGCTTCGATGGACTCATCTCTGTCCACCAGCATGCCGCGCAGCTTCGGATGACGCTCCAGCACGGCGCGGATCAGCGCCCCGCCACCGCCGCCCAGGTCCGCGACAACGCCGCCGTCCGGAAACTGCCACGCATCTACGATCGGCGCGTAGTTTTCCGCCGGAGCCGTGCCCATCACCGCGCGAAAGATTGCACTGGCCTCGGGGTACTGCGACCAGCGTGACGCGATGCCCGCCTTTTCCATCACCTGCGCTGCGTTCTGTCCCGTGCGGACGCACTCGGCGAGGTGCGACCAGAAATCCGCCAGCAGATCAGCCCAGAAGACGACTGCCGCCCATGAAGACTCCTGCACATCCTTGCGCAGCGGGTAGCCCATCTCCGTGAGACGAAAGCGTTGCTGCTGCGTCTCCTCAACCAGTCCGAGAGCCGCCATCGCTCGCAACAGCCGGTACATCGAGGACGCATTCGCCTGACATGCCGCGGCAATCTCGGCCGCGTTGCGTTCTGCATCGCCCAGCGCATCCGCGACACCGAGCCGTGCCGCCGCGCACAGCACGCAGCTTGGCCCATAGGCCATCGCCATCTCGAGCAGCTCGGTGTTGGCTATCACATTTCCGATTGCATGTTTCGCCGGCACCCTGCGCCCTCCGTCCCTAAATCAATACGCTCCCAATGCATATCGATCATGACACCGACATCCGCGGTGAGGATTGGAAGAAATGGAAGCGATGAAAACGCCGGGTCAGTTCACGCCGGAGGCGAGCAACGCAGGCTTGTGGGAGGGTGTCTCCTCGGGACGCGGTGTCAGGTACGACTTATAGACCGAGATATGGAAGCAGGACTGCTGGAACTCCTCTTCCACGTCGATCTTGCCTGCCGTCTGCAGGGGTAACAGGTAGGCGCGCATCCAGGCGACTTCGGATGGAGTCAAACCCTTCTTGGCAATATCGACCGCCTCGCCCGTCAGGTGCGGGGAGGCGATATCGCCTTCGGCCGGCGCAGCATTTCCGTTGATGTGCAGCAGATGGCGTTGGTACTCGATCGTGCGCACCGCGGAATTGACCTGCAACGGCTTGTGGAAGCGCTCGTAATGCACCCGCGCCAGGTCCGTGAGGAAATGGCCCGTCCACGCGCGGCAGTAGCGGCGGTTCGCTGCAAGACGGTTGTCCACGCGCATGGAAGTAAGTTGTGGAAGTGCCACCAGCTTGCCCTGACGGCGCAGCGTCACCAGATCATCCTCATCTTTCACGCGGAGCAGGCCATCCTGCTCTGCGCGCTCGTTCTGGCGCACGAGTGACTCGCGGCTCCCACGCAGGGGCGGCAGGTTCATCGCGGCGAGCGGCTGCTCCGGCAGATTCAGCGATGCTGATTGAGTGTCATCATCCGTATCTTCATCACGCGCAACGCGCCGGGTTTCCTGACGTGCTGCGGCGCGCACCGCTTCTGTGCCATGCCTTCGTGCATGGCGCAAAGCGCGCGCGGTGTGCGGATGCACATGATGGCGGCGCGTGCGGCTGCGGTTCGCGCGAACCGGCCGCGCGCCGGCAGCTTGTGCACCCTGCGCCGATACGCTAGTTATGTGTGCCGCTCGCCGACGCTTGGCAGCGATTTTCCCATCCGAGCGCGATGTGACGCGACTCGGCTGATGCCGTGTCGCCACTGCCGAGCACGGCATCAGCAAAATGACCAGGCAGAGGAGCGCTGCTAAAGCAAAACGAGGGTGACAAGGGTGAAGACAGCGCATGCCCGGGAGCAGGTACGCGAAGAATGCCAGAGGTCTTCATGCTAGCGCCACAACCCGTGCCGACGAAGTGCCAAATCGGATACGTGCCGCTTCAGAGCCAGTCAGTCCTGTTGATTCTTCAATGGACGCGAATGATTCGTAATCACTACAGCTACGAACCAAATGCTGCTGCGCCGGCCTCGGCAACTGCATGATCCTGATCACCGGAGCCGCCACTCACGCCGATGGCGCCCACCACCTTCCCGCCCTTCTTCAACGGAATACCCCCGGCGAAGATCATCACCTTGCCGCCGTTCGATGCGTGAATGCCGAAGAACTGCTGGCCGGATTGCGAATTATCCGCCAGGTCCTTGGTGGAAATATCAAATGCGCGCGATGTCCAGGCCTTGTTGATGGATATGTTGACAGAACCCATCCACGCGCCATCCATCCGCACATGCGCCACGAGGTTGCCGCCTTCATCCGCCACCGCGATATTCATCGGTTGGCCGATCTCCTTTGCCTTCTTCTCCGCCGCCGCAATCACACGGCGCGCCGCGTCCAGTGTTACTTCACTCGCCATTGTTTCTCTGCCTTTCTGATTTTTTGCCGGGAGCGAACAGAAATCGACGAGGCTTGTAGCTCATCCACGTCTGCCTTCCAACTACGATGCATGGACAGACTACGCGGCTCACGTCAGGAATGGGTCAAATAGATGGCGCAATCCTCGGCGCTTGAGCCGATTCGGTCGGCCAGCCGGTCGTTCGCGTCCATCCGCACGGTCGCACTCCATGCCTGCTGCAGATACGGCGCACGATCCAACACATCCCGAAGCTCGTGATTGATATAGACAACCGCAGCGTTCCTGGGCGATTCCGTGAGAGAACGGCCTAGATTGCGGACGACCTGGTCGAGCACCGGCCGGCAGAATGGGTGATAGAGATACACCACCAGCGGCCCGGCTGGAAACCGGTACTCTGCCGCATCCTGGAGCAGAACGCTCATCGGTGCGAGGTCGCTTCGTCCTTCCAGGGTTCGCTCTTTCACGTGCCGCGCGGCGTTGTAGCGGCCAATGTTCTCAACCGCGATGCGATGAAGTTGCGGAGCGATCTCAACCCCGATTGCCTGCGCGAAAGGATACTCCGAGGCAAGGAGGACCGCGCGACCCTTCCCGCAGCCCAGGTCAATAAAGGTCGCACCTCTCAGCAGGGGCCCTGGCACCTGGGCCATTACGTGGTGAAAAACGGATGGCCCGATGCCGTAATACGCGGTGTTCCATGCGTCGCTGCGGCTGCCGGTCTTCAGGTCGACGCTCCACACCAGTCCGCTGGTATCCACGCCGTATTGCCGGTCGAACTCGTGTTCAGCGGTCGGAAGCCAGGTGATCGTGTCGTCAGTTAGCTGAGAGGTGCGACGCAGCCTCTTTTTCAGGTGATCACGGGCTGTCCGTACAGCCGTGGCCCAGCCGTGGTTCACCACCATCTGTCGCGCGGTCCGGACGGTGCGCCTCGCATGCATAGCTGATTCCATATTGCATTGGGTCCCGGCGGATCAACATTCGGGGAGCGGATGTTGACTTTTCCTTCCGCTAACCGGGCCTCGGTAACTGAGTAATCGCTACGTTATCGAAGAAATAAACAGTACACAACAAGATCCTTATTTGTAGCCATTTAGCGTCGCGGAAATAAATTGCAATGACAAAATTACATTACAGAAGTACTATTTGCTCGAGAAGGGCCACCCCGGAAAGTGTAGTCCCCCGTAAGGGGGTAACCATACGGTCTGCAGTGGTTTCGCTTTGCGATTTCCACCTCACGTGGGATTCTCCAGTCACGCGCAGTAGCAGATTGCAGCACTTGCAGTATGGGAGGCACCACATGAAAACTTTGTTCGTCTCGCTGGCGATCGCCGCCGCATCGGCAACCAGTCTTGCCCAATGCCAGAGCGACCGCATTTCGTTGAACCAGGAGTTGCATGACGCTGGAACCACAATGGTCGGGACCGTAGTAGCTGCCCAGCCAGTTCCGGACTCCTCATTTCATCTGGATGGTATCGACTACGTTGTGCGCGTGGATCGCGTCATCAAGGGACGCATGATCAACTCCGATGTAGTGCACATCTTCAGCGAAAACAGCCCCACCAAGTTCCCTATGCAGTCAGGCAAGCAGTATCTGCTCTTCGTCCACCGCAATTTCAACGATTATGAAGTGGACAACTGCGGCAACTCCGGCCTGCTCGAAGCATCCAACATTGACAGCATCGCGAAGCTGAAGGAATACGCCAAGAAGTAGGGGCGTGTGGCGGTTGGGCCCATTGCAACACTGTAGTCTTTGGATCCCCAGGCTAGTTGATTTGATCAGGCAAGCAAGAGCGCCCCTCAGGGCGCTCTTGCTGTCTACGGCTGTAATCAATGCACTCGTTCGTGGCGATACCCTGCCGACGTCAGCGCATCGGCGATCGCCGCAATATGCCCCGCCCCACGCGTCTCGAGTGTGATTTCAATGACGGTATCGCCCAGATTCACACCGTAATAGGAGCGGTTATGACTGGTCTGGACGATGTTCGCCTCGCACTCAGTAAGAATGCGCGTGAGTTGGTGCAAGGATCCTGGCCGGTCCAGCAGGTACACCCGAATACGCAGAAGCCGTCCATCCTTCGCCAGGCCCCGCTCGATAATACGGGATAGCAGCGTAACGTCGATGTTGCCCCCACACACCAGCGCCACTGTTTTCTCCGCCCGCAGATGCGTCTTTCCCTGCAGCAACGCGGCGAGTGCTGCCGCCCCCGCGCCTTCGGCGAGTGTCTTCTCCTTTTCCAGCAGCACCAGGATGGCGCTTGAAATCTCTTCCTCGTCCACGGTGACGATCTCGTCCACGTAGCGTTGCACCAGCGGCAGTGTGCGTTCGCCCGCGCGACGCACTGCGATGCCATCCGCGATGGTCGCCTGCGCCGGCAGCGTCACCGGTGCTCCCGC
>Ga0157369_10009411_pt1 | contig 11169 bp, 9 predicted proteins | sample C25metaG_FD_113461 | JGI IMG/M metagenome (GOLD analysis project Ga0157369, IMG submission 113461) | Corn rhizosphere microbial communities from Kellogg Biological Station, Michigan, USA - C2-5 metaG | ecosystem: Host-associated > Plants > Roots > Rhizosphere > Soil | place: USA: Michigan... | reverse complement strand
GCAACACCCGCGCGACCGCGCGGCCCGTGACCCCGACGCCCGCGACGACGACGCGACCGCTCGCGACGTCGCCGCCGCTCACTTCAGCGAGCCTTGCGAGAGGAACTCGGCGTAGAAGACACCGAGACCGAACGCGACCGCGAGGCCGGCGATGATCCAGAACCGGACGATGACGGTGTTCTCGTTCCAGCCGGCGAGCTCGAAGTGGTGATGCACCGGCGCCATGTTGAACAGCCGCCGTTTGAACCCGCGGAAGAACGCGACCTGCAGGATGACCGAGACAGTCTCGACCACGAACAGCCCGCCGAGCACGATCAGCAGCAACTCGGTGCGCGTCGTCATCGCGATGCCGGCGAGTGCGCCGCCGAGCGCCAGCGATCCGGTGTCGCCCATGAAGATCCGTGCCGGTGACGCGTTCCACCACAGGAAGCCGAAACACGCGCCCATCGCGGCCGCGGAGATGATCGCGATGTCGAGCGGGTCGCGCACCATGTAGCAGTTGGTCGCGCCGCTGTTGCCCGGGATCGTGCAGCTGTTGCCGAACTGCCAGAACGCGATGATGACGTACGCGCCGAAGACCATGCAGGCCGAACCGGTGGCGAGGCCGTCGAGACCGTCGGTGAGGTTCACGCCGTTGGAGGTCGCGGTCACCATCAGGTAGGCCCATACGACCAAACCGACCGCGGTGAAGTCGAGCCCGTAGTCGCGCACGAACGACAGGTGCGACGACACCGGCGACAGATGATGCACGTTGGTGAAACGCGTCGCCGCGATCCCGAACGCGATCGCGACCAGCGCCTGCCCGCCGAACTTCGCCGTCGCGGTCAGGCCGAGGCTGCGTTGCTTGCGAATCTTGATGAAGTCGTCCACGAAGCCGACCGCGCCGAGGCCGGCCATCAGCGACAGCACGAGGATGCCCGACGCGGTGAAGCCGCGCAGGAACACCGCGTGCGCGACGAGGTAGCCGATGACGGTCGCGGCGATGATGACCGTGCCACCCATCGTCGGCGTACCGCGCTTGGTCAGGTGCGTCGTCGGGCCGTCGTCTCGGATCAGCTGGCCGTAGCCGCGGTTGCGGAAGAAGCGGATCGCGAACGGCGTGCCGAGCAGCGACAGCACCAGCGACGTGAGTGCCGCGACGAGGACGTTTCTCATGCGCCGACCAGCCTGTCCGCCACCCGCCACAACCGTTCGGAGTTGGAGGCCTTCACGAATACGACGTCACCCTCGCGGACCTCGCCGGCAACGAGATCGGCGGCATCGTCCGCGGCACCGACCGTGGTGACCGCGGCGCCGTGCTCGGTCGCGCCGGTCGCGATGGCGGCCGCGTCGGAACCGACGACGACGACGCGGTCGATGCCGAGCTTCGCGGCCTGTACGCCGATGTCGTGGTGCGCGTTGTCCGACTCGGCGCCGAGCTCACGCATCGCGCCGAGCACCGCCCATCGCCGGCCGCGCGCTGACATGCCCGCGAGCGCGTGCAGCCCGGCGAGCATCGAATCGGGGCTCGCGTTGTAGGCATCGTCGATGACGACGACCCCGTCGGCACGGGTACGCACGTCCATCCGGTGCGGGCTGCGCGCGGTCGCGCGCTCGACGGCGCCGACCATCGGCGCGAGATCGATGCCGGCCGCGAGACCGGCGGCGATCGCGGCGGCGGCGTTGTGCGCGTGATGCGCGCCGTGCAACGACAGCGCCACCGCCGCGTCCCCCTTCGGCGTCGACAGCGTGAACCGCGCCCGCGCGGCCTCGTCCGTCGTCAAGTCGAGGATGCGTACGTCGGCCGACCCGGCGGCGCCGTACGTCACGACGCTCGCCTGCGTGCGGCTCGCCATCGCGGCGACGAGCGGATCGTCGGCGTTGAGAATCGCCGCGCCGTCGACAGGGAGGGCCTCGACCAGCTCGCCCTTTGCCTGCGCGATCGACTCACGGCTGCCGAACTCACCCAGATGTGCGGCGCCGACGTTGAGCACGACACCGATGTGCGGCGGGGCGATGGTCGTGAGGTAGCGGATGTGGCCGACGCCGCGGGCGCCGTACTCGAGCACGATCGTCTCGGTGCCGGTCTGCGCGGTCGTGACGGTGAGCGGCAAACCGTACTCGTTGTTGAGGTTTCCGGCCGGCGCGACGGTCGGGCCGGCGGTCGCGAACACCGCGCCGAGCAGGTCCTTGGTCGACGTCTTGCCCGCCGAGCCGGTCACGCCGACGACGCGGGTCGACGGCAGCCGCCGCAGTACGGCGTTCGCGAGTGCGCCGAGTGCGATCGCCGCGTCGTCCACGACGATCCCCGGCGCGCCGAGGTCGCGGCTGCCGAGATAGGCGACGGCGCCGGCCTCGATGGCGGCCCGCGCGTAGTCGTGGCCGTCGACGTTGTCACCGCGCACGGCGACGAACAGCGAGCCCGTCACGGCATCGCGCGAGTCGAGCACCACCGTCCCGTCGACGCAGCTCTCGGCATCGGCGCCGCCGACCAAACGGCCACCGGTGGCACGCGCGATTTCCTGCAACCGCAACGGGATCATGCCAACGCCTCACGCAACACGAGGCGGTCGTCGAACGGCGTGACGACACCGTCCTGTTCCTGTCCCTGCTCGTGCCCTTTGCCCGCGACGACGAGCACGTCGCCCGCAGACGACTTACCGACGGCCAACGCGATCGCGCGGCGCCGGTCCGGCTCCACGACGACCTCCGCCGTACCTCCGGCCGAGCGCGCACCGTCCTCCATCGCCGCGAGGATCGCGAGCGGATCCTCGGATCGCGGGTTGTCGTTGGTGAGCACCGCGACATCCGCACCGCGCGCGGCTGCCGCGCCCATCAGCGGCCGCTTGCCGCGATCGCGGTCACCACCACAACCGAGTACGACGATGACCCGGCCGTCGCCGGAGAGTGCGCGCGCCTCGGCGAGCAACGTCGTCACCGCGGCCGGCGTGTGCGCGTAGTCGACCAGCGCGAGGTAGGGTTGGCCGGCGTCGACGCGTTCCATCCGGCCGGGGATCGACGTGACCGAGGCGATCCCTGTGCGCGCCGCCGACGGCTCGATCCCCGCGAGCACCAGCGCGACGTACGCGAGCGCCGCGTTGCGCACGTTGAACCGCCCCGGCAGCGACACGTCGACGTCGTGATTGGTCCCGTCGGGTGCGCGCAGCGTCGCGTGCCCGCCGGTGGTCGTCACGGACTCCTCGACCCGCACCCAGTCGGCCGGTGCGGCACCGACCGAGGTGACGTCGACGGGTGCATCGGCCGCGAGCCGCCGCCCCCACTCGTCGTCGACCGCAACGACGGCGCGCGCGGTGTAACCGGGCGTGAACAACCGCGCCTTCGCGGCGAAGTAGTCCTCCATGTCGGCGTGGAAGTCGAGGTGATCCTGCGACAGGTTGGTGAACGCGGCGACCGCGAACGTCGTACCGGCGACACGATCGAGCGCGAGCGCGTGGCTCGACACCTCCATCGCCACCGCGTCGACGGAGCGCTCGCGCATGACGGCGAACAACGCCTGCAGGTCGGTCGCCTCGGGGGTGGTCCGCGCGCTCGGCACGACGTCGTCGCCGATGCGCGTCTCGACCGTGCCGATGAGACCGGTACGACGACCACCCGCACGCAAGCCACCGTCGAGGAGATATGCCGTCGTCGTCTTGCCGTTGGTCCCGGTGACGCCGATGACGTCGAGGTCGCGCGCGGGATCGCCGTACACCCACGCGGCCGCGGGACCGGCGGCCGCGCGCGGATCGGGCACCTCGACCACCGCACCCGCACCCGCTGCCAGCGCCGCCGGCACCGACGCGGGATCGGTGAGTACGGCGGAAGCACCGGCGGCGATCGCGTCCGCGACGTAGTCGATGCCGTGCGCGCGCTCCCCCGGCCGGGCCAGGTAGATGTCACCGGGAAGCACCGCGCGCGAGTCGTGCGTGATGCCGGTCACGAGCACCTCGCCGTCACCGTGCATGCGCGCACCCGGAAGCCGTTCGCGCAGCCCGACGAGGGATCGACCGGGCGTCGCGGTCGGTCGGGGCGTAGCGGCCATCGTGTCGGAGGTTACCGTCGGCTACCAGGTCAGCCGGGCCTTGGGCGGTCGCGTCCCCGTCGGCGCGATTCCGAGCGTCTGCAACGCGAACGACATGACGTCGTGGAACACCGGCGCGGCGACGACACCACCGAAGTGCCCGAGCCGCGGGTTCTGCAGCACGACCTCGACCAGCAGCCGCGGCTTGTCCGCCGGGGCAAAGCCGACGAACGTCGCGGTGTACCCGGCGTAACCGCCGGTGCCGTTGGGCCGCTGCGCCGTACCGGTCTTGCCGGCGATGCGGTAGCCGTCGATGCGCGCGGCCGGCGCGGTGCCCTGGTCGGTGGTGACCGCTTCGAGCATGTCGGACAGCTCGTGCGCGACCTTGGCGCTGATCACGCGCCGCTGCCCGGGCGCCGGTGCCGGCCGCATGTGGCCGCTGTCGTCGGTCGTGCCGAGAAGCAGGTTGGGCGTGACCCGCACGCCGCCGTTGGCGATCGTGGCGTAGACGCTCGCGACCTGCAGCGCGGTGACGCCGATGCCCTGGCCGAACGCGACCGTCGGCAGCGTCGTCGCCGACCACGAGGCGAGCGACGGCAGCAGGCCGTCCTCCTCCCCCGGCAGCCCGACGCCGGTCGGCCGGCCGAAGCCGTAGGCCTGCAGGTAGTGATAGAGCTTCGGCGCCTTCAGCCGGTCGGCGACCTCGATCGTGCCGATGTTGCTCGACTTCGCCAGCACGCCGGTCAGCGTCAACCGCTCGCGACCGTGGGCCTCCGCGTCGTGGAACGTCGCGCCGGCGTAGTGCAGCACCGGCGGCACCGTGAACGGCGAGTCCGGCGTGACCAGGCCCTCCTGCAGCGCCGCCGACATCGTGATGACCTTGTTGACGCTGCCCGGCTCGTAGACGTCGGTGATCGCGGGGTCGGCGCCGATCGCGACGCCCGCGGGCGCGTTCGCGTCGTAGCCGGGTGCGACCGCGAGCGCGAGAATCTGGCCGTTCGTCGGGTCCATCACGACGACGGTGCCGCTGTCGGCCTTGACCTTGCGCACCTGCGCGGCGATCGCCTGCTGCGCCTCCCACTGGATGTCGCGCTGCAAGGTGAGGCGCATGCCGTGGCCGGGCACCGCCGGGGTCAGCACGTCGCGGCCGTCGGGGATTGGCGAGCCGGACAGTCCCGTCTCGAACGTCCGCGCGCCGTCGTGGCCGGAGAGCAGCTTCTGGAACGAGTACTCCAGCCCGGCGGCGCCGCTGCCGTCGAGGTGCACGAAGCCGATGACGTTGGACGCCAGGGTGCCGTCGGGGTAGACCCGCCGCGTCGTCGGCAGCACGCCGATCCCCGGCAGCGCGAGGTCCATGATCCGCGCCGACAGCGCCGGTGTGACCGCATGGACGAGCGGGACGTACGACGTCTGCCGGGCCAGCATCGGTGCCAGCGTCGCCGCGGTCATGCCGATCAGCGGGCCGAGCTGCTCTGCCGTGCGCTGCGGATCGACCACGTGCCGCGGGTCGGCGTACACGTCGCGGGCGTCGACGGTCTGGGCGAGCGGGGCGCCGTTGCGGTCGACGATCGTGCCGCGCGGGGCGGTGATCGTGACCGTGCGCAGTCGCTGCTTGGCGGCCATCTTCACGTACGCCGTCCGGTCGAGGCCTTGCAGCTGCACGAGCTTGCCGCCGACCAGCGTCAGCACGAACAGGACAAGGATGAGGATGACCTCGAGCCGCCGGCGCGGGTCCGGGCGGCGCCGCGGTGGGCGGCGGCTGTGCCGCTGGCGACGGGGCGGCGGGCCGGGGGGCGGGCGGCGCGGGCCGGTCGCGCGCTGCGCCGGCAGGCCGTGTGGCCGCTGGTGCTGCCCGGGCTGGGGTCGGCCGGTCCGGGGCTGGACCGTCCTGGGTTGGGCCGTCCTGGGTTGGGCCGTCCTGGGTTGGGCCACCCGTGCGCGCGGCTCTGCTCCCCGCGGGCGCGGCTGGGCCGCCCGCGAGCGCTGGGCGGCCGAGGACATGGAGCCAGCCTGCCGCGTACCGCGTGCCGCTTGCGGTTGCCGCGCCGAGCGCGTTGCGGACGTGACACGACCCTCACGGCCGGGACTCATGATCGTCGCGCCGCCAGCCGGTCGGAACAGCCGGTTGCGACCGGCTCAGGGCGCGATGATCTTGGTACGCGCCGGGTCAATGGTGCGTCGGCGACGGCGCGGGCTTCGGCTTCGCCGTCTTGGCGGCGGTCGTGCCGGTCGGCTTCGCCGCCGCGGTCGGCTTGGCCGACGGGGTCGGCGTCGCAGCCGGGGCGGGCGGCGCCGGCTTCGGCGCGTACAGCAGCGCGGCGGGCCGGCCGTGCAGCCGGGTGACCGTGAGCGACGTGGCCGGCACCATGCCGAGCCCGCTCGCCCGCAGGGCCAGGTCGGACGGCGCCTGTGCCTGTTCGTTGGCGATCGCGAGCGCCTGCTCCTGGTCGGCCAGCGCGGCCGACTGCCGGGTGAGCTTGTGCACCGTGAACGCGTCCTGCGCCGCCAGTGTGTGCAGCAGCAGCAACGCGACCAGGCCGATCGCGAGTACGCCGGCGACCGCGAGCACGAACGGCACCCGGCCCGCGGTCGGAGCCGGTACGGCGACGAGCTTCGGCCGCTCGACCGGGCGGGCCGCCGGGCGGGCCGGGCGCGCCGGCGCAGTTGCGCGCGGGCTGCGCGGCGGCAGCGGAAGGGCGCGCAGCGGCGCGACGGCACTCATGCGTCCACCACCCCGCCCGCCGCCCGACAGCGGCGCCGGCTTCGCCGGCTCATGCCGCGTCCCGGATGCGTTCGGCGGCGCGCAGCCGCGCGGACGCTGCTCTCGGGTTGCTCGCAACCTCGTCGTCGTCGGGCGTCTCGGCGCCTCGGGTCAGCAGCCGCAGCGTCGGTTGCGCCGACTCCGGGACGATCGGGAGGTCCGGCGGCGCGCTGGTCGCCGCACCGGCGGCCAGCACCCGCTTGACCATCCGGTCCTCCAGCGAGTGGTAGCTGAGCACCGCGACCCGCCCGCCGACGCGCAGCGCGGCGACCGCCTCCGGCAGCGCCGACTCGAGCACGGCGAGCTCGTCGTTGACCTCGATCCGCAAGGCCTGGAACGTCCGCTTCGCCGGGTGTCCCCCGGTCCGGCGGGTCGCCGCCGGCACCGCGTCGCGGACCAGCTCGGCCAGCCGGGCGGAGGTCGCGAGCGGCCGGGCGCGCACGATCGCCTCGGCGATCCGGCGGGCGAACCGCTCCTCGCCGTACACCCGCAGCACCCGCGCCAGGTCGGCGACCGGGTAGGTGTTGACCACCTCGGCCGCGGTCCGGCTCGAGGTCGGGTCCATCCGCATGTCCAGCGGGGTGTCGCGGGAGTAGGCGAAGCCGCGCGCGTCGTCGTCGAGTTGCAGCGACGAGACGCCGAGGTCGAACAGCGCCCCGTCGAGCCGCCGTACCCCGGCCTCGGCCAGCACCTCGGCGAGCGCGTCGTAGCGGGTGTGCACGAGCTGGACCCGCGAGCCGAACCCGGCGAGCCGGGCGGCGCTGCGCTCGAGCGCGGCCGGGTCGCGGTCCAGGCCGATCAGCCGCAGGTCCGGATGCGCGGCCAGCATCGCCTCCGCGTGCCCGCCGAGGCCGACGGTCGCGTCCACGACCACGGCGGCGGGCGCGGACAGCGCCGGGCCGAGCAACTCGAGGACACGCCGGAGCATCACCGGAACGTGCCCGGACGGCTCGGTCACCGGCGTACTCCTTTCGATCTCGACTCGACCTTTGGACTTCGCAAGCAAGACTTCTCTTACGGCGCTGCGACTTCGGGCTGGCGTTAAGACTGAGCGGCGGAGTTCCTGAGATCTGGTTCCCGCCCCCACGCCTGGCGCCGGGGAAGGGACGCCAGGTGCGGCTGTAGGGCGGGTGCGGGCGGGAGCCACACCTCAGGACGGCGGTGGACCATCCGGGCTCAGACGATGCCGGGCAGCACCTCCTCGGACAGCGAGGAGAACTGCTCTTCCTGCCCGGCGAGGTAGGTCGCCCAGGCCTGCGCGTCCCAGATCTCGACCCGGGTGTTGGCGCCGATGACGACGCAGTCGCGGTCGAGCCCGGCGTACTCCCGAAGCTGCGGCGGGACGGTGACCCGGCCCTGCTTGTCCGGGGTGTCGTCGTGGGCCGAGGCGAAGAACACCCGGCTGTAGTCGCGGGCGCCCTTGGCGGTCAGCGGCGCCTCACGCAGCCGCTCGGTGAGCCGGCCGAACTCCGCCGCGGAGAAGACGTAGAGGCATCGCTCCTGCCCCTTGGTGATCACGAGGCCGTCCGCCAGCTCGTCGCGGAACTTGGCCGGCAGGAACACCCGGCCCTTCTCGTCCAGACGCGGGGAGTACGTGCCCAGGAACATGGCCCGCCCTTCCCCTCGTCATCCATGTCGCACCACATTACTCCACTTCACTCCCCAGTCAACCTCTTCGGCAGTTTCCGGCTCCACTTGAGCGCGTCAGGAGTGCGTCCGGAACGCGACCGGGGCGCGGCCAAGTCGTTACCGAACGACTACTCACGGACAGCGGCGAACCTGCGAGACTGGCCATGCGTTCTGCAGGGGGAACGCAAGACGCTGCGAACGATGCGGAGGCAGTGCGTGCCCACTCGTGCAAGAGCCGCGGTCGGGCTGGAAGACGTCGCGCTCCACTCGTCGCGCATCGTCGGAGCGGTCGAGCAGGTCATCGAAGGCAAGACCGAGGCGGTCCGGCTCGCGGTCACGGTCATGCTCGCCGAGGGCCACCTGTTGATCGAGGACGTGCCCGGCGTCGGAAAGACGATGCTGGCGAAGGCCCTCGCCCGGGCGATCGCGTGCTCGGTACGGCGGATCCAGTTCACGCCCGACCTGCTGCCGAGCGACATCACCGGCGTCTCGGTCTGGAACCAGGACAGCCGCGAGTTCGAGTTCAAGCCCGGCGCGATCTTCGCCAACCTCGTCGTCGGCGACGAGATCAACCGCGCCTCGCCCAAGACGCAGTCCGCGCTGCTCGAGTCGATGGAGGAGCGCCAGGTCACCGTCGACGGCGTGACTTACGTCCTCGAGGCGCCGTTCATGGTCATCGCGACGCAGAACCCGGTCGAGATGGAGGGCACCTACCCGCTGCCCGAGGCCCAGCGCGACCGGTTCACCGCGCGGCTCGCGATCGGCTACCCCAGCGCGGAGGCCGAGCTCGCCGTCCTCGACCACCACGGCGCCGGCTCGCCGCTCGACGACCTCGAGCCGGTGTCCGACGGCCTGGAGGTCGCGAAGCTGATCGCCGCCGTACGGTCCGTCTACGTCGCCGAATCGGTCCGCCGCTACGCGATCGACCTGGTCACCGCGACCCGCGAGAGCCGCGAGCTGCGCCTCGGCGCATCACCTCGGGCCACCCTGCACCTGCTGCGCACCGGCCGGGCCGCCGCGGCGCTCGACGGCCGCGACTACGTGCTGCCCGACGACCTGCAGACCCTCGCCGTCCCGGTGCTCGCGCACCGGTTGCTGCTGTCCGCCGAGGCCCAGGTCGCCCGCCGTACGACGACATCGGTCGTCGCCGACATCGTCGCGTCGGTTCCGGTTCCCGACGGTGGTGAGCCGCGCCGGCGGCGGAGTAGCTGATGGCCAGGCGGCTCTCGCGCGCGCTCGCCGGGCTGACCCTGCGCGGGCGGTGCGTGCTGTCGTCCGGGTTCGCGGCGCTGGTGCCCGGGCTCGCGCTGCGCGAGATCAACGTGACCCGCGTCGGCGTCTTCCTGATCGCGCTGCCGCTGCTCTCCTACGCGCTGGTCGCCCGGACCCGCTACCGCCTCACCTGCACCCGCCGGCTCGACCCGGTCCGGGTGCCGGCCGGCTCGACCTCGACCGTCGTGCTGCGGCTGCAGAACGTGTCCCGGCTGCCCACCGGCGTCATGCTCGCCGAGGACACCGTGCCGTACCTGCTCGGCGGCCGGCCGCGGTTCGTGCTCGACCGGGTGCTGCCGCAGCGCACCATCGAGGTCGAGTACTCCGTGCACTCGCAGGTGCGCGGGCGGTTCCGCATCGGCCCGCTGACGGTCCGGCTCACCGACCCGTTCGGGCTGGTGGAGCTCCCCCGCGCGTTCACCTCGGCCGAGTCGCTGATGGTGACGCCGATCGTGCACCACCTGCCGGAGGTACGCCTCGGCGGCGAGTGGGCCGGCGCCGGCGAGAGCATGTCACGCTCGGTCGCGACCGCCGGCGAGGACGACTCGGCCACCCGCGAGTACCGGCTCGGCGACGACCTGCGCCGCATCCACTGGCGGTCGACGGCCCGGCGCGGCGAGCTGATGGTCCGCCGCGAGGAGCAGCCCTGGCAGAGCCGCGCCGTCGTACTGCTCGACTGCCGGGCCGGCGCGCACCACGGCGACGGCCCGCTCAGCTCGTTCGAGTGGGGCGTGTCCGCGGCCGCGTCGATCGGCCTGCACCTGGCCGGTGCCGGCTTCACCATCCGGCTGGTCACCGACATCGGCGACGAGGTCACCGCGGTCGACCTCGCGGCGCACTCGATGGAGAGCGTCCTGCTCGACGTCCTCGCCGTACAGACCGCGTCGAGCGGTACGACGCTGCAGGCCGGTACGACGGCGCTGCGGCGCGGCGGTGGTGAGGAATTGTTCGTCGCGATCGTCGCGCCGATGACCTCGGAGGACGCCGAGCAACTGGCCCGCGCGATTCACGGCGGGTCGTCGATCGGCGTCGCGCTGGTGCTCGACACGACGAGCTGGACCTCCCTGTCGCCGCGCTCCGAAGCCGCCGCGGCCCAGGCGTTCCGCGCCAACTGCGACGTGCTGCGCGCGGCCGGGTGGCGGGTCATCCCGGTGAGCCGCGGCAGCGACCTCACCGCGCTGTGGCCGTACGCCGGGACCGGCCTCGCCGCCGCGACCGGGCGCGAGGCGGCGTTCCTGCCGCATCAGGCCGAGGAGGTGCGGGCGTGAGCGGGCGCGGCCGGCTGACGCTGGCGAGCGCGGTCGCGACGACGGCCGCGGCAATGTCGTTCAGCGCGGTGTTCGACGGCTGGTCCTGGCTGCTGCCTGTCGCCGGTGCGATCGCGATCGTGTTCGCCGTCAACGAGGCGGTACGGCGGGTGCGCGTGCCGTCGCCGCTCGGACCGTTCCTCGCCGCGGTCGCCGTGCTCTGCTACCTCACGCTGCTCGACGCGCGGCCGGCCGCGGTC
>Ga0157369_10009404_pt1 | contig 11174 bp, 9 predicted proteins | sample C25metaG_FD_113461 | JGI IMG/M metagenome (GOLD analysis project Ga0157369, IMG submission 113461) | Corn rhizosphere microbial communities from Kellogg Biological Station, Michigan, USA - C2-5 metaG | ecosystem: Host-associated > Plants > Roots > Rhizosphere > Soil | place: USA: Michigan... | reverse complement strand
GGCGTCGACCGCTCGACCGGCGAGCAGCTCGACGACGTCAACATCCGCTACCAGATCAACACCTTTCTGATCGCGGGCCATGAGACCACCAGCGGCTTGTTGTCCTATACGCTCTACGCGCTGCTCAAGCACCCGAACGTGCTGAAGAAGGCCTACGAGGAAGTCGACCGCGTGCTCGGTCCGGACCTCGACGTGAAGCCGACCTATCAGCAGGTCACCCAGTTCACCTACATCACGCAAATCCTCAAAGAGGCGCTGCGGCTGTGGCCGCCGGCGCCGGCCTATGGCATCTCGCCGCTCCAGGACGAGACCATCGGCGGCGGCAAATACAAGCTCAGGAAAGGCACCTTCATCACCATCCTGGTGACCGCGCTGCACCGTGATCCCTCGGTCTGGGGGCCTAACCCCGATGCCTTCAACCCCGAGAATTTCAGCCGCGAGGCGGAGGCCGCGCGTCCCGTCAATGCCTGGAAGCCGTTCGGCAACGGCCAGCGCGCCTGCATCGGCCGCGGCTTTGCGATGCACGAGGCGGCGCTCGCGATCGGCATGATCCTGCAACGCTTCAAATTGATCGATCCGCATCGCTACCAGATGCATCTGAAGGAAACGCTGACGATCAAGCCTGAAGGCTTCAAGATCAAGGTGCGACCGCGCGAGGACAGGGAGCGCGGCGCGTTTGCGGGAGCCGCGCCCGCCGCAGCACCGACCGCCGCAGCTGCGCCACGCGCCCGCACGCGCCCGGGGCACAACACGCCGCTGCTCGTGCTCTACGGCTCGAACCTCGGCACGGCCGAAGATCTCGCGACACGTGTCGCCGATCTGGCCGAAGTCAACGGCTTCGCCACGCGCCTCGCGCCGCTCGACGAGTTCACGGACAAATTGCCGAAACAGGGCGGCGTCTTGATCTTCTGCGCGTCCTATAACGGCGCTCCGCCCGACAACGCCACGCAGTTCGTCAAATGGTTGCGCGGTGAGCCGCCCAAGGACGCCCTGAAGGGCGTCAATTACGCGGTGTTCGGCTGCGGCAACAGCGATTGGGCCGCGACCTATCAGTCGATCCCTCGGCTGATCGACGAGCGGCTCGCGGCGTCCGGCGCGCGCGGTCTCTATACCCGCGGCGAGGGCGACGCGCGCAGCGACCTCGACGGCCAGTTCGATGACTGGTTCAAGCTCCTGGCACCGGCCGCGGTGAAAGCCTTCGGTCTTGAGTCATCCTTCCGCCGCAGCGCCGAAGACGAGCCGCTGTACCGGATCGAACCGATGGCGCCGAGTGCGGTTTCAGCCATAGCGGCCCTCGGCGGCGCGTCTCCGATGAAGGTGCTGGTCAACAACGAGTTGCAGAACCGCGACGGGCCGAATGCCTCCGAGCGCTCGACCCGGCATGTCGAGGTCGAGCTTCCTGCGGGGCAAACCTATCGCGTCGGCGATCACCTCAGCGTGGTGCCGCGCAACGACCCGACGCTGGTCGATCACGTCGCGCGGCGCTTCGGCTTCCTGCCGGCGGACCAGATCCGGCTGCAGGTCTCGGAGGGACGCCGCGCGCAATTGCCGGTCGGAGAGGCCGTCTCGGTCGGCCGCCTGCTCACCGAATTCGTGGAGCTGCAACAGGTCGCAACCCGCAAGCAGATCCAGATCATGTCCGAGCAGACGCACTGTCCGGTGACGAAGCCGAAACTGCTCGCCTATGTCGGCGAGGATGCGGCTTCCGCCGAGCGCTATCGGGCGGAAGTCCTCAACAGGCGCAAATCGGTGTTCAACCTGCTGGAGGAGTTTCCGGCCTGCGAATTGCCGTTCCATGCCTATCTCGAAATGCTGTCGCTGCTCGCGCCGCGTTATTATTCGATCTCCTCGTCACCCTCCGGCGATCCGGCGCGTTGCAGCGTCACCGTCGGCGTCGTGGAGGGCGCGGCAAGCTCCGGCCGCGGTACCTATAAAGGCGTCTGCTCGAACTATCTCGCGGGCCGCCGCGCCGGCGAGACCATTCACGCCACCATCCGCGAGACCAAGGCAGGCTTTCGCCTGCCTGATGATCCATCCGTGCCGATCATCATGATCGGGCCGGGCACGGGGCTTGCGCCATTCCGCGGCTTCCTCCAGGAGCGCGCCGCGCGCAAGGCAAAGGGAGCGACGCTGGGACCGGCCATGCTGTTCTTCGGCTGCCGCCATCCGGACCAGGATTTCATTTATGCCGACGAGCTGAAGGCGTTTGCGGCTGATGGCATCACCGAGCTCTACACCGCGTTCTCCCGCGCGAGCGGCCCGAAGGCCTATGTGCAGCATCTGGTCGCGGCCGAGAAGGACAAGCTCTGGCAACTGATCGAAAAGGGCGCCGTGATCTTCGTCTGCGGCGACGGCGGCAAGATGGAGCCCGACGTCAAGGCCGCGCTGGTTGCGATTTATCGCGAGCGCTCATGCACGGACGCCGCCGCAGCCGCGCGCTGGATCGAGGACATGGGCGCAAAGAACCGCTACGTGCTCGACGTCTGGGCAGGCGGCTAGCGCGACCTCTACCGGTCGATCGACACGACGCGAAGGTTGTTGGTATTGCCGGCGTGGCCGAACGGAATGCCGGCGACGACAACCAAGAGATCCCTCACCGACGCAAATCCCTGGTCCATTGCCAGCGCAGTCGCCTGCTCGACCATCGCCTCGTAGCTGTGGACGTCCTCGGCGAGAACGCTGTGAGCGCCCCACAACAGGCAGAGCCGCCGCGACGTATCGACGCTCGGCGTCACCGCCAGGATCGGCAGGCTCGGCCGCTTGCGCGCCACGCGTGCCGCGGTGGTCCCGCTCGATGTATAGGCGACGATCGCCTTTGAATGGATCTCGGAGGCAAGGACGGCCGCGGCCGTTGCTACCGCATGCGGCGGCGTCTGCTCTTCGCCGGGCTGGGTCGCCTCGATGAGCGAGCGATACATCTTGTGCTGCTCGGTGCTCTTGATGATCCGCTCCATCATCTCGACGGTCTCGCGCGGATATTGGCCGGTGGCCGATTCCGCCGACAACATCACGGCGTCGGCGCCGTCGTAGATGGCGGTGGCGACGTCGGAGGCTTCCGCCCGCGTCGGTGTCGGCGCCGCAACCATCGAATCCAGCATCTGGGTCGCAACGATCACCGGCTTCACCGCCAATCGGCAGGCACGAACCAGCTCCTTCTGCCGGCCGGGGACTTCCTCGGGCGGAATCTCGACGCCGAGATCGCCGCGCGCCACCATCACGGCGTCGGAGAGCTGAATGATGTCGTCGATGCGCTCCAGCGCCGCCGGCTTCTCGATCTTCACCATGACACCGGCGCGATCGCCGATCAGGCTCCGCGCCTCGATCACGTCCGACGGCCGCTGCACAAAGGACAGCGCCACCCATTCCACGCCGAGCTTGAGTCCAAACTCGAGGTCCGAGCGATCCTTCGGCGTCAGCGGCGACAGGTCGAGCACGGTTCCCGGCAGGTTGACGCCCTTGTGGTTGGAGATCTTGCCGCCGGTGACGACCCTGGCATCGATCGTGCCGTCGCCGACGCCAGTGACGCGGACGCGCACGCGGCCATCGTCGATCAAGAGGTCGTGGTTCGGCGCCACCGCCGCAAAGATTTCCGGATGCGGCAAGGGGATCGACGAGGCATCGCCCTCGGCCCCCGAGAGCACGAAACGAATGGTCTGATCGGCTTTGACCTCGATCTTGCCGTCCCGCAGCGTGCCGACGCGGATCTTGGGACCTTGCAGGTCCATGAGAATGCCGATCGGCCGCTGCACCTCTTTTTCCAGCGAGCGAATGGCGGCGTGGACCCTGGCGTGACCGTCTTGCGTGCCATGGCTGAAGTTCAGGCGGAAGGTGTCGACGCCCGCAAGAAACAGCTCTTTCAGCATCTCGGGTGAAGCGCTGGCGGGGCCGACCGTGGCGACGATCTTGGCTCGGCGATGGCGACGCATGGCTACGTCCCTCCTGTGTCTGCTGCAATCAATACGGCGCGAATGTCATTGACGTTGGTGAGCGTGGGGCCCGTGCGCACAAGATCTCCAATCGAAGCGAAGAACGTGTAGCTATCATGTGCAGCAAGACGCGCGTGTGAATCGAGGCCCGCCCGGCGGGCTCGCTCAGGGGTGTCGGGACCAATTAAAGCGCCAGCGGCATCTTCGGTTCCGTCGATCCCGTCGCTATCGCCCGAAATGGCCCAATAATTGTGGCCGTGTTCCAGCCAGGCGATCGCGAGGCTTGCGCCGCAAGGCGGCGCACCCGCCAGTCCATCCGCCAGAGGTCGCACCTTAAGCGTTGTCGGCGCGGATCGCGCCGACCACGGCATCCGTCACCTTTCGCGTATTCGCCGAACCGCCGAGATCGGGCGTATGCAGCGACGGATCGGCGGTGACGCGCTCGATCGCCTTCATCAGCCGTCCTGCGGCGGCATTCTCGCCGAGATGCTCGAGCAGCATCACGGCCGACCAGAAGGTGCCGACGGGATTGGCGATGCCCTTGCCCATGATGTCGAAAGCCGAGCCATGGATCGGCTCGAACATCGACGGGAAATTGCGCTCCGGGTTGAGATTGGCGGTCGGCGCAATGCCGAGCGAGCCGGCGAGGGCCGCGGCGAGATCGGACAGGACGTCGGCATGCAGATTGGTGGCGACGACGGTGTCGATGCTATGCGGCCGCATCACCATGCGCATGGTCATGGCGTCGACCAGCATCTTGTCCCAGGTCACATCGGGGAATTCCCGCGCCACCTCGGCCGCGATCTCGTCCCACATCACCATCGCGTGCCGCTGGGCATTCGATTTGGTGACGACGGTGAGGAGCTTGCGCGGACGGGAACGGGCGAGCTTGAACGCAAAGCGCATGATGCGCTCGACGCCGGTGCGCGTGAACATTGCAACGTCCGTTGCCGCTTCCAGCGGCGAGCCCTGATGCACGCGGCCGCCGACACCGGCATATTCGCCTTCGGAGTTCTCGCGGACGATGACCCAGTCGAGCTCCTTGTCCTTGACCGCGCGCAGCGGCGAGGTGATGCCGGGCAGGATCCGCGTCGGGCGGACGTTGGCGTACTGATCAAACGGCTGGCAGATCGCGAGCCGCAGACCCCAGAGCGTGATGTGATCGGGGATATCGGGGTGGCCGGCCGAGCCGAACAGGATGGCATCGTGGTGGCGGATCTGGTCGCGGCCGTTCTCGGGCATCATCCGGCCATGCTTCTTGTAGTATTCGCCGCCCCAATCGAAGTGATCGAAATGGAAGTCGAAGCTTGCCTCGCGCGTCGCCAGCGCCTTGAGGACTTCGACTCCGGCATCGATGACTTCCGTGCCGATGCCGTCGCCCGGGATGGCTGCGATCTTGTAGGTCTTCATGGGAGTTCCTCTGGGTTTAGCGATGAACTAGTGGGCGCCGGCGACGGCCGGCTGGCGCCTGACGGATCGGGCGAGCAGCAGGGTCAGGACGGCGGATAGCAGAAGCAGGGCGCCGACAAAATAGAGACCGCCCTCGAAGGTACCGGTTTTGTCCTTGATCCAGCCGATCATGGCGGGGCCAACGAAGCCGCCGAGATTGCCGATGGAATTGATGGTCGCAATCCCGCTGGCCGCGGCGGGACCCGCCAGGAACAGCGTCGGCATGCTCCACAATGGCGGCTTGGCCGCGCCTGATCGTTCCGGACCGCCGCTCGCGGCCGCACAGCCATGACCTGACGATCAGGTTGTTCGAGGATGCAGGCCTGACGCCGCATGTCGTGCAGACGGCGGACGAGAAGCAGACCATCGTCAACATGGTCGCAGCCCGGCTGGGTCTTGCCATCGTTCCGCGCTGGACCTCGCGACTGGCGATCTCGGGCGTCAGGTTCGTTCCGCTCAGGCTGGAGCGTACCGGACCCGTCGGAAGATTGCCGCTGGCCGCGGCGTGGCTGCGCGGCTCACGCGATCCCCTGCGCGATGCCATGCTGTCGGTCCTCGCGAAGCGGCTGCATGCCTATGCGAAGGGAGCTTGATGTACTAGGTTGGCGGAAACGATGATCACTGATGGCTCCGATCAACGCGCTGGGTTGCGTGGTTCCGACTTGAAGCAGCAGGCACACTGGCGCACTGACATCCAATCCCTGGTCTTCCCCATCAAGGATCACGCCGCGGACTGCGCCGTTCACCGTGGGGCCCTCCGGACGCTGTTGGGGACGGAACCGACGCAGGAGGCCTGCTTGGCCTATTTCGTGAAATTTGAGGAGGCCTTCAGGGCGGCAGCCCGTGTCAAGATCGAACGCAAAGGCATTCCGGCGGGGACGAACCTGCATTTAACGAGTCGCGACATCGCGCGAAAATTGCTAGAGTCGAGACAAACCGAACGTGGAGAACAATAATGGCTCAATCCCAAGTCACACAACTGCCAGCCGCAACCGCGACCAGTCAGGTCGGACGGCTGTCGCAGTCGCTGATGGCGATGATGCTCGGCCTTTTCATCGTCGGGATGGTCGGCTTCTCGCATATCGACGTCGTCCACAATGCCGCGCACGATGTGCGCCATTCGAACGCCTTCCCCTGCCACTGAAGCGGTGAGATGGGCACTTTCCGCTCGATCGTATTCGCGTCGGTCATTTCCGGTTTCATCGTCGGCATCGTCGTCACCGTGCTGCAACAGTTCGGCACGGTGCCATTGATCTTGAAGGCCGAGGTCTTCGAGAAGGCCGCCGAATCTCACCAGACATCCGAGCCTCATCAGACATCGGAGTCGCATCAGGCGTCACCAGCCGCTGCCGCAGGCCATGACCATGCGGGTCACGAGCACGCCGCGGAAGCGTGGGAGCCGAAGGACGGTCTTGAGCGCAATGCATATACGGCAGCCGCCAATGTGCTGACGGCCGCTGGTTTTGCCTTGCTGCTTGCCGGCTTTTTCGCCGTGCAAAGCGGCACGACGGGCGAGAGCGTATCGTGGCATCAAGGCCTGATCTGGGGGCTCGCAGGCTTCGCTGTCTTCACCATCGCGCCCGGACTCGGCCTGCCTCCGGAGTTGCCGGGCGTACCCGCCGCGCCACTGCTGTCCCGTCAGATCTGGTGGGTCATCGCGGCCCTGGCGACAGGCGCCGGCCTTGGGTTGATCTTTTTCCGGCGATCTGCGCCGGCCGCTGTCGCCGGGCTGGTCCTGATCATGCTGCCCCACGTCATCGGGGCGCCCGAGCTGGAGCATGTCCATACCAACGTGCCGAGTTCATTGTCCCACCAATTCGTGGTTGCCGTTACGCTGACCAGCCTGGTGTTCTGGGCGATGCTCGGCGGCCTGACGAGCACGATCTTCGCCTGGTTCGATCGCGAAAGCCTCGCGCAGCATCGCATTCGCGCTTGAGTTGTTTCTCGGCGTGGGCGCGACGATATTTCGCGCCAATTCGATCACTTGAACAAACTGTATATGCCCGGCGGGAGCGGCGGCAAGCGGGCGGGCATCGCTTGGCCTCCCCTCATCGCCGACCACCGCGGACGGACGCGCAGGAAGCCGGGTTGGCAGGCAAAGCGCCGCTATGCGCCGATGATGCCGCCTGGCGGCGTGACGCCCATGGTTTACCGAAGCTTTACTGCGGATGACGAAATCGTCCCTCAACGTGAGGGTGTATCGTAACGCTTTGATGCTTGGTTGCGCGCGGAATTTGCGGGAGTTTTCAGCATGGCGCGCGTCCTTTGGTCGGTCTTGCTAGCTGCGATCGCGTCAGCCCTTCTTCCCGCCAGCGCTTCGGATGTCAGGAACAAGCCGGTCTGGGTCGATCCGGGCTGGCGGCAAACCGTGGCGCGTTATGCTGTCACCTTCGACGAACGCGGCCAGAGTACGACCGTTTTCGATTTCGAGTTCACCGCTCTCGATCGCAAGGGCGTCGAGGGGATTTCGCAGGAGGTCTTCGGCTATAACGGCTATTTCCAGGAGCTGACCGCGAGCAATCTCGAAACCGTCAAGGCGGACGGGCGCGTTATCGCAGTCGACGAACGTGCGATCCATGACGAAGCCTCGTCAACGAATTTGTCGTCGCCCTATTTCGACGAGTGGCGGAAGCGGATCATCGCATTCTCCGATGTGGCCGTCGGCGACAAGGTTAGGGGGCGGCTGGTCTACAAGGACAAGCGGGCGAGGTTTCCGGGAGAGTTCGCCCATTTCTGGTACCTTGCGCCGAACGTGCCGCCGCAAGTGATGGAGCTCACCATCGACGGTCCGGCTTCCAAACCGTTGCGGACTGTGGCGCGGAATGTCGAGCATAGCGAGGAGCGGGTCGGCGATCGCGTCATCCATCACGTCCGCTTCAATCACCAGACACCCCAGCCGAAGCCTGTCGAAATTGCCGCCTTTGACAACGCGCCTCGCTTCGAGGCCAGCACATTTTCCGATTATGCAGCCCTGGCGGCGATGCTCAACGCGCGCAATGCGCCGATGGCGGTGCCGAGCGCGGCGCTGCAAAAGCTCGCCGCCGGCATCGTCGGCGATGCCGCCACCGTCGCCGCCAAGGTCGAGCGCCTGCACAATTGGGTAACGGAAAACATCCGCTATGTCGGCATCGGCTTCGAGGACGGAGGCTTGACGTCACAACCGGCCGACGCGGTCGTCGCGGCACGTTATGGCGACTGCAAGGCGCACGCGGTCCTGCTCAAGGCCTTGCTCTCGGCGCAAGGCATCGCAGCCAATCTCGTCGTGGTCAACGCAGACGCAAGATACACGCTGACTGAACTGCCGACGCAGAATTTCGATCACGCCATCCTCTATGTGCCCGAAATCGACGCTTATCTCGATCCGACGGCGACGGAGTTCGCCTTCGGCGCCTTGCCGACTCAACTCAGCGGCAAGCCGGTGCTCAACATCGACACGGGCCGTCTTGGCAAGATACCGGTGGAGCCAATTCAATCGCGTTACCTCAGCTATGATATCGACTATGTGCTGGGCGCCGATGGCAGCCGCGAGGGCCGCGCCGTCCTCTCGGGGCGCGGCGTGGGTGCGGCTCTCGGACGCTACTTTGCCAAGCGTCTCGATGTGGATCGCAAACGCGCCGCCGGTGAATTCATTGCATATTCGAAGTTGCAGGGGAGCGGCGAGTTCACGTTCGCCGACCCGCACATGCTGACGAACCAGTACGACGTCACGATGAGCTTTCAGCTTGGCAAGTTCGACCTCGACAAGTCGAGCTTGCGCCTCCTGGCCGTGCCTGATCCACGGGCACAGCTCCTGGCGGTCAGTGCCGGTTACACGCGGGATCAACCGTTCCAGTGCCGGTCCCTGGATTACGAGCAAACGGTATCGGTGACGTTTCCCGCCGAATTCAACGTCGCCAGCAAGCCGGCGCCGTTTTTCTACACGACCGACATCACCGGCGTGACATCGTATGGCGAAGCAAGTGGTCATATCGAGGTGAGCGGCGAGGCCGTCATTGATGGCCACACGATACGCTCCAATGCGCATGTCCAGTTGAGGTTTGATGCGCCGATTTGCCCGGCCTGGTTCGCAAGCGAAATCGGCAAGGCCATGGCGAGGTTCGAGGAGATGCAGGGCGCCACCGTCGGATTGACGAGGAAACCCGTTCCCTACGTCAACGAGCTCAGTGCCGCATTCAATGCCGGCGTGTGGGCGGTCAACCGCAAGAACTACGGCTTCGCGCTTGTGTCGCTGAAGCCGCTCGCGGACAAGGGGCATCCGAAGGCAGAGGCCTATATGGGATACATGTACGAGGATGGCCTCGGTGTGCCGATGGATCTGCGTGAGGCTGCGCGCTGGTATCGGCTGGCGGCCGAGCAGGGCGACAGCTACAGCCAGACGCGTCTCGGTTACCTCCACGAGAAGGGCCTCGGCGTAGCGCGCGACGATGCGCTGGCCGCACAATGGTACGCCAAATCGGCGGCAGCCGGAGACAAGATGGGTCAGTCCTGGCTCGGCATCATGTATCGCGACGGCCGCGGCGTTGCCAGGAACTACAAGGAGGCGGAGAAGTGGTTTTCGCGCGCGGCCGAGCAAGGTTCGAGCTGGGCACAGGCTGAAATCGGACTACTCTATTCCCATGGGGGCGATGGCCTGCCTCAGGACTATGGCAAGGCGATCGAGTATTTCCGCAAGAGCGCCGATGACGGCAACGCGGATGCGCTTTATGACCTCGGCTGGGCCTATGAAGCGGGCCTCGGTGTTCCCCAGGATCGGCAGCAGGCTATTGAATGGTACAGCAAGGCCGCGGGCAGGGGACAAAAACAAGCGCTCAAGCGGCTCGACGCTCTGAGCGAGCGCGTCGGGTTCTGGTCGGCTCTCTTCCATGTCGTGGGATTGTAGGCATCGGTCCAGCAATTTGGACGAAGTGATTTGCCCGACGTGCTGATTTTCAGAATCTATGTCAAGTCCTCGCGTGAGAAATATTCTTCTTCCGTTTTTCAGAAATTTGTGGTCTTGTGCCGCCATCCCGCCTCGGCAAGAGGGGCGTTACGCGTCGTCACGAACGCGGGACGGGATGCGATGGACGCTTGCTGCATCAGTTCGACGGATGATGTTGGCAGCGGACGGCAAAAGTGCGTGGTCCTGATCTCCCGACGCTGGGATCAAGTCTGCCGGTTGGCGATGTCGGCCCTGCGGGCTCGACACGCCGAGACCAGCAGGCGACGGAGGCTATCAAGCCCGGTACTCCGGGGAGAGCGCGCCATAAGCCGTAAACCATTGCGCAGGGAAGGCCGGGTCGCTCCGGTTGAACCTGTGGTTTCGAACTCGTGTGCTTTTTTCACTGCACACGAGGCCGCGGGTGCAACCAGCATCCGGTCTTCCCTGCTCCCTCTGGATCCGGAGGGACAATGGCGATGTAAAGCTCGGGCATTTCGTGCCGCGAGGACGTCTACGCATGAGGAGTCTCGTCATTGCGAGGAGCGAAGCGACGACGTGTCCGCCGAAGCTCAACGAGCGAAGGCGGAAGCAATCCAGACTGTCACCGCGGATGCATTCTGGATTGCTTCGCGGAGCCTGTCATCGGGCCGCGCTTCGCGCGGACCCGTTGGCTCGCAATGACGAAAAGCTCGTAGGGTGGGCAAAGGCGCGCAAGCGCCGTGCCCACCATTATCGTACCGTGCTCGGAATGGTGGGCACGCTTCGCTTTGCCCACCCTACGTCCGAGTTTGTGGCCGCCTGCAACCTACGCCGCCTTCTTCGCCGCTCCGTGCGCGTGCCGGTCGATCGCGTCGATGATCTGCGGCCACATCGGCACCGGG
>Ga0157369_10009402_pt1 | contig 11175 bp, 8 predicted proteins | sample C25metaG_FD_113461 | JGI IMG/M metagenome (GOLD analysis project Ga0157369, IMG submission 113461) | Corn rhizosphere microbial communities from Kellogg Biological Station, Michigan, USA - C2-5 metaG | ecosystem: Host-associated > Plants > Roots > Rhizosphere > Soil | place: USA: Michigan... | reverse complement strand
GGTCAAGCGCGTGGAGCAGTTGTTATACGTGTCCGAATACAAGCGCCGCCAGGCCCCGCCGGGCGTGAAGATCACCCGCAAAAGCTTCGGCCGCGACCGCCGCTACCCGATCACCAATGCGTTCCGAGATGCCCGTGACCTATAAGCGCTCACAGCCCATCTACCCTGCACTTGAGGGAGGGTCGAAAAATGCGAAGCATTTTTCGGAGAGGGGTAAGCGGTGGTTGGGCTTTACCTCTCCCCGAAATTTGCGCGCTGCGCTCGCAAATTGTCGACCCTCCCTCAAGGGGAGGGTGTGATGACTCTCGTCCGTTTCGCGCCGTCGCCCACGGGATTGCTCCATGTTGGCAATGCGCGCACGGCTGTCGTGAATTGGCTGTTCGCGCACAAGACCGGCGGCAAGTTCTTTCTGCGCATCGACGATACCGATACCGAGCGCTCGAAGCCGGAATACGAAGCCGCGATCATCGAAGACCTCGCGTGGCTTGGTCTCAGCCACGATCTCTTCGCGCGGCAGGTGGAGCGCGCCGGGGCGCATCAGGCCGCGGCAGAGAAGCTGAAGGCGAGCGGGCATCTGTATCCAGCCTATGAAACCGCGGCCGAACTCGACCGCCGCCGCAAGCGCCAGATCGCGATGAAGAAGCCGCCGGTCTATGACCGCGCCGCGCTAAAACTCGCCGATGCCGAGCGTGCGAAGCTGGAAGAGGAGGGCCGCAGGCCGCACTGGCGCTTCAAACTCAGCCAGACAAAGGTGAGATGGCACGACCGTATACGCGGCGACGTCGAGATCGACACCGCGCATCTCTCCGATCCGGTGCTGATCCGCGAGGATGGGCGCTTCCTCTACACGCTGCCCTCGGTCGCGGACGACATCGACTTCGCGGTCACCCATATCGTGCGTGGCGAGGATCATGTTACCAACACCGCGGCGCAGATCGAGATCTTCGAGGCGCTGGGGGCCAAGGTGCCCGAGTTCGCGCATTTCCCTTTGCTGGTCGGTTCAGGCGGCGAGGCGCTGTCGAAGCGTATCGGCTCGCTCTCCCTACGTGAAATCCGCGAGAGCGGGATCGAACCGCTCGCACTCAATTCCTATCTGGCCAAGACCGGTACGTCCGATCCGGTCGAGCTGCGCGGTTCGCTCGAAGAACTCGCGCACGAATTCGATTTCTCCAAGATCGGCCGCGCGCCTGCGCACTTCGATCCCAAGGAGTTGGAAGGCCTGAACGCCAGGCTCCTGCACACGCTTTCCTATGAAGCGCTCGCAGACCGGCTTAGCGCGCTGGGCGTTGGTAGTGCCGCGCTCTGGGATGCGATCAAAGCCAATGTGATCAGACTATCCGATGCCGGCGATCTCGCAGCGCTCGTGACCGGTCCGATCACGCCGGTGATCGAAGATGCGGCGTTCGCGGCAAAAGCCGCCGAGCTTTTGCCGCCCGAGCCATGGGATGAAAGCACCTGGGGCGCATGGACCAAAGCCGTCGCCGCCGCCACTGGCCGGAAGGGTCGCGATCTCTTTCACCCGCTGCGTCTGGCCCTCACAGCCCGCGAAAGTGGACCAGAACTCAAGAAGCTGCTGCCGCTAATTGGCCCGACGCGTGCCTTCGCGCGGCTTCAAAACACGGTGACATCAGGGCCGAGCGGGTCAGGGCCGTAACGGTTTTCGCCCTGTGTTCCCTTGAGCGCAGTGAGCGCGACAAGCGCAATGGCATAGCCAGCGCCGATCAAGATCAGGGCAACGAGCACAAGGCTCGCGGTACCGCCCGCATTGGGTCGCAAGCCGAACAGGCTAAATAACGCGACTATTGCGCCGAACACGTAAAGGACGAAACCCAGCACCCAGAAGCCGGACCGGCCCGTATCGTGCAGACGGCGGACTTGTGCCGAGAGCTGTGGCAGGGCGAGGGCCAGCGCAGCTATGGCGCTGATGATGTTGAGCCCACCCATTCCGGTTCTGCCAATGACGATCCCATTTATGATGTTCGCCCCGAACCGCACGAGGATGCAGAACAATATGAAGAACCAATATTCCGAACGGCTCGCCCGTCCACTAAAGTCTGCGTATTTGCTGAAGCAGACGCGAATGGCTTCTCCAAAGTCCATTTCAATCCCCCGCACAGCCCAGCCGTCGTAAGGATGGACGGTTGCTTACGAAAATGCTATCCACCTGAATGCGTCATTCAGCGCATGGTTGAGAAAAGGGAAACGGCGTGCGTTTTGTCCGCCACATGATTTGTTCGATTTGCGGCTGACGCCGCGACAACTCCCTTTTGCCACCAGACATCGCCAACATTTTCCACCCGCTTGAGCGGGGAAGGAAAAGATCGGCTCAAGTTCACCAAATCACTGTAAGAAGACCGCCATGACCCCGCTGCGCCTCTACAACACGCTCACCCGCACGAAAGAGGATTTCGTGCCGCTCGATCCTCAGAACGTGCGCATGTATGTGTGCGGACCGACGGTCTACGACTATGCCCATATCGGCAATGCGCGGCCGGCGATCGTGTTCGACGTGCTGTTCCGGCTTCTGCGCCATCTGTACGGGCAGGGGCATGTCGCCTATGTCCGTAACATCACGGACATTGACGACAAGATCAACGCACGCGCGGCGGAGCGCCATGGCGGCCGCAACGTGCCGATCCTGGACGTGCTGCGCGAACTGACGGAGGCGACGTACGGCATCTATCGCGAGGACGTGATCGCGCTTGGCTGCCTTGAGCCGACGGCCATGCCGCGCGCGACCGAACATGTTGCGCAGATGATCGCGATGACGAACGCGCTGATCGAAGCGGGCTATGCCTATGCGGCGGAAGGCCATGTGCTCTTCCGCGTCAAGAAGAAGGCCGACTACGGCAAGCTCGCGCGCCGCAGCGTGGACGACATGCTGGCCGGCGCGCGGGTCGACGTTGCTCCGTACAAAGAAGACCCGATGGACTTCGTGCTCTGGAAGCCGTCGGATGACGAGACGCCGGGATGGGAGAGCCCGTGGGGCCGCGGGCGGCCGGGCTGGCATCTCGAATGCTCGGCGATGATCGAAGCCGCATTCAAGTTTGAAGAGGGCGGCGAAACCATCGACATCCACGGCGGCGGCATCGATCTCGTATTTCCGCACCACGAGAACGAGATCGCGCAGTCGGAAGGCGCCCATCACGGCCATCCGCTCGCGCGCTATTGGATGCACAACGGCTTCCTGAATGTCGAAGGCGAGAAGATGTCGAAGAGCCTCGGCAATTTCGTCACCATCAACGAATTGCTGAAGGACTGGCCGGGCGAGGTGCTGCGCTTCAACATGCTGCGCACGCAGTACCGCCAGCCGATGGACTGGACCGTTGCCGGCATGAACGAGAGCTGGAAGACACTGGAGAAATGGTACGCGGTGACGGAACCGCTCGCCGATCCGCCGGTGGGCGAGACGTTCCTCGCAGCGCTTTGTGATGACCTCAACACACCGCAGGCGATCGCCGAGTTGCACAAGGGCAGCGATCACGAACTCGCGGGTGGCCTCGGCCTCCTCGGCTTCTCGAACGTGCAGCTTCGCATCGCGAATAAGAAGCCGGTCGACGAAGCGGCGATTGCCGACGCCATCGCAGCCCGCAACGCTGCGCGCAAGGCGAAGAACTTCGCCGAATCCGACCGCATCCGCGACGAGCTGCTGGCACAGGGTATCGTGCTCAAGGATGGGCCATCGGGCACGGCCTGGGAGGTCAAGCGGTGAGCGCGACAACATGACCCGCGAACGCGTGTTCCTGTTTGACACGACGCTGCGCGATGGCGCGCAGACGCAGGGCGTGGACTTCTCGGTGGAGGACAAGCGCCAGATCGCGCTGGCGCTCGATGCGCTGGGTTTGGATTATATCGAAGGCGGATGGCCGGGCGCGAACCCGACCGACACCTCGTTCTTCTCTGAACGCCCGCCACTCAAAGCCGCGAAATTTGTGGCCTTCGGGATGACGAAACGCTCGGGCCGGAGCGCTGCCAACGATCCGGGGCTGGCGTCGGTGCTGGATGCCAAGGCCGATGCCAACTGCCTCGTCGGCAAGACTTGGGATTTCCACGTCGATGTCGCGCTGGAAATTCCATATTCGGAGAATATCGACAACATCGCCGGGTCCATTGCCGCGGTGTGCGCGAAGGGACGCGAGGCGCTATTCGACGCGGAGCATTTCTTCGACGGTTACAAGGCCAATCCGGAATACGCGCTGGACTGCATCAAGGCTGCGAAGGATGCCGGCGCGCGCTGGCTGGTGCTGTGCGACACCAATGGCGGCACCATGCCCGACGAGGTGTATGAGATCGTCAGCGCCGTGAAAGCGAAGCTGCCGGACGCAGCCCTCGGTATCCACGCCCACAACGACACGGGACAAGCGGTCGCGGTGTCGCTGGCGGCCGTCGACGCAGGCGCGCGGCAGATTCAGGGAACGCTCAACGGCCTGGGTGAGCGCTGCGGCAACGCCAATCTCTGCACCGTCATCCCGAACCTGATGCTGAAAGCGCAATTCGCGCCGCGTTTCGAAACCGGCATCTCGAACGAGCACCTCGCGCATCTGACCTCGGCGTCGCGGCTGCTGGATGAAATCCTGAACCGCGCCCCGGATCGCCATGCGCCCTATGTCGGCCCGTCGGCCTTCGCGCACAAGGGCGGGCTGCATTCCTCAGCCGTCGCGAAAGACCCGCGCACCTACGAGCACGTTCCGCCTGAAACGGTCGGCAACGCGCGCAAGATCCTGGTCTCCGATCAATCCGGCCGTTCCAACCTGCTGTCACGGCTTTCGGAGATCGGCATCGACATCGCCGCTACCGACGCGCGCGTCGCGCGATTGCTGGATGAGGTAAAACAGCGTGAATTCCTGGGCTATGCTTATGATGGCGCGGAGGCCTCGTTCGAATTGCTGGCCCGCCGCGCGCTCGGCGAAGTGCCGGATTATTTCGACGTCGACAGTTTCCGCGTCATCGTCGAGCGCCGCCACACAGCGCGCGGCGACCTAGTTACCGTGTCGGAAGCGACGGTGCGCGTGACGGTCGACGGCGAGGAGTTCCACAATGTCGGCACAGGAACCGGTCCAGTCGATGCGCTCAACGATGCACTGCGCAAGGACCTCGGCAAATATTCGCGCTTCCTCGCCGATCTGAAACTGGTCGACTACAAGGTGCGCATCCTGACCAGCGGCACCGAAGCGGTGACGCGCGTCATGGTCGAAAGCGCCGATGGCAAAGGGGCGCGCTGGTCGACAGTCGGGGTCTCGGCGAACATCGTGGATGCCTCGTTCGAGGCGCTCGTCGATGCCATCTGCTACAAGCTCTTTCACGCCGCGGCCAAAGAATAATGCTGGTCCTCTGCTACGGCATGGCGAAGGGCGGCAGCACGCTGACCTTCGAACTTGTGAAAGGGATGCTGGAGAGCGCCGGCCACACCCAGGTCAGGCTGCCGGATGGGCCGGTCGATCCCGAGCACCCCGTCAACTACATCGAAGCCATCGATGCCGAACGTGCGGAGGCGCTTCTGCGCGCCGTGGGCGAGCGCTGGATCGCGGTCAAGACGCATACCGGATTCCGGCCCCCGTTCTTTCCGGTGCTTGAAGCGCTGCACGAACGCGGCGAGATACGCGTTGTCGCGTCCTACCGCGACCCCCGGGACATCTGCCTTTCCCTCCTCGATGCCGGTACTCAGGCCAGGGAAATGGGCTATCAGGCCTTCGCACGCATCACCGATATGCAAGCCGCCATCACCAATGTGGGAGAGCAGATCGAGAAATTCCGCCGCTGGGCGTCGGTGCGAGGGGCGCTGAGGCTCGACTATGAAACGGTCGCGTTCTCGCCCGACACGGCCATCGACCGGCTCGAACATTGTCTGGGCGTCACCTGTGATCGCGATGCGGCCAAGCGGCATGCCTTCGAACAGGCGTTCACCCAGCAGAACAAGATGAAGCGCCGGCGGTTCGAAGACGAATTGGCGGAAGCAGAAAAGCAGAATCTCACCCAAGTATTTGATGATTTCCTTCGCGGGGTGTGGGAGAGCGACAATGATGCGTGGTTCAAGTCTTATCGTGACCACATGCTAGTGCGGGCCGAACGCGCTGCGCGAAAACATTCCCGAACGTGAAAATGTTACGGATTGTTGCCGCTCGCCGCGCAAATCGGCATGGCTGCCTTGCCAGAACCACCGGCGACACTGGCGCGGAAATAAGTAGGTTGTCACCATGAGCACCGATCCTCATCGCGACGACCCACTCGGCATTGCACTGGCCACGGGCACTTACGTCATCTGGGGTGTGGTGCCGCTTTATTGGGCGCTGCTGGCGGAGGTGCCGCCGGTTGAGACGACGCTTCATCGGATTCTCTGGGGCGCTCTGTTCGCGGGTGGGGTGACGATCGCACGCGGACGCCTGCGCCATCTGATGCACATCTTCACCCGGCCGCGCGTCCTCGGCGCGTTGGCGATCTCGAGCGCACTGATTGCCGCAAACTGGACGCTCTACATCTGGTGCGTTGCCACCCATCAGCTCGTGGAGGCCAGCCTCGGCTATTACCTGACGCCGCTGGTGTCGATGGGCGTGGGCGTGACGCTGCTTGGCGAGCGGATTTCGCGCCTCAGGCTTGCCGCGATCGGGCTCGCGAGCGCGGCTGTGGTCGCACAAGCGTTCGAGCTTGGGCATGTGTCCTGGATTGCGCCGGGCATCGCCCTATCGTTCGGGTTCTATGGCTATGTCCGCAAGCGCACGGCTGTCGATTCGCTCGACGGGCTGACGATCGAGACCCTTCTGCTTTTTCCCGTGGCACTGGCATTCCTCGGATTTTGGGCGGTGCGAGGCACGGGCGCGTTCTCGTCCGCGCATCTCACACGCGATCTGCTGCTGCTCGCCGCCGGACCAATGACCACAATTCCGCTTGCCATGTTCGCCGCGGGCGCACGGCGCATCCGCATGACCACGCTCGGCTTCCTGCAATATCTTTCGCCATCGATCACGCTGGTTGTCGCCACGACGATGCTGGGCGAGTCCTTCACCCGCGTCGATGCGATCACCTTCGGCTGTGTGTGGGCCGCGCTGGTCCTGATCGGGATCGAGGGCCAGTTTGCCCGCCTAGGCGCGCGGCGGACGGCCTAGTTTCTTCTCAAGATAGGCGATGGCGTCTTCCGGTGTTGCGGCGCGATGGTAGAGCGTGGCAACCCGTTCGCCCGCGAAACCCTCGGCCACGACATGGGTAAGCAGGGCCTCTAGCGGTCGGAAAAACCCGTCCGTGTCGAGCAGGACGATGGGTTTTTCAAGCGCGTTCAGCTGCGCCGAGGTGACGGTCTCGAAGAACTCGTCCAGCGTTCCGAGCCCGCCGGGCAGCACGGCAAATGCGTCGGAATAGGCCAGCATCAGCCTTTTACGTTCCTGCAGGTCGGCGGTGATGATCATCTTCTGCACATCCCGCGATGGCGGTTCCAGATGGCGCAGGAACTGCGGCAGTACACCGGTGACATACGCGCCCGCCTCCCGTGCGGCGTGCGCGACCTCACCCATCAGTCCGATATATCCCCCGCCGAACAGGAGCGAAAATCCGCGGCTTCCGATCAGTGTGCCGAAGCGCCGCGCGGCTTCCGCATAGGATGCATCGCTGCCCTGCGAGGAGCCGCAGAAGACGCAGATCGTGGGCTTGCTATTCTCCATGCGGCGAGCAGGGTTGCGGTTGGCGGCCCTTCTTCCTAAACAGGTTCGCACATCAAAACCACTCCCCGGGAGGATCGATTGCCGCGTTGGCTCACCATTCTGATCGTGATCGCGCTCGTTGCCATGGTTGCCGGCTATCTGGTCTTCGGCGGCGCGAATATGGGGCACTGAATGGCGAACTCGGTGGTCGAGGAAGGCGACGGCGCACCGTCCTTCCGTCCCCTGTGGATGCTGATGCCGTATCTTTGGCCGAAAGGTCAGCGCGAGCTGAGGCTGCGGGTACTGGCCTCAGTAGTATTTCTGACGCTGGCGACCTCCGCGACCAGTGTATCGCCGTTGTTCTACGGCTGGGCTGTCGACGTGCTGGCGAAGACGCCGGCGGCAATCGTGCTTGGCGCGGCGCTGTCGTGGATCGCGGCCTACACGGTCTCGCGTATCCTGATGCAGGCTTTCGCGCAGTTGCGCGACGGCGTGTTCGCGAAGGTCCAATATCACGCGATGCGTGAGGTTGCGGTTTCGACCTTCGCGCACGTCCACACGCTCTCCCTGCGCTTTCATCTTGAGCGCAAGACCGGCGGGCTTTCGCGCGTGATCGAGCGCGGCACGAAGGGCATCGACACGCTGCTGTCATTCGCGTTGTTCAGCATCTTCCCCACGATCCTGCTTTTGGCATTTTACGCCGCGATCCTGTTTGTGAAGCTCAATCTAACGATTGCGCTTGTGACGGTCGCGATGGTCGTGGCCTACGTCTGGTTCACGTTTGCGATCACGCGCTGGCGCATCCAGTTCCGCCGCGACATGAACCAAAGCGACCAGGACGCCAACACCAAGGCGGTCGACAGCCTCTTGAACTACGAGACGGTCAAATATTTCAACAACGAGGCGCATGAGACAAAGCGCTTCGACAAGTCGATGGAGAAGTATTCGCGCGCTTCCATTCAGGCGCAGATTTCACTGTCGGTGCTCAACACCGGACAGGCGCTCATCATGGCGATCGGGCTCGGCGCCGTCATGGCGCTCGCGGCTGTTGGCATCAAAAACGGCGAGTTCAGCGTCGGCACGCTGGTCGCGGCCAACGCGATCCTGGTGCAGCTCTACATTCCGCTGAACCTCTTGGGCACGGTCTACCGCGAAATCACCCAGGCTCTCGTCGACATGGAGGCGATGTTCCGCCTGCTCAACCAGCCGCAGGAAGTGAAGGACAAGAAGGGCGCCAAGCCGCTCGTCGTCACCGCAGGCGAGATCAAATTCGACAATGTGGTGTTTTCCTACGAGCCGGAGCGGACCGTGCTCAAGGGGATCAGTTTCACGGTGCCCGCCGGAAAGACGGTTGCCGTCGTAGGCCCTTCCGGCGCCGGCAAGTCCACGATTTCACGCATCCTCTACCGCTTCTACGACATCAAATCCGGAAGCGTGACCATCGACGGCCAGGACCTCCGCGATGTGACGCAGGCCAGCTTGCGCGCCGTCATCGGCATCGTCCCGCAGGACACGGTGCTGTTCAACGATACGGTTCGATACAACATCGCCTATGGCCGCATCGGCGCCAATGAGGCCGAGATCAAGGAAGCCGCACGCCACGCCCAGATCGACAAGTTCATCGTCGAACTGCCGCTCGGTTATGAGGCAATGGTGGGCGAGCGCGGATTGAAGCTGTCGGGCGGCGAGAAGCAGCGCGTCGCGATCGCTCGCACGATCCTCAAGAATCCGCCGATCCTGTTGCTGGACGAAGCGACATCGGCGCTCGATACCCATACCGAGCGGGAGATTCAGGGCGCGCTCAGCGAAGTGTCGCGCAACCGGACATCGCTGGTCATCGCCCACCGCCTGTCGACCGTGGTCGATGCCGATGAAATTCTGGTGCTCGACCACGGCGAGATCATCGAGCGCGGCCGCCACAGCGAATTGCTGACCCTGAACGGCCACTATGCCGCCATGTGGAACAAGCAAAAGGAAGCCGCCGCGGCGCGCGAGAAGCTCAAGGAAGTCGAAAACGATCCGGACGTGGCACCGGGGATCGCCCGTGCCACGCCCGCTGTTGCGGACTGATTATTCCGCGGCTTCCTTTTCCTGGGTCCATTCCCCGATGTAGCGCCCGATCGGCGGCGGCGGTGGTGCGCCACCTGTGCGGGCGCGGCGCGCCGCGCGGCGTTCCCGCCAGCGATAGGGCAGGGCCAGCATCGAGGGCACGAGGCCCAGCGTGATCAGCTTCGAGAACGCGAGGCCGAACACGATCGCGGTGGAGAGTTGAACCCACATCAATCCGTTCGGACCGCCGATGGTCACTTCGCGTGTCGCGAAGTTGATCTCGATGGCGAACATCATCGGCAACAGGCCACCGATGGCGGTGATCGTCGTGAGGAACACCGGACGCAGACGTTGCGCGCTCGAGCGGATGACTGCCTCGATCGGATCCATTCCGGCATCGCGCAGACGATGGAAGGTATCGATCAGCACGATGTTGTGGTTCACGACGATGCCGGCCAGCGCCAGCATGCCGGTGCCGGACATGATGATCGAGAACGATTCCCGCATGATCACCATGCCGAGCAGCGCGCCGATCATCGCGAGGATGACGGCCACAAGGATGAGCGAGGCGTGATAGAAGCTGTTGAACAGCATCAACAGCACCATCGCGATCAGGAACAGCGCCATAAACGCTGCAACACCCAAGAAGCTCTGCGACTCGTCCTGTTCCTCGGCACCGCCCTTGAATGCCACGTGAACTTCATTCGGGAAGTGCTGTGTCGCGATCCAGGACTGAATCCTGGCGATCTGCGCATTCGCGTTTTCGCCGGTCTTCACATTGGCGCGCACGTGGTAGACACGGCGGCCGTCCACGCGTTCGATCGAGTTGACCTGCTGTGCCGGACGCATCGTGACGAAGTTGCTGATAGGCACCATAGTGCCGTCGCTCGCCGTGACCCTGAGGTCGTCGAGCGCGTGGACGCCGCGCTGCTGGCTCGGATAGCGCACCCGGATATCGACCTCATCATCGGTATCGTCGGGCCGGTATTTTCCGACCAGGATGCCGTTCGTGACCAACTGAACCGCGGTGCCGATGGACTGGGCATTGGCGCCGGCGCGGCTTGCCATCTCGCGGTTGATGTCGAGATCCCATTCGATGCCGGGAAGCGGACGCGTGTCTTCGACGTCGCGCAGCTCCTTCATTTTGTCCATGTGCTCGCGAATCGTGCCGGTGACCTGGGCCAGGGCAACATAATCGTCCGAGCCGACATCGATCATGATGTCCTTGCCGCTCGATGGCCCGCCCTGCTGCTCACGCACCTCGATGTGTACGCCCGGAATGCCGGCGGTCTTGGTGCGGATTTCGTCCGCGATCACCTTGCCCTTGCGGCGCTGGCGATAGTCCTTCAGCTCGACACCGAGATGGCCGATATTGTCGACCGGCTCGCCGCCCTGGCTGTTGAGCGAATTGCTCTGGCCGCCCGAGGTCGCATAAACCGCCCGGATGCCGTCGACCGTCTGCGCGATACGGGAAACGTTCATCACAATGTCGCGTTTC
>Ga0157369_10009401_pt1 | contig 11175 bp, 10 predicted proteins | sample C25metaG_FD_113461 | JGI IMG/M metagenome (GOLD analysis project Ga0157369, IMG submission 113461) | Corn rhizosphere microbial communities from Kellogg Biological Station, Michigan, USA - C2-5 metaG | ecosystem: Host-associated > Plants > Roots > Rhizosphere > Soil | place: USA: Michigan... | reverse complement strand
GGCGTCGACAACAAACAGCGTCTCAACGGGCTTAATCGCCGCGTGAACCTGTTTGATCTCCTCCATCATCGCTTCATCAACGTGCAGACGACCGGCGGTATCTACCAGCAGCACGTCATAAAACTTCAGCTTCGCCTCTTTCAGCGCCGCGTTAACGATGTCGACCGGCTTTTGCGCGACGTCAGAGGGGAAGAAATCGACCTCGACCTGCTGCGCCAGCGTCTCCAGCTGTTTGATGGCCGCCGGGCGGTAAACGTCCGCGGAGACGACCATCACTTTCTTCTTGTGCTTCTCGCGCAGGAACTTACCGAGCTTACCAACGCTGGTGGTTTTACCCGCACCCTGCAGGCCCGCCATCAGCACCACTGCCGGTGGCTGCGCCGCCAGGTTGAGGCTCTGATTCTCTTCGCCCATCGCGGCAACCAGTTCGTTGCGCACGATTTTGACGAACTCCTGGCCCGGGGTCAGACTCTTGTTGACTTCGTGACCAACCGCTTTCTCTTTCACACGGTTGATAAAGTCACGCACTACCGGCAGCGCAACGTCAGCTTCCAGCAGCGCCATGCGCACTTCGCGCAGGGTCTCTTTGATGTTGTCTTCAGTGAGGCGTCCACGGCCACTGATATTGCGCAGTGAGCGCGACAAACGATCGGTTAAATTATCAAACATTGTCTCTCGCCTGAGGTGATACGATTGGCCGCCAGCGCGACGCATAACAGAAATTCGCCGCAGTATAGCATGAAGACATCGCGGCTGTATGTGATGGAACTGTTGGAGGCTGGGTCACGTAACGTTATACTGCTTCTCTTTCTCTCTTAGTCAACTGTCGACACGCCTATGCCCGTTTTTGCCCTGATCGCTCTTGTTGCCTACTCAACCAGCATTGCGCTGATTGTTCCCAGCTTGTTACAAAAAAATAGCGGCTGGCGCAAAATGGCCATCTTTTCAGCGGTGCTTGCGCTTATATTCCACGGCTTCGCGCTGAAAGAGCGCATCTTCCCTGATGATGGCGGTCAAAATCTCAGCCTGCTGAACGTCGGTTCTCTGGTCAGCCTGATGATCTGTACGGTGATGACCATTGTTGCCTCGAAAAACCGCGGCTGGCTGCTGCTGCCGATTGTTTATACGTTCGCGTTAATCAATCTCGCTTTCGCCATTTTCATGCCGAATGAGTTCATCACGCATCTGGAAACCACGCCCGGCATGATGGTGCATATCGGCCTGTCGCTGTTCGCCTATGCCACCTTAATTATCGCGGCCATGTATGCGCTCCAGCTGGCGTGGATCGATTATCAGCTGAAGAATAAAAAGCTGGCTTTCAGCAATGAAATGCCGCCGCTGCTGGTGATTGAACGCAAGATGTTTCATATCACTCAGGTCGGCGTGGTGCTGCTGACGCTGACGCTCTGCACCGGCCTGTTCTACATGCAAAACCTGTTCAGCATGGAAAATATCGATAAAGCGGTGCTCTCGATCATCGCCTGGTTTGTCTATATTGTCCTGCTGTGGGGTCACTATCATGAAGGCTGGCGCGGTCGCCGCGTCGTCTGGTTCAACGTCGCAGGAGCCGGTATTTTAACGCTCGCCTATTTCGGCAGCCGCGTCCTGCAACATTTCGTAAGTTAACGCAAAGGAGTTCCCCCTGGAACACATCTCCACCACGACGCTGATTATTACGCTTATCATCATGGTCGTGGTTTCAGCCTATTTCTCCGGTTCAGAAACCGGCATGATGACCCTCAACCGCTATCGCCTGCGCCATATGGCCAAACAGGGCAACCGTGCGGCCAAACGCGTCGAAAAGCTGCTGCGTAAGCCCGATCGCCTGATTAGCCTGGTGCTGATCGGCAACAACCTGGTCAACATTCTCGCCTCGTCGCTGGCGACCATTGTCGGTATGCGCCTGTACGGCAACGCCGGGGTTGCCATCGCTACCGGTGTGCTGACCTTCGTGGTGCTGGTCTTTTCTGAAGTGCTGCCAAAAACCATCGCTGCGCTTTATCCGGAAAAGGTCGCCTTTCCCAGCAGCCTGCTGCTCGGCCCGCTGCAAATTATCATGCTGCCGCTGGTGTGGCTGCTGAACGGCGTGACGCGCATTTTGATGCGTATGATTGGCATTAAAGCCGATGTGGTGGTCAGCGGCGCGCTCAGCAAAGAGGAGCTGCGCACCATCGTTCACGAGTCGCGCTCGAAAATTTCCCGCCGCAATCAGGATATGCTGCTGTCGATTCTCGATCTGGAGAAGGTCAACGTTGATGACATCATGGTGCCGCGCAATGAGATCGTCGGTATCGATATCAATGATGACTGGAAATCGATTGTGCGGCAGCTGACACACTCGCCGCACGGCCGCATTGTGCTCTATCGCGACTCGCTGGATGACACCATCAGCATGCTACGCGTGCGTGAAGCCTATCGCCTGATGACCGAGAAAAAGGAGTTTACCAAAGAGGTGATGCTGCGCGCCGCCGATGAAATTTACTATGTGCCGGAAGGGACGCCGCTCAGCGTTCAGCTGGTGAAGTTTCAGCGTAATAAGAAGAAAGTCGGCCTGGTAGTGGATGAGTATGGCGACATTCAGGGGCTAGTGACGGTCGAAGATATTCTTGAAGAGATTGTCGGGGATTTCACCACATCTATGTCGCCTGCGCTGGCGGATGAAGCGACGCCGCAGAATGACGGTTCGGTGATTATTGACGGCAGCGCCAGCGTTCGCGAGCTGAACAAAGCCTTTAACTGGCGATTACCGGAAGATGAAGCGCGGACCATTAACGGCATGGTGCTTGAAGAGTTAGAAGAGATCCCGGCAGCAGGAACGCGCGTGCGCATTGAGCAGTATGACATCGATATTCTCGATGTGCAGGAGAACATGATTAAGCAGGTAAAAGTGATCCCGGTTAAAGCGCTGCGGGAGAGCGTTACAGAGTAAAAAAAACCCTCTCATCATGAGAGGGTTTTCGTTTTACGCTTTCGCTTTGGCGACAGTAACCATCGCGGCGCGAATAGTGCGACCATTCAGGGTGAACCCTTTCTGCATCACACCCAGCACGTTGCCGGCGCTGACTTCTTCCGACTCGACCATCGCAATCGCCTGATGCACATTTGGATCCAGCGGAACGTTGGTGTCGGCAATCACCTCAACACCAAATTTCTTCACCACATCCAGCATGTTTTTCAGGGTCAGTTCGATACCTTCGACCATCGGCGCCATCTCGGCGTTCTCTTTGTCAGCCACTTCCAGCGCGCGATCCAGACTATCGATAACCGGCAGGAGTTCATTGATGAACTTCTCCAGCGCAAATTTGTGCGCTTTCTCGATATCCAGTTCGGTACGGCGACGCAGGTTTTCCATCTCCGCTTTGATACGCAGCACCGTCTCGCGCTCGCGGGTTTCCGCTGCTGCTAACTGCGCTTCCATATTCGCAATTTTCTCATCGCGCGGATCCACCTGCTCAGCCGCGTCGTCAGGCTCAACTACCGCCTCAACGTCGTCGTGCTGTTCCTTGATAATTTCTTCCGGGGACTGCCCGTCAGGCGTTTTCTGTTCTTCACTACTCATGAATTTCTCCGCGTTTTTTTGCAATCATCTCGCTAACCTGCATTATTATGGGGATCCGTTTCCTGGATTCAAGGGAACAAGTCAGATTGTCATCATTCATTCGCCACAAGGACCCGCAGAAAATGACCCAACATTTCAAGTGTATTGGTATTGTCGGGCACCCGCGCCACCCTACCGCGCTCACCACACATGAAATGCTCTACCGCTGGCTGCATGCCAAAGGCTATGACGTGATGGTTGAACAGCGCATTGCTCATGAGCTGAAACTCTCGAATGTGAGAACCGGCACGCTGGCGGACATTGGGCAGCAGGCGGATCTGGCGGTGGTGGTCGGCGGCGATGGCAATATGCTTGGCGCGGCGCGCACGCTGGCGCGTTACGACATCAAAGTGATTGGCATCAACCGCGGCAATCTGGGCTTTCTGACCGATCTCGACCCCGATAATGCGCAGCAGCAGCTGGCCGATGTGCTTGAGGGTCACTACATCGCCGAGAAACGGTTTTTGCTGGAAGTACAGGTGTGCCAGCAAGATTGCCAGAAGCGCATCAGCACTGCGATTAATGAAGTGGTGCTGCACCCTGGCAAAGTGGCGCACATGATTGAGTTTGAAGTCTATATAGATGAAGTTTTTGCCTTCTCCCAGCGCTCGGATGGCCTGATTATCTCCACGCCAACCGGCTCCACGGCCTACTCGCTCTCAGCAGGCGGCCCGATCCTCACCCCTTCGCTGGACGCCATTACGCTGGTGCCGATGTTTCCGCATACCCTATCTGCACGCCCGCTGGTGATTAACAGCAGCAGCACCATTCGCCTGCGTTTTTCCCATCGCCGTAGCGACCTTGAAGTGAGCTGTGACAGCCAGATCGCGCTACCGATTCAGGAGGGTGAAGATGTGCTCATCCGCCGTTGTGACTATCATCTGAATCTCATTCACCCTAAAGATTACAGCTATTTCAACACGTTAAGCTCCAAGCTTGGCTGGTCGAAAAAATTGTTCTGAAAAGCGGCTGCAGGGCTTTACTGTATATAATTCCAGTTTATACTGTACGAAAACACAGTTATGGTTTTTCATACAGGAAAGCAACCATGTTGGCACAACTCACCATCAGTAATTTTGCTATCGTTCGTGAGCTTGAGATCGATTTTAATAGCGGGATGACGGCTATTACCGGCGAAACCGGCGCAGGTAAATCCATCGCGATTGACGCGCTCGGGCTCTGCCTTGGCGGTCGCGCTGAAGCTGACATGGTACGCGCCGGCGCACAGCGCGCCGATCTCTGCGCTCGCTTTGCCCTGAAAGATACCCCTGCCGCGCAGCGCTGGCTCGAAGAGAATCAGCTTGAAGATGGACGTGAGTGTTTACTTCGCCGCGTCATCAGTAGCGACGGCCGCTCCCGCGGCTTTATCAACGGCACTGCCGTTCCCCTTTCCCAGTTGCGCGAACTGGGTCAGCTGCTTATCCAGATCCACGGTCAGCATGCGCATCAGTTGCTGATTAAATCCGAACACCAAAAAACCCTGCTCGATGGCTATGCCGGTGAGTATGTGCTCACTCAGCAAATGGCTGAGCGCTACCGCGCCTGGCATCAAAGCTGTCGTGAGCTGGCACAGCACCAGCAGCAGAGCCAGGAGCGCGCCGCGCGCGCCGAGCTGCTGCACTATCAGCTGAAAGAGCTTAACGAGTTCAGCCCGCAGCCGGGCGAATTTGAACAGATCGATGAAGAGTACAAGCGTCTCGCTAATAGCGGACAGCTGCTCTCCACCAGCCAGCATGCGCTGAACGTGCTTGCGGATGGAGAAGACGTTAACCTGCAGAGCCAGCTCTACAGCGCCCGCCAGCTGCTTACAGAGCTGACCGGGATGGATACGCGTCTCTCCAGCGTGCTGGAGATGCTGGAAGAGGCGGCAATCCAGATCAGTGAAGCCAGCGACGAGCTGCGCCACTACTGCGACCGTTTAGATCTCGATCCTAATCGCCTTTACGAACTGGAGCAGCGTATCTCCCGACAGATCTCGCTGGCGCGCAAGCACCATATCGCGCCGGAAGAGCTGCCGCAGTTCCACCAGTCTCTGCTGGATGAGCAGCAGCTGCTTGAAGATCAGGCGGATTCGCAGGAGACGCTGGCGCTGGCCGTTAGCCATCATCACCAGCTGGCGCTGGAGAGCGCGCAGCAGCTGCATGCGCAACGCGTCAAGTATGCGCAGGAGCTCAGCCAGCTGATCACCGAAAGTATGCACTTACTCTCCATGCCGCACGGCGTGTTTGAGATCGATGTGGCGTTCAATGACCATAGCCTGACGGCAGACGGCGCGGATCGCATTGAGTTTCGTGTCACCACCAACCCAGGACAGCCGCTGCAGGCGATTGCCAAAGTCGCATCCGGCGGTGAGCTGTCGCGTATTGCGCTGGCGATTCAGGTGATTACCGCCCGTAAGATGGAAACCCCGGCGCTGATCTTCGATGAAGTGGACGTGGGTATCAGCGGCCCGACTGCCGCCGTTGTCGGTAAGATGCTGCGCCAACTGGGCGAATCAACGCAGGTTATGTGCGTGACGCACCTGCCGCAGGTGGCCGGTTGCGGGCATCACCACTTCTATGTCAGCAAAGAGACCGATGGCGCCATGACAGAAACCCATATGCAGCCGCTGGATAAACGTGCGCGTCTGCAGGAGCTGGCCCGTCTGCTGGGCGGCAGCGAAGTGACGCGTAACGCGCTGGCGAATGCCAAAGAGCTGCTGGCAGCGTAAACTTTTCGGTAATATGACGGTCTGACTTCTCGACAAAACGACAACAGACCCGGCCACAAAGGTTTTAAACTGGCGAAAGGTCTATTATTATCGGCATATTACATATGAGCCACGTACTGTTCGGGCCCGAAAAGGAATCAAATCACTATGCGCTGTAAAATGCTGACTGCTGCCGCAGCGGTTCTTCTGATGTTGACCGCTGGTTGCTCCACTCTGGAACGCGTGGTTTACCGTCCGGATATCAACCAGGGGAACTACCTGACGCCCACCGACGTTGCCAAAATCCGTGTGGGTATGACGCAACAGCAGGTTGCGTATGCACTGGGAACCCCGATGATGAGCGATCCGTTTGGCACCAATACCTGGTTCTATATCTTCCGTCAGCAGCCAGGCCATGAAGATGTGACTCAGCAGACGCTGACTCTGACCTTCAACAGCAACGGCGTGTTAACCAATATCGACAACAAACCGGCACTGACCAACCAGCGCTAAGTTTGAAAAACGCGGTTAAACACCAGCTGGTTTAACCGCCTGTAAAAGAAAAAGGTGCTCAGTGAGCACCTTTTTTGTATCTCGCGCAAGCTAAGCAGCTATGACTTGTTTGCCGCTTTCTCGTTCGCCGCTTTTTCAGCACGCTGGCGACGCAGCTCTTTCGGATCGGCAATCAGCGGGCGGTAGATCTCCACGCGGTCGCCGTCATTGACGTTGTCGTGCAGCTTCACCGTCCGGCTGTAGATACCAACCTTGTTCACCTTTAAGTCGATATCTTCGCGTAGCTCCAGCAGCCCGGACGCGCGAATCGCCTCTTCGACGGTCGCGCCCACCTCAAGCTTCACCCGCAGCAGATACTGCTTCTCCGGCAATGCATAGGCCACCTCAACGGCGATTTTACCCGGCACGGTAAACCTCTTTCGCGCGATGGGTAAACGCCTGCACCATGTTCGCTGCCAGCTCTTTAAAGATGCGGCCGAAAGCCAGCTCAATCAGCTTATTGGTAAACTCGAAATTGAGCTGAAATTCCACACGGCAGGCATTCGAGCTGAGCGGGGAAAAGGTCCAGCCGCCGCTCAGCGACTTAAACGGGCCATCCACCAGGTGCATCAAAATGCTTTTGTTAGCTTCCAGCGTGTTGCGCGTGGTAAAGGTCTTGCTGATCCCCGCTTTCGACACGTCCACGGCCGCCGTCATCTCCGTCGGGCTGGAGTCGAGAATTCGGCTGCCGGTACACCCCGGCAGAAACTGCGGGTAGGAGTCCACATCGTTCACTAACTGATACATCTGCTCAGCGCTATAGGGCACCAGCGCAGTACGGCTAATCTGAGGCATAAGGTTTTCCGCGTTCACACAATCGTTAAATAATAACATCTCCCCCGGTTGAAAGGAAAACGCGTTGCCCTAACTCATGCTAAGATAACCCGTTCAGCCTCACAGGACGCAATGAGGTCAGTTTCAGATATCAGATTACCGGATGGCTCCACGATACTATGACGAAGAAAAAAGCATATAAACCAGGTTCAGCCACCATTGCGCTGAACAAGCGCGCCCGCCATGAATACTTCATTGAAGAGGAGTTTGAGGCCGGGCTTTCACTGCAGGGCTGGGAAGTAAAATCCTTACGTGCCGGTAAAGCCAACATTGGTGATAGCTACGTGATCCTTAAAGATGGCGAAGCCTATCTCTTCGGCGCTAACTTCACGCCGCTGACCGTCGCCTCCAGCCACTATGTTTGTGACCCGACGCGCACGCGCAAACTGCTGCTGAACCAGCGCGAACTCGATTCCCTCTACGGCCGCATCAACCGCGAAGGTTACACCGTGGTTGCGCTCTCCCTCTACTGGAAGAACGCCTGGTGTAAAGTGAAGATCGGCGTGGCGAAAGGTAAGAAACAGCACGACAAACGTACCGATGTGAAAGAGCGCGAATGGCAGCTCGATAAAGCACGCATCATGAAAAACGCGGGCCGCTAAGTGCTCGCCCGCGCTGCCCTCTCACCCCGGGAGAGGGCACCAACTCTCCGCTCTACCGCTCCCGCAGCGCTTCATTAAGTTTATTCAACGGTTTAATCAGATAATCCATCACCGATTTTTGCCCGGTTTTAATCTCCACGTTGGCGATCATCCCCGGCAGGATAGGGAAACTTTTGCCGCTGCGGTTCTTCAGCTCCGCGCTCTGCGTGCGGACATAAACGCGGTAGTAAAACTGATCGCGCCGCACCTCATCCTGCAAGGTATCCGGCGACACCACCTCTACTGTCCCTTTCAAATCGCCATAGATGGAAGAGTCATAGGCCGTCACCTTCACCGTCGCCGGTAAACCAGGGCGAATATAGGCGATATCACGCGGGTTGATGCGCGTCTCCACCAGCAGTTGATCCTCCAACGGTACAATCTCCATCAGCTTGCCGCCCGGCTGCACCACCCCGCCCACGGTGTTGATCTGCACATCTTTAACAATCCCGCGCACCGGTGAGTTAAGCACCGCGCGATCCAGCTGATCCGCTTTACCCGCCATCACCTGTAGCTGCGCATCGAGATCGGCATTATTTTTCACCTGCTCTTCGCGGGCACGCACCGCAAACTGGTTACGCGCCTCGTCGATTTTTCCCTTCAGCTCCGTCGCCTGGCGTTGCAGGCGGATCACTTCGACATCGCTCGCCGCGCCCTTTGCCACCAGCGGCTGCGTCATGCGCAGCTCCGACATTACCAGCTGATGCGTTTTTTGCAGATTCGCCACCGTCTCGTTGAGGTTGCGCCGCCGCGACTCATACAGCTGCCGCTCGCGGGCGACCAGATCCGGTTCGCGCATCGACTCAGCGCTAAAACGCAGCGGCTCGCCGGTCAGCTCCGAACGCAGGCGTTCGCTGGAGGCGCGCAGTGCCCGTACCCGCGCCGCTGCTTCGCCATAGTTGGACTGAAAACGGGTCGGATCGAGTCGCGCCAGCATCTGCCCGCGCTCCACAATATCGCCCTCTTTCACCATCAGGGCGCTGACAATCCCGCCATCAAGGCTTTCAATCACCTGCGCATGAGTTGAGGGAGTGATTTTGCCGGTGCCGACCGTTACCTCATCAAGAATGGCAAACGTGGCCCAGGCAATAAACACCACCAGGCCAAGCAGCGTCAGCCAGATCACCGACGAGTAGAAGCGCCCCTGACGCGCCAGCTCATCCTGCATTGAGAGTTGACTCATTTCCCGCTCCTCAGACGATGGACGCCACGTTACTGTTGCGCGCCGCCTGTTTCAGCAGCGTATCGCGCGGCCCATCGGCCACCACTTTGCCGTTCTCCATCACCACAATCCGATCCACTAAGTTGAGCAGCGCCGGGCGATGGGTCACCAGCACCAGTGTGCGCCCGGTAAGCCACTGCTGCAGCTGGCGGATCACCCACGCTTCCAGTTGCTCATCCATAGAGGCCGTTGGTTCATCCAGCAGTACAATTTGCGGATTGCGCACAATCAAACGGCTCAGCAGCACCATCTGCCGCTGCCCGCCGGAAAGCCCGCGTCCGCCCTCATTAATCAGCCGATCGAGGCTGGCGGCATCCTGCTGCACAAGGTTGATCGCTCCGCTGATGCGCAGCGCCTGAATAAGCTCTGCCTCGGTAGCATGCGGATGCCCAAGCATCAGGTTCTGACGCAGCGTACCGAAGAAGAGGCGCGAATCCTGCGACAGATAACCCACCTGGCGACGCACGTCGGTCGGATCGATATGCGCCATATCGACGCCATCAATAATCACTTTCCCTTTGCTGGCCTGCGCCTGGCCGGAGAGCAGTTTTAACAGCGTTGATTTCCCGGCGCCGGTCTTGCCGAGGATCGCCACCCGCTCACCCGGTTTGATCTCCAGTTCATTAATATTGATCGCCACATCGCCCTTCTCTTCGTCATAGCTGTACTGCATCTGCTGGAGCTGAAAATGACCGGCCAGCACCGGGCAGTGCGCCATCTTCTTGTCTGCCTCTTTATCGAGGGGCTTTTTCAGCAGATCGTTAAGGCCGCTCATCGCCGATTTGGCATGCTGCCAGCGGGAGAAAACCATGGTGAGCTGCATCAGCGGCGCAATAGTACGCGAGGAGAGCAGACTACAGGCCACCAGCGTCCCGGTAGTAATGTCGCCATCGATCACCAGAAAGCAGCCAAACACCAGCATCCCGGCATAGGTGATCTGCTGCACCGTTGAGGCCCAGCCGCTCAGCCGTGCGCCCCACACGCGCTGCTTCATGCCAACATTGGCCCCCACGGCGTGAGTGTTCTCCCACTGCCGCTGGAAGTAGGGCTCTGCCTGTAATGCTTTAATGTCCTCCACCCCTTCGATGGACTCCACCAGCACCGCGTTGCGAATTGCACTTTCGCGCATCCCCGCTTTCGCCAGCTTGGCCATCGGCCACTGCACCAGCAGCCCTGGGATGATAATCAGCGGAATGGCAACCAGCGGGATGATCACCAGCGGACCGCCGACCAGCGCCATAATGCCGAGGAACAGCAGAACAAACGGGATATCCATCGCCGCGCCGACGGTGGTGGAGGTAAGCAGTTCGCGCACCTGATCAAGCTCGCGCAGTTGGGAGATAAACGATCCGGTCGATTTGGGCCGCGCATCGTTTTTGATCGCCATCGCGCGGGCGAAAAAGAGCGACGAGACATTGAGGTCGATATGTTTGCCCATAATGTCAGAGACATGGGTACGCGCGAGGCGGATAAAGAACTCCAGCGCCGCCGCCAGCAGGACGCCGAAAAAGAGCACCCACAGCGTCGGCAGCGACTGCGCCGGGATCACCCGGTCGTAAACCTGCATCGAGAAAAGAATACCGGTCTGCGCCAGCAAGTTGCCGACCACCGAGGCGAGGGCGATCTCAGCCAGCTTGCG
>Ga0157369_10009396_pt1 | contig 11180 bp, 11 predicted proteins | sample C25metaG_FD_113461 | JGI IMG/M metagenome (GOLD analysis project Ga0157369, IMG submission 113461) | Corn rhizosphere microbial communities from Kellogg Biological Station, Michigan, USA - C2-5 metaG | ecosystem: Host-associated > Plants > Roots > Rhizosphere > Soil | place: USA: Michigan... | reverse complement strand
TGTTGATCATCTCCTCGAGGATGCCCACGTCGGTCAGGCCGGCGATCAGCGCGACGAGCGCGCCGACGATGAGCTGCACCCGCACAGGTGTCTTGCGCTTCTCGGAGGTGACACTGAGTGAGCGCGGGAGCAGGCCGTCGCGGCTCATGGCGAAGACCACGCGGGCGAGGCCGAGCAGGAGCACCATGATGACGGTCGTCAGGCCGGCGAGGATGCCGATCGAGATCACCTGCGCGGCCCAGTCCGCGCCGACCGCGATGAACGCCGTCGCGAGCGAGGGGTCCTCAGCCTCGGCGAGGGTCGTGTACGGCACCATGCCGGTGAGGACGAGGCTCACGCCGACGTAGAGGACGGTCACGATGGCGAGGCCACCGAAGATGCCGCGCGGCAGGTTGCGCTGCGGGTTCTCGACCTCCTCCGCGCTCGTGGCGACGACGTCGAACCCGATGAAGGCGAAGAAGACGAGTGAGGCACCGGCGAGCAGACCGAAGACGCCGTACTGCGCGGGCGCGGCCCCCGTCATGAAGGAGAACAGCGACTGCGACCAGGCGTCGGACGCCCCACCCTTCGTCGGGACCTCGTCGGGGATGAACGGCGTGTAGTTCGCCGCCTTGACGAAGAAGGCGCCGACGACGATGACGAAGATGACGATCGCGACCTTGATGATCGTGAAGACGCTCGCGACACGCGAGGACAGCTTCGTCCCGAGGACGAGCAGGGTGGTGAAGATCGCGACGATGACGAACGCGCCCCAGCTGACCTTGAGCCCGAAGACGTCGAGCTCGCTCGGCACGTCCCAGCCCCAGAGCAGGAAGACGTTGCTGAGGTAGATGCCCCAGTACTTGGCGATGACGGCGGCCGCCGTGAGCATCTCCAGGATGAGGTCCCATCCGATGATCCACGCGAGGAGCTCACCGAGGGTGGCGTAGGTGAAGGTGTAGGCGGAGCCGGCGACGGGCACGGTGGAGGCGAACTCCGCGTAGCACATGATTGCGAGGGCACAGGTGACGGCCGCGAGGATGAACGCGAGCGACACGGACGGGCCCGCATAGTTGCCCGCGGCCTTGGCTCCGACGGAGAAGATGCCCGCGCCGACCGCGACCGCGACACCCATGATCATGAGGTCCCAGGTGCCGAGCGTGCGCTTCAGGCTGCGCCCTTCGACGCTGGAATCCGCGAGGGAGTCCTCGATGCTCTTCGTCCGCCAGATGCTCATGGTGCTCCTTGCCGTGGTGCGGTACCTCGTGGCCTCGCGCGAAGCCGACTCTCGACCTTGCCAGATGCGTGGCCCATGGTCGAGTCACGGACGAGTTTTTCTGCAGCTGTGGGGTTCCCGGTGGAACACGAACGGGCCGTCATCCGAGTGGATGACGGCCCGTCACGAAGAAGCTCGCGGTGTCAGCGCCCTTCGACAGGCTCAGGGACCGTGGGTCCGGTGAGTCGCCGGAGGGTTCAGAGCTGCTTGCCTAGCGGCGGAGTCCGAGGCGCTCGATCAGCGAGCGGTAGCGCTCGATGTCGACGGCCTGGAGGTAGCCGAGGAGGCGGCGACGCTGTCCGACCAGGAGCAGCAGGCCACGACGCGAGTGGTGGTCGTGCTTGTGCTCCTTGAGGTGCTCGGTGAGGTCCTTGATGCGGCGGGTCATGACCGCCACCTGGACCTCGGGGGATCCGGTGTCACCTGGGTGGGTTGCGTACTCTTCGATGATCGCCTTCTTACGGTCTCCTTCAAGCGCCATAGTGGTGATCCCCTCTCTGTTCGTTGCGCGGTGCCCGTCGCCTGATGCGTGGGCTCTCTTGATCCGCGGCCGTTCGACGGCAACCTTGTGATTCTAGCAGGTTCAGAGCGAGGGAGGTTCGCGGTGCGTCGAGCGGCGCTTCGCGTTCGCCCGCTCCTCCGCCTCGGTGGCTGCGACCCGGCGCCGACGACGCAACACGAGGATGAGGGCGAGCGCGATGAGGTCCAGGACCAGGAAGGCGAGGAGTAGCCAGACCCAGAGCGGCGGTCCGGCACCGGCGCTCGGCGCAGGCTCGGCCGCGGCCTCCGCCGCCTCGGCCGTCGTCGTGGAATCGTAGACGAGCCGGACCGGGTCGCCGAGTGTGGCCCCGCCGTCGGCGTTCGTCGACACGAGGGCGAGGGTGATGTCGTACTCCCCCGCGTCCGCTCCACGAAGCCACTGGGTCATGTTGATCCTGGTGGACCATCCGCCGTCGCTGCCGATCTCGATCGGCTGCCCGTCGAAGCGGAACTCGGTCGCCCCCGTCCCGCCGGTGGACTGCAGGTCGCACGAGGCGTCGTCTGCCGTCGAGCTGCTGAAGCAGGCCTTCGCCGAGTCGTAGAGGTCGATCGAGCGCCAGTAGGACAGCACGACGTCGGCACCCGCGTCGGCGGTGCCGGTGACGTCGAATCCGCTCACCTGCTCGCCGTCCAGGGTGTAGTCGACACGGTAGACGGTGTCGCCGTCGGTCGGGCTCTCGATCGTGCCGTCGCCGGCGGCCGACGCGGGAGCGGATGCGGCGAGCGGCAGGACGACGGATCCGGCGCCGAGCGACACCGCCACCACGGCGAGCGCCGCGGCACGAGCGGCACGCTGCAGCAGCGGACCGAGTCGACGCACTCCGGGGATCACCTGGCCACCACTCCCTCCGGCGACGCCGGACGGCGACGCACGCCTCCAGTATCCCAAAGTCCGGGGTGCCGAGCCTGGGAACGACGGAGGCGGGGACCGCACCCGGCGGTCCCCGCCCGCATCGGGGCGGTCGGGCGGAGTCGTCCGATCAGGCCCCGCGACCACCGAGCAGCTCGGAGAACGGGCGGTCGAGCGCGAACGGGTCGTTCAGGCGCCCGGAACGGTCCGAGGCCGCCACGAGTGCGCTCAACTCACCGGCCGCACGGTCGATCCGCGCCGGCAGGGCGCCGAGCTGCGCGTCGCCCGTCCCCCAGTCCTCGGAGGCCGCGAACACGGCGGTCGGCACGGTCACCGCCCGCAGGTAGGCGAACAGGGGACGCACGGCGTATTCGAGGGCGAGCGAGTGCCTGGCCGACCCACCCGTCGCACCGAGGACGATGGGCACCCCGGTCAGAGCGGTCGGCTCCACCACGTCGAAGAACGACTTGAACAAGCCGGAGTAGCTGGAGGAGAAGATCGGCGTCACGGCGATGACGCCGTCTGCGCCGGTCATGGCTTCGATCGCCTCGGACAACCGTGGACTGGGGAACCCGGTCAGCAGGTTGTTCGTGATGTCCTGAGCCAGGTCGCGCAGCTCGATCGACGTCGTCTCGACGTCATAGCCGTCCTGCTCGAGGTGCGCCACGGTGGCGTCGCGGAGGCGGTCGGCGAGGAGGCGCGTCGACGACGGCTGGCTGAGACCTGCCGACACGACGGCGAGCGTACGCTTCGCGGTCATCGGGTCGCCCCGACCGCCGCCGCGCCGAACGCCGAACCGGATGCGACCCGGCTCGTCTCGACCGCACCGGAGCGCGAAGCGAGTTCCGCCTCAGCGGCTGCGACCATCGACGCGTGCGTCGGCGCCTCCGGGACGTCGGCCGGACGGTCCTTCGCGAACTCCTTGCGCAGCACCGGCACGACCTCGCCGCCGAGGATCTCGAGCTGGTCGAGCACCGTCGCGAGCGGGAGCCCGGCGTGATCCATGAGGAACAGCTGACGCTGGTAGTCGCCGAAGTGTTCGCGCATCCCGGCGTACCGGTCGATGACCTGCTGCGGGCTGCCGACGGTGAGCGGCGTCTGCTCGGTGAAGTCCTCGAGCGTCGGCCCGTGACCGTAGACCGGGGCGTTGTCGAAGTACGGCCGGAACTGGGCGACGGCGTCCTGCGAGTTCTTCGCCATGAACGCCTGACCGCCGAGTCCGACGATCGCCTGCGCGGCCGTGCCGTGTCCGTAGTGCTCGAACCGCTGACGGTACAGCTGGATGAGGCGCATGTAGTGCTCCTTCGGCCAGAAGATGTTGTTCGCGAAGAAGCCGTCGCCGTAGTAGGCCGCCTGCTCGGCGATCTCGGGGCTCCGGATGGAGCCGTGCCACACGAAGGGCGGCACGCCGTCGAGCGGTCGCGGCGTGGACTGGAAGCCCTGCAGCGGGGTGCGGAACTGGCCCTGCCAGTCGACGTAGTCCTCTCGCCAGAGGCGGTGGAGCAACGCGTAGTTCTCGATGGCGAGGTTGATGCCCTCGCGGATGTCCTTGCCGAACCAGGGGTAGACGGGCCCCGTGTTGCCACGGCCCATGATGAGGTCGACCCGGCCGCCGGCCAGGTGCTGCAGCATGGCGTAGTCCTCGGCGATCTTCACCGGGTCGTTCGTGGTGATGAGCGTCGTGCTCGTCGAGAGGATGAGGTCCGTGGTCTTCGCAGCGATGTAGCCGAGCATGGTCGTGGGACTCGACGGGACGAAGGGCGGGTTGTGGTGCTCGCCGGTCGCGAAGACGTCGAGACCGACCTCCTCCGCCTTCACGGCGATCGCGACCATCGCCTCGATGCGCTCGTGCTCGGTGGGCGTGATCCCGGTGGTCGGGTCGGTGGTGACATCCCCCACCGTGAAGATTCCGAATTGCATCATGCGCTCCCACTCGTTCTTTCATGCATTTGCATGGATATCAAGGACAACGGCGTTCACACCCGCGCTATTCCCGGCCCGTTCGGCATCCTGTCCACAGCGCGCCGCGCGAGACGGACCCCGTGTCGGCGGGCTGTGGCAGGATCACCGCATGAACGGCTCACCGAACCCTACGTCCAGCACGCCGACACCCGCCTCTCGACACGTGTGCGGCATCGTCCCACCCTGGTTGCTCGAGCGCATCGCCGGACTCGACGCTCCGCAGCTCGCTCGCGCCGCCAGTGCCGCGCGGTACTCGCTGCTCGCCACGCGACCATACCGCTTCCCGGAGCCCGGGTCGGAGCGGGCCGCCGATCCCGTGCGCGGCGCCACGGCCGGCAAGCGTCCGGTCGGCACCCCGGAGCGCAGCATCCACGACGCCGAGGGGACCGAGACCCTCCCGGGCACGCTCGTCCGCTCGGAGGGCGAGCCCGCCACCACCGACGCTGCGGTCTCCGCCGCCTACGACGGCCTCGGCGACACCCACGCCCTCTTCGCCGAGGCCTTCGCGCGCGACTCCATCGACGGCCGCGGGCTGCCCCTGCTCGCCACGGTGCACTACGGCGACGACTACGACAACGCGTTCTGGAACGGCGAGCAGATGGTCTTCGGCGACGGCGACGGGGAGGTCTTCCGCAGCTTCACGAGCTCCCTCAGCGTCATCGGCCACGAGCTGGCCCACGGCGTGACGCAGTACACGGCGAACCTCGTCTACGAGGGGCAGCCCGGAGCGCTCAACGAACACGTGTCCGATGTCTTCGGCGCCCTCGTCGAACAACACGCGCGCGGCGAGGACGCGGCATCGGCGTCCTGGCTCATCGGCGAAGTCCTCTTCACGGACGAGGTCGAGGGCGACGCTCTGCGTTCCATGCTCGCCCCGGGCACGGCCTACGACGACGACGTCCTCGGCAAAGACCCGCAGCCGGCGCACTTCGACGACTACATCGAGACGACCGACGACAACGGAGGCGTCCACCTCAACTCCGGCATCCCCAACCGGGCGTTCGCGACGCTCGCCGTCGCCCTCGGCGGCAATGCCTGGGAGCGCGCGGGGCTCATCTGGTACGACACCCTCGTCGGCGGTCTGTCGGAGCGCGCCGACTTCGCGACCTTCGCCGCGGCGACGATCGCGGCGGCCTCCGCCAGGTTCGGTGTGGATTCGGAGGAGCACATCGCGGTCGGGCAGGCGTGGGCGCTCGTCGGTATCGAGCCGTCCGCCTGAGCGTCGTGGCAGCGCCCGGGCTCGCGGAGTAGCATCGCGGCATGAAGGTCACGGTGACGAGGAGCGGCGGTGTCGCCGGTCTCACCCGACGCTGGGAGGTCGTCGTCGACGAGCAGCCCGACGTCGACCGGTGGATCGTCCTGCTCGACCGCCTCCCGTGGGACGACACCCCACAAGGACCACCGGTCCCGGATCGGTACGTCTACCGCATCCGATGCGCCCCCAAGGAGGCCACCCTCGGCGAGCAGCAGCTCACCGGTCCCTGGCAGGAACTCGTCGAACGGGTGCGCGCCGTCCAGCCGCCACGCGACTGACGATTCCTCGCCGGTCGCATGACCCCGACGGCGTCAGCGCTGCGGGAAGCGCTCCGCCAGCAGTTCGATCGTCCGCTCACGTGCGGGCGCCGAGTTCGACGGCGTGCCCTCCCGTGCCGACCCGACGGGCGACACCATGACCTCGTCGACACCGAAGCGGTCGGCGAGACCCTGCAGCTCTGCCGCAGCCTGGTCGGCGTCGCCGATGATCCAGGCAGCGCGCATCTGCTCGACGAAGCCGAGCTCGAGATCGCTCTGCTCGGTGGCGGCAGCCTCTTCGACGGTCGCGATGGGTCCGAGCGGCTTGCCGGAGCGCAGTCGCGCCATCTGCTGCAGGTTCGGGAGCGCCAACGCTTCCGCCTCGGCGGCCGTGTCGGCGACCACGGCGTTCGCGGTCAGGAAGGTGCGCGGCGCGTCGAGATGTGCGGACGGCTGGAAACTGGACCGGTAGAGCTCGAGGGCCCGAGCCGTCCCCTGGCCGGAGAAGTGGTGCGCGAAGACGTAGGGCAACCCGAGTGCCGCGGCGAGCGCCGCCGAGTAGTCGCTCGATCCGAGCAACCACACGTCCGGCACGCTGCCGGCCTTCGGCGTCCCCCGCAGGGCGTACTCCTCGCCGGAGGTCATCCGCACGCTCGCGCCGTCGACGCCGAGGAGGGCGACGATGTCCTGCACGTTGTTCGGGAACCGGTCGACGTCGCTCGTGTTGCCGGACTGGCGGAGCACGGCGGAGATGACCGGGTCGCTGCCCGGTGCCCGGCCGAGGCCGAGATCGATGCGCCCGGGCGCGGAGGCCTCGAGGAGCGCGAACTGCTCGGCGACGACGAGCGGAGCGTGGTTCGGGAGCATCACGCCGCCGGAGCCGACCCGGATCCGCTGCGTGGCGGCGGCCAGGATGCCGATGACGACCGCGGGGTTCGTCGATGCGACGGACGGCATGTTGTGGTGCTCGGCCACCCAATACCGGTGGTACCCCAGCACGTCGGCGCGCTTCGCCAGGGCGATCGTCGCTGCGAGGGCAGCCGCGGTGTCCTGGTCGGTGCGGACGGGGATGAGATCCAGTATCGAGAGTCGCATGGTCACCTTTCGTCGCGCTGCCGAACGGCGACAGACGCATCAGGGTGCAGCGCTCGGACGGCCCGACATATTCCGCCTCGGCCACCGCAGTGGATTCCCAGGGCGATCCAAGCCGGATGCCACACCTGACGCGTACGCTGGATGCCCGCGACCCTGAAGGAGCACAGCATGGGATTCCTCGATCGACTGCTCGGACGCCCTGAGTCCGATGGACCTGTCCAGGCGACGGGTGGTGGGAGCCCCGCCCCGACCAGTGCGCGGACGGAGGACGAGATCGCCGTCGAACGGTACCGCTACCTCCTGCGGACCGCGCCGCCGGAGACCATCGAACAGGTCCACGAAGAGGCCTTCACGAAGCTCACCCCCGAGCAGCGGGGCATCCTGTACCGACAGCTGTCGGAGGGCGCTCCGACCGGTGAGGCACCGGCCGATGACTCCCCCAAGGCCCTCGCGCGTTCGGCCACCAGGGCCGAAGTGCGGCAGCCCGGGACCCTCGAGCGGAACCTCGGTCCGCAGGGCGGCGGGATGGGCTTCGGGGGGATGCTGGCCAGCTCGATGCTCGGCACCATCGCCGGGGTCGTGGTCGGTTCGGCCATCGCGCAGGCGTTCATTCCGGACACCGTCGGAACCGATGCAGCAGCCGATGCCGGTGCCGATCAGGGTGGTGCCGAGGCCGGGGCAGGAGACGGCGGGACGACCGACGCCTCCGCAGCCGACACGTCCGCCGACGGCGGTGGCTGGGGTGACGGTGGATTCGGCGACTTCGGAGGCGGCGGCGACTTCGGAGGCGGCGGCGACTTCGGTGGCGGCGGCGACTTCGGGTTCTGAGCCCTGCCGACGCCCGGTCGCGGCACCATGCGTCCGTCAGCGCCGCTGACCACCCGCGGTTCGCGCCGGAGCGGCCGTCCGGAGCTCCATGGCCCGCTGAGCGAGCAACTCGATGACCGCTTCGATCCGTGCATCCCGGTGCGCGTCGTCGGATCGCTCCACCCACGTCGCGAGTTCCCGCTGTGCGCTGTTCGGCAGGCCGCGGAAGAACGACAATCGACCGGCGTCGTCGATCGCCTCCTCGAGGTCAGGCCGCAGCCGCACCACCGTGCCGGTCGCCGAGAGCGGCGCGGCTCCCACATCAGCGTGTCTGCCCATGCGGCAACGGTAGTGGGTCAGGCGGCAACCGTCGAGCGGCTCGGTCCTGACCGACCTCGGCCGGGTCGTCGGGCCGTCGGGACCTCAGGCGAGTTCCCACGAGGCGACGCCACCGCCGACGACGACGAACACCGGGTGCGGCTGCGGTCGCCAGACCTTCGCCCATCGGGACGCGACGTCCGGGCTGCGTCCGAGCAGGTGCCGCCGCAGGTTGCCCCATTCGTAGTCGAGCTGACCGTCGGTCACGACGAGGGGGTCCCGGAGGACGCCGGAGGCGACGACCCGCGCGCGGTCGAAGACGATGTCGCGCTCCTGCGCCTCGTCGGCGACACCGTTGAGATAAGCCGCGATCGCCTCCAACGGTTCGTCGGCCTCGAGGAAGCGCTGGAGCTGCGGGTGTGCACGGAGACTTGATCCTGGCTCCTGCAGGACCCGTTGGGCGATCAGCCCTTCACGCCAGGACGACGTCAGCGCCTGGGCGTCGAAGTACCGGGGATGGATCGACCAGAGACGCATGTCTCCATCCTGCCCGAGGGCGCTGACAACCGACTCCGGGCAGCCCCTGCCCCTCGCCGCAGCGCATGACCCTCGCCGTGGAGCCCTGCCGCGACGCGCGTAGGCTGAGGTGCATGTCTGAGCGCGCCACATCCCGTCGCCCGATGCGCCGGTGAGCGCTGCACCCGGATCCGGCCGGCGCGGGCTCCTCGTCGATCTGAGTCCGCTCCGGGAGAGTCCCGCCTTCGCCCGCCTGTGGATCGGCGGGGCGATCACCGGGATCGGCGGCCAGATGACCATCGTCGCCGTCGGCCTCCAGATCTACGACCTCACCGCGTCGACGTTCGCCGTCTCGCTCGTGGGCGTCATCGCCCTCATCCCGATGATCTGCTTCGGGCTCTACGGCGGCATGCTCGCAGACGCGTTCGACCGACGCACGGTCGCCCTGACGGCCGCCGTGGTCACGTGGGTGTCCACGGCGATCATCGCGGTGCTCGCCTGGAGCGGCTCCGAGGTGGTCTGGCCGCTGTACCTCCTCACGACGATCAACGCCGTGTCGACGACCATCGTCGGGACGACGCGGCAGGCGATCCTCCCCCGGCTGCTGCCGGCCCGCCTCCTACCGTCCGCCGCGGCGTTGTCCGGCATCGCCGCGGGGGTCATGGTGACGGTCGGACCAGCACTCGCAGGCGTCCTCGTGGCCGGCGTCGGATTCCGCTGGACCTACACGATCGACGTCGTGCTGTTCGTCGCCGCCTTCCTCGGAATCGCGTCGCTGCCGAAGATCCTGCCCGAAGGGGGCGTCAGTCGACTTCCGGGCCTCGCGAGCCTGGTCGACGGCTGGACCTTCCTCCGGACGGCCCCCAACGTCCGGATGACGTTCATCGTCGACATCGTCGCGATGACGTTCGGCAATCCCCGGGTGCTCTACCCTGCCGTCGGCACCCTGCTGCTCGGCGGCGGGGCGATCACCGTCGGGGTCCTGACCGCGGCGGGCGCGGTCGGCACCCTGCTGTCGAGCCTCGTCTCCGGGCGACTCGGCCGGATCGACCGTCAGGGCCGCGCCATCGAGCGGGCCATCATCGTCTACGGGCTCGCCATCGCCTCCTTCGGCGCGGTCCTCGCGTGGGTCACGTTCTCCGGAACGGCGACGCGCGATCCCGCCGACGCGAACCTGCCCGCCATCGTGATCGCGGCGATCGCCCTCGCCGTCGCCGGAGCGGCCGACAACATCAGCTCGATCTTCCGGATGACGATCCTCCAGGCGGCCGTGCCGGATGCCGTCCGAGGCCGGTTGCAGGGCGTCTTCACCGTCGTCGTGACCGGCGGACCCCGCGTCGGCGACCTCTACATCGGTCTCGCGGCTTCGGCCTTCGCGCTCTGGGTACCGGCGCTCGCCGGCGGACTCCTGGTCGTCGTGCTCGTCTGGACCCTCGTCCGCGTCCAGGGGGCCTTCCGCCGCTACGACGCCCGGACGCCGACGCCGTAGCGTCTAGGCGGGAGCCGTGGCGATCGAGAAGACGTCGCGACCGCTGAGCGAGGTTCGGCCGGGCAGCCCCTCGAGCTCGAGCACCAGCCCGAGCCCTGCCACCTCGTATCCGGCGCGCTCGATGAGGTTGACCGCAGCGCCGCAGCTGCCGCCCGTCGCGAGCACGTCGTCGAGGATGAGCACGCGCGTCCCGGCCGGCAGCTGCTCGGTGCGCAGTTCCAGGGCGGCGGCGCCGTACTCGAGTCCGTAGTCCTCGCGGAGCACCTCACCCGGCAGCTTGCCCGCCTTGCGGATGGGGACGAGTCGCGTGTGGGTCGCGTACGCGACCGCCGCGGCGAGCAGGAACCCGCGGGCCTCGACACCGGCGACCGCGTCGAAGCGACCCTCGAAGCGCGACGCCAGCTCGTCGATGATCGCGCGGAAGGCGTCGGCGTCGGCGAAGACCGGGGTCAGGTCGCGGAACAGGATGCCGGGCGTCGGGAAGTCCGGAATGGTCGCCGTCAGGCGGTCGACGTACTGGGTTGCGGTGGTCATGTGGTCCTCGTTCGGTCTGGGAGACATGCGACACCCCTCGCCTCCACGACGCGTCGGTCGAGAGAGACGAGGGGTGACCTGCGGATGGTTACTTGACGCCCAGGAGGTCGATCACGAAGACGAGCGTCTGGCCCGAGAGCTGGTGGCCGCTGCCGGCAGGGCCGTAGGCGAGCTCCGGAGGGACCGTGAGCTTGCGACGGCCGCCGACCTTCATGCCGGGGATGCCGTGCTGCCAGCCCTGGATGAGGTTGCGCAACGGGAAGTTGATGGACTGCCCGCGGCTCCAGGAGGAGTCGAACTCC
>Ga0157369_10009395_pt1 | contig 11181 bp, 7 predicted proteins | sample C25metaG_FD_113461 | JGI IMG/M metagenome (GOLD analysis project Ga0157369, IMG submission 113461) | Corn rhizosphere microbial communities from Kellogg Biological Station, Michigan, USA - C2-5 metaG | ecosystem: Host-associated > Plants > Roots > Rhizosphere > Soil | place: USA: Michigan... | reverse complement strand
CGAGCCGGTCAGCGACATCAGGCCGCCCTCGCCCTGGGCGATCTGGTCGTAGCCCGGCCGCCCGCCCTCCGGGCCGTCGTGGCCGAACCCGGAGATCGAGAGGATCACGAGCCGGGGGTTCAGGGAGTGCAGGCGCTCGACGGAGAACCCGAGCCGGTCGAGCACCCCGGGGCGGAAGTTCTCCAGCAGGACGTCGGCCCGCGCGACGAGCCTCTCGAGCAGCTCCTTGCCCGACGGGGACTTGAGGTCCGCCGTCACCGACTCCTTGTTCCGGTTGCAGGACAAGAAGTAGGTGCTGACCGGTCCGTCCGGGGAGTCGACGAACGGCGGCCCCCAGCCGCGGGTGTCGTCACCACCGTCGGGCGTCTCGACCTTCACGACGCGCGCGCCCAGGTCGCCGAGCATCATCGCGGCGTGCGGCCCGGCGAGGGCACGTGTGAGGTCGACAACGAGGGTGCCGGCGAGCGGCCCGGGTGGGGTGTCGGTCACCGCGCCAGAGTAAAGGCGCTTCCCCGCGGCCCGGACGCCGTCGCCGGCGCCCCTACGTCGTCAGGACGTCGTGCTCGACGGCCAGGCCGCGTCGAGCGCCTTGGCGGCTTCCGCGACGGTGACCTGGTGCTTGGGGTCGATCAGCAGCACGTAGGCGCTGAGGTTCTCGCTGGTGCGCCAGCACAGGGCGAGGGTGGGGCGCACCGCCGCGCGGCCGTTCGGGGTGAGCTGGACGTTCTGGGTGCAACGGTCGTCGCCGACCGCGGCGCCCTTGTCCGCAGCCCAGGCGAGCTCGAGCTTGCCGGTGAGGTCGCCCTTGGCGGTCACGATCCGGATCGACTTCTCAGGGCCCCCCGCGCCGTAGGTGCGCCCCGTCACCTGGCCGCCGGGGAGCGCTTCGGCGGCGCGGCTCCGCCACAGGGTGGTAGCGGTGAGGTCGGTGTCGGGCTTCATCACGGTGAGGCCGTCCAGACGCTCGGGCAGGGCGAAGGCGCCGACCGGCGCGGTCGGCTGCGACATCCGGGCCCACAGCAGCGTGGCGGCGACGGCGATGACGACGAGCACTGCGACGGCCGCCGCAATCTGCCGGCGGCGGCTCGACCAGCCGTTCCAGCGCGGGAACCGCCAACGCTCCCTGCGCGACGATTCCTGGACGGGCTGGGGCAGCTCCTGCGTGGTGCTCATGGGGGCCTCCGGGGACGACGATGCCGACGTCCCCATCTCGGCTCGGACCCGGGAAAGCTTGAGTCCGGACGCACGGGAACGGCCCGGGCCGTGGGGCCCGGGCCGTCCCGGTCGTGCTGGTAGTGCGGAGTGCTCGTTATGCGGAGAGTGCTGGATCAGAACGGCGAGACCGAGAAGACCGAGCCGCTGGAGAACACCGACTGGGCGGCACCGGCGGCGTTGCCCTTGTCGACGACCGTCAGCTGGTACACGCCGGTCGGCACGTTCGCGGCGGTCCAGACGTAGTTACCGGTCGTGGCCACGAAGGTGTGTCCCGTGTCCACCGTGCAGATCAGCTCGCTGTCGCTGATGACGATCGGCGAGACGCACTCGCTGGTCTGGCTGGTGGCCTTGTTGGTCGTGTTGGCGACCCAGGCGCCCGGGGCGTACGCCGTGCCCGGGCTCGGCATGAGGTACACGTGCGGCCCGGCCGAGTTCGTACCCGTGGTGGCGCCGGCGCCCGTCGTGGTCAGGCCCGCGGTGTCCGTGGGGCTGAAGGTCAGCGTGCTGAACCCCGTGCCGGTGACATCGACGTCGACCGTCTTGCCCTGGGCCAGGGTGTTGGGGGACACGGTGAGGCCGTTCGCGAACGAGTAGAGACCGGTGGCGGTGACCGAGCCGCCGGCGGTGGTCACCTGCAGGGTTGCGGCGCCGACCGGCACGGCCGGGGTGACCGCGGTGAACTTCGTTGCGCTGATCGGCGTGATGCCCGTCAGGGGGACGCCGGCCAGCGTCGCGGTCAGCGGGGTCGCGGCGGTGATCGAGGTGGGGAAGTTGGTACCTGTCACCGTGATCGTCTGGCCGCCGGTCGCGGGGCCCGAGACCGGGCTGACGAGGGTCGCCGTCGGAGCGCCCGCCGCCAGGTACACGGCGCGGCCGATCACCGTGGCGGTGCTGGAGATGGAGCCGCTGCTCTCGGCCGCGTTGTACACGCAGGCCAGCCAGTACGGCCCGGGCGTGCCACCGACGAGCGTCGGGTAGGTGAACGCCGCCTTCGTGGTGCTGAGGGTCCGCACGGTCGTGCTGACCACCGTGACAGCGGTGCCGGCGGCGTTGGCGACGGGGTTCGTCGCACAGTTCGTCGCCGACGCGGTCGCCGTGGCGGCCACGTTCTGGAACTGGACGCCGAACGAGCCGCTGACGAACTTCGTCGCCGCGGTCGACGGGATCGTCATCGTGAGGCTCCCACCGGCCTGCGGGCCGGTCTGGGTGCTCAGCGTGACGGCCTGCTGGGCAGTCGCCGTCGTTGCCGCGTGGCTGGTGGTGGCGAAGCCCCCGACCGCCGCGGCGGCCAGCGCGACGCTGGCGCCGGCGCGGACGAAGCTCGAGCTCCGTCCAGTCTTGAGGATGCTCATTACCGGGTGTCTCCTCCGTGAGATGGATGACCACGGGGTCAGGTGCACCCCGTAGCCGGGGGTGTTCATCGCCCTCTGGCTACTCATCGGCAGCGATCGCGCGGACTTCAGCGCTCGTTCGGCGTAACCGGCTCGCGTGTCGCCCTGGCGCGCCGAGGCAGCGAGGTGTCGCGGGCAGGGAACCGGCAGCGGCCCCACCGCCCCCGGCAGGGGGAGATGGGGCCGCTGGACGGCACCGGCGTCAGTGAACGGTGATGGCGATGGTGCTCGTGTAGCCGGCGGCGTTGAACGCCGACCGCACCGTGGCGGCACGCAGGTAGTACGTCCCGGCCTTGGGGAACTTCACGTACGGGTCGACCAGGCCCGTCTGGGGGACCCCGACCGGCTGGGCCGAGACCCAGGCCAGGCGCCCGCTGCGGGCGGCCGCGTACTGCAGGAGGACCTTGCCGCCCGACGGCAGCACGCGCACCGCGTAGTGCGCGCGAAGGCCGTGGGTCACGTCCATGTCGGGGCGGCCGCCCCAGTTCGCCTGGGCGGTGGCGGCGGTGGTGACCTGCTTGCTGACGAGGGTCTTCCGCGAGGTCTGCATGACCGCGCGCCAGGTGACGTTCGTCCGTGCGGTGAAGGCGAACGAGACCATTCCGCTCTGGTCGGTCGTGTCGTTGCTCACCGGGACGAAACCGGCGCCGGGGCGCTGCATCTGGATGACCACCCTGACGCCCGGCACCGGGAGAGCGAGCTTGCCGTCGATGTCGACGACCTGGGCGTACCCGGTGAGGTTGGCGCCGACCTCGGCCGACCTCGGGACGTTGAGCCGCACCTGGCGGAGGACCACCGGCGCTGCCGTCGCCACCTTGGTGACGCCGCCGCCGCTCGGAAGCGCGATCGTGGCGGACGCCGCGGACGGCGTCAACGCGGCGGCCAGCGTGGCGAGCACGAGGCCCGCGACGGCTCCGGTCTTCTTGGTACGCATGAGTGTCTTTCCTCCGTCGGGGGGGCGGTCGCCCCGCAAGGCAGTACGTCGGCCACAGGTCTCATCGGCCCCGCAGGGGGCCGGATGAGCCATTCGTGGCAGCGCCTGCCCCGGCTGCGCCGAGCGGCACCCGAACGGCGGAACGTGGCCGGGGGTGGCGGAGCCGGTCGACGGGGGTGCGCCGGCCCGGTCAGCCCTGGACGCCGGTCTGCACCTCGCCGGCCGCGCTCGGCGACTGCACCTGCACGAGGCGGTCGCCGGCGCGCAGCGCCCGCACCTCGGGCTCGTCGAACGCGTGCCGGCGTCCCCCGCGGACGACCGCGAGAACGGCTGGAACGAGGTCGCCGGGCGCGTGCCCCACCTCGCCGGGTCGCACCTCGCGCTCCACCAGGTCGAGTCCGGCACCGAACGACAGCAGGTCCTCGAGGACGTCGACGGTGTCCGGGCTGTCGGCGGCCAGCCCGAGGAGCCGGCCGGCAGTCTCGCTGGTGACGATCACGGAGCTGGCTCCGCTCTGGCGCAGCAGGTCGGCGTTCTCCGCCTCGCGCACGGTCGCCACCACGGTGACCTTCGGCGAGATCTGCCGGGCTGTCAGCGTCACGAGGACCGAGGTGTCGTCGCGGTCGAGGGCCACGATCACTGTCGCGGCGCGATCGACGAGGGCCTCGGTGAGGACGTCTGTGCGCGTCGCCGAGCCCTCGACCGTCACGAACCCGGCCTGGCCGGCCTCGGCGAGGGCGCGCCGGTCGGCGTCGACGACGACGACCCGGTCCTGCGGGTGTCCCTTGCTCAGGAGCTCCCGGATCGCGTTCCTGCCCTTGGCTCCGTAGCCGACGACGACGACGTGGTCGCGCACCCGGGACCTCCAGCGGGAGAGTCGGAACTGTTCACGGGACCGCTCGGTCAGCGCGTGGATGGTGGTGCCGACGAGGATGACGACGAAGAGCAGCCGCATCGGGGTGACCAGCAGGGCGTTGAGGAGCCGGGCGCCGGTCGTCACCGGCGTGATGTCGCCGTAGCCGGTGGTGCTCAGCGTGACCGTCGTGTAGTACAGCGCGTCCGTGACCGAGACGCTCCCGTCGACGTTGTCCGTGTAGCTGTCGCGCTCGACGACGACGAGCAGCCAGTTGACGATCACGACCGCCAACGCGAGCGAGAAGCGTCGAGCGATCGCCGGCAGGGGAGCGCTGCGACTCGGCGTCGGCATCCGGATGTCGGCGTCGGGTGCTGCCACGGCGCCTCCCGTCCGCTCGTCGCTCCAACCGGTTGCTGCTGCGCTGCGCTCCGCATCCTGCCGCAGCCGGACGCGCCGGGCGGCCCGACCCGCACCGGGAAGCCGCGCCCCGGCGGTGGCCGGGTGGCCGCGCGGCCCCGGCTACCGGCCGGCCGACTCGGCGCGGATCGCGTCGACCAGCGCCCGGGCGGCCCATCGCAGGACACGTTCCTCGTCCTCGGTCGGCAGGTTGCGGACGTCCTCGAGGATGATGTGGGCCTCCCACCCCACGACCAGGCAGAGGGCCGAGACGAGGCGCTCGAACTGCTCGTCGGACAGTTCCGCCCGTAGTGGCGCGACGGCCTGCTCCACCCATGCGACCCGGCGGAACCCGCGCTTCGGCGCCTCGCGTCCGGGCCGGGCGTCGTGCTCGTCCTGCCGGCTGTCGTTCCCGTCCTGTCCGGTGTCGTGCCCGTCCTGCCCGGCGTCGACGGTGAGGCGGATGATCTTCCGGCCGATCGGGAGCGTGACCGGCGCGAGGCGGGTCGACGTGCGCACCAGCGCGTCCACGCCGGCGGCCGGATCGTCGGCCGTCGCCGCCGCGGTCATCGCCGCATCCATCTCGGTGGCGCTCAGGGCGCCGACTGTGGCGTCGAGGAGCAGCTGGTCCAGGGTCGGGAAGTACATGTAGACCGTCCGGCGGGAGACGTCGGCGGCCGCGGCGATCTCGTCCACGGACGGCGTCCTGCCGTCGGCCAACAGCCTCGTCGCCGCCTCCACGATGGCTGCCCGCGTTCGGCGCCGCTGCGCCGCCCGGCCTGGGCCGGGCTCCCGCTGGGTCTCCTGGACTGTTCCCTCTTGACTGCTCGACACGAGAGGAACTATACCTCTGTGCTGTAACTGCACAAGAGTGCAACGAACAGCAGGAAAGGACCATCGTCATGATCCGGTTCATCAACTGCTTCGAGGTCCCCGTCGGGCGGGACGAGGAGTTCTTGGAGCTCTGGGGCGCGGTCAACGACTACATGCAGGGCAAGCCGGGCTACGTCGGCCACCGGCTGCACCGCGCGCTGTCGGACGCTGCCCGCTACCGATTCGTCAACTACGTCGAGTGGGCGAGCGTGGACCACTGGGCGGCGGCGCACGACGAGGGCTTCCGCGAGCTCGTCGGGCAGCCCGGGTGGGAGCACTTCACGACCACGCCGGCGACCTACGAGATCGTCCACGGTGCGGGGACCATCACCAACGACGACCCCGCGGTCCTCAGCCGCTGACACCCGGAGTCTCATAACTCTCGGTAAGTCTCGCGTGACGCGGCTCGCCCGAAATTGCGGAGCGTGACTACTGCTCCTGGCGTCCAGGCGCCCAGGGGTGGTTGAGTACGACTCGATTCCGGGGGTTTCGGAGATGAGAGTGAGCATCGCGCCCAAGCAGCGGTCGCGTGGTGCGCGCCGGCAGGGACGGCACAAGGCCGTTCCCGGGTGGCGCGCACACGCACCACGCCTGCGTGTGCTCGCTCTCGTCCCCCTGGCGCTGGCCGCCTCCCTCGTCGCGGCGAACGCCCTCGCCGGACGCGACCCGGCCTCTGACGCGGCGTCGAGCCTGCTCGTCACCGTCACACCCTCCGTCCCCCCCACGACTCGACCGCCCGACGACCGGGCCGCGCGGGCCGCTCCGCGTGCCCCTGCGCCAGCAGTGACGCGCCCGTTCTCCACCACCCGCAACGGCGTGAGCTGCTCGGGGCCGGGCACGAGGCCGGCCCGTGCCCTCGCCCTGCGGGTCCAGACCAAGGTGGGGTCCGCCCTGCACGACATCGACGCTCGCGTGGCCTTCGCGGCCGAGGACTCCGCCACCGGTCTGCAGTGCTCGTTCAGGGCGACCACTCACTACGACTCCGCGAGCATCGTCAAAGCTGCCATCGTCTCGGCGTTGCTCGTCCAGCGGCACGACGGGCACCGCTCCCTGTCCCGCGCAGAACGCATCTGGGCGCACGCCGCGATCACCCGTTCCGACAACAACGCCGCGAGCGCGCTCTGGCGGACGGTCGGTGGAGTGAGCGGAATGCGCCGCTTCTTCGCACGTGCGGGGATGAAGCGGACCGTCCCGAGCGTCTACTGGGGCTTGACCCAGGTGACCGCCGGGGACGAGCTTCTCCTGCTCCGGCGCATCACCCGTCCCGGGCTCCTGGTCGCGGCCGACCGCCGGTACCTGCAAGGCCTGATGGCATCCGTCATCCACGAGCAGCGCTGGGGCGTTCCCACGGGGGCGCCGGCCGGCGCTCGCGTGGGCAACAAGAACGGCTGGCTCCTCCGCTCGACGAGGGCGTGGCGGGTCCACTCCATCGGCTGGGTGCAGCTGCACACGACGACCTATGACGTCGTGCTCCTCAGCGACGAGGACGACACCTTCGACGGCGGGACCGATCGTCTCGGCACCGTCGCCCGGGCGGTGCACCTCGCGTTCGGCGCCGGCCGGTCCTGACGGTCAGAGCCAGTCGAACGGGCTCGCGGCCGCGCCGTCGGGTGCCAGACGGGCGTACCCGGGGCCGCGGTCGACGAAGGGTTGCCGGCCGGGCCTGGTCGCCCGCAGCTGCGCCCGGAGCGCGTCGGAGGCCTCGACGTCGACGTTCGGGACCGCGCTGTCGGCGTCCCTGCCGATCAGGGGGGCGGCCACCACCCCGTAGTCGGCCCGCGCCCCCTGGTAGGAGACCTTGCCCCAGAGCAGGTCGCGCCGGACCTCGTCGTAGGGCCGCTCCAGTGGGTCTCCCCACCCGCCGCCGCCCGTCGTCCGGATCCGGATCACCTCGCCGGCGCGGACCGGTTCTGCGTCCGTCAGGGCCTCGACCTCCCGCTCGGCCGGGCCGCCGGGGTCGATCGTCACCTGGAAGGGACGGCCCGCGCGGCCGCCCGCCACACCCCAGCACGACAGGATCGAGCGGTCGGCGATGGACATGAACGAGGCGTCCCGCAGCATCCGGATGTGCTTGGAGTAGCCCAGGCCACCGCGGTACCGCCCCGGGCCGCCCGAGTCGACCGCGAGGCCGAGTCGCTCGACCCGCAGGGGAAAGCGTGACTCGCTGAACTCGGTCGGGATGTTCCTGCTGTCGGGGACGACGTGGATGGTGTCCTCGCCGTCGGCGTAGTACCGCCCCCCCGAGCCGCCGCCGAGCACCTCGCGCATCAAGTAGCTCTGTCCGTCACCGTCCAGGCCGTAGACGCCCGTGTAGCGGATCGTCTCCTGGTCCGCGGGCATCCGGCCGTCTGTCGCCTTCGCGAGCACTCCGGCGAGGACGCCCAGCAGCCGCAGGATGACGAAGGTGCGGGCGTTCGTCGGCGCCGGGAAGATCGGCGTCAGCAACGTGCCCTTCGGCGGGAACCGCAGCTCGAGCAGCTCCACGACCCCCTCGTCGACGTCCAGCTCGGCCATCCGCTCGGGGGTGTCGGCGAGGTTGCGCAGGATCGGCGCCAGCCACTTCGCGAGGAAGTTCCCGTCGGCGTAGTCGCCTGCGTGGTTGATCGGCCCCTTCGCCTGGGGGCCGGTGCCGGTGAAGTCGAGGATCAGCTTCTCGGGAGTCTTCGTCAGCGTGATCCGCTGGGCGTGCAGCTTCGGCGGGTCGATGCCGTCGTGCTCGGCGTAGTCCTCCCAGGTGTACTCGCCGTCGGGGATCTTCGTCAGGATCTCCCGCCGGTAGGTCTGGGTGGTGCGACGCAGGATCTCGTCGAAGCAGGCCTCGACCTGGGCGCGCCCGTAGCGCTCGAACAGCTCGCCGAGGCGCGACGCCCCCATCAGGCAGGCGGAGCACTCGGCGTCGAGGTCGGCCGCGAGGGCGTCCGGCGTCCGGGAGTTGCGGGTCATGATCCGCAAGGCGGCCTCGTTCGGTCGGCCCTGGTCCCAGAGCTTGATCGGGGGGACCATCAGCCCCTCCTCGAACACGCTCGTCGCGGTGCTCGGCATCGAGCCGGGGACGGCGCCGCCGATGTCGTCGTGGTGGCCGAAGGCCTGGACGAAGGCGACCACGTGCTGGTCGCCGTCCGGGGTGGCAGCGAAGACCGGGACCGTGACGCAGAGGTCCGGCAGGTGCCCGATGCCTCCCTCGGAGGCGTAGACGTCGTTGTGGAAGAACACGTCGCCGGTGCGCATGCGCTCGATGGGGTGGTCGCGGACGACGGGGTGCACCAGCGCGCTGTACGAGCGGCCGGTCAGCTTGCGCAGGCGGACGTCGTGGATCCCCACCCTGAAGTCGTGCGCGTCGCGGATCATCGGGCTGCGCGAGGTGCGCCCGATCGCGGTCTCGACCTCGCGCTCGACACTGGCGAGGGTGCCCTGCACGATCTCGACGAGCACGGGGTCGGCGCCCCCTTCGGCAACCTCTGTCGTGAAGTCGGGCTCATACGCCGCGGGTGACTCCGACTTCCCTACAGAGGCCGTCACGACGAGGTTGCGAAAGGGGTCGACGCGCGCCTCGAAGCCCGGGTGCATGGGGACCGTCGAGCCGAACTCCTCCAGGACCGCGGGCCCCTGGATCGCGTCGCCGGGGGCCAGGTCGGGGCGCCAGTAGACGGGGACGCCGTCCAGCGCCGTGTCGAACACGACGCGACGGCGGCCGGTGAGGGCACGCTCGGGGTTCCCGTCGCCCCCGGGTGCGGCCACGACGTCGGGCCGGCGGATGGGCCCGACGCCGGTGACCCGCAGATTCACCCACTCGACCCGCTGGTCGTCCCGCCCCGCGAAGGCGTAGCCGTACAGCGCCTCGTGAGCGGAGTGGAACGCGGCCGCGACGGATGCGGCGCTGTCGGCGTCCAGAGGCCCCGCCGGGACCGGGACGCGGACCTCGTAGGCCTGCCCCGCGTACCGCAGGTCCGCGCTGCGCTCCAGGCGGCTCTGCCCCGCTGTGAACGCCTCGGTCGCGAGCGCCTCGCCCGCCTCGCGCTCGAGCTCGTCGAACACCGCCCGGACCCGGTCGAGGTCGATCCCGTCGTGCGGCTGCAGGTCCGTGCGCACATGGTCGGTCCGGACGTCGACCGTGAGCAGCCCGAACGCCGACACGTTGCCCGGGTCCGGGGGCACCACCGCGCCGGCCAGGCCCAGGACGTCGACCAGCCGGCAGGCCAGCAGCGAGCCGGAGCCGCCGAACGTCGCGAGCGTGAAGTCGCGGACGTCGAGCCCGCGCTTCACGCTGACCTGCCGCAACGCGTTCGCCTGGTTCCAGGCGCTGATCTCGAGGATGCCGCGAGCGCATTCCTCCAGACCCATCCCGAGCTTGCCCGCGAGCTGCTCGAGCCCCGCGCGGGCGGCATCGACGTCGAGCGGGATGCGGCCCCCGAGCAGGTGCGGAGGGATGCGGCCGAGGACGACGTGTGCGTCCGTCACGGTCGGCTCGGTCCCGCCCTTGCCGTAGCACAGGGGGCCCGGGTCGGCGCCGGCCGAGCGGGGGCCGACCTTGAGCGTGCCCTCGGGGGAGATCCAGGCGACCGAGCCGCCGCCGGCGCCCACCGTCACCACATCGATCATCGGGATGCGGCTCGGGTAGTCGCCGACCGACCCCTCGGTCGTGAGCGTGGGCTCGCCGTCGAGGACCACGGACACGTCCGTGCTCGTCCCGCCGCCGTCCAGGGTCAGGACCTTGCCGAACCCGGCGTTGCGGGCGAGGAGCCCGGCGCCGAGGGCACCGGCGGCGGGGCCGCTCAGCACGGTGGTGATCGGCGTCCGGGCGACCTCGCTCGCGGAGGCGACGCCTCCGTTGCTCTTCATCACGCTGAAGGGCCGGCCGCCGAGCTGGTCGGCGATGCTCGCGACATAGGCGGCCACCTTGGGCTTGACGGCGGCGTCGACGAGCGTCGTCATCGTGCGCTCGTACTCGCGGTACTCGGGGAGTACGTCGCTGCTGATGCTGACGACGGCGCCGGGGTGGACCTCGCGGATCGCCTCGCGCATGGCACGTTCGTGAGCGGGGTTGGCGTAGGCGTGCAGGAAGCAGACGGCGATCGTGTCGACGCCGTCGTCCTTGAACCACCGCGCGACTGCTCTGGCGCGCTCGCTGTCGAAGGGCCGCACCTCGCTGCCGTCGACCGCGAGCCGGCCGGGGACGGTCTTGACGAGGTCCGCTGGGACGAGCCGCGGCGGCTTGACCCAGAAGTAGGAGTTGCCGTAGCCGTCGGGTACCGACTGCCGGGCGATCTCGAGGATGAACTCGTAGCCCTCCGTCGTGACCAGCCCGACGCGGCCGGGGTCGCCCTCGAGCAGGTGGTTCGTGGCGACGGTCGTCCCGTGGACGACGCCCTCGACGTCGGCCTCGCCTGCTCCGAGGAGCTCCAGCCCGGCGCGAAGGCCGGTGACGAAGGCCCGGGCGGGGTCGGCGGGCGTCGAGGGGGTCTTCGTCGTGACCATGCGCCCGGTGGCGGTGTCGAGCGCGACGACGTCCGTGAAGG
>Ga0157369_10009394_pt1 | contig 11181 bp, 13 predicted proteins | sample C25metaG_FD_113461 | JGI IMG/M metagenome (GOLD analysis project Ga0157369, IMG submission 113461) | Corn rhizosphere microbial communities from Kellogg Biological Station, Michigan, USA - C2-5 metaG | ecosystem: Host-associated > Plants > Roots > Rhizosphere > Soil | place: USA: Michigan... | reverse complement strand
GCGTGGCGTGGGTCGCAGGATAACGACCCGGGGGAGCGTTGGTTGCGGTCGCGGATTCAGATGTTCTTTGGCGACCCTGAGAGTCTTTAGGTTTCGTCTGGCAGGCTGTTCGGCTGATCATTTCTGCCTTTCCACAAACCATGGAGCTCCATTCACTTCCAGTGGATTGCTACAGTGGGGGCACAGCTGAGGACACGTTTGGGTGCTTTGAGAAGGATGCCCCCAGTCCGAGCCGCAAAAATCCTTTTCTCGAAATCAATCCGGCCCAAGCCAAATTGTGGCCTCGGTTCACGCTTCAACCGCCACAAGCTTTTATATTGAGGTGCGTATTGACATAAATTAAAGAAAAGGCCGCCTCTTATAGACCATTCAGCTCTCAGCTTCGATATCGACCAAAGCGCGCCCTTTCGACCAACGTTTATAATCTGCGGGAGTCATCCCCGTCAGCTGTATAAACGAACGACGAAATGACGTCTCCTCGTTATAGCCACAATTAAGGGCGACCTGTTTAACGCTGGCCCCTGGTATCTGTAGCAGTACACAGGCCGTCTCTATTCTCACGCGGGTTATGAGTTCTTTAGGCGATTCATTTGTGAGGTTCTTGAAGCGTCTGTGTAAAGTTCGCTCGCTGACATTCAACGCCTTGGCCAGCCCCGCAGCGGTCAGGCCAGGAGTTCCGTGTCGAATGATTTGCTCCGTTTCCAGCAGCAGTGGATCGGCATTGTTAATGAATCCTCGGGGCGCGTAGACGGACTGGGGCAATGGCAAACTATCGGTCACAGAAATATCAGCCGTTAATTTCGCTACATCCGCTCCTGCCAGGCTCCTGATCACATAAAGCGCCAAATCAATCCACGACAAAGGCCCGCCGGTAGTCACGATGCGATCCTGGGACTCTACTGCGGAACCCCATGCAACCAGCGCCTTGGGAAATCGCTGTTTGAAAACATGGTGGAGCCACCACGTTGTAGTACAACGCCGACGGTTCAACAGGCCTGCTTCGCCCAGCACAAATGTGCCGGCACAAGCCGCACCCACCAGTGCTCCCTGTCGGTGATTTGCTTTAATCCACTGCGCAGCTCGCGTGAGAGATTCAGAGCCAGGTGGCAGCCGATCAGCCCCGAGTGCCATCCCGGTAACAAGTACAGCGTCGCAAGGCCCGACATTTTCAAATGTTGCATCAACGGGGATCACCCGCCCTTGCGGGTCTCGCACTGCGTTGCCATCGGCACTGACTATGATCGTCTCAAACTCGTCGCAGACGTGGGTCTTTAAGGCAGATGGCAGCCCCGCCGGTGGAGACCTCAACGCCTGATTGGTCATCCAGAACAAATCAGCCAGCCCGGTAATCGCAGACATCAAGCTGCCCTCTAAAGCAACGATGGCAATGCGCATGGTAATTCCCTGTTTAAAGATCAAGATGGCGAGTTTTGCATGAAATATGGCCGATCCGAGCCCTCACGGTTTTAGCAGAGTCTCCCTAGACTTGCAGCACAAACTGTAGAGACGGCCTGCATGAAAAAGCTATTGCACCTAAATGTTCACTGCGCAAAAGAACGTTTGTGGGCCTTTCTAAGGTGGTCAGGTCGACTCACCTTCACAGTGGGAGCGTTCTTGCTGATATCTGGATGCCCCGCCATGGCGGCAACAACCGCACACCCAGTGCCTAATATCGTGCTGGTACATGGTGCTTTCGCAGATGGCTCGAGTTGGTCGGCAGTGATGGAGCGATTGACTGCAATGGGCTATCACGTCACCGCCGTTCAGAATCCATTGACTTCATTGAGTGATGACGTAATCGCCACGGAGCGCGTTCTGCGCAGGCAAAAGGGCGATGTACTGCTGGTGGGACACTCGTGGGCTGGCGCGGTGATAACACAGGCTGGCAACGCCAGCAATGTAAAAGGCCTGGTCTATCTATCCGCGCTCGTGCCCGACAGTGGTGAGTCCGCGGCGGATCTCTTAGCGCGGTTGAAGGCGCCAATGACTGGCCTCAGCCCGGATGCGGATGGGCTGCTTTGGCTGGATGATCCAGCGCAATTTCATCACGTGATGGGCGCAGACCTGTCGATGTCAAACGCACAGTTTCTGTCATCAGTGCAGCAGCCCATTGCCGCCGTCTGTTTCGCCGCAAAGGTCAAGCATGCAGCATGGCACGACAAGCCAAGTTGGTACTTGCAAACAACCTATGACCAGGCACTTCCCTACCCGGTGCAGCAAACCATTGCACGCCAGATTGGCGCGAGGACCTTGTCTATTCGATCCAGCCACCTGTCATTGATTTCTCAGCCCGATGCGGTAGCCAAATTCATCGACCGTGCTGCCAGCGAATCGGAAAGATGAGCCTGCGCCCAAAAACAACGTTTATAACAACGCTTTTCCACTCCCGAGGAAATCAAGAATGAAATTGCTCCATATTGACTCCAGCATCATGGGCAAAGATTCCATTACCCGGGATCTTACCGCCTCCATCGTTGCGCACATTCAAGCCAGTAATCCTGATGCCCACGTGAAGCGCCGCGACCTCGCCGATCAAGAAGTGAGACACCTGAGTGGCTCAATTGCCGCAGGGTTTCGGCAAACGGGGAACAGTGATTTTTCGGCGGATATTTTATTGGAGCATCAACTCTCGGAAAGGCTGGTGACCGAGTTTCTCGCGAGCGAAGTGCTCGTAATCGGTGCGCCGATGTACAACTTCAGCGTTTCGACTCAGTTGAAGGCTTGGTTAGACAGAGTCGCGCAAGTGGGGCGCACGTTCAAATATACCGAACGCGGTCCTGTTGGCTTATGCAGCGGGAAGCGCGTCTTCGTGGCATCGGCGCGTGGAGGTTTTTACGATGAAGGCCCTTTTCAGAACATGGACTTTCAGGAAAGTTACCTGAAAGCGTTTTTTGGCTTTCTGGGAATTGACGATATCGAATTCGTTCGTGCCGAAGGCGCCTCTAAAGGCGAGCAGGTTCGCGATAAAGGCGTAACGCTGGCCAAAAACTCCATTACGTCGGCAGTGGCACACTTGTCAGCAGCCCATTAACAACCATTAAAGCCAGGAGATTAACTGATGCTTTACGCCATAAAGTTGACATACATAAGTTCTACCGAACAGATTCGGGAGCATCTGGATGCGCACAAGGGCTGGCTGATCAAATACATCGGATCGGCAAATGTGCTTTTCGCCGGCCCTCTCATGGATAAGAGTGGCGGATTCATTCTTGCCCACGCCCATCAGTTGTCAGACATTCAGAAAATAATGAACGAGGATCCTTTTGTTGCCCACAGGCTTGTAAGCCTCGACATAATTGAGTGCGATCCGGCAATTCGCTCGACGGATTTCGCAGCACGCTGGGCCGAGAATGCGCAGTCTGTATAAATGACCGGTGAGTTTGTAAACAACAGGCTGCTTTAGACGAGGGGTCCGTAAACACCAACTTTGTCGACTCTTCACTGCAATCTTTGGCTTGCCTGCACCACCGCGATTCGATGAGTAATCCGATTCTATACGCTATGTAGAAGAGTTCCTCATCATTCACCTCTGATTGATCTGGAACTCCCCATGGATATTTCTTTCGCGACCTTGGTTCTATTTACTACGTCAGTGGCGATTCTAATGATCACGCCCGGGGCGGACATGATCTACATCCTATCTAATTCGATCAGTAATGGTGCCCGCGGGGGAATTGCTGCGATTCTTGGCGTGGCGAGTGGCGCGTTTTGTTATGTGCTTCTGGCGATAGCGGGTGTGGCGGCCCTGATCGCCGCGTCTCCAATGTTGTATGGCCTGTTGGTAATAGCAGGAGCAGCATACCTCTCCTGGCTGGGTGTGGGCCTGCTCCGCTCCCGTCAATCGGTGACACAGGTCCAAGGCGGAGTCAGGGCAAGTTTCTGGCCCATCTACCGACGCGGGTTGATGACCAACTTGCTCAACCCGAAGGCGATGATGTTCACCATCTCATTCATGCCGCAATTCATTCCGCAGCACGCAAGTCATAAAGCACTTTCGATGCTTTATCTTGGTGTCGTCCTGGTAGTGGTCATGATTTTAGTAGAGCTGCCCCTTGCGCTCTGTGGACGACAGATTGGCCTTAAGTTAGGTAGCAGTCCACGCATTGGCGTCTGGATTAACCGAGTCGCGGGCGCGTTGCTGCTAGCCATTGGTTTTTTTCTTGTACTCTCTAACGTCTTCTAAACCGCCCTGCCCAGGATAGTCGTTGGACAAATAACGGTAGTTCCCTTTGGAAAACCACAGTGCTAGAACACGAAACTATGCCCTAACTCCACCTCCATCCAACCCAAGAACCGCCTGACCCTGGGAAAACTGGAGTGAGCCTTCGGGAACACTAAATGGTGGGCGGCGACCGCAGAGCTCAAGGCTTCGGGGGCGACTTCAACCAGCGAACCGTTGGCGAGGTATTTTTGCGCCAGCAGCGTGCTTTCAAGCGCGAACCCCAGGCCGTGGCTCGCGGCTTCCAGGCTCATGTAGGACCGGTCGAAACTCAAGGCATAGGGCTTTTCGGGGCGCGCCAGGCCATGCTGGGCGAACCACTCAGGCCACCTGAGCAAGGTTGCTTCGGAAAGGATCAGCTCTTGCGCCAGGAGATCTGGTGCGTTTTTTACCGCGCAGCGCGCTATCAGCTTGGGCGACGCCAGCACCGCGAAACTTTCGTTGCGCACGGTGCGTACTTCATAGCTGGGCCAATTAGGCCGGCCGTGACGAATATCCACATCGATCTTGTCCTGGCTGAAGTGCAGCGACTCATAGGAACACGACAAATTGATCTGGATGTCCGGATTGCTCAAGCGAAACGACTCCAACCGCGGCATCAGCCAGAGTAAGCCAAAGCTGGGGGCCGAATGCAGCCGCAGGCAATCAGGCTGACGTCACTCGCGGCGCGCTCGGTGGCGACCTCAAGGCTCTGCAACAGACCGGAAATATCCTTCAAGTACTGCTCACCCACTGGCGTCAGGGTCACCCCACGCGCTGCCCGCACAAACAACTGTCGACCAATCATCACCTCCAGCTTGGCCAGTTGATGGCTGATCGCTGACGGTGTGAGGCCGAGCACTTCGGCGGCCCTTGCCAAGTTGCCAAAACGGGCTGTCTGCTCGAAGGCCTGAATGGCTCTCAGCGGTGGCAGATTGGAGGTGGGCATATCGTTCTGGCGCATCGGTATTAAGCCTATTGTTTTTGGGTCGCGGGCGGATCGTGCCATTCAAGCATTTGCGGTTCGCATTGACGAGTGCTGAATTTTATTCATGTGGCAGTGACGTTTGCGTTATTGCTCGGTCTGTCGACGGGGACCACTCTGAGCCATCGATCGCTGGATCGAACCATAAAAACAATCAGAGGTATCCCTCATGCTTCTTCAAGGCAAAGTCGCGATTATTACTGGCGCCGCATCCGCACGAGGCATCGGCCGCGCAACCGCGCTCACCTTCGCCCAACACGGCGCCCGCGTTGTAATCCTGGATCTTGACGAGTCCGCCGCCCGTGACGCCGCGGCCACCCTCGGCGAAGGCCACCTGGGCCTGGCTGCTAACGTGGCCGATGAGCAACAAGTCCAGGCAGCGGTCGCCAAGGTGGTGGAGCACTACGGCCGTATCGACATACTCGTCAACAATGCCGGCATCACCCAGCCCATCAAGACCCTGGACATTCGCCCGAGCGATTACGACCAGGTCCTGGATGTCAGCCTGCGCGGCACGCTGTTGATGTCCCAGGCGGTGATTCCGGTGATGCGCGCTCAGGCTTCGGGCAGCATCGTCTGCATGTCATCCGTATCGGCCCAGCGCGGCGGCGGGATTTTCGGCGGCCCGCACTACAGCGCCGCCAAGGCCGGCGTGCTCGGACTGGGCAAAGCCATGGCCCGCGAATTCGGCGCGGACAACATTCGCGTCAACGCCATTGCGCCAGGCTTGATCCATACCGACATCACAGGGGGCCTGATGCAGGATGAGCGCCACCACGCAATCATCGAAAGCATCCCGCTGGGTCGGCTTGGTGCAGCGCAGGATGTTGCCAATGCGGCACTGTTTCTTGCCAGCGACTTGTCCTCTTACCTCACCGGCATCACCCTGGATGTTAACGGCGGCATGTTGATCCACTGACCACAGGTGTCAGCACCCGCTGTCCATTAAGTTCTGGATCGAAGATACGTCGGGCTTCAAGCCCGGCGTTCTATAAAAACAAGAGATCAGACCATCATGATGACCACCATGACGCTCGACACTGTGTCCACAGTGCGCGCAAGCGCGTATCGCAAAACTGCCTGGCGATTGATGCCTTTCCTGATGCTGTGCTACCTGTGCGCCTACCTGGACCGGGTAAATGTCGGGTTTGCAAAGCTGCAGATGATGAATGACCTGTCCCTGAGCGAAACCGTGTACGGGCTCGGCGCGGGCATGTTCTTTCTTGGTTATTTCCTCTGCGAAGTGCCGAGCAACCTCATCCTCCACAAAGTCGGTGCCCGGCGCTGGATCGCGCGCATTATGATTTCGTGGGGCATTATTTCCGCCCTCTTCGCCTTCGTGGAAACCGCCTGGCAGTTCTATGCGCTGCGCTTCCTGCTCGGTATCGCCGAAGCCGGGCTCGCACCGGGCCTGCTGCTCTACCTCACCTACTGGTTCCCCTCCTACCGACGCGCCAAAATGACCGTGCCGTGGTTCATCGCCATCCCGCTCTCCGGCATGATCGGCGGGCCGCTCTCAGGCTACATCATGACCCAGTTCGCCGGCGTGCATGGCTGGGCGGGCTGGCAGTGGATGTTCGTGCTCGAAGCCATTCCGACCGTCATCGTTGGCCTGATGGTGCTGGCTTACCTCAAGGACGGTGTGCACCAGGCGACCTGGCTCACCGATGAAGAAAAAGCGCTGGTCAGCAAAGAACTGGCCGAGGACAACAGCCGTAAAGTCACCCATGCATCGGTCGGCGCATTCCTGCGCGACCGCCGCCTGTGGATTCTCGCCTGCATCTACTTTTGCGTGGTCATGGGCCAGTACGCGATCACATTCTGGCTGCCGACCCTTATCCGTAATGCCGGTGTTGCCGATCCGATGCACATCGGCTTGCTCACCAGCCTTCCCTACCTGTGCGCCATCGCCGCGATGGTGCTGATGGGGCGCAGCGGCGACAAGCACCAGGAGCGCCGATGGCATCTGGTGGCGCCGATGATTGCCGGTGCGCTGGGCCTCACGTTGGCGGCGGTGTTCGGCACCCACCTGATGCTGTCGGTGTTGTGCCTGTGCCTTGCAGCAGCAGGCGTGCTGTCGGCGTCGTCACTGTTCTGGATGCTGCCGACCACCTTGCTCGGTGGCGTCTCCGCCGCTGCCGGGATCGCTGGAATCAACAGCTTTGCCAATCTGGCGGGTTTCTGCTCGCCCTACCTGATTGGTTGGATCACCACCACGACCGGTTCGAGCGCCATCGGCATGTACCTGATTACCGGTGTGCTGTGCATCGGCGCCTGCCTGGTGCTGCGCATTCCTGCCGCTTCGGTCAATCGTTGAGTTAACGGAGAATTTCCATGACTGCCACTTTATCTCGCGCGTCCTCCACCACGCTGGTGCAGCGCGCCCATAACATTCGCCGCCATGCCTTGCGCATGGGCCAAGTCCAGGGCCAGGGCTATGTCGGCCAGGCGCTGGGCGCGGCAGACTTGCTGGCCGTGTCGTACTTCCACGCCTTGAACTACAAGCCCGAAGCCCCCGAATGGGAACAGCGTGATCGCTTTTACCTTTCCATCGGCCACTACGCGATCGCCCTTTATGCGGCGCTGATTGAAGCGCAAATCATCCCCCTGGATGAGCTTGAAACCTACGGTTCGGATAACAGCCGCCTGCCCATGTCCGGCATGGCCGCCTACACCCCCGGCATGGAGATCACCGGTGGCTCGCTGGGCCAGGGGCTGGGCATCGCAGTGGGTGCCTGCCTGGGCTTGAAGCGCAAACAGTCCGCCTCATTCGTCTACAACCTGCTGTCGGACGGCGAGCTGAATGAGGGATCCACCTGGGAAGCGGTCATGTCCGCTTCGCACTGGAAACTCGACAACCTGATCGCCATTGTCGACGTGAATAACCAGCAAGCCGACGGGCATTCCAGTGAAGTGCTGGCATTTGAACCCATCGTTGACCGATGGCAAGCCTTTGGCTGGTTCACCCAGCGGGTAGACGGTAACGACCTGGACGCCTTGGTCAAGGCGTTCGACACGGCCCGCAGCCATCCCGGCGCACAACCGCGCGTCATCATCTGCGATACCAAAATGGGCAAAGGCGTGCCGTTCCTGGAAACCCGCGAAAAGACTCACTTCATCCGCGTCGACGAGCATGAATGGGATGTGGCCCTGAACAACCTCGAAGAAGGCAAAACCGTATGAGCAACGCACACAAGACTAACGTTCAGGCACCCGCAGCGCCGAAGAAAAAGCTGACCACCTCGGCGATGATTGCCTCGATTGCCGCTGAAGGCCAGGCCACAAAACCAGCGCCATTCGGTCACGCACTGGCCGCACTCGCGGACCAGCGCCAGGACATCGTGGGTTTATCGGCTGACTTGTCCAAATACACCGACCTGCACATTTTTGCCAAGGCGCACCCGGAGCGTTTCTACCAGATGGGCATGGCCGAGCAATTGTTGATGAGCGCGGCAGCCGGCATGGCCCGGGAGGGGTTCGTGCCCTTCGCCACCACTTACGCGGTGTTTGCGTCGCGCCGGGCCTATGACTTCATCTGCATGGCGATTGCCGAGGAAAACCTTAACGTTAAAATCGTCTGTGGCCTGCCGGGCCTGACCACCGGCTACGGCCCCAGCCACCAGGCAACGGATGATCTGGCGATCTTCCGCGCCATGCCCAACCTGATGATCGTCGACCCCTGCGATGCCCTGGAAATCGAACAAGCCGTGCCCGCGATTGCCGCGCACCAAGGGCCGGTCTACATGCGGTTACTGCGCGGCAACGTACCGCTGGTGCTCGACGAATATGGCTATACATTCGAGATCGGCAAAGCCAAGACCCTGCGTACGGGCAATGAGGTTTTAATCATTTCCACCGGTTTGATGACCATGCGAGCCCTGGAAGCAGCCAAGGAACTACAGGCCGATGGCGTGGATGTCGCGGTGCTTCACGTGCCCACCATCAAGCCTTTGGATGAGCAGACCATTCTGGCTGAAGCCAGAAAGCCGGGGCGACTGGTAGTGACTGCCGAAAACCACTCCATCATTGGCGGACTGGGCGAAGCGGTGGCAACCGTGCTGTTGCGCAATGGCGTTACCCCGACGTTCCGGCAAATAGCGTTGCCGGACGCGTTTCTCGATGCGGGTGCGCTTCCCACGTTGCATGATCGCTACGGTCTTTCCACCCAGGCTGTGTGCGCACAGGTCAAGGGTTGGCTATAGGGTTTAAACCTACAGGGGACTGAATGAGTCCCCTGGCAGGAGGGCCTCCTCTTCCTACACGCTGGCGCCTGCACCGCCCGTATGTCTCGCACGGTTGAGCATCTGCGCACCTTGCCGTGGCCTGCCAACTATCTGGCCCCAGGCCCAATCAGCGAGCTTTCGATCTGGACGCCAGGCATCATGTACTGCAAACCTTCGATCAGTTTGTCCCCTGCTTCCATCAAGGCTTCAAGGGGCATCGCCGGCAAACTTTCCAGAATGAACCACATGCACTTCGCGTCACCACCGAGACGGGTCCTGACACCTTGCCGCCAATTACAACGACGGCAGGTCACGCCTTTGTCATCGCGCCAGACGACCTCGCCGGCGTCTGGATACTCCATAGCAGGAGCCCCTTCTTTCATGGTGTCAAAAGGCTCGGTGCCATCTACGAGCGCGCAAAGCACAGAAGATCACGTTGGATGAGCTTTCCCGCCGCTCAGGGGTGAGCAAAGGCATGGTCGTCGAAATAGAGAAATGTACGGCGAACCCCAGTATCGGCATCTTGTGCAAAATCGCCGCCGCGCTGGGCCTTTCCGTTGCAGACATCGTCAATGTGACCGAAGCCCCCTCCGCCCATATCATCCACAGGCAAGACATCCCCACGCTCTGGACCGGGGACCTGGGCGGGACCGCGCGACTCCTGGCGGGAACGTCCGGCCCTGACATGATCGAGCTGTGGCGCTGGCAAATGCATCCAGGCGAATCTTTCGCTTCACAGGGGCATCCTCAGGGCACGCTTGAGCTGTTTCATGCGGAGAAAGGCACGCTGAAATACGTGGTAGGGGAAACAGAGCTGGTCATCCCTGCGGGGAATTCGGCAGTGGCCAAAACCGATGTACCTCACTCCTATTCCAATGCCGGCAGATCCAAGTTGGTGTTCACCATGTCCGTGACGGAGATGCATCAATAGATATCCGGTGGGCTGGCAGCCAGTGAACATCTGCAAGGTGGGCGAACCATCCAATTTCAAAAAGGCGGTGCCACCGAAAGCCATCAAGTCCCACGCAGGATCACCGCCAGGGCATGCATACGCAATTGCTCGTGTATCACATGCAACCGGGGGCAAAATTGGGGGCACATTTGAAATTTTTCTGCCTGAAAACACCGTACTAGAGCCAAGTCAAAATGTTTTTTGGCGACCCGGACAGCCTCGAGCTGCCTGCGCATTAACCAGGCAGTCAGCGACTCAAGCCCCAGCCCGGCTGTTGCGATAAATCGACAGGCAGTAAAACGCCAGCGCTGCCGCCGCCAGCATTCCGCCCACCACCCCGATGTAAGCAAAACCAAACTGGCTGCCCACCCAACTGCCCACCAGTGCCCCGCCGCCGATACCGATGTTGTAGATGCCTGAAAACAGCGCCATCGCCACATCGGTGGCGTCCGGCGCCAGTACCAGGACTTTGGACTGTAACGCCAGCCCGAAGCCCATGATCGCCATACCCCAGAACACGCTCAGCACGCCGAGGTAGGAGACGTTGCCGCTCAACGGCAACAGCAAAGCCAGGCACAAGGCGAGCACCGATACGCAGATGATCAGAAAGCGCTGTGGGCTATAGCTGTGCAGGTAGCTGAACAGCAGAGAGCCGAAGATACCGGCACCGCCGAATAGCAACAGTAGCAGCGTCACAACGTCGCCGCTCATGTTGGCCACGGTCAGTACGAACGGTTCGATGTAGCTGTAAGCGGTGAACTGTGCCGTCACCACCAGAGCCGTCAGAACATAGACGGCCACCAGCGCCGGTCGCTTGAGCAAT
>Ga0157369_10009391_pt1 | contig 11184 bp, 25 predicted proteins | sample C25metaG_FD_113461 | JGI IMG/M metagenome (GOLD analysis project Ga0157369, IMG submission 113461) | Corn rhizosphere microbial communities from Kellogg Biological Station, Michigan, USA - C2-5 metaG | ecosystem: Host-associated > Plants > Roots > Rhizosphere > Soil | place: USA: Michigan... | reverse complement strand
TGGATGATGCGGGCTTGGACAGCCAGCAGGTAGATACCGACCAGCATACCAATTGGCACGGTGATTGGCCAGAGCAATGAGCCGGGAATTGCTAGGAGTGACAACAGTGCTGCTCTTGCGGGGATATGCTCATCTACTGTATCAAATTCGTCAAATAGCCATACAAGGCTACAAACGAGGCAAATCAACGCAATCACCGCAAAGATCGCTGTCACTACCCAATAGGTTATGATCATAAGTGATCCTTTCGTTCGGTAGTGCTCATACTACACCCCCAAGTTGAGGGGAGTCAATACTTGGGGGTGAGTAGTTTTCAGAGGTCGTTTGCGTATTTGGCCAGTTTAGGGCCGGTGCGAACGGTGTCAGGCAATTGACCTACATATTCACCATTCTTATATGCCATAAGCGTTGGCACACTCATGATGATGAATTCATGCTGTAGATCAGGGTTTAAGTCAATGTCCGCGTGTAGCCAAACTGTGTCCGTGGATGCGTTGGCTGCAACCTCATAATGAGGCTTCAACTTCTGGCATGGGACACACCATGACTCTGCTGCGAAATCGACAATGACCTTAGGATTCTCTGAGACATACTTCTCAATGTCAGCCTTGGTCTTTACTTCGATAACTCTTGATTCAACTTCCGTCAATCTGTTTCACTTCCTTTACGTGATAAATACCGTCTACTACTGACTTGTCCATCAATCGTTTGACGAAATCCACCGCGCCTGAAAGGTCTTCCTGATTATGAACATCAAACTTCAAGTCACCCTCAAAGTTTACAGTCACAGAGAATGAGCGCTCTGGTCGAGCCTGAGCAATCTCAGCAGTAGAATTAACTGGCACGTTCCTCTCCTCAGAGTATGCCAAGAAGTATACGTCTCCGTCAAGACCTAGATACTTGCCCTTGACAAACTTATTCCAGTGCCTACCGTGAGATTCAGCATGCTTAAATAGCAGGTATTGATCATACTGGACGCCGGAATATCCGCAAACATCGTCCTTGCCTCTCAGAACAACAAACATCTGATTGGTGTAGGAGTTAAAGTAAACTGCCTCAATGATAGAACTATCAGAGACGAAGCGGTGGGTGTAGTAAAATGGCTTAGTCACTTTCTCACAACTCCCGTGCAATCTCCCTCATGGACGACGACAAACTGTCCTTCCATGCGTGGCCAGTAGCCATCCTTATTTACACCGGGCTTGCGGCAATGTCCTAGACACTTGCGTGCTGGCTTCTCTTCGCTCATGCTTCTCCAATCATTACGTATACATCAAAGTTGCCTTGCTGCTTTTTAATAATCAACCGGCCCACTTCTAGTTGTGTATAATCTTCTTCGTCTACGAGTTGTAGTTTGGCCTCTTCTATGGCCTGACGGATTTCGTCAGCCGTGGGAAACCTCTTGGAACCGTCAATTTTCCACTGATATCCCTTTACGAGAAACAGTGACTCTAGTTCTTCTTCGATCTTCATATTCATCCCAACGTTACGTCTATTGCTTCTTTAGCCAGTCTTACGGCTTCTCTTGGATCGTCAACCGATCCGTATGCGATGACCTCGTGGTCATCCTCATGCTCGGAGAAGTTCTGGATTACGCTGTACGTAACAGTTCCGTCTGGCTCAGCAAATATCTGTAGTGAGATATCGTAGTAGTAGTCTTTTTCCATAATCCAATTTTACCACAGTGGTAGAGAAGAAGAAAGCCCCTTGCGGGGCCTTCAACTTACTTAACTGCGTTCTCTCTGTCCTCATCACTGATGTGGTAAGCGCCAGTTCCACGGTAAGTGGAAACTAGGCTGGATGCAGTGTTGATTGTCTGAGTAATGTTGCCAGCATCAAATGTCAACGACTGACCCTTTGCAAATCCATAACCTGCGCCGGTGGCAATAGCGTCCTGACCTGCTGCTAGGAATAGGAACTCCCAGTTGTAAACACTCTTTTGCTCTTCGATCAGTGACTTAACACCTTCTGCGGTAAACTCACGAGAGGAGTTTTCAGCACCATCGGTAACGATAACAACAATTACCTTACCCGGGCGGTCGTCTTCTGGAAGGTCTAGCAGTTCATTACCAAAATCGATAACCAACTTGGCAATGCTATCAGTCAGAGCGGTTCCGCCACGAGGGGAAAGGACATAATCCTCAACGTCTGCAATGTCAGTGCTTGGATAAACTTCCTCATACACAGTGTCAAACTGTGAAAGCCTGACAGTGCACTTGCCATCCAACTTCTTCTGCTCTTCAACGAATGCATTAACAGCACCCTGAGCATCTTCTCTAATCAATTGCATGGAGCCAGAACGGTCCATGAGTACGGCAACAGCCGTGTAGTTACTATCTGTCATCTATTTCCCTTTTCGTTTGTCTCGCTTCAAGCCTTTTGACTAAGCGAGTAGATTTGCCCTTAGACGGACAATCTGGACCGGGCGGTGCGTTACAAATGTAGCACCAATCTTTCCCGAGTCTTCCTAGCATCTTACTCATAATGGGGTGGCGAACGGGATTTGAACCCGCGATTACTCGATTCACAGTCGAGTCCCTAAGACCTCCGGCTCCGCCACCATGAACAGTATGACATGTTGCCATGCCAACTGTCAAGGACACCTAAATGTCCATCGCTGACTCGTGCCTAGAACCTTGACAGTCCCAATACAAAGTATCGTCACCGTTAATTTCCAAAGCGAACGGGTCAATATCCATCGTCATAACTCCGTCACACTGCATGGAGTAGTCATATCGCCTAACTCCGTTGCGTTCGTAAACACAATCTTCGTCAGGCATATCGTACTTGCCGCAGTTGTCACATTGCTTGTACTTTGAATAGTCTTTCATTGTATCCTCCTAGTTGATTGGTTGTATCATTTCAACTAGCATCTAGAAGGAACAGAGCCTCATACCGGTACTGACCCGGCTTATCCACGTTGGCAACGTGGCGCATCACCTTTATGCTAATGAGGCATATAGACAGGGCGCTTCATTAATTCCCCTGAGCAAGTGAGCCAACGCCCCATGCTTGTTTACCTCAGGACTACGCTTGTTCCCGCCTATACTTAAGATTATAGACCCACTCAGTTGGTCTTGTCAAGAGGAACCAGTTCATCCTCGGTGAACAATCCAGAGAAACCATTGGGGAACGTTCCACGAATTGGCCACGGAACCCTGTGGTCATCGGTCTTGGTAACCGTCACCGGCTGACCATGGAGTTCAGGCTCCAACTCAGGCTCAGGGGAAACGTACTTGTAGGTCTTGCCAATTTCAATCTTCATATCACTTACACTCCATCTTGTGGCTATCGGATTCTACCCAACTCTTACCGGCTGCAACGCATGCCTTCATCTGGCTTGTGGTGTTGTTGTCGTTATTGATTACGCCAAGCGCTGGTGCACCAATGACAAGGATTAAAGCGGCAACGATTGCAATGAGTTCATTTCTAGTCATGCTCAGTCCTTGGGGAAGAAGTCGGTGGGGATGACGTTATACCTAACGTCTTCGTGGGTGCGACCGGCATTGAGAAGGTCACAGGAAGTGTTCGCTGCTTCGAAGGTCTCAAAGACTCTCAGGACGAGCGTGTCAACAGCATCGCCATTTTCTGGGTAGTGGACCTCTTGCACGAGGACATAGACCATGTTCATCAGACCTCCACAAGTTCAGAGGGGTCAACGTCAGCAGTGCCACCGAAAACAGACTTGTCTTGGAAGACAACCTCCACCGGCCAAGACATTCCAGCATCGGGAGCATCCTTACCAACAACAGTGACCAAATGCCCATTAAACTCTGGGGCACCGGCCATGTTCAGTTCGTAGGTCTTGCCAATAACAACATCTTCAAGGTTCATGTTTACTCCTCAGTCAATTTCGGAGGCGGAGGGGGAAGGCTTCTCATTGAGCCTGTCCGTGAAGTCTAGCACGGTCCATCCATTGGCCGCAAGAGCAGGAGAGTGCTTATCTCCACGGTTCTTGCACAGAAGCAACTCCATGTACTCAGAGTCAGCAACATGCTCGGAGGGAGCAGGGTTGGTGCGCTTCTTGCGGGCAACAAAGAAAGCCTGATACCCACAGTGATCACACCGGTCGAAATGAGAAAACTCCCTGACGGACTCCTCAACGCTCGGCGTGTCAATCTTTTCAAGAACTGCGGTGTTGGTCATGTGACCTCCTAGTTTGATGGAACTTGCGTGACCTATGCGGGGTTCGAACCCGCATTCTCCTGATTGAGAGTCAGGTGAGATATCCGATTACTCCAATAGGCCATTGCGTATTTATAGTGTCGCCACACCGCCTCCACCTTGCTCGTGTCAGCCATTCAAGTTGTTGCTAGTGTATGTCATCATCATACACCCGGTTCAAGACCAGTGTCAAGAGGGTTCTTTACGGGAGGAATAACTACTTCCTTAGGTTCTTCTATCTTCTTTTCCCTCAGAAGAGCCACCGCGTTTTCATACTGAATCTTGATCGTCAGGTACTTCTCGACAACATCATAGTACTTCTGCTTCCACTCGTCTAGTTCCTTCTCCAAAGCCGCCTGCTCAACCTTCATAGCGGTCAACTCAGTTCTCAACTCTTGACGAAGAGCGGTTGCTGTGTCATCCTTCTCTTTTGCCTTACCTAGCCACCTTCGGATGAACTCCAAGCCTGCTCCACCAAACAAGGTTCCGATAAGTGCCATTAGAGGCACTGCGTAGTCGCCCAAATTAATCTGCATTCTTCCTCTTTGGAGATGCTTCCGAGATGTAGAGAATTCCACATATCAGAGCCAAAGACATAATGAACACCCAGATCAGTGGAGTGATTCCGAATGTTAACAGTCTTAAGATGGCGGAGAAAGTATAGGCCAAGAACATACCAAACAGCGCCCATTGCTTCACCTTGTCATTTCGCCTTCCCAGAAGGAACGTCATGCAAGGAACAAAGTATATGATTGCTGTAAATATTCTAACCGTTTGGGCTTCAATGGCTGTACCGATTGCTGTAGTTGGTCCACCAACATACCACGGACCACCGAGATAAATTGCGAAAACACCAAGGCATAGTGCTAAGATAATCTCAATGACTAGAAGTGGTTGGTTTTCAATATAGCCCATAATCCTTGATAGTCTTGACATATTACAAGTATAGGCTCAGTTCGGTTTTAAGTCAAAGGTTAAACAGACTTTACTATCTCTTTACCCTAGCCGATGAGTCGGGGCTGACCAGTTCTCTGGCGGTTATTTCTGCCCCTACGTAGCGGTGATTTTTGATGTATTCTTCAACCGCTTTAAAGCCCTCTGCCTTTCCATACATAATGATAAGGAATCTAGGCTCACGCTTATTCTGCAAACATTCATTGCATCGGAGCAATTTCATGTCTGGCATTAGTTTACTCTTACCAGCGTGGACTTCCGCTCGCTGTTTCTTGCATACGCTGCAAATCAATCTGTGTCCTCTTCCTCTTGAATGAATTTAGTCATGGTAAATACATTATACATCATTTCCACTCCATTATGTAACAAGGTACTTTGAGGTTTCTGATCTTATTGCACATACCGGCCATCCATGCCGACAGGTCTTCCTGTTGTGGTCCTGAAAACTTAGACAGTTCATCCTTCTTGACTAGAAGGAATATACCCTCGGCACTCTCGGTTACCTTAAACCTAAACCCGCGCCAAGGCGGTGCTTGGTGAAGGATTTCTTTAATCTCGTTGGTAATCCAAATCATGCTAGTCTCTCTCTTATCTGATCCCATACTTCTGGTGTCTTGTGAGAGTTTCTATTCTTGTCAGGTTTGCCTGTGCCGTTCCAGTAAATCCCGCCCCATTGTCCGTGAGCACCTTTTGGACCTTCTAGTCCACATTGCTTCATTACAGGACAGGAGAGACACATTTCATCTACCTGCTTGGCGACTTCCTCGTCAGCCTCGTACTTTGAAAAGAAATACTCGGGGTCAACACCATCGCACAACGATAGGTCATGCCAAGTAAAGTCTTCGGGGTCAACCCCTAGTTCGTCCAACAGGTTCAATTACGCGCCACTTTCCAAATTTATTGGGCTTGATAGCCCTGATTGTGCCCCATCTTCCATCTCGGAAGGCACCGTCCTTTTTCATAAACCCAGCCGGGTTAGGTCGGAATGACATAATATTCCACCCTTCCCAATAGACCTTCTTACCCTTACGTGACATGTTCTCAACATAGTCATGGGCCTCATTGTAGTCTAGGTAAATGTAGTTAGGCATTTCTTTGTACTCCTTAGAGTTATTTCATATTTCAATAAACTACCGGTCGGTAGCCTGATCCCCGTGTGGGAATCGAACCCACGACCTCTTTCGTACCAAGAAAGCAATCTACCACTGATCTAACGGGGAATGTCTTACTGATTAATGCATGTGTCACATAGAGCCGTGACCGCTGTACAACTATAAGCCTTTATCAAAGCAGACATGACTTCAATCTCTACTTTTGCAGCATCTTTGTAGTCTTTCCATTCTAGCCCTTCTGCTGGATTTGGCGGTGTGCTGTAAATAGTCCCACCCCTATCCTTGCCAAAGCAGTACGTATAAAACTCTGTACCGCAGTTGTCGCAGTTCCAATTATGTTGCATTTACGCCCACTCAGCCTGAAAACTAATCCAGAGTGTGTATTCGTAAGCGTATTCTTGTATATTTGTCATGAGCCGGGTAGGAGAATCGAACTCCTGTATCTCGATTACGAAACGAGCGCACTGCCACTATGCTAAACCGGCATTCGATGCTAGAATCTGTACCCCGGGTTCTGTCTAGGGATATCATCTGTCTTTGCCCACTACCCGTTCGTCAACGCAGAATGACTTACTCAGAACTGCTTGTGGTTGCACCCTTTTGCCTCGGCATCATGCTTTTTAAGTTTCGCCTTAGTGGACGTGCCACTCGGATTCTCATTCAGGTGCCCGGAAGTTACCTCAGTTTCCTGCGATATCCTGTCCATCTAACATCTATGCTTATTGTACAGGAAGGGAGAGCACTGTGTCAATGCCCTCCCTTCCAATAACTAATAAATGTTTATTATCAGTCAGTACCGCCTGTGTAATCCTCTGCACGAGTAAAGTCCTGCGCTGCGAAGGTAGTTGCAGCCTCACGAGCACGACGCTGCGCTAGTGGCTCAACGTCCTCACGAGCCTCGTAGTTTCCTAGAGCCTCGGCGTAGTCAATAAACTCAACGGAACGAACGTTAGCAGCATCGGCGCGGGCGCGTGCGTCTACGTCGGTTGGCTGATCCATTCCCTCGTTTGCATTCTCCTGAGCCTGCTTTACGCTTGCTAGGTAATCTGCTCTTGATGGTGTTGCCATTCTATATCCACCTCCTTTAAGTGTTACCTTAATAGTAACAGGAGGTTATCCTAAAGTCAAATCCTACATCACTTTACTGATGTAGCCTCAAAAGCCAGCCTCAGTTGACTAGCCGTAATTGCTCTGGCGGCGGTGTATAGACCGGCCAGATTCTCATTGTCTATCTGAACAGTCACACCCTTGGTCCGGTGGAGGAATTCACGGCAACACTCTAGGCACCAGCCATAGTCCTCGGCGTCTAAAACAGCCGCAGGCTGTCCCAAAGTAATGCCGGGTACTCCCGCATACTTTGACGCTGTTATTTTGCCACAGAGCGTTGTAGTGCGTGCCTTGGGCTTGTCCAGCACTCCCCAGCGCGGGTAGTCCAGACGGATGTGCATGTTGAGAATCATTCTAGTTTGTCCAACCAATCGTAAATGTCTCTAGACAGTTCTGGATGAGTAGCACGAACTTCATAAGCGTACTCTCCAAGTGCGTGCTTTGCCGCCTCGTCATGCTGTGGGTCCAGCACAAAGTAGCGACAGTCCTTGTGCTTGCTCTCATCGGCAGGGACATCGCTGATTCTATCTACTGTGTATTTGTTGTACAGTCCTGTGTGCTCGCTCATGCGTCCTCCTGTCTAACTACGGAAATCAACTGCCAACGGTCAAAGGAATTGTCCGCAGCCTCTAGAAAATCACCATCGCTGTAGCCATCAAGGTATTCTTCTTCAATGAAGATGGTTGCCTTGGCGTAAACCTCTACTTGAACTACTGCCATTACTTTGTCCTATCGTGATTGAAATTCCCACCGAGAATGTACTCCCACCTGTCATGAATTTCCTGCGCCTTGATGGCATCCTTCTTAGTTCCCCAGAACTTATGCAACGGGGTGAACCGAGAAAGGATGCTGTGCTTCGGGCTGTACTTGCCAGCCTTACCAAATCCAAGCATGTTTACCTCTTTCTATGAAATGAGGGATGGGCCGGTATTTCTACCGACCCATCCTTTAGGAACTCAGTACCAACTGTCGTCTTCCCATGAGTCATCCTCATCATCCCATGAATCGTACTCGTCGTCAACATCTGTATCCAAGACCTTACTCTCTCCCAAAACAAGGGAGGATGGGTGGACCCAGATCGAACCACCGTTCGGCCTTTCTAGCAGGACGTTGTATTCGGCAATTGCCAATGTCCTACCGTAAGCGCTTTCCTTCACGGTGTAGGTTTCTCCGATAGTCATGCTCCATCGACTAACAAGGTCTTCCTGCATTTGACCAAGAGCGTTCATCCACTTGTTATCCACAAGGGTGACCTTGGAACCGGCTGGGAAATCTTCCTTGGTCTTCTCGACCTTGATTTTCTCTACCTTGGAAATGTCGATTGCATCAGTCTTGCCTTCGTCAACCTTTGCGTTGGTAAGAACCACCGCGCCGGTATCGGGAGCGTCAACCTGATGGTCAACAACGTATCTGCAAACGCGAGCCTTCTGCCAGTTGTGCTCAGTTGGAACGCTTACAAAGTCACGAGGGTTAACGAGAACCCTGACAACAACTCCGTAGTCCTTGGCATAGGCGTAGTTGGAAACGTGCAGGCCATGAGAGCAGCCGGTGGCTGGATCGTGGTGAACAGCGCTTCGTGGCATTTCGACAATGCTACCGTCATTCTGGTACACATAGCCCTTGCCAGTAACACCATCAACGGTTACCTCATCGGTGCCCTTGTGCCATGAGTGGTACTGGAAATCAGTGCTGTGAGCCTCCTGTAGACCCTTGTAGGCGATAACATCTCCATTCTCGTTAATAGAGAAAGAGTTGTTGGCTAGGAAGTCAAACAGTTGCTCCCTAGAGTGGGCAGAAGGATTCTGGAAAGTCTTCTGCATGAAGTTGGCAAGAGGCTGCCAGTCTTCAATGCCCTCTTTGATGCACTCGGTGATCTTGCGGGTAATGGAGTTATCCACTTCGTCACCGTCGAAGAAGACCCGGCCACCGACGACAGTAATCTGGTCAGTAAGTCTCTGGAACTTCTCTTCTACGTGAGCGGACAGATCGAATAGGCGAACTACCTCGGGGTCATCGTCAACGACGACACCCTTACGGATTTCCTCCCAATATGGGTGACTCTCAGAAGCCACCAGTGCCTTGCCCTCATGGAACAGGGTAAGGGTCGCCTCGCCTTCAAAACTAACGAGGTTGAACTTTAGGTTTGCCATCAGTAATTCTCCTTATTCTTGGCATAGATTGCATTGATATACTCTAGGGTAGCCTTTGGGTGGCTGGACCACTGAGCAAGCGGATAACGCTTACGGAACTGTGGTGGATTAAACGCCTTCATCTTAGCCTTAAACCTTGGATCATAGTCCAAGAAGCCGGGAGTCTCAACGTGATAGTATGCCCTCAATGTCTCAGCATACTCAGGATCATCGATGGTGTCAATAGCCCTGTAGGCTGGACGATGCATCTGGTAATCCCGCTCCAATGACCAGTAATCAAACTCAGACAGTCGTGCCTTGCGAGCAGCGAGTTCAATTTGCTCGTCAGTCATCTTGTCATAGCGAGCCTCGCCAATTCTCTTGTACCATTCCTCAGGGCTGTACGCCACTGCTGTAGGGATGTTGCGCTGCAACTTATTGTGACGGTTGTAGTTGGCCTTCACAATAGCCACGTCTGGATCAACCTCGCGCATCATCTTAGCCATTTCTTGGCTGATCGCATAGTCTACCGGCGCGAAATACACAACGTTCTTGTTGTCTGGAATGTCAGCAACTTCAAAGTATCCCTTGTCGAAGTCGTAAACGTCATACTGACCGTTGTAGGAAAAGCCGGTCGATCCTCGGACAACCTTCTCGGCCTTAGTCTTTAGCATCAGGTCGTTCCAGTCCACAGTCTCCATCTCATCGGTCCATGGAGCACCGGGAAGAACAGCCTCGGGGATAATATAGACGTTTCCAGCATAGTATCCAAAGATGACACCGTTGTCCCTAGCATACTGCTTAATCCTACGCTTGTGGTCAGCGGTAAGATTAGCCGGTGTGTAGTTGGTAACGATCATGGCAGACTTGTCAAGAGCATAAACGTTGTACTTCTCATTATGAGCAACGGTATTTCTGTTCTTGTATGGCTTATAGACTGTGGCTCGGTGGAAGTGCTTAACCCCGGCCTCATCTTCATACTCAAAGAAATCGTCTCCGACAATGCTCATTCCTCGGTACTTTGCGTCCTTGGTATATGAATTACCGTACTCGTTGCTTAGTTCAATATACTTCTTCCAAGCCTCGTAGCCATTAGCGGCATTGGCAATTTCGTCAGTGATCCACTGAATAAGGTGAGCCTCGTACTCTTCCTTAATACCGGCGATTGCATTTCTAGTGATAGCGTTGTAGTTAAGCCCCTCACGAGAAGGGACAAACACAACCTCATCATCACCGTTCATCGTGACGAATGCTGCAACCTTCTTACCAGCAACAGAGACTCGGGCTGACCAATCCGTAATTGGGTAGGCAACATTGCCCATGACAATAACGTCTTCTGGTCCATCGTGAAGATAGATTCGGTCGGTGATCTTCTGTAGGCTGCGCTTAGGCTCCTTGCCATTAAGAAGCACCGTCCCCGGTGCCCAGAACTCAAAGAACTCCTCAGCCTTTCTCTGGAAATTGTTGCGGTCCTTTGCGGGAATCATAATTTCCACACCGTTAGGCTGGTCAGTCTTGAATTCCTCAACCACTCGCATAACACCGGTTCCCTGCTCGGACATGCCGACCTGCACAGTTGTACCAATTCCATTCTTGATGCCAATTACCGTGAACTGGCTGGTGTAGGCAAGGGCCGACTTACCACCAATACCCATGGAGCCGTTCGTGGTGGTCTGCTCACGCTTGGTGGACTTACCATATTGGCTAAAGGTTTCGCC
>Ga0157369_10009390_pt1 | contig 11184 bp, 11 predicted proteins | sample C25metaG_FD_113461 | JGI IMG/M metagenome (GOLD analysis project Ga0157369, IMG submission 113461) | Corn rhizosphere microbial communities from Kellogg Biological Station, Michigan, USA - C2-5 metaG | ecosystem: Host-associated > Plants > Roots > Rhizosphere > Soil | place: USA: Michigan... | reverse complement strand
GGTGCGTTGCACGTGGCCGATCACGGCGCGCTGATCGGGCGCTCGACGATCGGCGGGCAATCGGCGCTTGGCGACTATGCCACCGTGCGCGCGGACGGCGAGGACATTCGCGTCGGCGCGAACGCATGGTTCGCCGATCATGCGACGGTGCACATCGCCGACCAGATCCGCGGCGCGGTGCTCGGCAACGACGTCAGCGTCGGGCGCTATGGCGTCGCGCACGCATGCACGCTCGGCGATGGCGTCGTGATCGGCGAATCGTCGGTGGTGATGGACGGTGCAACGGTGGGCGCACACGCGGTGATCGCCGGCGACAGCGTCGTGCCGCCCCGCAAGACGCTGCCGGGCGCATTCCTCTACGCCGGTCATCCGGCGAAGCCCGTGCGCGAAATCACGCCTGCCGAGGCGATGGCATTCGCGCGCGATCTGCGCTCCGGCCATCCTGCCGAGGAACTCGTGTCGCGTCGCCTGCCGCCGTGGAGTGCGCTCGTGCAGGCGTTGCCCGCTGCGACGCGAGGATCGCTTCATGAACTGCACGGGCACGCGCCGCGGGTGACCAACGCGTTCGTCGCGCCGACGGCGATCGTCGCCGGCGACGTCATGATCGACGACGACGCGAGCATCTTCTTCGGCTGCGCCGTGTGCGCGGGCGACGGCCGCATCGTGATCGGTCCCCGCTCGAACGTGCAGGACAACTGCCTGCTGGCCACCGATCGCCGCCGCGGCGAGCTCGTGCTCGGCGCCGGCGTCACGATCGGCCACAACGTGCAACTCGGGTCGGGCACGATCGGCGACGACGCGCTGGTCGGCATGGGCTCGCGGGTCGACGACGATGTCGTCGTCGAGCGCGGCGGCTGCATCGGTGCGGGCGCGTGGGTGAAGCCGGGCACGCGCGTTCGCGCCGGCTGGATATGGGCGGGGCGGCCGGCGCGGCCGTTTCGCGAGTTGAAGCCCGAGGAGCGCGCCGAGTTCGCGCGCGCGCGCGACATCTACGTCACGTATTCGGGCGATTATCGCCGCCGCCAGGCCGGTCGCTGATCCGCCGGCACCGCGAGCCGCGCGGCGACGCTAGGACGCCGCGTCGGCGGACGTCGGCAGCACGACCTGCACGTTCACCGCGGCATGCTCGAGATGCGCGCGGACGAGCGCGGCCGCGGCGTCGCCGTCGCGCTTCGCGATCGCGCGCAGGATCTGCTCGTGCTCGATCCAGATCGCCCTGCGATATTCGCGATGCTGCAGCACCTCGCGCATCGCACGCCGAAGATGATTCCAGAGCTCATCCATCAAGTCGACGAACAGCCGGTTGCCGGAGAGCTCGTACAGGTACATGTGAAAGCGCATGTCGGAGGCAATGAGCTCGCCGATCGAGTTCTTGCGCACCGCTTCCTTGCCCTCCGCGATCATCGCCTCGCCGCGCGCGATGTCCGCGCCGGTGGCGTTGCGCGCGGCGAGCGTCGCGGCGAGCGGCTCGATGCCGAGGCGCAATTCGTAGATCGCGCGCATGAAGTCGCGGTCGAGCGGGGCGACCATCAGCCCGCGCCGCCCGGCCTCGCTGACGAATTTCTGCTGTTTCAGCAGCAGCAGCGCCTGGCCCACCGGCTGCCGCGACACCGCGAGCTTCAAGGCGACCGATTCCTGGGTCAGCCGTTCGCCGGGCGCGAGCCGGCCGTCGCATATCGCGTCGAGGATCGTCCGATAGACCTGCTCGACGATCGTCGGCGCCGGTTGCAACGACGGCATCTGCGGCGTGCCCGGTGATCCGTTCATCCGTCAATGATAACGGGCTTCGACGCGCGGCCCGCGCGAGGCGGATGTCGCTTGAATGCGTGGCCCGCCCGAGTGGCTGCCGATTCAATGCGCGGCGCGCTCGAAGCGGATGTCGCCGTACCATGCCTCGGCGTGGCCATCGGTGTTGTCGCTGTCGGTCAGCACGCCCACGGCGGTCAGCGGCCCCGGCTCCTCGCCGAACGCGCGCACGAAATCATCGTGGACGTTGCGCAGCAGCGATTGCCATGCGCCCACGCCGTCGGCTCCGCTGGACGCGACGACCATCTCGATGCGCCGCGTACGCGGGTTCGCGATCACCGTTCCGACGCTTTCCCGATTCGACCAGATGTACATCAGCGTCGCGTACGGGAGGTCGCGGCCCGCGACGTGCCGGGCAAGGCCGTAGATGCCGCGCTCGACGAGCGGCAACTTCGCCTTGTCGCCGTCGAATTCCAGCACGAGGCGCGCCGGCGCGTCCTCCCGCGACGCCTGCCGCGAATCGGCGTCGTCGATCAGGCCCGCGATCTTCCAGCGCCACGCAACCATCGGGGTCGCGTGCAGGTCGATGCGCACCGGATCGGCGAGGGCGCTGGCCGCGTTGTCGGCGATCGCATGCAGGACGACCTTGCCGCCGTCGTCGACCAGGTCATAGCGCGTGCGGTGCTTGCCGATCGCGAGCGTGACGAATGTCCACGGCGCGAGCGACGCGCCGGCGCGCAGCGTCGAAAAGGCCGTCGGTTGCGCGGCTGCCAGGGGCAGCGGATCGGCACGCGCCGGCGCGGCACAGGCGAGTGCATGCACTGCGACCAATGCCGCGGTACAGACGGCTCGCCGGTATAATCGCGCGCTTCCCTGTCCCATCGGTTGCGCGTCCCTTTCGACCTCGTCCGCTCGAGCCCGAAGGGCCGCTCCCGAGGGCGAATCAGCACCGAAGCGCGCAGCGCGAAGGTTAGTCCAATGAGCCTCGACCGCGTACCCGCCGGCGCCAATGTGCCGGATGACTGCAACGTCGTCATCGAGATCCCGATGCATGGCGAGCCGATCAAGTACGAGGTGGACAAGGAAACGGGCGCCGTGTTCGTCGACCGCTTCATGTCGACGTCGATGCACTATCCGTGCAATTACGGCTACATCCCGCAAACCCTGTCGGACGATGGCGACCCGTGCGACGTGCTGGTGATCTCACCGGTGCCGCTCATCACCGGCGTCGTCGTCCGCTGCCGGCCGATCGGCATGCTGCGGATGGATGACGAAGCCGGCGGCGACGCGAAGATCCTCGCGGTGCCCATCGACCGGCTCTCGTCGATGTACCGGTCGATCCACGCGCCCGACGACCTGCCCGAGATCCAGCGCGCGCAGATCGCGCATTTCTTCGAGCACTACAAGGACCTCGAGCCCGGCAAGTGGGTGCGGCTTGCCGGCTGGGCCGGACCCGACGAGGCCAAACGCGAAGTCGCGCAGAGCGTCGAACGCTTTCGCGCGAACGGGGCCGCCTGATCCTGCAGGCGCGCGCCAACCCGCTGCTGCCCGCGCTCTTCGTCGTCCTGTGGAGCACCGGGTTCATCTCGGCCAAGTACGGCCTGCCTTACGCGCCACCGCTCAAGTTCCTGCTCGCGCGCTTTTCGCTCGTCGCGGCGTTGATGACGGTCGTCACGCTCGCCACGCGCGCATCGTGGCCGACGGGCTTGCGGCAGGTGGGCCACGTCGCCGTGGCCGCGTGGCTGGTGCACGGCCTGTACCTCGGGGGCGTTTTCGTCTCGATCGCCGGCGGCATGCCGGCCGGCACGAGCGCGATGCTCGTCGGGTTGCAGCCGATCCTCACGGTATTCCTCGCGCGCGGCTGGCTCGGCGAGCGGATCGATGCGCGGCAATGGACGGGGCTCGGTCTCGGGCTCGCGGGCGTGTACCTGGTCGTGCGCCACAAGATCGCGCTCGACGGCGACCTCGTCACGCTGCTGCCCATCGTCGTCGCGCTGGTGGGCATCAGCGTCGGCACGCTCTACCAGAAGAAATTCGCGGCGCACGTCGACCTGCGCAGCGGCGCGGTCGTGCAGTTCGGCGCCTGCGTGCTGCTGTACGCGCCGATCGTCGCGTGGCTCGAGCCGGCGCCGATCGCCTGGACGACCGAGTTCGCGTTCGCGCTCGGCTGGTCGGTGATCGTGCTGTCCGTCGGCGCGATCAGCCTGTTGTACTGGCTGCTGCGCCGCGGCGCGGCGGCCGACGTCGCGCGGCTCTTCTACCTCGTGCCGCCGGTCACCGCGCTGATGGCGTTCGCGCTGTTCGGCGAGCGTCTCGACGCGCTGGCGATCGCGGGCATGGTGTTGATCTGCGTCGGCGTGGCACTCGCGAGGCGCCGGTCGTAAAGCCGCAGGGCGCCGCGTCCTCGGCGCATCATCGACGACGATCGCTTCGACGCGGACCGGATGCCCCCCGCGGCATCAGCCGGCCATCTCGCGGATCGCCCGCACGGCGAGCCGATAGCCCGCAGGGCCGAGGCCGGCGATCACCGCCGTTGCGATCTTCGACACGTAGGAGTTCTGGTAGAGCGCTTCGCGTCGGTGGATGTTCGAGATATGCACCTCGATGATCGGCCCGGGAAACATCTTGAGCGCATCGAGGATCGCGATGGACGTGAACGACCACGCGGCGGGATTGATGACGATCGCGCTGGCCGCGTCGATCGCTTCGTGGATCCAGTCGATGAGTTGCGCTTCGCTGTTCGTCTGGCGGAACACGATCGCGTCCGGCGCCGCTTCGGCACGGCACTGCGCCTCGATTTCGGCGAGCGTCGTGGCACCGTAGATCGCAGGTTCCCGCTCGCCCAGGCGGTTCAGGTTGGGCCCGTTCAGCATGTACAGCGGTTTGGTCATGGCGGGATTCATGGTCGCGCGGTTTCGCGCGGGTGCATCGCGGGCGACCGCGCGCTCATCCCTTGTAGCCGAACACGCGCGGCAGCCACAGTGCCGTCTCGGGCGCGAACGTGATGATCGCGAGTACCGCGATCGCGGCCGCGATGAACGGCACGCACTCGCGCACGATCCGGGCGAGCGGTTGCCCGGTCATGTTCGCGACGATGAAAAGCAGCAGGCCGAAGGGCGGCGTGAGCAGGCCGATCATCACGTTCACGACCACGACGACACCGAAGTGCACCATGTCGACACCGAGCGCTTTCGCGGTCGGGATCATGATCGGCACGATGACGAGCAGGATCGTCGTGCCTTCGAGCAGGCAGCCGAGCACCAGCAGGATCGCGTTGACCAGCAGCAGGAACGCGGCCTTCGACAATTCGAACCCGGCGATGAAATGCGCGACCGATGCCGGCACGTTCTCGATGGTCACGACGTAGTTGAAGACGAGCGCGCCGGCGATCAGCATGCCGACCGACGTCGTCGCCTTGGCGCTCGACAGCAGCACGCCGTAGAGCTGGCGCAGGCCCATCGCACGATAGATCACCGTCGCGGCGAGCAGCGCGTACGCCGCGGCGACCGCCGCGCCCTCGGTGGGCGTCATCACGCCCCCGTAGATGCCGAACAGAAGGACCACCGGCAGCAGCAGCGCGGGAAACGCGTCCCAGGCGATTCCGGGGATCTCGCGCATCGCCACCGCGGGCTCCACCGGGTAGTGCCGCCGGCGCGCGATCAGCGTGTTCATCAGCATGAACACGACGCCGAGCATCAGGCCCGGGACGACGCCGCCGAGGAACAGATAGCCGATCGACGTGTCGGCGACGAGTGCATACACGACCATCGGAATCGACGGCGGGATGATCGGCCCGATGATCGCGGCGCAGGCGGTGATCGCGGCGGCGTAGGCCACCGGATAACGTCCCTCGCGCGTCATCATGCCGATGATCACGCGGCCGATGCCGACGGCATCGGCGATCGCCGATCCCGACATCCCGGCGAAGATCACGTTCGAGACGACGTTCACGTGACCGAGTCCGCCCCGGAAGCGACCGACCAGGACCAGGCAGAACCGCAGCAGCCGGTCGGTGAGGCTGCCGGTGTTCATCAGATCGGCGGCGAGGATGAACAGTGGCACGGCGAGCAGCACGTAGCTGTTGTACAGCCCGTTCAGCAGTTGCTCGGCCGCGGTGCCGGGGTCGAGTCCCGCCAGCAGCAGGTAGAAGATCGACGCGCCGATCATCGACAGCCCGATCGGCAGGCCGAGCACGGCGAGCGCGATCAGCACGACGATGCACAGCGTGAAGGGCGATGGCGTCACGGCCCATCACCCACCGCATCGACTCCCCGTTGACCGGACGCCGCGGGCCGGAGCGCGCGGAAGGCAAGCGCCGCGTGGCGGGCGATGCACGCGACGGCGAATGCGAGGTAGATCGAGTACAGCACGTCGAAGCGCATGTGCAGGTACGCCGAGTGCTCGCGTTTCATGAACGTCACGTACTTCCACGTCGCCGGAAGCGACCAGGCGAGCAGCACGATCAACGCGATGCTCGTGACGACAGTGAATCCGCGCCTGAGCCGGGGCGAGACGGCGCCGTAGACGATGTCGAAGCGGACCTCCTCGCGATCCGACATGACGAACGCCGCGCTCCAGAGCACCACCCATACCCAGCAAAGGACCGTGACCTCCTCGGTCCAGCCGAGCGGGCGGTCGAGCACGTAGCGAAAGAAGATCTGCAGCAGGAAGCTCACGAACATCGTCGCCATCAACGCCACTGCAACGTGGTTCGCGAGATTGCGCAGCCAGCGCGTCGTCACGATGCGCGCATTTCGCGTGCGCCGCGGGCGGCCACGTCAGAGCGCGTTGATCCGCTCCAGCGCACCCTTCGGCCAGTCCTGCCCGTACTTGTCGACGTACTTCTTCTGCGCGTACGTGCGGAAGGCCTGGACGTCGGGCATGTACACCTTCTTGCCCTGCGCCTTGAAGAATTCGATGACGTCCTTCTCCTGCCCGTTGAACTTCGTCGTGTAGTCGTCGATCGCCTTCTCGGCGGCCGCGCGGAATTTGGTTTGCAGCGCGGGCGACATCGCGTCCCAGGCCTTGGCCGATACGGTCATCAGGTCGTAGCCGATGACGTGGCTCGTCAGCACGAACTGGCTCGTCACTTCGTAGAACTTCATCAGCTTGCTCAACAGCAGCGGATTGTCCTGGCCGTCGATGGCGCCGGTCTGCAGCGCCGTGTAGACCTCGGCGAACGCGACCGGCGTCGGATTCACGCCGATCGACTCGCCGAGGAACTGCCAGAACTCGCCGGGCGGCATGCGCAGCTTGATGCCGGCGAGGTCCTGCGGCGTGCGGATCGTCTTGTCCGGCTTGAGGTTCACGTGACGGGCGCCGAAGTACACCGGCGTGATGATCTCGATGTCGAGCTTGTCGCGCGCCATTTTGATGAACTCGCGGCCGACGTCGCTTTTGAACGTCTTCTTCAGGTGATCGGGATCGCGGAACAGGTACGCCGACGTCATCAGCGACCATGCCGGCAGTTGCTTCGAGATGTCCTGCGGTGCGAGGTTGGCCATTTCGAGATTGCCGCGCTGCAGCGCGACGAGCTCGGTACCCTGCTTGAACAGCGTGTTGTTCCAGTACGGCTCGAACTCGACGCTGTCCTTCATCGCCGCGGCGAAATTCTTGTACGCCTCGGCACGCAGGTCCTGCTCGGTGAACGCGCACGAGAAGCGCAGCTTCGTCTTGCCCTGCGCGAACGCCGTGGGCAGCGCAGAGGCGGCGGCGAGAGAACCGCCGGCGAGGAGGAACGAGCGACGGCCGAACCGCGAACCCGGATGCATGTGATCTCCTTGGCAGGGTCGGACGCTTTGCTGCCCGACGGACATTGGATATTATGTAATTCATCGGAGGCTAGCAAGATCATTGGATGCTGCGGTGCGGTTCCCCGCGCGCTATGATCCTCGACGCGAACCGGAAACGGACGCGGTCGCGAGCGAAAAAGCCCTGGGACCTGCGAATGACCACCCTCGAAGCCGACGCGGCAACCGTCAGCGCCAGGATCTACAGCCGGATCCGGTCCGACGTCATCCTGGGCCGCCTGGCGCCCGGTCAACGACTCACGCTCGACCGCATGCGCGATGCGTACGGCACGAGCATCGGGACATTGCGCGAGGTGCTGAACCGTCTTTCGTCCGAAGGCTTCGTCGCCGCGGAGGGCGCCCGTGGCTTCGAGGTGGCGCCGGCGTCCGTCGACAACCTGCGCGAGGTCGCATCGGTCCGGCAACTGCTCGAGTGCCATGCGCTGCGCGCGTCGTTCGAGGCGGGCGACATCGAATGGGAGGGCCGGATCGTGGCCGCGCATCACAAGCTCGCGATTCTCGAACGGCGGATGCTCGCCGGCGACGATGCGGAAAGCGATGCGTGGAAGCGCTACGACGCAGCGTTCCACAATGCCTTGATCTCGGCGTGCGGCTCGAAGCTGCTGCTCGAGATGCACGGCGCCATCTACGACAAGTACCTGCGCTATCTGGTGCTCGCGAACGTGTTCCGGGGCGAGGTTGCGGTCGCCGAGCATCGCCGGCTGCTCGAGTACGCACTCGCGCGCGACTGGAAGTCGGCACAGCGCACGCTCGCGGCGCACGTGCAGGACTGCGTCGCCCATATCGTCGACAAGGGTCTCGTGAATTCGCGCGTGCAATGAACGCGACACGCTGACGAACTGCGCCATGCGCCGATCCATTGCCACCGTATCGATGAGCGGCACGCTGCGCGACAAGCTCGAGGCGATCGCCGCCGCGCGATTCGACGGCTACGAGATCTTCGAGAACGACCTGCTGTACTACCACGCGTCGCCGGCCGAGGTGGGCGCGCTCGCGGCGGACCTCGGACTCACCTGCGAGCTCTACCAGCCGTTTCGCGATTTCGAGGGCACGAGCAAGGCGCTGTTCGAGCGCAGCCTGGCGCGCGCCGAGCGCAAGTTCGACGTCATGCATGCGCTCGGCTGTCGCCGGCTGCTCGTATGCTCGAACACGCGCGCCGACGCGATCGCCGATGAGGCGCTGATGGCCGAGCAGCTGTACGCGCTCGCCGAGCGCGCCGCGCAGCGCAACCTGCGCGTGGGGTACGAGGCGCTGGCGTGGGGTCGCGTCGTCAACCGGTACGCGCAGGCGTGGTCGATCGTGCGGCGCGCGAACCATCCGCATCTGGGGCTGATCCTCGACAGCTTTCACACGCTGTCGCTGCGCGACGATCCGGCCGGCATCGCGAGCATCCCCGGCGACAAAATCTTCTTCCTGCAGATGGCCGACGCACCCTGGCTCACGCTCGACGTCACGAACTGGGCGCGGCATCACCGCAACTTTCCCGGACAGGGCCAGCTCGACGTCGTGAATTTCTTCGAGCAGGTGCTGCTCGCCGGCTACGGCGGGCCGCTGTCGCTCGAGATATTCAACGACGTCTTTCGCGAGACGCCGAACCGGCGCACGGCCACCGATGCGATGCGCTCGCTGCTCTTCCTCGAAAGCAACGCGCGCGAGCGGCTGCAGGCGCGCGCGGCGGGCGACGCGGCGTCCGTAGCGCGGCGCACGCTCGAACGCATCGAGCTGTTCGACGCGCCCGCGCCCGCGGTGTTTCCCGGGATTGCGTTTCTCGAGTTCGCCGTCGACGAACCCACGGCGGCGGCGCTCGCGGCATGGCTTGCGACGCTCGGCTTTCGCCGCGCGGGCCGGCACCGTTCGAAGGAAGTGACGCTGTATCGGCAAGGCGAGATCAACCTGATCCTCAATGCCGACCCGGCATTGCCGGCGCGCGCCTTTTTCGCCGAGCGCGGGCCTGCGGTGTGCGCGATCGGCCTGTGGACCGACGACCCGGTGCGTGCGCACAATCGCGCGACTGCCTTGCACAGCGCGCATTTCGAGGGCCGCGTGGGTCCCCACGAGGTGCCGCTGCCCGCGATCGTCGCCCCGGGCCGCACGGTGATCTATTTCGTCGATCAGGCGCTCGCACCCGATCGGCTGTTCGATATCGATTTCGCGCTCGACGACGCGCGCGCGGTGGCGCCCGGTCCCTTGCGCCGCATCGATCACGTCGCGTTCGGCCTGCCGCTGGGCGAGCTCGATACATGGGTGCTGTTCTGCCGCGCCGTGCTCGGCATGCAGGTCGGCGACAGTCTCGAGCTCGCCGACCCGTTCGGCCTGATCCGCAGCGCCGGCGTGGCGACGCCCGACGGCCGCGTGCGCTTCGTGCTCAACGTGTCGCTCAGCCAGAAGACGCGTACCGCGCGCACGGTGAACGCAACCGGCGGCAGCGCCACCGTGCATCACGTCGGCGTCGCCGTCGACGACGCGCTCGCCGCGGCGGAAGCGCTGCGCGCGTCGGGCATGGCGCTGGTCCCGATTGCGTCGAACTACTACGACGACATCGGCGCGCGCCTCGATCTCGATCCCGCGGTCGTCGAACGCATGCGCGCGACGTCGGTGCTCTACGATCGTGCGGGCGACGGCGAATACCTGCACGGCTACACGCCGGCGTTCGCGGACCGCTTCTTTTTCGAGATCGCACAGCGGCGTGGCGGGTACGACGCCTACGGCGCGCTCAATGCGCCGGCGCGAATGGCGTCGCAGGCGCGATCGTCGTCACCGAAATGAGCGCCGGCGCGCGCTCGCGCTGCCGCGTTCAGCCGAATTTGCCCGGAAGCCCGCTGACCTCGTCGGGTGCGCCGCGCAGCGCCGGTGCGCCGTCGGCGAGCGCATCGAGCAGCCGTCCCACCGTCGTCTCGTGGGGCAGGCAGACGCCGAAATGCACGGGCGAGCGGCCGCGATAGACGGCAAGCGTCGGAAAATTCTCGACGTCGATGTCGCCGGCGATTTCCGCGTCGTCCTCGATGTCGAGCCACACGAACGCCGCTTGCGGCCGGGCATGCGCAACCCGCTCGTACGCCGCGCGAAACTGCGCGCAGGTGTCGCACCACGCGGCGCACAGCGACACGACGACGAGGCGGCCGGGATCGGCGAACGCGTCGACGATCGGCTGGCGGTCCTTCTCGCTTGCGGTCAATACGGTCATCGCCTCGCCCGGATGATGAAAAAGCTCCCTGACGCTCGCTGCCCCGGCGGGCCGGCGGATCAGTCGGCTGGGCCGGCCCCTTGCGCCGGTGACGAATCCCGCGCGACGAACGTTCCCGCGATCCGGTCGTGCAGGAATTGCCGATCGGGATCGACGATCGCCCAGCAGTAATTGAGCGCGCAGAACGCGAGTGCGTTCCGGCCGTGGCCGGTTGCGTGCAGCGCGCCGTAGCCGATCAGCGCCAGCGCGGGGCCGATCCAGAACGCCGCGTAGCGAACGAGCGCGCGCGCGGCGCGCGGCGGCGCGGCACGCCGATCGACCAGACGCAGCTGCCAGGTCTTCTGCGGAAGCGTGCGCCGCCCACCGGTCCAGCACCACGTGTAGTAGATCCCGGCGCCGGCGACGAGCGCACCGAACATCAGCCCGCGCGCGAGGGGCGACGGG
>Ga0157369_10009389_pt1 | contig 11185 bp, 7 predicted proteins | sample C25metaG_FD_113461 | JGI IMG/M metagenome (GOLD analysis project Ga0157369, IMG submission 113461) | Corn rhizosphere microbial communities from Kellogg Biological Station, Michigan, USA - C2-5 metaG | ecosystem: Host-associated > Plants > Roots > Rhizosphere > Soil | place: USA: Michigan... | reverse complement strand
GACAATGTAAATTTGTTTGTAAGACCTTATCTCAATGTCACTTTGGACGGAAATATTGATTATTTGAAGTTTGATTATTATGGCACAAATGCAGGAATTGCAGGGAAATTCTATTTCAAATACAATAATATGTACGTCAATCTGCTCAATAAAAAAGGTAAAGAAAGAAAAATGCTTTCAACAGTCGCAAACTGGTTTGTAAAAAACGAATCCAAGGGCGAACCTGGTCACGTAGTAATCGAAAAGAAAAGAGATCCTGAAAAAAGCTTCTTCAACCTTCTTTGGCAGGGAATTATGGAAGGTCTTAAAAAATATGTAATCTGATAAACAATATAAAGTTAACAATTACTTAACAATAATTTTTCTCTTAGGAACTATCTTTGATATGTTCACGAAAATAAAAGTTATGAATTTTTTTGATCTCTATGTAAGGTCTGTTTATTTTGAAAAAGGTAAAATCGGGAGATTAAAACTCTCACTCAAGCATTTCATTTTTGGTATTATCAATTTGCCTTTACTGATAATCTGGGCAGTTTGGAAAGGTCTGTTTCAGTAGCAAATCTTCTTCAATAACATTGAGAACATCGGGCTTTAAGCTTTAAAATTAATTGTTGACCAGTATCTAAGTTGTTTTATAAACCTGAGCAACAGAAGCGATCGCCAAAGATTTTGAAGCAATTTCAAAGAAATTCTCTTTGACAGAAATTAAACTAAAGGAGTTACAAAGTAATTCCAAAAAACATTTTTATGTGTTAAAAAAATCTTCGAGAGCCTCAGATTGACATTTAAAATTAATCTCGAAGATTTTGCAGACCCAACCAGATTTTAGATTGAATAATCTTCAAAATCAGCTCAATCTTTGAGAAATATTCTTATTCCAAAAAATCATTTAAAATCTCTTTTTTCTGGGATTAAGAAAAGTTGGAAAAATCATCACCTGCTCTCCAAATTTCTTATTAATTCTTTCTTCCAAGTTTAGCATTTCGCTTTCCATAAATTGATCCCTCATCACATCATTATCAAAAACCAAAAACAGATTGGTATTTTTACCCTCGCTCACCATATCAGATTGTACTTCGGAAAGAATATATTGTTCCACATCCAAAAGATTTTCCACCATCTGATGCAGATCATTTTCCACATAGATGTCCCATTCTTCAATTTTATTTTCGATTGTATGAAATGTAATACTTAAGATGCTCATTTTTTATATTTTCTTATGATTAATGTTGATAAATTCAGAATGCAAAAATCGTATTTTTTTTGTAAATTAGCCCGTTATAAAAAACAGAAAAACTTAAAGGATTAGATTATATTTTAATATTCTGATTTACAATAAATTAAAAAATATTTATGCATAAGGAAGGAGAAAGGTTAATACCGATCAACATTGTTGACGAGATGAGAACCTCTTACATCGATTATTCGATGTCAGTAATCGTATCAAGAGCTTTGCCAGATGTGAGAGACGGATTGAAACCCGTTCACAGAAGAGTGCTTTACGGTATGTATGGTCTTAATGTATTTTCTAACAGAAAACATTTGAAATCTGCGAGAATTGTTGGAGACGTTTTAGGTAAATATCACCCACACGGCGACAGCTCAGTTTATGATGCGATGGTAAGAATGGCACAGCCTTGGAGTTTACGTTATCAAATGGTTGACGGACAAGGTAACTTTGGTTCTATGGACGGCGATCCGCCGGCAGCAATGCGTTATACGGAAGCAAGACTTAAAAAAATATCTGATGAGATTCTTGCCGATCTTGATAAAGAAACTGTTGATTTCCAAAATAACTTTGATGACAGTATGACGGAACCAACCGTTCTTCCTACCAGAATCCCAAGTCTTCTGGTAAACGGCGCTTCCGGAATTGCAGTTGGTATGGCGACGAATATGGCACCTCATAATCTATCTGAAAGTATTGATGCGATCTGTGCATACATCGATAATAAAGAAATCACAGTCGATGAGTTGATGAAACATATCATTGCGCCAGATTTCCCAACAGGTGGAATCATCTACGGTTATGATGGCGTTCGTGACGCTTTCCATACAGGAAGAGGCCGTATTGTTTTGAGAGCAAAAATTAACTTTGAAGAGATTGGTAACAGAAATGCAATCATCGTAACAGAAATTCCTTACCAGGTCAACAAAGCGGAGATGATTGCCAGAACCGCTGAATTGGTAAAAGATGACAAACTTCCAGGGATTTATGAGATACGTGACGAATCTGACAGAAATGGTATGCGTATCGTTTACGAACTTAAGAACGATGCCATTCCAAATGTTGTATTAAACCTTTTATATAAATATACTTCTTTACAAACTTCTTTTTCAGTTAATAACATCGCCTTGGTTAAAGGTAGACCTGTACAACTGAACGTGAAAGATATGATTCTGCATTTCGTAGATCACCGTCACGAAGTGATTGTAAGAAGAACAAAATACGAACTAAGAAAAGCACAGGAAAGAGCACACATTCTTGAAGGCTTTATGAAAGTGATTGGAACTCAAGATTCTCTTGACAGAGCGATTGCGATCATCCGTCACAGTGCAAATCCTGCAGCGGCTAAAGAGGGCTTGATCGAAGAATTTGAACTTTCAGAACTTCAGGCTCAGGCAATTCTGGATCTTCGTTTGGCTCGTCTTACGGGAATGGAATTGGACAAGATCCGAGCTGAGTACGAAGAAATCATGGCATTAATAAAAGACTTGGAAGACATTTTGACGAATGAGCCAAGACGTTATGAGATAATCAAAGAAGAACTTCAAGAAATCAAGGAAAAATACGGTGACGAAAGACGTTCAGAAATTGATTATACTGGTGGAGAATTTTCTATCGAAGATATGATTCCGGATGAAAAAGTAGTTTTGACTATTTCTCACGCTGGTTATATCAAAAGAACACTTCTTTCCGAATATAAAGTACAATCCAGAGGAGGCGTTGGTAACAGAGCAGCGACTACAAGAGACGAAGATTTCTTAGAATATATCGTTACTGCGACCAACCACGAATATCTATTATTCTTCACAGAAAAAGGAAAATGTTTCTGGCTGAGAGTTTTTGAGGTTCCGGAAGGTTCTAAAACGGCAAAAGGAAGAGCAGTTCAGAACTTGATCAATATTGAACAAGACGATAAGATTAAAGCTTACATCAGAACCAAAGACCTTAAGAATCAAGAATATATCAACCAAATGAATGTTGTGATGATTACCAAGAACGGGACTATCAAGAAAACATCTTTGGAAGCTTACTCCAGACCAAGAACCAATGGTGTAAATGCCATCGAAATCCGTGATAATGATGCATTACTAGGTGCAAGATTGACAGATGGAAATTCTCAAATTATGATTGCTACCAAAAATGGTAAATGTATCCGTTTCCCTGAAGAAAAAGCGAGAGCGGTCGGAAGAGGATCGATTGGTGTAAGAGGAATTTCTCTTGAAGACAGTGACGAAGTTATCGGAATGATTGTTGTTAATGACTTGGAAAACGATACGGTTTTAGTAGTATCAGAAAGAGGTTATGGAAAAAGAACTGCTGTTGAAGATTACCGTATCACAAACAGAGGTGGAAAAGGTGTAATTACTTTGAACATTACTGAAAAAACCGGAAATCTAATCGCTATTCAAAGTGTGACTGATGAAGATGGCTTGATGATTATTAATAAATCCGGCGTTGCCATCCGAATGAATATGAACGAAATGCGTGTAATGGGTAGAAATACTCAAGGTGTGAAGGTCATCAACTTGAAAACCAAGGACGAAATTGCAGCTATTGCAAAAGTAGAAATGGATAGTGAAGTTGTTGAAGAAGAAGGTGAGGAAACTGCGGAAAACGACAGCAACAATCCGGAATTCAAATTGAAACCTGAAAAAGTAAGCAACAGTCAAGTTGAAGAATCAGAAGAAGATGTGAATTCTGAAAATCAAGACATTTCTGAAAACACTGACGAAACCGAAGACAAAGAATAAAAAAAATAAAAATTAACATATGAAAAGATTAATTTTAAGTTTAGCAGTTTTATCTGTAGCATTAGTTTCTGCACAGAAAAAAGAAATCGCTAACGCTGTAAAAGCAGTTGATTCAGGAGATCTTGCAACTGCCAATTCGGAAATATCAAAAGCAGAAGGTATTTTTGGAGATAAAACATATTTATTAGAACCTTCTCTTCTTGAGCAGTATTATTACGCAAAAGGATTTTCATTGTTGAAAGCCGGAAAGAATACAGAAGGTGCAGAATATCTTGCAAAAATTGCTAATCTTGGTAAAGAGCAAATCTTCACAGGAAAAGATGCTGAAAAGAACAAGGTTTATTTTGTAGGAAAAGAAGCAGCTGATAAATTTGGTGCTGGATTATCTTTGAAACAAGATAAATATTCGCCTTCTTTTGGAGATAAATTAAGAGAATCTATCAATCCTCTTTTGCAGAAAGCAAGTAAAGCTGCAACAACAAGTTATAACGAGAAGAAATTTGATGCAGCCGGAGAGAAGTTTGCAGAAACTTATTACCTCTTCAAAGCGGCCGGACAGGATGACAAAAATTATCTGTACTATGCTGGTGTAGCTTACGCTCAGACTACCGAGAATAAACCTAAAGCTATTGAGATTTTACAATCGTTGATCAAAGATGGTTATACAGGTGTGGAAACTATTTACACTGCAAAAAATAAATCCGGAGAAAAAGAAACGCTTGACAAAGCAGCTTTTGACCTTTACAAGAAAACACCAGACGGTGCAGGCTATACAGACTTCAAAACAGAAACTACTGCAAGCAAACAAGAAGAATTATACGATGTAACCGCTTCATTACTCTTTGATCAAAAAAGATATGACGAAGCTGGAAAACTTGCAGAAGAAGGTTTGAAAAAGTTCCCTAACAACAAATCTCTTGCACTGACTCAGAGCAATTCTTACTTCAAATCTGGTAAAACAGATGAGTTCGTAAATAACCTGAAATCTAAGATCGCTAAGAATCCTGCAGATAAAGAAAGTCTTTACAACCTTGGTGTAATGCTAAGCAAAGACCCAACTAAAAACGCTGAAGCTGAAGCAACTTTCAAAAAACTGATCGAAATTGATCCTAAATATCCTGATGCGCTTAACAATCTTGTTTTTGCAATTATTGGAGAAGATGAAGCTGCAATTAATGAATACAGAGATCTTAAAAAAGCTGGCAAAATAGACGCTGCCAACAAAGTTCTTGAGCAAAGAAGAGCAAGATTCCAAAAAGCTTTGCCTTATGCAGAGCAAATGTATCAAGCAAATCCTACCAACAAAGAGATCGTAAGTCTCCTGAAAGGTATGTATCAAACAACACAAAATACTGCGAAGTACAATGAATTCAAAGCAAAAGAAACTGCATTGAAATAATATCAGGAAGCCTTCGGGCTTCTTTTTTTTGCATTTTTTTGGAGCAAACTAAAAATGTATATTTGTGAATCATTTTTCAAAAAACTTATAAAAATCTACATATGAAATTTTTTATTGACACAGCTAATTTAGCTCAGATCAAAGAAGCACAAGATCTTGGAATTTTGGATGGCGTTACAACCAATCCTTCGCTTATGGCAAAAGAAGGAATCTCTGGCAAAGAAGCGATCAACAAGCATTATGTTGACATCTGCAATATCTCTGACGGCGATGTTTCTGCGGAAGTTCTTTCTACAACTTACGAAGAAATGATCAAAGAAGGTGATGAATTAGCAGCACTTCACGAGAGAATTGTGGTAAAAATCCCAATGATCAAAGACGGGATCAAAGCTTTAAAATATTTTTCTGATAAAGGCATCAAAACAAACTGTACATTAATTTTCTCTGCTGGACAAGCACTTTTGGCAGCAAAAGCCGGAGCAAGTTATGTTTCTCCTTTCTTAGGAAGATTGGATGATATTTCTGTAGATGGTCTTAATCTGATCGAAGAGATTCGTCTTATTTTTGATAACTATCACTTCGAAACAGAGATCCTTGCAGCATCTATCAGAAGCCCTATGCATATCATCAACTGTGCAAAGATTGGTGCTGATGTAATCACTTCTCCGCTTCCATCAATCCTTAATCTATTGAATCATCCTTTGACAGATTCCGGATTGGCTCAGTTTGTTGCAGATTCTAAGAAATTAGGATAACAATCTGAGTTTAATATCAAACATAAAAAAACCGTTTCATTTGATTATGAGACGGTTTTTAATTTTATATCAATTCTTATTAATAGTTAAGGGAAAAATGTTTCCTTGAGAAGGTAAAGATTAAGAATTATAATAATTGCACTGATGATAAATGCTAAAACTTTGAGCCACATTTTATTGGCAAACTCTCCCATTTTCGCTTTACTGTTGGTAAACATTACCAATGGTACCACAGCAAAACTCAACTGCATCGATAAAACCACTTGACTGAAAACCAATAATTCTGCCGTTCCTTTTTCGCCATATAAAATAGAAATAATCAAGGCAGGGATTATGGCAATCGTTCTGGTAATTAATCTTCTTACCCATGGTTTCAATCTTATATTAAGAAAACCTTCCATTACAATCTGTCCGGCTAAAGTTCCCGTCAAAGTGGAATTTTGACCCGAGGCTAACAAAGCAATTCCAAAGAAAATACTTGCCAAAGTTGTTCCCAAAAGTGGTGTTAAAAGCATATAAGCATCATTGATATCCGCTACATCTTTGTTCCCAGAAGTATGAAAAGTTGCTGCTGCAATAATTAAAATAGCTGCATTGATAACGAAAGCTAACATCAGAGAAAGACTGCTGTCTATGCTTGCAAACTTCAAAGCTTCTTTTTTGCCTTCAGTAGTTCTCGGATAGTTTCTGGTCTGGACAATACTGCTGTGAAGATAAAGATTATGTGGCATTACAGTTGCGCCCAAAATTCCAATCGCAATATAAAGCATCGATGGATTTGTAATAATTTCTTTCTTTGGAATCAAGCCTTCCAGCAATGGAAAAATATCCGGTTTGCTGAGAAAAATTTCATAAAAGAAAGCTATGAAAATGATGAAGATGAGGCCTCCAACAATACTTTCTATATATCGGAATCCTTTTGCTTGCAGGAATAAAATCAAGAAAACATCAATTATTGTAATTATAACTCCAACACTCAACGGAATTCCAAATAAAAGATTCAAGGCAATCGCAGACCCGATAACTTCAGCAAGATCACAAGCCGCAATCGCTATTTCGCAGAAAATCCAAAGGACAAAATTAACCCCGGGATGAAAATGATCTTTGCAAGCCTGAGCCAAGTCCCGCTCTGCAACCACGCCTAACTTAACCGACAAATGCTGCAGAAGAATTGCAAATAGGTTTGAAATTAAAATTACCGAAAGCAAAGTATAGCCAAATTGTGCTCCACCGGCAATATCAGTGGCCCAGTTTCCTGGATCCATATAACCTACTGCTACGAGGAGACCAGGCCCCATATAGGCTAATAATTTTTTTTTGAAACTCCCATCTTTGGGAATATTAACACTGGAAAAAACTTCGTTTAGAGAATTTGAACTCTTCTCTTTTCTCCAACCATTATTATGTTTTATTTGATTCAATGATTTTCATTGTTAGATTAGACTAACAAAAATAGTTATACTATACTTAACTCGCAAGTTAACAATAAAAAAACTGCCAATTGCTTGACAGTTTATATTTAATTTGATATTGATTCTACTTTGTAAATCTTACAGCAGTTTTTCTGTCAGACTCTCTTTCTTTATCGGTTGCTTCAGCCGGAACTTTTGCAAATTTGGATCCGTAACCTTCAGCTTCTACCACCTGTGCAGTTTTAAGTGCAGACTTAACAGCAGATGCTCTGTCACCGGATAATTTTAAGTTAGCATTAGCATCACCTTTATTATCGGTGTAAGCACCAATTTTGATTTTAGCATCCGGAAACTCAGCCAAGATCATTTTTAAATTATCCAACTGAATTTGAGATTCCGGAGTTAATTTCGTAGTTCCGAATTCGAAATTCAAATTATCAAAATTGAACCATTTATCTTTCAGTTGCGCTTCTGTTGAGTTTTTATAGTCATCAGATTTTAGGAAAGTCACGATTTGATCCTCGATTCCGCCTTTATAAGCCTGAAGTGTTTTTCCACTTGGCAAAGTCACCACCATCGTTTCTCTCGTAGTAACAACAGAATCTCCAGCCGGAGTCGTGGAATCTGTAACTACAGTTGTAGAATCTACAGTTGCTACCGGAACCACCTCTGCTTTTTTATCACATTGTTTCCAGAAAAACCAGCCTAAGAGTAATAACAAAAGTAATGGTAATAACCATTTCCAAATACTTCCACCTCCTGAGTTATCCGAAACAATTTCGTGCGTACTTCCACTTCTTGTAACATCTACTTTTGGAGTGTCTGTCACAACAGATTTGGGAGTTTCAGTTACAATTGAACTTTCTGTAACAGGCGTTACCGGATTTACATCTGCAATAGGTGTTTGCAAAGGTTCCGGAACAACATTCACAGGTTCAGCATCTACTGATCCAAACCAATTTCCTAATCCTAAAGATGCAAAACTAAATCCTGCAGGCAATAAGGAAGTTAAAAGTCCTTTCTGATCGCTTAATAAATTCCCGAAAGAAGAAACATCCAAATTATTATCAACAGCATATTTTCCTAAAGTTCCTGCTGTTGCTCCAGTCACAAGATTTAATAATGAGTTTGTCGATTCAGTTTTGATGCCGGCATAAGAAGAAACTGAATTTGTAATAGCAGCAAGCTTATCTCCATCCCCGAAAATCAGACTCAAAATCTTTGAAATTACAGAATCACTTCCGTTAAGATTTCCCAATAGATTTGACAAAATTCCTGATGAAGCAGCGTCTTTGACTGTACTAAAAAGCTCCGATTGTGTGTTGCTGTTAACAAAACCTCCAACTACAGCTGGTAATAATGCTGAAATTGCTTTTGAAATTCCTGACTCGCTTTCTCCAAGTTGAGTTGCTGTTTGGGACACTGTTGCTGGTCCAAGCTGACCTTTAATTAGATCGATTAAGTTGATTGACATAATAGTTTATTTTATTGATTTTATGTAATATAATATTACAAATATTAATCCACAATTTTTAACTATTAATAATTTTAATAAAACTTTAACAAATAGAATAAAATATCAATTAACTATTAATATCAATTTGAATCTAAATAAAATAAAAAAATCCGAAGAAATTCTCCGGATTTTTATAGATTTAATACTTAATTAATAAGCTTTTGCAAATACCACTCTTTGTTTAGAAGGTTTTCCTGAAATCAAAGAAACACCATCTTCCTGTTCGTTATTCAAAGGAATACATCTGATAGTTGCCTTTGTCTCTTGTTTGATTTGTTCTTCTTCTTCAGCAGTTCCGTCCCAATGCGCAAGGATGAAACCTCCTTTTTCCGCAAGCACTGTTTTGAAATCTTCATAAGAATCAACTTTTGTGATATTTTCTTCTTTGAACTTTAAAGCTTTATTATAGATATCACTTTGAATGGTTTTCAATAATTCTTCGATGTAAACATCAAGGCCTTCGATAGATACAGTTTCTTTCGTCAGATTATCTCTCCTTGCCAATTCAACTGTTTTGTTTTCTAAATCTCTTTGTCCAAGCGCTATTCTCAATGGAACACCTTTCAACTCATATTCAGCAAATTTCCAACCTGGTTTGTTCTGAGTATCATTATCAAATTTAACAGAAATACCTTTAGCTCTCAACTTACTTTGAATTTCCAAAGAAACTTCACTAATTTCAGCCAATTGCTCCTCACCTTTGAAGATTGGAACAATTACAACCTGAATAGGAGCCAAAGTTGGAGGTAAAACCAAACCAAGATCATCGGAATGCGTCATAATTAATGCTCCCATTAATCTTGTAGAAGTTCCCCAGGATGATGCCCAAGGATATTCCTGTTTTCCTTCTTTGTTTGTAAATTTCACATCGAAAGCTTTCGGAAAACTTTGCCCAAGGAAGTGTGAAGTTCCTGCTTGTAGCGCTTTTCCGTCTTGCATCAAAGCTTCAATACAATAAGTTTCGTCTGCTCCTGCAAATCTCTCAGAAGGCGTTTTGATTCCTCTGAAAACCGGAATTGCCATAAAGTCTTCAGCAAATTTCGCATAAACCTCAAGCATTTTTTCAGTCTCCTCTACAGCTTCATCTCTTGTTGCGTGAGCTGTGTGTCCTTCTTGCCAAAGGAATTCGGCAGTCCTCAGAAACAATCTTGTTCTCATTTCCCAACGAACTACATTCGCCCATTGGTTAATCAAAATAGGCAAATCTCTATAAGACTGAATCCAGTTTTTATAAGTGCTCCAAATGATCGCTTCGGAAGTTGGACGTACAATTAATTCTTCTTCCAGTTTAGCATCAGGATCAACAATCAATTTCGCTGGATTATTTGGGTCAGTTTTTAATCTGTAGTGAGTTACAACAGCACATTCTTTGGCAAAACCTTCTGCATTTTTTTCTTCAGCTTCGAACAAGCTTTTGGGTACAAACAGAGGGAAATAAGCATTTTGGTGTCCGGTTTCTTTGAACTTTTTGTCCATTTCGTCACGCATTTTTTCCCAAATTGCATAACCATAAGGTTTGATCACCATACATCCTCTAACACTGGAATTCTCCGCTAGATCTGCTTTAACAACCAATTCATTATACCATTTGCTATAATCTTCCGCTCTTGATGTTAATTTTGCCATATTTTTTTAAACTATTTTTTAACTTTTTTAACTTTTCGTAATCTAAATAAAAAGCCTAATTTTACACTACTTTGTAAATAATTACTGGTACAAAATTTGGTTATTTTAAGAATACAAATATAGCAAACTTAATACTTCCTATAAAATGAAAAATATCAACAATACTCGCTTATTAAATCTAATCAAATCCAAAGCTTTGATTTTGATTGCCAGCAGTTCTCTTCTGACCTCTTGTGTGATCTACACAGGCGGATACTCAGAAACTGATGGCGTATATTATGATCCTAACAAGGATTCTTTACCTGCAGGTTCATATTCAGGAAATTATGGTAATCAGGTTGATAGTTATTACAATTATCAAGACACTTATCCAAGCATTTATGACAACAACCAACAAAACATTCAGGATCAGGACAACCGTTATACTTTAGCAAGCAGCTCTTCTGATTGGGGAACTTACACAGGAACTGAAACCAACTATACCAGCTTTAACAATTGG